>Ga0272446_1007215_pt1 | contig 11155 bp, 14 predicted proteins | sample YNPCB0061_FD_194587 | JGI IMG/M metagenome (GOLD analysis project Ga0272446, IMG submission 194587) | Hot spring microbial mat communities from Yellowstone National Park, WY, United States - YNP-CB-006-1 | ecosystem: Environmental > Aquatic > Thermal springs > Hot (42-90C) > Sediment | place...
CCCCTCTCCACATCAAATAAAGACGTCCCAATGGCAAAACATCAAACGTTGTCTCATTTGGCCCTGTGTGGCCCAGGAATGCCCCTCTAATGTCTTTCAGGTACGAACGTACATGCAAGAGGGTAACGGGCCTTGTAGGGCCTCCTAGATGCCTCTGAGAGAATCTACGTGTTTCCACGGATATGACCCACGATTTACTACCTGACTTGCGACACTCTATACTACGGTAAGTTACCGTAGATTAAACAAACACAAAAAAAAAACCCCCGCCTGTCCGGCGGGGTTTTGCTCTATTGGTTATCAGGCGTTCGTTGTCTGTTTATGTATCTTGAGCAGCGCCGCCTGCACGGCCAGTTGCTCTTCCTCGGTTCGGTCGACCTTCAGACACAGTTTGGCAAGATACTCGGACTCGACTTTCCCGAAAAATTTTTCCAGTTGACTTTGGATACTCATAACGTTCTCCTTTAGCTTACGATTCTAGTATGGCACGGGTCAGGGAAATCGTCAATAGGTATTTGTACCTAATTCTGAAAGTAGTACAGGCGTACCCGTGCACATATATAGATAGTGCTGCAGTACTATAGTACAGCACGGGCGTACCAGTGGTACGGGCGTACCGTGATTTTTTATACGGGCCAGGGGGGTATAAGTACGTTTGTACTAGTCCCCCTGCATCAGAAAAATTTTTGCAATAAAATCCTACCAGCGTAATTTAATGCTAGGATGTCAGTTGGGAGGTGAGCGTATGTGATTCTAATCGCAATGGTATGGGAAGCAATCCGAAAAAATGTACCGCTGGTGACCGCCGTGTTCACCATCCTGTCCGGTCTGGTAGGAACGGCTATACGCATTGAACATCGGTTCACAGTACTGGAAGCACAGTATAATCAGTTGGTTGAGACGCACCGTATTTGTGAGGTAAAAAGATGAATGATTCGTCTGAACGATTTGCCAGAATGTTCAAAGAACAGCGCATGAAGGACATCGTAAAAATCATGCAAAACAACGACATTGGTCTATCAGAATTGAACCAGTACGTTGAAAACTATAAGTCTGATGCGGAGGTATTGCGTGAAATTACGAAAAGAACCAGAGAAAAGGCTCAACTGGAACAGGCAACAGCAGAAGCAGCCACAATCAGGCAAGAGAAGATTGAACAGAAACGGCGTAAGCGCTAGTTTTGGTACAGATGGACGTACCAAGAAGATGATTCAGGGAGGTTTGCGATAATGGCCGGTGGTGGAAAGACACGAGACAAAGGTGCAGAGCGTCGGGCTGATGAAGAGCGAGAGCTTGCCCGTGAACAGCAGCGCATGTTGCAAAAGGCATTAGAGGCTCAATCCAACGAGAGTGCTCAACTGAAACAGATTCTGAGTGAGCAACTGGCATCGTCCAATATGCAAATGGACGTACTGGCTGAACAGAATAGGATGCTGGCTGACCAAGCAAACCAGTACCAATCCGTTATAGAACAGATGAACCGTCAAGCAGCAGAAGCGACCCAAACGGGTGGTCTGATGTCTGACAAAGAGAAGATGACTGAAGAGGAACGAAAAGCCAAAGCAGCACGTGGAATCAACATACTGAGTAATCAGGCTCAGTCACGGGGATTGCTGACAGCAGGGCTGAGAAGGTCAGCACCCAAGACGGTCACCCAAGCTGAACGGCGTAGTCTGTTGGGAACTCCATTAATCCCTGATGAAGGAGAACTACGATGAGTGCCTCCATTCCAATTGACAAGATTGAACAGGGACACTCTGGAATCTCCAGTATCAACGGGGTGAAACTGGACAATCCTAAAGTCCCTCAGAAGATTAACCAGCAACAGGAAGAGCGTCGTTTAGAACTGTTCGCCAAAATGTATGGCGGTGAGGACTTCTACCAGAAGGAACAGGAACGGCTGCTGGATACCATCAGGCAGTACGAGAAACAGTACAAGCTGAAGCTGGATAAAAGTAGACAATACTTAGACCAGTTGAAAGGCGATACTCAGCTAGGATTACCTACCAGGTTGTACAGGCTGAATCAAATCAGAAGTTCAGTGGAAGAGAGTGTACCAAAAGGCGTTCTATCATTCGTACCTAAAGGTGGTATGGTCTCGTTCCGTCCAGGTGATATTTATGAGAGGCTAGATTCGGATGAAAACCGATAGAAACTTGATTGCTTTTTCGGTGATAGCGAGTGATATGCTCCTGTCTGGCCATGTAAAGGCAGAGGCACATCAGAACACAGCACGCAGCCCGATGATAAGTGGGATGCTCTTGTCCTGTAAGACGAAAGACCTCCAGGTCTTGAAGATGACTCTGGAAAAAATCCTGTCGATTGTTAACAAACAGTTAGAAGAGGTTGAACTGGAATGAAAATTGATAAAAATCTCAAAAATGAATTGATTGTCTTTTCGGTGATGGTGAGCGGATTGCTTCTGTCCGGGCAAATCAGAGACCTGGAAGCTCTGAAGATGTCTCTGGAGAAGCTTCTGTCAATCGTGGATGAACAATTAAAAGGAGAGAAATAAACCATGGCTAGTACGACATATCCAGGGTCTCAGGGTACTGGAGCATACGCAACCACCAGAGACACCCTGAAAGCCCAATTCCAACAAGGAAAATACCCTGACAAGTTGGTCTATGAAGGGGTAACAACCAACGCTACGGCTACTGAGCTTTTTATCAATGGGATGTCTGGATGCCGGTTGTACCTGCCAGCATTCGAGCATGCCGTTTTCGTAGTGTTCGATGGTGTTGCCATTAACGTTACGGATACGACTGCTCAAACAACGATATGGCACAATGCCATGATTGCGTGCGAACGCACTGCTGCTGGTACATTCCAACTGGCCAACGGTGTTGACCTGGATGGTACCGGAAGCGCGAACAACCCGGTTGTAATTGGGGTGGAAGCTAAGGGTGAAGGTACTGTGCGCTATGGCGCGGCTCTTACCTTGGCTTTGGCTGTACAGGATGCTTCATCCGCTAACCCGTATATCGAGGTCAAAGTGACTGGTACAGCTTCAAAGACTATCTACTATCGCCTTGAGGCTAAACCCATATTCGTTGCTGCTCGTACCAATAGCGACTACGAATTAACAACTGGCTAAGCTATGAATACCCCTATAGAAGCGCTTCTATAGGGGTATCTTTTTTGTGTCTAGACGTTCCAGAGGTAGTGCCACCAGAATCACGCCTGAGATGCGTGTTAAAGCCCTGTACGATTATTGGGCATTTCTGGATTTAATCGGTTTCCACGGTGGTACAAAGAATTTTGCTGCGTGTCATTATGAGGCTGCGCTATGGAGTACCCGGTTGGATGGCAAGCGCAGAAAGCTGCATTTACTACCACGTGGTCATCTGAAATCGACCTTATTTTCCGTTGGTAAGACTCTATGGCGGTTGTACCAGAACCCCAACATACGCAGATTTGAGGGTACCAGTTCACGCGAACTGAGTACCGCTTTTATTCGAGAGGTCAGGGCGTACCTGGAAGATGCATATCTGCAGGAACAGGTATGGAATGTTCGACCACACATCCCCGGTAACCTGATACCGACGATGGATAGGATGGGTCGCAGCCGCCGTGACTGGGAAACGGAAGCACAGGATAAGAAGATTATCTGGCGTAGTGATGCCCTGCAGGTCTTACGGGACGAAATACTGAAAGAGCCGAGTGTGGTAGCCGGTTCGGTCGGGTCTGTTGCGACCGGGTTTCATTTTGATGAGATTGTGTTCGATGACATTATTACCTTCGACAACTCGGACACGATTGATAAGCGAGAGCGCGTATTCTCGTGGATTCACGACATCGAATCCGTACTTGACCCACCTTTCCTGGATGAGCAGTTGGCGAAAGCGTTGATGAACGTTGGCGTACCAGAGGAACACGCCATGAAGATTGCCGATACCGGCGGTGTTGTCGATGTACTGGGTACGCGGTACGACAAAGAAGATTATTACGGAGTAATCCTCGAACAGTATGAGGAACTGGGATTCGAGATTTTCTCTCGTAACATCTACATCAACGGTGAAGATTCGTCAGACGGGTACTTATGGCCGGGTCGGATGAATGAGGCCTATGAGAAGCAGCTAAGAGCATCCATGTCATCCAGACGGTTTGCTTCTCAGTACCTGAACAAAGTTCTTGTACAGGACGAGTTAATCCTCAAACCGGACAATATTCAGTACTTCACACCAGCACAGATACACCTGAATAACAATGGGTACGTTGAGTACCAGCGGGTGCTTGGTGAGCCGATGGTGCAAATAAAACCACATTTGGTGGTTGACCCTGCTGCATCTGTATCAAAGAAAGCAGACTTTACGGCCATTGGAGTTGGTGGCAAAGATCAGGACGGCCGTCTATTTCTGTTCGATTACAGGTTGGGTAGATGGCAAACATCCGAGTGGATAAAGCTGATGTTCCAGTTGTGTGAGAAGTGGAATTTGAATGTTGTGCACGTTGAGACCTGTGGGTTCCAGGTATCTTTAATCAGTACCATTCGTTCGTACTTTCCACAGTACAAACCACTGTCCATCATTCCATACAAACCGCGTATCCAGGTTGGAGGTAGAGATTTAATGGAGCGTACAGGTAATGACAACCCATCCAGGAAAAAGGCCAGAATCGAACACAGTCTGCAACCATTGTTCGAGAATGGTATGTTCTATGCCACCTGGTCACTTAGCAGGGATACAAAGGCTCTGGAGCAGTTAGAATACTTCCCTAGGGAAACAATTCATGATGACTTCCCAGACATGTTACAAATGCTGAATGAAGTTTCCAAAAAACCTGTGGGCTCAATGATGCAGCATAACCGACCCAAGACGTACCAGTTCTATAACCGTAAGTACGGAGGTTTGCGATAATGGCGGCAAACGACGTCGTAAAGGATAAGTACCTGAATCGGATTGATTTAGGGGAAGAGAAAGACCGAATCACAGAGGAACAAATCGTTGGCGCTGTGTATAGCACACTCAGTGGCTTTGCTGCTGCACGCCAAGAAAAGGAACAGGTGTGGCTGGAGGCTTGGTCGCACTATTTTGGTACATTCGCTGCACAGGAATACATCCGTCAGAGGGTTACCAGCACAGTTGGGGATGTTCAAAGCGATTGGAGGCACCACGTCTCTTCTGGTAAGGGTTTTGAGATTGTAGAGACAATTACCTCATGGCTGGTTGGGGCATTTTTCCCAAGTGACAACTGGTTTGACGTAGCCCCAAGAACACCGTTGCAGACGCCAGAATGGAAAAAGTTCCTTCGCATGATGCGTCGGTACATGTCTGCCAAGCTGGATGCCTGTGATTTCAAGGCTCAATGGACAAACTTCATCCGTCAGATGGTACTGTGTGGTACGTCCTGTATGGCGTTACCGTGGCGTACCGAAACACAGATAAAAGTCAAGCGGTCACCAGTACCCAACAAGTCCGGTTCGTACACATTCAGAAAGGAACACCGTGAGGAGATACATTTTGGTGGCCCGGTTCTGAAAACGCTGGACATGTTTGATGTGTACCTAGACCCAAGTGCTGAGAACACAGACAATTCCACGCTCATCAGGCGGCTACGACTCACAAAAGGAGAATTGCTACGGGCCGTAGATGATGGTCTGTACCCGTTGGTAGATGCCAGAGACATTCGTGAAATGGTTCCGACAACGGACATCTGGCATAATTATTCCAAAGACCGTAGTTCTTTCACTGGGATTGAAAAAGAGTGGAACCCGAACGATGTTATCGAAGTGTTCGAGTATTGGGGTGACCTGTTCGTAGAGAACACTGAGTACCACAACGTGGTGGTTACAGTAGCAGGTGACCGATTGCTGGCATTCGACAACAACGATTACTGGTACGGCAAACCGTTTATTGTCGGTACGTACATCCCAGTAGTCGATGAGGCTTATGGTGTGGGTGCCCTGGAACCGGCGTTAGCGCAATTACATGAAATTGACATTGTGGCTAACCAAAGGCTGGATAACGGTGAACTGGCTACCGACATCATGTGGGAGGTTGTAAATGACGGTACGGTTGACTTGGATTCTGTGTACACTTCACCGGGCCGTGTCATCCCAGTTGCGCAATTCGGTAATATCCGACCGATTCCACGGGACACAAACTTTAACTGGAGTTTGCAGGAAGAGCAGCTCCTGTTCCAAAAAGCAGAGCGTACCACGGGCACAACTGCGTTCATTGGAAGTGGTCAAGGGCGTAGTGGTGACAGGGTGACGAAAGCCGAAGTGGAATCGTACAAAGAAGCTGGTGGCAACCGGCTGAACCTGGTTTACACCTGGATTGAAACGACTTCGCTGATACCGTTCCTGCGTAAACTGTACGCATATATGCAACAGTTTGTTGTGCAGCCGGACATTGTACGGGTGCCCGGAGATGATTCAGGGTCATGGGAGTACCTGGAAGTTGGCCCGATGCAGCTTCAAATCGAGCTAGACATCATACCGCGGGGTGCAAGCCACATCGCCAACCGGGAATTTGAACTGAAAAACAGGCTTGACTTTGTAGAAATTGTCAGCAAGCTCCCTCAATTCCAGAAGTTGGTCAAATGGGAAGAGCTCCTGGTTGACCTGGCATGTCGGTTTCTGGAGGACGAATACGAACGATTCGTTATCGTCGGTGAGCAGAACCCGGAAACACCGGAGTATATGACACCACCACCATCGCCCACAGCTATGAATAATACTGAACAACCACAAATGCCACCCGGTCTGATGGAACGAGCAGCAGCAATCGGTGGCGAACCGGCTCAGAAAGCACTCGCAGGTGAGTTGCTGGCTAAAGGGCCGGAACAGGCAATATCTGATATGTATGACAATCTACAAGGGCAGTAATCCATCATGGCAGAAGTTAAGCGGATTGTTGAAAATACTGGAAATGAAATCGCAGGTGATGCCGTAGAGCTAGTCGATGACTGGCAGGAACAGGAAGCGCCAACACCGACAACCACTGAAGAGCAGACGACTGATGATGATGATGAGGTTAAGGCGCTAAGTGAGAAGTTGGGGGTTAACCTGGATGAACCGGAAGAGGAAGAGAAACCCAAAGAGGAAACAGAGAAAAAACCACCAACTTCCACTGAATTTGACACACAGTTTGAGGAACGGTTTGGTGTAAAACCAACCGATGCCCTGTATCTGGTAAACGAGTTGCTGCAATTCAAGCAGATTGTTGACCAGATTGGTGGGATGGAAACCCTTGTCGAATTCAGGATACGGCAACAGGAGAACGAGTTGCAGCAATCATGGGGGGTTGATGAGGCAGAGTTTGCTTCCAGGATGAAAATGGTCAGAGATTACTTCAAGGAATTGAGCCCTGCCAAACAAGCTGCACTGGATAACCCTGATGGTGCACGTTTGATATGGGCGTACCTGGAGAGGTCTCTGCCTGGTGGCCCCAGTAAAAACCCGGTAAGTAGTCGCAGACCTGCAGCTAAGACTACTGTTAGAGGCAAAAAGCGGATTAAATTATCCGATTTAGAAAACATGTCTGATGAAGAGTACGAATCCTTTGATTGGAATAGTGTCTCTCCAGATGAAATCGAATTTTAGATTGAGGTAAAAGAACATGGCATATAACGTTAAGGCCCCGACTGGTCAGCCGTTTGGTGTAGCCGAAACCGCAGCGTTCCGCCCAGAAATCTGGTCTACCGACATCATGCGGTACCGGCGCTCAAACCTGATAGCGGCCAATTTCACAAAGAAAATCTCTTTTGTCGGTAAAGCGGGTGACCGCATCCGTTTACCACGGGTTGGCAAGTTAGGCGTTCGGTCGATGGTTCCCGGTAACCCGGTCGAACTACAATCGCGTACAGAGACCGAATGGTACATGTACATTGACAGGTACATGGAATCTTCATTCGCTGTACAAGACATTGCACAGAAACAGGCCAACCAAGACCTGAGAAGGATTTACACAGAGGAAGCAGGACGTGCCCTGGCAGAAGATATTGAGAACTTCATCTTGGGCATGCGTGCAGCGGTTGTCGGATACAACGGTGGTTCAAACCACGTCAGCAACAATGCCACACTGTCCTTTGCACACATTCTGTCAGCACACCTTATCTTGGATAAGGCACGTGTACCGCGAGAAGGGCGTGTTTTAATTGTTTCCCCATCTCAAGCAGCGTCTCTGTTCGCAGAGGACAAACTGATTAAGATGGACTACACGGGTGACAAGCCCATAGCAGACATCCGTAGTGGACGGATTGGTTCCGTGCTGGGAACGCCCATCTACGTCAGCAACCACATTTTGTACAACAGTACGACTGGGTACAAGAATGGTGACACCGGCTCTGGTCAACCAACTCCGGGCATGACCAATTCTCCATATTGGCCTACCCAATACGTTGATGCACAAGATTCGTACACTCCATCCACTCTGACTGCTGGGTACTACTCTGCTCTGCTGGTGCATCCTGAATGGTGTGCCCTGGCTATGCAAAAGAATCCGAGCGTCGATGCCGATTGGATTGTGGATTACCAGGAGTACCACGTAGTCAATACCCAGTTGTACGGTGCCAAGCTGTACAGACCTGACCATGCAGTGGTTATATCCTCTGATGACGATGGTCTGGTGTGATAAAGTTCGTCGTTAGGTTATAATGGGGTGAGGACAATCCTTACCCCTCTTTTTGTATATGGGCAGACCAAAACAATACTCAGATGACGAAAGGCGGAACCGGCATCGGTTGGCACAACGGGAATATTCTAAGAAGTTTCCGGAGCGTAGGCAGAGGACGTACCGCATCTCTAACTGGAAACGCGCTGGCATTGTGTGTCAGGACTGGGATGCCATGTACGACAGATATGTCAATGCCACTGAGTGCGAAGCTTGCCATAAAACTTTTAACATCAGTGTCCACAGTTCCAGGAAATGTCTTGACCATGACCACCGTACTGGTCAGGTCAGGGGTGTCATCTGTGAGGAGTGTAATGCTGTACTGAGGCATTATATAGACACGGACAGATTGAAACTGCTGATGCAATATATAGAAAGCTAAGATATTCCCCTGACAACAGGGGATTTTTTATGGACAAGACACTGCTAGGGGTGGCAAACAATGTACTCCTGAATGCCGGTGACAGGACAGTTGTCACGACTAACAGCACCATTGGTACGATGGTAAAGAATTCTATTCGGTCAGCCGTTAACGACGTCTGTCTGCTGTCCGATTGGCCGTGGATGCAGGATGACATTATTGCCGATAGTTGGAACAACCAGATTGCCACACTACCGGACAGCATCAAATCTGTCCGGTTCGTCGCATACGATACAGGTGACGGATATGCAACCCTGCTGGCCATGCCGCAACAGGAGTTCGTTCGGTACGACAATTGGAGTTTTAATAATTCCACCATATACGGATGCGGTCAGTACTACTGCATCTTCAGCCCACAGGAAATACACCTGAATCCGTACCCATCGACCAGCACGGAACAATCTAAATTTCATTTCTTTGTCACCAAGTGGGCAGAAATGCCTGACACCGATTCGGCTCAATTAAACATGCCGGACGTATTTGTAGACCTGGTTATCGCGCGCGCAAGCTATTTGTACGGAGTCATCAGGAGTGGTGACCCGGCCCGGTTCGCTCAGCACCAAAACCAATTTGAGTTGAGGGCTCAGGCACTCCGGGACAGGTACCAGGGCAATCATCCAACTTCTGGTGGGTACATGTACAGGAGAGGTCGGTAAGATGGCAGATAGAAATCAGGTACAGACGGCGTACGATAATGACCCCAACCTGCTACAGACTGCTCTCTATGGTGGTCTGAACACTGTATCGTCCCGGCTGAATATTCCCCTTGAGGATTCACCCTCGATGGCAAACACACGGGTAACCGTGATGGGGTCTATTGCTAAGCGCAAAGGCTCTAAGTCACGATACCAAGCTACCGGCAAAACGTATGCCATTGGTAGTACGCTCGTACCACTGACACTCAGAAGCGATGTCAGATGCCTGCTGTGCAAAGAGGGCAAGGACTTGACTTTTTATGTCATCGAGAACGACGTACCGACGTTGCTCATTACAAAATCGAACGTATGGCCTACCGTTGCTGCATCAGTACGGGCCAATTATGTGGCAACTTCTGAAGTCAACCCGCGTATCATTTTCGTGACCGGCGTGTCTGTACCGATTCAAGCAACCATTGTAGAAGTTTCTGGTACAGGCGGTTCTGGCAGTTGCAGTATATCTGACACCCGGTTGGAATACGCAACCACCAGCAACACCGTCGTATGGGTGAACGGTTCGCGTATTTCCGTGTCATCGATGGTCTATGCCTCCGGTACTTTAACCATCACGGACACGGAGATTACGGATGGCAGTTCGGTTGTCGTACTGCTGCTGACATGGCAGTGGTATGCAGAGGCCATCAAGCTTTGGGGATACAACTGCTATAACAAAACCTCAAAATTCTACCTGTCATTGGATGACCAGAACGTAGCCATCAGTACGGACATTACCCGTGACATTCAACCGTACCAATGGGGCTACTATCCAATCAAAGTCTACAAATCGGCTACATACGGTGACACTTATACGTTTAAGACCGATTTTGCGCCAACCACCTACAACGAGTACAACTTCAGTTCTGGTGGAGTATATACCAAAGCGGCATCGACCGACATTGTTCAGCCGGGGATATCTTACATAACGTTCGGAGCATTAAAGACACCAACCACAACTCCACCAGACCCGGTACATTTCGTTCGCGGGTACAAGCTAAATTTCAATGGTGGAGATGGTTGCGCAGCATCCAAACTGCTGGTGCGGGTTGATGATGTTACCTATACGCAGAACACCAACGCAGCCGCCGGTTCTGGAACCCCAACATCCAATCCTACGTACTATCTGAGGAATAACACCTACGCTGTAATCACCAGTACAACAGCATTGGGAACATTTGTCAGCTTTGACTCAATGACCTCCGTTGGTATTTCATCAATGGCGTTTGTTGAAATTATCAACAAAGAGGTTGGTCAGTACGTCGGTACGGGTGCTACGTCAAACTACAGGCAATTTGACGATGGGGCACTCTATCCAGCATATGGGCTGGGTAATATTGCCGATTACAAGCGAGGCAGTTTTCCGCGTACTGTTGCCCTTTTCCAGAACCGACTGGTGTTCGGTGGGTATCCGACCGCCCCGATGC
>Ga0272446_1007216_pt1 | contig 11153 bp, 11 predicted proteins | sample YNPCB0061_FD_194587 | JGI IMG/M metagenome (GOLD analysis project Ga0272446, IMG submission 194587) | Hot spring microbial mat communities from Yellowstone National Park, WY, United States - YNP-CB-006-1 | ecosystem: Environmental > Aquatic > Thermal springs > Hot (42-90C) > Sediment | place...
GCGCCGGCCTTGCTGTGTCGCTGCCGGCAAAATACAGCGCCGCCGTGCTGGTGATTCAAGAAGGATGAAGGAAGATTGACGATTTTGGATTTTGGATTGACAATTGATCATGGCTTAGCGCGCTGGCTCAGCGGATGATTGACATGAACAAAACCAGCGATGTTGCCCCGGAAAGCTACGCCCTGGCTATCCAATTTCTGCGCCAGTACGGCAACTACCCGCTTCCCTCTGACTCCTGACTTCTGATTCCTCCTCCCCCACCGCCATGTTCAAAGCACTCTACATTCTCGACCCCGGCCCGTATGCGTGGATCTACGGGCCGCAGGAACGCGCCGACATCGCGCAACTGGTTGACGTGTATGCCCCGCCTCAAACGCGGGCTTCGATTCAGACTGATCCATCCGTGCTGGCGCCGGCTGAGATCGTGCTCTCCGGCTGGGGCGCGCCAGAGTTCAACGCCGCTCTGCTGGACAAGATGCCGAACCTGAAGGCGGTGTTCTACGGCGCCGGCTCGGTTCGCGGCGTGGCAACCGACGCGCTATGGGAGCGCGGTATTGTGATTTGCAGCGCATGGGGGGCCAACGCCGTGCCGGTGTCTGAGTACACCCTGGCGCAGATCTTGTTCAGCCTGAAGCACGGCTGGCGTATCGCGCAGCAGGTGCGCGCGCAACGCGCCTACCCGCCGCGCGAAACTATGACCTGCCCCGGCGCGTATGGCAGCACGGTTGGCGTCATCTCGCTGGGGATGATCGGCCGGCTGGTGTGCGAGCGATTGAAGCCGTTCGACCTCAAGGTGATCGCCTATGACCCGTTCGTGTCGCTGGATGTTGCCCGCGCGTTGAATGTCGAACTGTGTTCCCTCGACGAGGTGTTCCAACGCGCCGATGTCGTGTCGCTGCACACGCCCTGGCTGCCCGAAACCGAGGGCATGATTCAGGGCCGGCACTTTGCCCTGATGAAACCCGGCGCCACGTTCATCAACACGGCGCGCGGCGCAGTCGTCAACGAGCCGGAGATGATCGCCGCGCTCCAGGATCGCCCCGACCTGTTCGCCGTGCTGGATGTGACGCACCCGGAGCCGCCGGCGCCTGACTCGCCGTTGTACACCCTGCCCAACGTGTTGCTCACGCCGCACATCGCCGGCTCGATGAATGATGAATGCCGACGCCAGGGGCGCTACATGGTGGACGAACTGCGCCGTTACCTGAGCGGCCAGCCGCTGCAATGGCAAATCACCCGTGAGCGGGCCGCCCTTCTGGCATGACAACCCTCAACCCTCAACTCCCCATGATCGATCCAGGATTAGTGTCTGTCACTTTTCGTAAGCTGTCGCCGCGTGAAATTGTCGATCTGACGCACCGGGCCGGCCTGGCCGGCATCGAGTGGGGTGGGGATGTCCATGTGCCGCACGGCGACGTGAATCGCGCCCGCGAGGTGGCCGCCATGACGCAGGACGCCGGCTTGCGCGTCATGGCCTATGGCTCGTACTACCGCGTCGGCCATGAGCAGGACCTGCCCTTCGAGCGCGCGCTTCTCTCCGCGCAGGCGCTGGGCGCGCCGGTCATTCGCGTCTGGGCCGGCGATCGCGGGTCAGCCGACGCCGACGAGTCCTGCTGGCAGCGCGTAGTGTCTGAATCGCGCCGCATTGGTGATCTGGCCGCCGAAGCCGGCCTGCGCGTCGTGTTCGAGTTTCACAGCCGCACACTGACTGACACTAACGACACTGCGCGCCGGCTGATCGAGCAGGTGGATCATCCGGCCGTGGGCATGTACTGGCAGCCGGCAGTCGGGCAGAGCGTCGATTACAACCTGGCCGGCTTGCGCGCCATGCTTCCCTGGCTGGTCAACGTGCATGTCTTTCACTGGGGGCCGACCACGCAGGATCGCCACCCGCTGGCAGACGGTGAATCCGAATGGCGGCGATATCTGGCCGTCTTGTCAGCTTCAGGCCGGCCGTATGGCGCGTTACTCGAGTTCGTGCCCGGCGATGCCCCGGAGGCTTTTCTGCGTGACGCGGCTGCGCTGAAGGGCTGGTTGGCAAAACTCTGACGCGCCGGCTGCAAAGCGGCGCTTAGCCGCCTGCCATACATTGCTCGACGGCGCGGGCAACTCGATCGCAATCGGCTTCGCTCATTTCAGGAAAGAGCGGCAGAGAAAGGATCTCGGCGGCAGCGCGCTCGGTGTGCGGCAGATCGCCGGCCCTGTGTCCCAGGAACGCGAACGCCTTTTGAAGATGCAACGGAATTGGATAGTGAATGCCCGTTTCGATGCCCTGCTCGGCGAGAGCGATTCGCAGACGATCGCGCGCCGGCGCGCGCACCACGAACAGGTGATAGACGGCTGTTCGATCTGCGGGCGCAGAGGGCAATCCCAGGGGCAAATGGGCCAGCGCCTGGCGATAGTAATCGGCAAGCCGCTGGCGACGCGCTGTCCAGTCGGGCAAATAACGCAATTTGACGCGCAAAATGGCGGCTTGTAGCGTGTCCAGACGTTCGCCAAACCCGATCAAAGCGTGTTCGTATTTGGACGGCTTGCCGTTGGGCTGTCGCAGCCGGCCATGGTCTCGAAGGGCAAACACGCGCTGGGCGATTTCGGGGTTGTTTGTCGTGACTGCGCCGCCGTCGCCATAGGCGCCCAGATTCTTGCCCGGGTAAAAGCTGAAGCAGCCGGCGTCTGCGAGCGCGCCCGCCGCGCGTCCCCTGTACTGAGCGCCGTGCGCCTGCGCCGCATCTTCGATCACGATCAGGTTGTGCGCACGGGCAATGGCATTGATCGTTGCCATATCAGCCGGCATCCCGTAGAGGTGAACAGGAATGATGGCTTTCGTCCGGGGGGTGATGGCCGCTTCGACAGCCGCCGGGTCTATGGTGTAAGTATCGGGGTCAATGTCCACAAAAACCGGCCGCGCGCCAGCCTGGACGATCGCTTCTGCGGTGGCGCAAAACGTGTGGGCGACTGTGATCACTTCGTCGCCGGAGCCGATCTCGAAGGCAGTCAACGCCAGTTGAAGCGCCGCTGTGCCTGATGCGACGCCGATCGCATGGTCAACGCCGCAGAATTGCGCGAATTCCGCCTCAAACGCGCTGACATCCGGGCCGTTGATGAAAGCGGTGCTTTGCAGGACGCGCTCAATCGCCGCGTCGATTTCGGGTTTGATCGCGCCATATTGCGCTTTCAGATCCACCAGAGGCAGTTTTGCCAGCGCAGCAGGTTGGTGCATTTAAATCATCTCCTCTTGATAGTCGGGGATTTGGGTGGTCAGCCGAATGACGCGGGCAGGATTGCCGACGACAACGGCGAAGGGAGGCACATCGCGGGTGATTACGGCGCCCGCGCCCACGAGCGCCTCCCGCCCGATGCGCACGCCGGGCAGAAGAATGGCGCCTGCGCCGATGCGGGCTTTGCGCTCGATATACACGCCCTGAAGTTTGTGTTTGGTGTTTGGGGCGTTTGGGTAGCGAGCGTTGGTGACCACAACGCATGGGCCTATCCAGCATTCCGGTTCGAGGACCGACAGCTCGGGAATAAAAGCGTTGGAGTGGATGCGCACACGGTCGCCGATCTGCACATGGTGCTCGACCACGCTGTGGCTGCCAATGCTGACCTGGTTGCCAATGCGATTGTCCTCGCGGATCAGCGCGCCATGGCCGGCCTGGAAGTCGTCGCCGATGATGTTGCCGTCATAGATCACCGTGTGTGAACGCACTGTGGCGCGCGCGCCGATTGCAGTGGGGCGTTCACCCTCGCGCCGTCCGCGCGCTGGCTCGCCGATCACCACAAACGGCCCGATCAACGACTGCGGGCCAATGATTGCGCCAGGGTAGATAATGCTGGTGGGATGAGGCAGAATTGACGTGTCGCTCATGCCGCCCCCTTCTCAACCTCAACTTCAGCCAGCTTTACTTCGCGCCGTTCCTCCATCGAAAGGTACATTGCCAGCACCAGGGCCAGCGACCTGCGCCCCTCATAGCCGTCGGTTTGCGGGGGCCGATTGCTGTGAATTGCGTCGATCACGTCAGACAGCACAGCGCGGTGGCTTTGTCCATAGACTGACGGTGGATCGACCGATTCCTGGTCGAGGATGAATCGCTCGTTTTCCAACTCGCCGTTGACTTTCCAGAAAGCTCTGCGATTGAGCGCTGTGCCGCCCACCTTGACGGAACCGCGCTCACCAAAAATGGCCACGGAGCCTTCCAGGTTTTCGGGCCAGGTCACGGTAGATCCTTCTACGACACCCAAGGCGCCAGACTTGAATTTCCAGGCGGCGACGCCGATGTCTTCGCACTCCATGCGGTGGGCCAGGGTGGCGCCATAGGCGAACACGCTCTCCACTTCGCCCATCAACCACTGCAGGGCGTCGATGTGATGAATGGATTGATTCATCAGCGCGCCGCCGTCCATTGCGCGCGTGCCGTGCCATTCGTCTTCATAGTAACTCTGCGGGCGATACCAGCGCACCGTGGCGTTGCCCAGCAAAAGCCGGCCAAGTTTGCCGCTTTCGACCAGATTTTTCAGGGCGCGCATGGGGGGATTGTGCCGGTTCTGGAGCACGACGGTGAGCGAGACGCCGGCCTGTTTACACGCCGCAATGAGAGCGTCGGCGTCCTGAATGGACAAGGCCATGGGCTTCTCGACCACGACATGTTTGCCGGCCTGCGCGGCTTCAATGCCGATGCGCGCATGCAGCCCGCTGGGAACGCAGATGTTGATCACGTCGATGTCCCGGCGCTCCAGCAGGCGGCGATAGTCTGTGTCTGCTTCAGCGCCGAAATCGCGCGCCAGCTTTTGGGCGCGGCTTTCGATCACGTCTGCGACGGCAACCAGACGGGCGCGGTCTGACAATTCGACAAGCGATTGGGCGTGACGGGGCGCGATGCGCCCACAACCGATAATGGCGAAGCGAAGTTTTTCAGGCATGGGAATTATTGTCTTTGGCGAATGGCTTCCAAGTATACGCGCAGCATTTTGTCGGCCATGACCTGGGTGGAAAATGGCTGGGCAGCCTGGCGCGCGGCCTGGCGCTGATGCCAGCTTTGGGCTTCGTCAAGGCTGAGGAGCTTGTTGAGGGCCGCGGCCAGCGCCGCGCTGTCTGCCGGCGGCACAAGAAGGCCCCCTTCGCTATCTCGAATGACTTCGCCGGCCCCGCCCACGTTTGTTGCGACTGTTGGCAGGCCGGCAGCCAGCGCCTCCACCAGCGCCAGCGAGAACCCCTCCGCCAGCGAGGGAAGCACAAAGAAGTCGCTGGCTGCCAGCAGGTGGTGCGCGTCGCTGCGAAAGCCCAGCAGATGCGCGTGTGATCCCAGCCCCAGCGCGTTGATCTGCGCGATCACCGGCTCGGCTTGGTCATGTTGGCCTGCGAATACGAAGTGGACATTCGGATGCGTGCGCAGCACCTCCGGCATAGCCTCGATAAGGTAGCGATGCCCCTTATTGGGAGCCACGCGGGCCAAGGTAAGGAGCACTACGGCCTGCTCGGGTAAGCCAAGCTCAGCCCTCAGCGCAGCTCGAGCCTGGGCGATGTCCGATTCTTTAAAGTCGGGCAGGTCAATGCCGTTGTGGACGATGGTGATCTTGTCTGAGCGCAACCCGTAGTAGCTGGTCAATAGCTCGGCGTTTTGCTTTGAGACGGCGATCACGCGCGCCGCGGCGCGGCGCGACCAGCGAAATAGGCACGGCAAGAACGGGCGCAGCGCTCTGGGAACGATGATGTCGTCCAGCAGGGAGACTCTCTGCTCGACACACACCAGCGGCGCGCCGGCGCATGCCAGCGCGAAGCTGAACAAAATCCCCAGCCGGCTGCCGGGATGGTTGGAGTTCAGGTGGACGACGTCGGCGCGTCTTGTCAGGGCGCGCACTGTATTTACTACAGCAGGTAGTCGGCGCTGATCCTCGATAGCGAGGCGGAGGACTTGTGCATGCTTCATGAGGCGCTGCGCCAGCGGCTCGAGGCGCGGGTGGGTGGGCAGGACGATGGTGAAGTCACATTGCGCCGCCAGGGCGCGCGTCAGGCGCTCGACGTATAGCTCCGCGCCGCCTACCTCGCGCGCGGTCATCACAATCAGCGTCCGCATATCAGGTTGTTGCGCAGCGAACGAAGACACGATACCCCAGGTTAAACAGACGCAGCCTGGCGCACAGCCGGTCCAGCGACTGCCAGCGGGGCAGCGGGTCAATGCCGGGGGTGAACTTGTAGAACAGTTCAAGCAGGTATGGGAAGACTTCGCGGCATTCTTCCTTAATCACCCTCAGCCCCGCATCCCGAAGCCAGTTCAGCGCCTCTCGGCGAGAGAATACGGTGTCGATCGGCTGTTCGGTGCGCAGGGGGTGTTCATGCGGCAAAAAGCCGCGGAAAATTTTTGCCCGGATCGCCAGCGGCCCGGCCAGCATCGAGAACGGCAGCCAGGCCGAGGCATTGGGGAAAGTGATCACCAGGTGTCCATTGGGCTTGAGATAGCGCCTGATGTTTTGCAGCGCCTGGGTGGGCGACTTGAGGTGTTCGAGCACCTCGGTTAGCGCGATCAGGTCGAATCGCTGTCCTTCGGGAAAGGGCAGGGGCGCCAGGACGCTGCCCCGGCGAATGTCGCCCTGGCCATTCAACCGCCTGTGGGTGGCTGCGATGTTTGCTTCAGCGATCTCCAGGCCGAACAGACTCGCATGTGGGCTGCGCTTCTGTATCTCGGCCAGCAGCAGGCCGGGGCCGCAGCCGGCGTCAAGCACCTCTCCTGTTCCCACGTCGCCAATGAAATCGGCGACGGCCGGGTAGAAGTACGGGCGCATCTCCAGCTCGCCTTCAAAGGCTTCATAGCGCGCGGCAATTTCCTGATCGGACAGATGATGCCCTACTTTGAGCATAGTTCCTCCAGATGCCTTGCCATCTGTGCGATGCGATGCGACCAGGTGTGCTCGCACAGGGCGCGCTGGCGGGCTGCTTCGACAATCCGGCGGCGCTCATCATCGCGCGCCAAGTAGTGACGGATTTTTTCCAGCATCTCTTCCTTAGTCTCGAAGCAGACGATTTCTTTGCCTTCCTCAAAGAACTCACTCACGCTGGGCACGCGCTGCAATAGCTGGAAGACGCCGCAGGCGGCCAGCTCGAACGCGCGCAGGTTCAGACCGCGATTTAGTTCGCCGGCCTGGTGATCGACATGGAAGTTTAGCCCGATCTTCGCAGCGCACAGCGCCTTGACCTGTTCCTCGCCCCAGATTTGCCCTTGCCACGCGCGTAGGATCGGGCTGCCGACGAAGTGCTCGCGATAGCCGCCCCATACTTTGACGTTCACGCCGTTCTCGATGGCGTATTCCACCATCGCGCGCCGCGAGGCGTGAAAGCGCCCGCTCAAACCGCCGATGAAACACACGTCGGCCCCGTAGCGCGCTTGTTCTTCCGGCGTCAACGCAACCGGGTGGTGCAGCTCCGGGTCGATGCCGATGGGGATGTATTCAATGCGCCCGGCGGCGCCGGCGGCGCGCAGTCCATCCGTCAGATTGGCGGGCTGAAAGATCAGGTCAAAGCAAGGCAGGTTGATGCGATCGCGCTCGAGCATGGTGCCGGCCGGCAGCCCGCACCACTGAACCAGCTTAATCCCGCGCCGCTTCAGTTGGTTCAGCGTCGAGCGCCACACGCCGCTGCCAAGTGGGAAAAGAGCAACATCGGGTTGCCAGGATATGATGCGTCTGATAAGGCTTTGTTGAAGCAACCACACGTCCAGGCGCGTCCCCCACAACAGCGCGCGCAGGGCCGAGGAGAGCGGCATCGGCAAGTGGGCGCGCCGGCTCTGCGGCAGCAGGAAGCTGCTGCGCAGGTCAACGCGCACCTCGTGGCCCAATCGCCGAAACTCCTTCACCCAGCTATAGAAGGTGTGCTGGGCGCGCAACAGGTGCGATTCAAAATCCCCGCCCCGCCTGCGCCAGCTCGCGTGAGCGGATTCGTAATAGCCGCGGTCAACCTTGAAGTACAGGTATATCTTCATGGCGCTCGATCGATCATCCGCAGCCAAAGCTCGGCTGCCACGATGCGCCAGACCGTCGCTGCTGCGGTTGTGTTTTGGAAGGTTTGCTCGTCCTCAAGCGCGCGTTGAAGTTCCGTCAGGCGCAACCATGCAGACAAGCGGGGCGAACTGCGAAACAATTCCTGGAGCGTCGGGCGCATCTGGCGCAGCCAACGACCCTCCGGCGTGACGAAGCCTTTTTTGTCGCGTCGCCACACGATCTCAGCCGGCAACACCGCTTCCATCGCCCGGCGGAGGACATACTTGCTCCATCCCTCACGTATGCGCGCGTTGGCCGGCAACTGGCTGACATATTCAGCCAACCGCACATCGAGAAAAGGTGTGCGCGCTTCAATCGAGAAGGCCATGGAATTGCGGTCTTCAGCCCGCAGCAGGCGCGGCAGGTTGTGCGTCGCCAGTTGCGCCAGGTGGCGCGGCAGGTTGCGTTGCCCTGCCGCGTCGAAATTGCGCCAGCGCCTGGATACCGCATGATCTACCACAGATCGATCAAGGCCGACCAGGCGCGCAGGGCGTTGCTTTTGCAGCCAGCTTTGCGCGACCTGGGGCAGCAGACGCCCGGCCAGTCGGCTCAGCACCTGTGGGGTTGAGCGGCTGCCCACGCGCGCAATGGCCCGCATCTCCGGCCAGAGCGCCCGCCAGTGTCCGTTGACCAGCGCCTGGGCCAGATAGATGTCAAAGGGCAGATAGCCGGCCAGCAGCTCATCAGACCCCTGACCATCCAGCAAAACTTTGATCCCGTGCTGATGCGCCAGGCGCATCACATCCCACTGGGCGTACATCGATGTGGTGATCGGCGGCTCGTCATGGTGCCAGATGAACGTCTCCAGCTCGGCCTGGAGCTTCTCTGCCGAGGGGAAGGTCAGATACCAGGCGGCACTGGTCTGCTGCACGACCTGCGCGGCAAAGTGACGCTCGTCGGCAGCCGGGTCTTCGTAGGCCGCAGTGAACGTCTTTTGTTGGCTGCCGATCAAGTGAGCAGCAATGCCGTGGTCACGCTGGAGCAACTGACTGGTCAGGACGACGATTGCAGACGAATCCAACCCGCCTGATAAGCATGTGCCGATTGGGACATCGGCGCGCAGGCGCAGCCGGACGGCATCGGTCAGCTTCTCGCGCACGGTGGCGGCCTGAGCGTCGTCAAATGTTGACGGGCCGAAGTCTGTGTTGACAGGCAGCGACCAGTAGCGCCAGATACGGAACTCGTCCGCCGTCACAGAGACGCAGTGGCCGGCTGGCAACTGCGCGATGCCTGCGAACATTGTGGCGTTCAGGTCGCTGGCTTCGTAGCCGGCCAGGAAGTCTTGCAGGATGATCTGGTTTGGCTTTGGGGCAGTTAAGCCGCTGGCCCAGAGCGCCTTTGGCTCCGAAGCAAAGGCGAACTGCGCTCTGGTCTTGACGTAATAGAATGGTTTGACGCCGAAGCGGTCGCGGCTACAGAAGAGTTGTCCGCGCCGGCTGTCCCAGATCGCAAAGGCCCACATGCCGTTGAAGCGCTCGACGCAGCGCTCGCCCCACTCTTGATAGGCAGCCAGCAACACCTCGGTGTCGCCGGTGCTGCGAAAGGCGTGGCCGAGCGCGGCCAGTTCGGCGCGCAATTCGATGTAGTTGTAGATCTCGCCGTTGAAACAGATGGTGAGTTGGCCGTCGGCGCTGCGCATGGGGGTGTGGCCGCTCGGCGAGAGGTCGAGTATCGCCAGCCGGCGCTCGGCCAGACCCAGGTCGGCCTCGCTCGTCTCGACAGCGCGGATGTCTGGCAGGTCCAACGTCTGGGGGCTATCTGGGCCTTTGAAGTGGGCTGCCTGACCGCTGCGCGTGTTGAACAGGGCGTAGCCCTCGTCGTCCGGCCCGCGATGGCGCAGCAAATCCGCCATGCGGCGGAGCTGATGAACGCTTATCGGCTGCCCGTCAAGGGTGAAGATGCCGGCGATGCCGCACACGAGGCTACTCCAGTTTGCGACCGAGGACGAATGCCAGCTCTTCTTTCAGCAGCCGGCGACGATGCTCTACGGTAAAGTGGTCGAGCACGCGCTGCCTGGCAGCCAAGCCTTTTTCAGGGTGGGCAAGCGCCTCGCGGATAGCCCGGGCGAGCGCTGGTGGGTCGTTGAACGGCACCAGATAGCCGGTATTGCCGACCGTCTCAGGCATGGCGTAGCGATTGGCGACCACGGGCACGCAGCCGCTGGCCATGGCCTCGGCCAGCGAGACGCCAAAGCCCTCGTGCGCAGAGGCCTGCACATACACCTTGGCTGTGCGAAGTAGAGCAGCATACTCTTCTGTTGAGAATTGCTTTAGCGTAAAGTATACGTTGGGCGTAGCAATGGACCTGAGGTAACCCATCGAATCGTCAAGGAAAGTGCCATGAACGATGAACTCCACTTCCGGCACGAACTGAGCAGCGCGCACAAATGGTTCGATGCCTTTCTGAAGCCGCGCTGCGTGGGAGATGGCGTGGCAAGCGGTAACGACGCGGTTCTGTCTTTCTGAGGAATCAGGTTTGAACAAGTCCGTATCCACGCCCAGGTAAGCTGCGCGCATCCGTCGCGGTTTGCCATATCGCAACACTTCCCTCGCGGATGTCTCGGAGAAAGGGAGCACCGAGTCGGCCAGCCGCATGACCAGGGCGAAGAGCCGGCGCTTGAGCGGGCTGCCCATGTCACCCCATCGAATATCCGGCACCCAGGTCGCGTCAATCCCGCCGGTGACGACGATCAGCTTGCGGCGAAGTGCTTTGGTAATCAGCGCAAGCAGGGGAACGTATTTAGCAAACACAAAGTAGACGAAGACAACCTCGGCGCCTTGCTTAATCAGACCTTCGATCAGGCGCGTGTAGTAAGTGTAGCGCTGAACCCCTGAGCAGATAGAGAGGTCCAAGGGGATCACCTCTGCCCACTCGCTCAGTAGCTGAATATCCTGGGTCATGAAGCCAGGGTTGATTTTGGGCGCTGTGAAGATGAGTCCGGGTCTGGTCATCTTGGATGAACGCTAACGCTTAGAGAGACGTAAGGCAAACCAGTAGGCGGGCAGTGCGCCCAGAAAGTCGGTCGGGAATCTCAAGACGAACGAAACAAAGGATAGGCGCTTTAGGATTTGTCTTCTGATGAGGCTCGTGGTGTAGCCAGATTCAGCCAGCTTTCTGTAGACTTC
>Ga0272446_1007217_pt1:0-2500 | contig 11152 bp, 5 predicted proteins | sample YNPCB0061_FD_194587 | JGI IMG/M metagenome (GOLD analysis project Ga0272446, IMG submission 194587) | Hot spring microbial mat communities from Yellowstone National Park, WY, United States - YNP-CB-006-1 | ecosystem: Environmental > Aquatic > Thermal springs > Hot (42-90C) > Sediment...
CGAGGCGGAAAAGGTCCTCTCGATGTTGCCGGGCAAGTACCCCAAGCAGGCGGCGCTGCCGGGGCCGATGCCGAAACCTGACGAGGTTCGCATTTATCGGGTGATGCCGACCGTCATCTCAGTGCTCGATTACACCAAGGGTTTCGGGCATACCGATCTCGTCACTCTCTAGTTTCGTTGACAGGCGATGAATGGGACGGCGTGGCGTGACCGCCGCGCAGATTTCGTTTGCGGATGATGATGGCCGGGAACCTCTTCTAACCGCGCATGAAGCAGATAAACTCGCGGCGAACGATTTTTCGGGGGGCAGCTCGTGAGTTTTCTCGTTGCCGTTGCAGCGCTCGTTTTCCTTATGATTGCCGCCTATCGCGGCTATAGCGTCATTCTCTTTGCGCCGATTGCGGCTATGGGGGCGGTCTTATTCACCGATCCTTTCGCCGTGGCTCCGGTTTTCACCGGCCTCTTCATGGAGAAGATGGCGGGATTCATAAAGCTCTACTTTCCCGTTTTTCTGCTCGGCGCGATCTTCGGGAAGCTCGTTGAAATATCAGGCTTCGCGCGGGCGATCGTTGCAAGCTCGATCGTGCTCCTCGGGCGAGAGCGGGCGATTGCGGCAATCGTTCTTGTGGCAGCGCTGTTGACCTATGGAGGCGTGTCGCTGTTTGTCGTCGTCTTCGCCGTCTATCCGTTCGCGGCCGAGCTCTTCCGTCAGTCGAACATTCCAAAACGATTGATTCCGGCGACGATCGCGCTCGGCGCCTTTACCTTCACGATGGATGCGCTGCCGGGGACGCCGCAAATCCAGAACATCATTCCGACGACGTTCTTCAAGACCACCGCATGGGCAGCACCGGTGCTTGGGGTGATCGGCGCAATGTTCATTCTGGTGCTCGGGCTCGCCTTTCTCGAACTCCGCCGCCGCGCCGCACTCAAGAGCGGCGAAGGCTATGGCGAGCATCATTTCAATGAGCCGATTACCGGCGAGGTGGTGAAGGACATCCCTCCGTTGGTCGCCATTTTGCCCCTCATTATTGTCGGCGTTGCCAGCAAATCGCTGACGGTCGCCATTCCGTCGCTCTACGGCGACAAATACGAGGCGGCATTGACGCCGACGGGCAAAGCCATCACGGCCGACGTCGGCGCGTTGACGGCGGTTTGGGCCGTTGAAGGGGCCCTACTCCTCGGCATTCTTGCGGTTGTGATTTTCGCCTGGCGCACGGTTGCCCGGAATTTTGCCGAGGGCACAAAGATGGCAATTGCCGGAGCGCTGCTTGCGGCCGTCAACACGGCGTCCGAATATGGATTCGGCGCGGTGATTGCGGCACTCCCGGGGTTTCTCGTCATCGCCGGAGCCTTAAAGGCCATTCCCAATCCGCTCCTCAACGAGGCGATCACGGTGACGACGCTCGCCGGAGTGACGGGTTCGGCCTCAGGCGGCATGAGCATTGCGCTTGGGGCCATGGCGGATCAATTCATTGCGGCCGCGAATGCTGCAGGGATTCCGCTTGAGGTGTTGCATCGCGTTGCGGCGATGGCGTCAGGCGGAATGGATACGCTGCCGCATAATGGCGCCGTCATCACGCTGCTTGCCGTGACCGGCCTTACGCATCGCCAATCCTACATGGATATTTTCGCAATCACATGCATCAAGACTCTGGCCGTCGTGTTTGTCATTGGGATCTATTACACGACGGGGTGGGTGTGATTTTTTTCGTCGCTGGTGGCGAATGGGGCCGCCGATCGCTAAGGCCGGATTATCTGTTCGCGGTCATCACGGGTGCACGGCGCATAAGGTCCTCGATGCGGGCGCGCTCCTTCTGGAACTCGATGAGGTCCTTGCCCTCAAGCTTCCGCTCGCGTGGAACTTGGATTGACATCGGATCGACAAAGCGGTTGTTGACGAGGACCTCGAAGTGGACGTGCGGACCGGATGACAAACCGGTCGATCCGACGAAGCCAATGATTTGACCCTGGCGGACCTTCATGCCCGGTTGCACGTCGGCGAAACGGCTCATGTGGCCATAGGCCGTCTGGTAGCCGTTGGCGTGACGTATGCGGATATAATTTCCGTAATACCCCTTGTGGCCGATCTCCTCGATCGTGCCGTTGCCTGCGGCGATGATCGGCGTGCCCATTGAGCAGGCCCAGTCGACGCCGGTGTGCATCTTGCGCGTGTTGAGGAGCGGGTGAAAGCGAACGCCAAATCCCGATGTCAGGCGCACATCCTCACCGCGGACCGGTTTGCGAATGAGGAACTTCTTCGAGTTGTTACCCTGCTCGTCATAATAGTCGACGACGCCGTCGGCGGAGCGGAAGCGATAGAATTTGTAGACCGCCCCGCCGCTGCTCATCGCCGTGTAAAGGAGCTCGCCCGGCGGGCCGTCCGCCGACTGCTCGTCTTTCATGTCGAAAAACATCTCCAGCGTATCGCCGGGGCGAACACGGCGGCGGAAATCGGTGTCGAAGGCGTTGATGCGCAGAACCTGGGTTATGGTCTCGG
>Ga0272446_1007217_pt1:7500-11152 | contig 11152 bp, 5 predicted proteins | sample YNPCB0061_FD_194587 | JGI IMG/M metagenome (GOLD analysis project Ga0272446, IMG submission 194587) | Hot spring microbial mat communities from Yellowstone National Park, WY, United States - YNP-CB-006-1 | ecosystem: Environmental > Aquatic > Thermal springs > Hot (42-90C) > Sediment...
ACGACGTACCTTTTGTATAATGGGTCTGCGACTTAGTCTGACGAGCAAGCTTAAGGCGATAGCTGTAGGCGCAGCGAAAGCGAGTCTGAACAGGGCGTTCAGTTCGTCGGATTAGACCCGAAACCTGTCGATCTTGCCATGGTCAGGTTGAAAGCAGGGTAACACCTGCTGGAGGACCGAACCGGTGTCTGTTGAAAAAGCCTCGGATGAACTGTGGCAAGGGGTGAAAGGCCAATCAAGGCAGGAAATAGCTGGTTCTCCGCGAAATCTATTTAGGTAGAGCCTCAGATGAATACTCCAGGGGGTAGAGCACTACATGGGCTAGGGGCCCCTACAGGGTTACCAAACCTAAGTAAACTCCGAATACCTGGAAGTACTATCTGGGAGACACACGGCGGGTGCTAACGTCCGTCGTGAAAAGGGAAACAACCCTGATCGCCGTCTAAGGTCCCCAAATCACTGCTAAGTGTGAAAGGATGTGGGAACCCCATAACAACCAGGATGTTGGCTTAGAAGCAGCCATCATTTAAAGAAAGCGTAACAGCTCACTGGTCTAAATAAGGGTTTCTGCGCCGAAAATGTAACGGGGCTAAAGTAGTGTACCGAAGACGCGGGTGTGCAGCGATGCACGCGGTAGCGGAGCGTTCCGTAAGCCTGCGAAGGGAGACCCGTGAGGGCTCCTGGAGGTATCGGAAGTGCGAATGCAGACATGAGTAACGAGAGGAGTGTGAGAAACACTCCCGCCGAAAGTCCAAGGGTTCCTGCGTAAAGTTAATCTGCGCAGGGTTAGCCGGCCCCTAAGGCGAGGGCGAAAGCCGTAGTCGATGGGAACCACGTTAATATTCGTGGGCCAGTGGGTGAGTGACGGATGCAGCAAGTTGTTGAGGCTTATCGGATTGCCGAGGCAGCGAATGTGTCCCTGGAAATAGCCCCCACATCGTCCGTACCCGAAACCGACACAGGTGGACTGGTAGAGAATACCAAGGCGCTTGAGCGAAGTGTGCTGAAGGAACTCGGCAAATTACCTGCGTAACTTCGGGAGAAGCAGGCTGTCTTTTCGGGCAACCGGAAAGGCAGGGCACAAACTAGGGGGTGGCGACTGTTTACCTAAAACACAGGGCTATGCTAAGTCCAACGACGACGTATATGGCCTGACGCCTGCCCGGTGCCGGAAGGTTAAGAGGAGAGGTGCAAGCCTTGAATCGAAGCCCCGGTAAACGGCGGCCGTAACTATAACGGTCCTAAGGTAGCGAAATTCCTTGTCGGGTAAGTTCCGACCTGCACGAATGGCGTAACGACTTCCCCACTGTCTCCAGCACACACTCAGTGAAATTGAATTCCCCGTGAAGATGCGGGGTTCCTGCGGTTAGACGGAAAGACCCCGTGCACCTTTACTGCAACTTTGCACTGGCAATCGTGATTGCTTGTGTAGAATAGGTGGTAGGCTATGAAACCTGGGCGCTAGCTCGGGCGGAGCCGCAATGTGAAATACCACCCTTGTGATTATGGTTGTCTAACCGCGGCCCGTTATCCGGGTCCGGGACAGCGCATGGTGGGCAGTTTGACTGGGGCGGTCGCCTCCTAAATCGTAACGGAGGCGTGCGAAGGTGGGCTCAGGTTGGTCGGAAATCAACCGTCGAGTGCAATGGCATAAGCCCGCCTGACTGCGAGACTGACAAGTCGAGCAGAGTCGAAAGACGGCCATAGTGATCCGGTGGTTCTTTGTGAGAGGGCCATCGCTCAACGGATAAAAGGTACGCCGGGGATAACAGGCTGATGACGCCCAAGAGTCCATATCGACGGCGTCGTTTGGCACCTCGATGTCGGCTCATCGCATCCTGGGGCTGGAGCAGGTCCCAAGGGTATGGCTGTTCGCCATTTAAAGCGGTACGTGAGCTGGGTTCAGAACGTCGCGAGACAGTTCGGTCCCTATCTGCCGTAGGTGTAGGAGAATTGAGAGGATCTGTCCTTAGTACGAGAGGACCGGGATGGACGCACCTCTGGTGGACCTGTTGTCGTGCCAACGGCACAGCAGGGTAGCTATGTGCGGACGGGATAACCGCTGAAGGCATCTAAGCGGGAAACCCACCTCAAAACGAGTTCTCCCTCGAGAGTCGTGGAAGACCACCACGTTGATAGGCCGGGTGTGGAAGCGCAGCAATGCGTGTAGCTTACCGGTACTAATAACTCGATCGGCTTGATTGCTCTCATTTAGCAATGCTCATCGATATCGCTCACGGAGCTGATCCGCGCTTGCAGCGCGGGCTCCTCCGCTAGAGCGGCGCTCAGCGCCGGCGACCTTTTGGTCGCCCGAGCCTTCGGCTCGCAGTGGCGCAGAGCTCGATGAGCGTAGGGCTCAAAAGAAAGACCAGTGCGCGACGTCTGACCCTCAAAGGGAGATGAGCGTCGCGCGCAGATGAAAAGAAGTCATGTGACGTCTCCGCCGACCTGGTGATTATGGCGGGGTGGCTGCACCCGATCCCATTCCGAACTCGGCCGTGAAACGCCCCTGCGCCGATGGTACTTCGTCTTAAGACGCGGGAGAGTAGGTCGTTGCCAGGTCTGCCGAGACGTCATGTGAACTTCAATGAAGTCAATCTCCTCTTACGATGACCTTATCAAACGCGCCGCTCGGCTTTCCGCCAGTGGCGCGTTTTTGCTTTGAACTTCCGTTGCCGCAGATGGGCAAAGTCGAGGTGAAACGTAAGCGGTGCGCAGATCTTCGGAAATCTGAAATTGCAGTCCCGAATCTGACGGACGCAAACGTGATGCGGGCGATGGTCTGAGACCCACAAACTCCTCCAGAATTGGGTAGAGTCCGTAACCTCTAGAAGGAGACGGACGATGCGTAAGAGCAGGTTCACCGAGGAACAGATCATTGCGATCCTGCGGGAGCAGGAAGCGGGTAGCTCGACGGCAGAGGTGTGCCGGCGGCACGGGATATCGAGCGCGGCCTTCTACAAGTGGAAGGCGAAGTTCGGCGGCATGGATATTTCCGACGCCAAGCGGCTTCGGGCGCTCGAAGACGAGAACGCGAAGCTGAAGAAGTTGCTCGCCGAGGCGATGCTCGACAACGCGATCCTGAAGGATGTGAACTCGCGAAAGTGGTGACGCCCGCCGTTCGGCGGCAGGCTGTAGCTCACGTGTGCGAGACGCATGAGGTGAGCGAGCGGCGGGCGTGTCATGCACTGGGTCTCGACCGGTCGACGATCCGCTACCGCACGCGCCGTGCCGACGATGCGGCGGTGCGCCAGCGCATTCGAGAACTCGCGTCGGAGCGACGCCGGTTCGGCTATCGGCGTCTGCATTTTCTCTTGAAGAAGGAAGGCGTGGTGATGAACCAGAAGCGGTTCCGGCGTCTCTACCGGTCAGAAGGTTTGCAAGTGAGGAAGCGCAACGGGCGCAAGCGCGCTTTGGGCATGAGAGCGCCGCTCGCTGTGCCGTCGCGTCCCAACGAACGCTGGAGTCTGGACTTCGTGTCGGACAGCTTCACGGACGGGCGGCGGTTCCGCATTCTGGCGGTGGTCGATGACTGCACGCGCGAATGCTTGGCCCTGGTAGCCGACACCTCGCTCTCGGGTGCTCGCGTTGCCCGTGAGCTTGATGCCGTCATCGCACGGCGTGGCCTGCCCAAGACATGCCTTTCCGACAA
>Ga0272446_1007218_pt1 | contig 11149 bp, 14 predicted proteins | sample YNPCB0061_FD_194587 | JGI IMG/M metagenome (GOLD analysis project Ga0272446, IMG submission 194587) | Hot spring microbial mat communities from Yellowstone National Park, WY, United States - YNP-CB-006-1 | ecosystem: Environmental > Aquatic > Thermal springs > Hot (42-90C) > Sediment | place...
CTATTTAGTTAAATTTTTGTTAGGGGGATAAACTAATATTTCAGACCCCTAAATGACGAGTTAAAATAAACTCAAATAGTTATCGCTTCAATTCAGACCTACAAGATGAGTTAGATTTATGAGACTACTTAACTGGCTAATCCCGATCGGTCTTGCTACTCTTTCTTCTTTCGTTATGATTGGTTTGCAAAGAGAAAACCTCGATCGGCAACTCACTACCCAGACCCCAGAATCCGATCGGTTGTGGGTAGAGCGGGAAGAAAGAAGACTAAAAGCGATGCAGAAACTGCCCCCAAGCGGGTTTGGGTTTAATAACTTAATTGCCGATTATGCCTTCATTTCCTTTCTGCAATATTACGGTGATGATGTAGCGCGCATCGATCACAAAACGGGGTTCGGTTTAAGTAAGGAATACTTCAAGATTATTGTCGATCGGAAGCCTTATTTTTTTAACAGTCATTCCTATTTAGCTTCTAGTGTGGCTATTTTAGGGGGAGAACCAGAAATATCGATCGCCCTGATGGACAAAGCCCTTACCCAACTGGAGCCAGAACGATTCCCCCTCACCTACTCTCTTTGGCAGATAAAGGCAATAGATGAGATGTTATTTTTGGGAGATAATCGCAAAGCCAAGGAATCCACCCAGAAAGCGATCGAAGCGATCGATCGGGCTACATTTCCCCCTGATTCAGAGGAGTCAATTAAGGAAATCAGGCGTATCCTTGCTCAGAGGGTAGAATTTTTGGCAGGGGATTTTGACCCTATCAAATCTAAGCGATTGGGTTGGATTTTGATCCTCAACAATGCACCGGACTTACGGATTCGTAGCATCGCCGTAGCTGAATTGCAGAAACTTGGCGTACCGATCGAGATTACCCCAGAGGGAGAAACAAAGTTAAACTCCCCCAGTTAGGGGTTTATAGTTTTTGTTAAAGAAGAAAGTCCCAAATTCAGCTAATATGAGCAATAGATAGCCTATCCCTGATTTTATGGACATCAAGCTCATTAATATCGGTTTTGGGAACATTGTTTCTGGAAATCGAGTAATTGCGATTGTCAGTCCAGAATCCGCACCGATTAAACGGATAATTAGCGATGCCAAGGAAAGGGGACAGCTCATTGACGCTACCTATGGCAGACGTACCAGGGCAGTAATTATCACTGATTCTTCCCATGTTGTACTGTCGGCAATCCAGCCGGAAACCGTAGCAAATCGCTTTATGCTCGCCAAGGATGCTAGTGAATAAGGGGGGGCTGATTGTGATTACGGGTCCTAGTGGCGTAGGGAAAGGAACCCTATTGGCGGGATTGTGCCATCGTTATCCCGATCTTTTTCGTTTTTCTGTGTCGGTGACTACCCGTTCCCCCAGACCCAACGAAGTTGATGGCAGGGAATATTATTTTTGGCAACGTCCGGAATTTGAGCAGGCTTGTCAAGAGGGCTTTTTTTTGGAATGGGCAGAATATGCTGGCAACCTCTACGGCACGCCCAGAAAGGCAGTAGAAGAAACGATCGCTGCGGGCAAATGGGTGTTGCTGGAAATTGACCTCCTTGGGGCTAGGCAAATTGCCCAGAGTTTTCCGAGGGCGCTCAGAATTTTTATTGCTCCTCCCTCCCTAGAGGTTTTGGAGCAGAGATTGAGGCAACGATCGACGGAGCCGGAAGAGGCAATCCAGAAGCGTTTGTCCCACGCCGCGATCGAGATGGCAGCTATGGATGAATTTGATTATGTAATAGTGAATGATGACTTAGAAGAAGCGATGGAAGCATTAGAAACTGCTATTTTTGGAAAAGAACCATGACCAAGAAAATAATTTTAGGATTCCTTTTCGGCTTGCTACTTAGTTTGGCTTTAGCTGGCGGTTTTGTTTGGTTTAGAGGGGGGGAAATTCTGCGGGGCACCCTTGTTAAAACCATCACCGAGGCATTAGGAACCCCCGCTCAGATTGAAAGCCTAAAACTAAACCCGATCGGGGGTAATATTACCATCCCCAAAATTGTTGTTAGTAATCCCAGTGGTTTAACTACGCCCTATTTTATGGGCATAAATGACTTAGACATTACGGTTAAACCTCTTTCTTTGATCCAACCAACGGTAGTAATTGAACAATTCAAGATCGCTAGTTGGGATATTAACATTGAACAGGGTTTATCTAAGGGTAATATCAGCGAAATTATCGGCTATTTGCAGAAGAATTCCCCGAACAAAGCAGCAGAGAGTAAGAGTTCTGCTCCTAAAAAAGTAGCTTCTAATAAAGTCTCGATCGGTACTATTAAAACTCTGGTTAAACTATCTTTTTTGAATCAAAATATCCAACGGGATTTTAAGTTTGATAACATCGATCTTACTAATATCAATTCCGACAATGCGGTAGCTATTTTGCTAGACCAGTATATAGTCCGCCTGGTCTCCCAGACCCTCAAGACCGTATTGACCGAGTCAAAGCAGGAAATCCAGAAAAACTTACCCCAGCTTCCTAATCTGCCATTTTTGAAAAATGACCCCCTCCAGGAACTAATCGATCGGTTGCCGGTGCCCTAAATTTTGCTAATCCGATCGGGGTTTTTGTGCCATGATTTTAATCCAACCCCATAGTAATCAAATCCATGCGCCGTGTTGCCCTGTTCACCGAAACTTTTGTGCCCAAAGTAGACGGCATTGTCACCCGTCTAAAATACACGGTGGAATACCTAGTGAGACTGGGGGACCAGGTCGTGGTTTTTGCCCCCGATGGCGGCATCCCAGAATATAAGGGAGCGGAAATTTATGGCATTTCGGGCTTTCCCCTGCCTTTGTATCCAGAGTTAAAGTTGGCGGTGCCCCACCCAGGCATCGGGGCAAAATTGGAAGAATTCTGCCCCGATATTGTCCATATCGTGAATCCCGCCGTGTTGGGTCTGGGGGGCTTATTTTTTGCTAAGGCGATGAAATTACCCCTCATTGCTTCCTACCATACCCACCTACCCAAGTATCTACAACATTATGGATTGGGTTTTTTGGAGGGTACCATGTGGGAACTAATTAAAACTGCCCACAATAGCGCTTCCCTCAACCTCTGTACTTCTACGGCTATGGTGGAGGAACTAAAAAAACATGGGGTGGAAGTGGTAGACCTCTGGCAAAGGGGAGTAGATACGGAGCAGTTCCATCCCCGCTTCCGATCGGAGGCGATGCGGGAGCGCCTGACCCAGGGACATCCCCAGGAGCGGCTATTGCTCTATGTGGGGCGGTTATCGGCAGAGAAGGAAATCCAGCGTATTTTGCCCGTTCTGCAAGCTATACCAGGCACAAGGTTGGCTTTGGTGGGGGATGGTCCCTACCGATCGGAGTTGGAGCAAATTTTTATGGGCAGTCCTGCCCACTTTGTTGGTTACTTACAGGGGGATGACCTAGCCAGCGCCTTTGCTTCTAGTGATGTATTTTTGTTTCCCTCCCGCACTGAAACCCTGGGTTTAGTGCTATTGGAGGCGATGGCAGCGGGTTGCCCGGTGGTGGCTGCTAATGCGGGGGGCATCCCTGATATTGTCACGAATGGGGTAAATGGCTTTTTATTCGACCCGGAGGCAGAGGAGGGCTTAATTACGGCTACTAAAATGCTCTTGGGGCAAGATAACACAGAGTTGAGGGCAAGGGCACGATCGGAGGCAGAAAAATGGAGTTGGGCAGCCGCTACGACCCAATTACAGCACTATTACGACCGGGTAATTGCCAATGCCCCTAGTTAGTATGGCGGTGTTGGTAGCCGCAGCCCGATCGGGGATGGTGGTTGCCTTCCCTACGGATACGGTGCCAGCCCTTGCCGTTGCGCCCCAGTCAGGTACAAAAATCTATGAGTTAAAACAAAGACCCCTGCACAAGCCCCTAATTCTGATGGCAGCTACTTGGCAGGAATTGGCAGAATACATAGCAGGTAGTCATCCCCAATGGGAAAGGGTAGCTAGACGTTACTTGCCTGGCGCGTTAACGATCGTTTTGCCCGCCAATGACCGGGGTAAAGCCCTCAACCAAACCGATACGATCGGGGTGAGGATTCCTGCCGATCCAATAGCCCTCGGCATTTTGCAACAAACCGGGGCACTTTTAACCACCAGTGCTAACCCCAGCGGGGCTGAACCCCTATTGACTATGGTTGCTATTGCCCAAGCCTTTCCTAAGGTCTTTAGTTTGGATAGACAGAGGCAGGAACCAGGGGGCAGACCCTCCACCGTAATTAAATGGGAGCAGAACCAATGGCAAGTTTTACGACAGGGGGATGTAAACTTTACAGATAGTTAAGGAATTTCCCATGACTTGGAACTACGTTACCCCTGGCATCCCCGACCAACAGTTTGAACGCCTGCCTGGTATCCCCCTCAGCCCCCTGGAAGTAAGGGTGCTAATTTTAAGTCAACTCCGCCTCAAGACTGACTCGGTGTTGTGGGATGTAGGGGCTGGTACGGGCACGATCGCTGTGGAATCGGGACTAATCCTCAAACAGGGACAGGTCATAGCGATCGAACGGGATGAGGAGGTAGTAGGCTTAATTCAGGGCAATTGCCGCAAATTTCAAGTCGATAATGTCACTGTCCAAGCGGGTGTAGCCCCAGAATGCTTACTCGATCTTAGCCCCCTCCCCGATCGGGTCTGCATTGAAGGGGGACAATCCCTCGATCGGATTATATTAACTGCCTGGGAAAAGTTAATGGACCAGGGCAGAATGGTAGTAGTTTGCTCTAGCCTCCAAGACCTATACCAAATTTGGCAGACCTTTAAGGAGATTCCCATCAAGAACCTAGAAGCAGTCCAATCTGGCATCAATCGCCTCGAAGCTAGGGGCAACCAACAGCTATTTACCGCAACTAACCCCCTCTTTATTTTGAGTGGAGAAAAATAGCCCACTTCCTAGCTAGGGCTTTGTAACCTTAACTTGACCGCTATAAGACCCCTGTCCGTCCTTACTACCTGAGCTATTGACGGAAAAATTATTGCCTTTGGGGGTCACGATCGTGCTGTTTTTGGTGCAGGTACCGCTTTGACAGTTGGTGTCGTAATTTTTGGTATAAATCTGATTCTGGGAAGTTTGATAGGTGTTAGTCCCCGTACAAACCCGATCGGCGCAAGAGCGTTGCCGATTAAAGGTCCCGACATTGCCGTTGTTCTGATTAGTTACTGTGCCCGTGCTGCTATTGCGATTACCAGAACTATTGACGGCAAAATTATTGCCCTTGGGGGTATCGATCGTGCTGTTTTTCGTGCAAGTACCGTTCTGGCAGTTGAGGTCATAATTTTTGGTGTAGGTTTGAGCTTGGGGAGTTTGATAGGTATTGGTGCCTGTGCAAACCCGATCGGTGCAGGTGCGTTGCCGATTGAAATTACCTACCTTGCCATTGTTCTGATTTGTGACCGTACCACTATTAGTAAAGGAAGTGCCGTTTCGTTGCACATTACCGTTAATTTGATACTGACGTTCTTGGGTTTGTCCCACAACTTGCAGAGACTGAGCCAAGCACAATGCCACTAAAACCACAAAGAGTTTCATAACTTAAATCCTGTTCACTAACCTTTTAGACTGCCAGGGGAATAATTGGTTTAGAGAGAATTCTGGCGATGGGGAAAAATTTTGACCATCAGGCGATTGAGTTGTACTTGCCCATAGGTCAAACCCTGCACCTGACTAACTTCTGTCTCAATTTGGGCGGCTGGTTCCGGTGAGGATGGGGGTTGGGGTTCCGCAACAACGAGGGAATTGGGGGCAATCATCTTGCCAGGGGGAATATCCACGTTATAGATGGTAGAAGTAGCGCCAATACAACTGCCCTGCCCGATCTTTAATGCCCCTACTACTAATACTCCCGCCCCTAAATTAGCGCCAGCCTCGATCGTGATTTGTCCGCCGTAGGCATGAACGATCGTGCCCATGCCTAAGCAGACCCCAGCCCCGACCACAATTTTACTGCCCTGGTCTGCCTGGAGCAAAACCCCAGGGGCAACTACCGCACTGGGATCAAGTTGGACATCGCCGCAAATATGAGCAGTGGTCAGGGGGACAAGATACATAGCTTACCCTTTGGGGCGTTGAACGATCGTTTCTAGTAACCGCTTTTTAGTTTTGCTATCCATGCCAATCAAGCGCACATATTCCCCTTTGTAGTCCCTTAAAATCTGCTCTAAGGAACGCACTACTTCGGCTTCCGTTGTGCCGTTAATGGGGGGGCAACTATACCAGGAACTTGCCCGGAAGCGGCGTTCATCGGCGTGTTCAGCGGTGAGACGATGCCCTTGACCCAATATCTGACGGATATGTTGGAGAATTTCCGGGGGTAGGGTGCTACTAATCGGGGGCTGGACTGGGGCACTAACTGGATTACTAGGAGAGCTATTTACGACCTTACCCCCAGGGCGCTGGATAATCACCTCTGTGACGCGGCGCTTTTGTTTCGGATCGATCCCAATCAGGCGGACATATTCCCCCCTATGCTCTTGTAAACAGCTATCGAGGGCTGCCATTACCCCGGCTTCATTATTTGCCTCGATCGGGGCGCAACTATGCCAGGAACTGGTTCTAAAGCGGCGTTCGTCGGCGTGCTCTGTCCCGATGCGATAACCCTGACTCAATAGGCTCCTCACCTGACTAGCTAAATCCCCCGATCGGGTAGGCGGGCTATAGGAAGTATTACTTACAGGGGCACTGACATCGACCTGTCCGTTAGGGCGTTGGATGATTACCTCCGCTACCCGCCGTTTATTTTTGGGGTCGATACCGATCAGCCGCACATATTCCCCCCTATGCTCCGCTAGACAGGCATTAAGGGCATTGATCACCCCGGCTTCATTATTTGCCTCGATCGGGGCGCAACTATGCCAAGAACTAGCCCGGAAGCGCCTCTCATCGGCGTGCTCAGTCCCGATCCGATAACCCTGTCCCAGCAACTGCCTGACCTGTAATGCCCAATCGCTCCCATTATCAGGCTTTGCTACCACCGGTTCAGCCTTACTCACATTTGATACCGGACTAATTTGGGGGGCAATATCCCCAGGACGTTGAATCATCTGCTCCATAACTCTCTGACGGGTCTTGGGGTCAATCCCCACCAGGCGGACATATTCCCCGCTATGTTCCCTTAGACAGGCTTGGATATTTTTCATAACCGTATATTCATCCCCCCCCTGGATGTTGGGGCAACTCTGCCAGGAGCTAGTCCGGAATCTCCTGGCATCAGCATATTCTGCCCCGATGCGATGCCCCTGACTCAGAAGCTGTCTCACAAAGGGAGCAATATCTATTCCTTCATTCATAGTTTTGTTCTCTTGATGTCCATTTGTTATTACTGGGGCATGGGCTGCCATTCTGCCTAATTCCTGAGCTAACACCCGATCGGGTGGAGTAATGTCCGGCAGGCGGTCAGCCTGCTGCTGAGTTGTAATTACAGAGCCGCTCGCTACATACTTGCCTGGGGCAATCTCTACATCCTGGACTAGGGCGTGCATCATCACAATGCAACCATGCCCAATCCTGCTATTAAAAACCGTCGATCGGAAGCCGATAAAACAATCATCCCCAATGAAACAAGGACCATAGATCAAACTTAAATGGGTAAGGATAGTATTCTGCCCAATCCATACCCCATAGTCCTTGCCGTCATCCCCCAACACCTTGGCTTGGGGCAAGCCCCCCACGATCGTGCCCTCTTGGATGCTCACTCCCGCCCCGATCGAAAAAGCACTACCGCCCTGGGCATAAATCCCTACCCCTGGTGCCAAAACCGCATCCTGAGCAATAAATACATCCCCACTAATGCGGGCGAGGGGGTGGACATAGGCATTGGTGACTGTCATATAACTACCGAGATTGCAAGCGCTTACTGTAAAGAAATTGATTACCGATCGTGACTGTGTCAATAATTGCTACCACGGAGGCATCGATCGGGCGGTGTTCCCCGTCCCTAATCTGACGGGAGCCGCTACCCAGACTGACCAGCACCCACTCATCCAGCCCAGCCCCCACGGTGTCCGCTGCCACTTCATAATGGCTAGTCAAATCACCTTGGGCATCGACAAACTGCACCAACAAAAATTTAGTGCCCGTCAGGGCGGGTTCCTTTTGAGTACTGACTACCGTCCCGATCGCTTTAGCAATCCGCATACTAAGGGCGGTTCATGGGGCGAATGGCATTGACATTATCCCGGAACTGCTCTACCTCTTCCGTATAACGGATAGGCAACACATATTCCAGATTTTCATGGGGACGGGCAATAATGTGGGTAGAAAGCACCTGCCCCCCATTTACCCGCTTGACCGACTCCGTACCAGCCGCCACAGAAGCCTGCACTTCCGACACATCCCCCCTCACAATCACGGTAACCCTACCGCTACCAATCTTTTCGTAACCCACCAGAGTAACTCTAGCTGCCTTTACCATCGCATCGGCGGCTTCTACCACTGCCGGGAAACCGAGGGTCTCAATCATACCAACTGCAATTGCCATTTTTTACTCCTAAAAGTTCTAGTTGAAATTATTAAATATCTCTATTCAGAGAAAGTGATTTTTGTGAATAACCTTAACAAACCCATAATTCTTAACAGAAACATGAGTGGTTAATCACTTCTAAAAGGAAAATTGTTCTACTTCTTTGGTGTATCGAATCGGTAGGACATACTCCAAATTTTCATGGGGACGGGCAATAATATGGGTAGATAGAACCTCCCCCCCATTTACCCTACGGGCGGAGTCTACCCCAGCCGCGATCGATGCCTGCACCTCAGACACATCCCCCCTCACAATCACGGTAACTCTACCGCTACCGATTTTTTCGTAGCCCACCAGGGTCACACGGGCAGCCTTGACCATAGCATCCGCTGCTTCCACCACAGCAGGGAATCCCCTAGTCTCAATCATTCCTACAGCAATAGGCATAGTTTACTTGCATCCTAAAATTTACTAATCAGTACCACTTGCAATTTATTAGGTAGAAATACTTTCATCCTAAAAATTTAACCTGCTACTTTTATTGATTCTTTATAGTTTATCTCGATTTGGGGATCGATTGCGCCAAAACTAATTTGGTATTGCTATAAAGTGGGTAACAGGGTTAGAAGTGAACATCATCAGCATATTATTGATCTGCTTCTATGATCAATATAAGTGGTAATGATGTTTTCAAATTAGATAGATAGTAATAGCTTATAGATATAGTTTTTGGCATTTATGGTAGATATTCTTAACTCTTTAATATGGTTGATTCCCCTCTATGGCTTGATCGGGACACTTTCTACCCTGCCTTGGGCATTGGGTCTGATCAAAAACAAAGGACCCAGACCGGCAGCCTATCTCAATATTTTGACCACTTTATTGGCATTGGGGCACAGTTTGATTCTGTTTGGGGCGGGTGGTACTTCTGCCCCGATCGAGTTTAGTTGGTTACAGCTAGGGGACTTAAATTTGACTCTGACCCTGGATAGTTCTCCTATTGCGACGGGGGTAGCTTTTTTTGTCAGCCTGATCAGTCTATTAGCCCAAGTTTATGGCTTGGCTTCGATGGAAATGGACTGGGGGCTAGCCAGGTTCTATGCCCTGATGGGTTTTTTCGAGTCAGCCATGACAGGGATTGCCATGAGCGACTCTCTGTTACTGAGCTATGGGCTTTTGGAAATGCTTACCCTTTCTACTTACTTGCTGGTGGGCTTTTGGTATGCCCAGCCCCTGGTAGTGACGGCGGCGCGGGATGCCTTCTGGACAAAGCGGGTAGGGGATCTGTTGTTATTTATGGGGCTGATTGCCCTATCCAGTTTGACTGACAGTTTGAATTTTTCCGATTTAGCAGTCTGGGCAGCTTCCCCCGACACGACTCTATTGGCAGAGCAATATCCCCTCATTGCCAATTTAATAGGACTAGCTCTAATTGCTGGACCTACCGGAAAATGTGCCCAGTTTCCTTTACATCTCTGGCTTGATGAAGCAATGGAAGGTCCTAACCCCGCCTCGGTGTTGCGGAATTCGGTGGTGGTGGGCTGTGGTGCCTATGTTTTAATTAAGCTTACCCCGGTGCTTGCCCTCACCCCGATCGCTTTGGATGCTTTAGTAATTTTAGGAACGATTACGGGGATCGGAGCAGTGTTAGTTTCCATTGCTCAAATTGATATTAAGCGGGCGTTATCCCACCTGACCAGTGCCCACTTCGGCTTAGTTTTTATTGCCGTGGGGACGGAACATCCTGAAGTGGCTTTGGGCTTTTTGTTGACCCATGGGGTGGCAAAGTCCTTACTGTTTATGAGTACGGGGGGAATTATGATGACGACCATGACCCAAGATTTAACAGAGATGGGGGGCATTGGGTTACGGATGCCCGCTACAGCGATCGGGTTTGGGGTAGGGGCATTGGGTACGATCGCTATGTTGCCCTTGGGCAATTTCTGGACTCTTTTGGGCTGGATGGAAAGTTTATGGCTGAGTGACCCAGTTTTGGTGGCAGTGATGCTTCTGGTGAATGGTTTTACTGCCTTTGGTTTGATGAGGGTGTTTATCTTAGTTTTCTTGGGCAAGCCCCAGCCCAAAACCAGGAGAGTGCCAGAGGTAATCTGGTCGGCAGCAGTCCCGATCGTGTCTTTTACGGTTTTAACATTGTTAATGCCGGTAGTGGTATGGCAGTGGCAACTCTATCCAACCAATTTATCCAATCCCATCCTAGAAATTGGTCTATTGGTAATGTCCGGCACAATCGGGGTTTTAGTTAGTTGCAACATTTACATCTGGAACACCTATGATCCAGGGGCAACGGTGGCTCTGCCCCCCCGTCCAATTTCTCTAGCATGGAAATCAGTCCAGGATTTATTGGCTAATGACCTCTATGTCCAGGCGCTCTATCGGGCGACGGCGGTATTTGTGGTGGGGCAAGGCTCCCGTCTGATGAGCTGGCTCGATCGGTTTGTGGTGGATGGCTTAGTCAACCTATTTGGCATCGCTTCCCTGTTTACCGGCGAATCCCTCAAATATACCGTCACCGGACGTTCCCAGCAGTATGCTTTAACTATTCTAATCGGTTTGTTGCTTGGGGCAAGTTGGTTAATGTGGACTCTTAGTTAACACCCCTAGTTAATTAACAATTAGGGAAGGAGTCTTTCCAGGGACACTGGAATATCTGGGAACCCCAAGGGAGTGATTGAGCCTGTA
>Ga0272446_1007219_pt1 | contig 11149 bp, 10 predicted proteins | sample YNPCB0061_FD_194587 | JGI IMG/M metagenome (GOLD analysis project Ga0272446, IMG submission 194587) | Hot spring microbial mat communities from Yellowstone National Park, WY, United States - YNP-CB-006-1 | ecosystem: Environmental > Aquatic > Thermal springs > Hot (42-90C) > Sediment | place...
GGCCCAGGAGCCGGCGGCGGCCGGTGCGGCGGCCGGGGCGGCGGCCGGGGCGGCAGCCGGGGCGGCAGCCGGCGCCCCGTCGGTCTCCTCCGGCTCGTGACGCCGGTCAGGACCGTCGGCCTCGTCCTGGCCGCCGGATCCGGAACCCGCTTCGGGCCCGACCCGAGCGGCAAGCTCCTCGCCCCGTTCCTCGGCCGGCCCCTCGTCGCCCACGTCCTCGAGGCGGCCCGGCGGGCCGGGCTCGGGGAGGTCGTCGTCGTCCTCGGTCGGGGCGCCGACCGCCTCGCCGAGGTCCTCGACGGGGAGGGGACCGTCCTCGTTCGAAACCCCGCGCCCGAGGCCGGTCTGGCGGGCTCGCTCCGGATCGGCGTCGCCGAGGTCCGGCGGCGCTCCCCTGGGGCCGAGGCGATCCTCGTCCTCCTCGGCGACCAGCCCCTCGTCCGGGCCGAGGTCATCGAGCGACTCATCGCCGAAGCCGCCCGAACGGACCGACCCATCGTCGTCCCCCGCTATGCCGAGGGCGGCGGTCCGAACCCGGTCCTCGTCCGCCGCCCCGCCTGGGACCTCGTCGAGGCGGCCGAAGGCGACCGGGGCCTGGGCCCCCTCCTCGCCGCTCGGCCGGAGCTCGTCGCCGAGGTCGCCGTCGAGGGGGCGAACCCCGACGTCGACACGCCCCTCGATCTCGTCCGTCTCGAGTGGGCCGAGCGGGTCCGCCGGAACCGTGAGCAGGTCGACCGCTTCCGGGAGGTCCCCGACGGCCCCGACTTCTACGGCCCGGTCAGCGCCCTCTTCCGGGCCGATCCCCACCGGACCGACGACCCGGTCCTCGACGCCCTCGTCCGCCTCGCCCGGCCCACCGATCGCTGGCTCGACATCGGGGCGGGGGCCGGTCGCTTCGCCCTCCCGCTCGCCCTGCGGGTCCGGGAGGTCGTCGCCCTCGATCCGTCGGCCGGGATGCTCGCCGCCCTCCGCGAGGAGATGGCGGCCCACGGGATCGCCAACGTCCGCCCCGTCGAGGGGCGCTGGCCGCTCGAGGACGCCTCGCTCGCCGCCGAGCTCCGCTCGGACGTCGCCCTCATCGCCCACCTCGGCTACGACATCGAGGCCATCGGCCCCTTCGTGGCGGCGATGGAGGCGGCCGCCCGACGCCTCTGCGTCGCCGTCCTCATGGAGCGCCAACCCTCGGCCGTCGCCGACGCCTTCTGGCCGCCGATCCACGGCGAGGAGCGGGTCCCGCTGCCGGCCCTCGACGACTTCCTCCGCTTGCTGGCGGCGATGGAGCGGCCCTTCGAGGTCGAGCGGGTCCCCCGGCCGCCGCGGGGCTTCGAGTCCGTCGAGCAGCTCGTGGGCTTCCTCCGGCGCCAGCTCTGGGTGGCCGAGGGGAGCGAGAAGGACCGGCGGCTCGTCGCCCTCGTCGCCGAGGTGGCTCGCCAGCGCGACGGGCGCTGGTACGTCGACGAGCGGACGGTCGCCACGGGCGTCGTGACGTGGCGGCCGCCCGAGGCGGAGGCGGCCTGAGCCGCCAGGCCTGAGCCGTCATCTGAGCACCGCCCGCCGTTCGGTCCTGCGGAACGTGGCTGTGCACCATCGTTGACCCGTCATCGACGGCGGTCTATGCTGCTCCACAGCCGGTTCGCGGACCCACGTCGACCGGCGTCACGAGCGGCGACGCGAGCAGCGCCGACCACCGGGTGACCTCGAGTCCGCCGGACCGACCGAGCATTCAAGGGATGCCGCGACGGCGGCACGCATGCGTCCCGGCATCGTCGGGACGGAGGAGGGTCGAGCGGCCGATGATTCCACCACGCTTCGACTACGTCCGGCCGAGCAGCCTACCGGACGTCTTGCGCATCCTCCGCGAGCGCGAGGGCGAGGCGAAACTCCTCGCCGGCGGCTACAGCCTCATCCCCGTCCTCAAACTCCGACTCGCGTCCCCCGGGCTCCTCGTCGACCTCCGGGACGTCGCGGGCCTCGACGCCATCGTCGAGACGGACGACAACATCCGGATCGGCGCCCGGGCGACCCACCGCCAGATCGTCGAGAACGCCCTCCTCGCCGATCGCTACCCGATCTTCGCCGAGGCCGGGGCGACCATCGGCGACCCCCAGGTTCGGAACTGGGGGACGATCGGCGGCTCGTGCGCCCACGCCGATCCGGCCGCGACCTGGCCGGCCGTCCTCATCGCCACCCGGAGCGCCCTCGTCGCTCGGAGCGAGGCCGGCGAGCGGACGATCCCGGCCCGCGAGTTCTTCCTCGACACCTTTACGACCGCCCTCACCTCGACCGAGGTCCTGACCGAGGTCCGGGTTCCGCGGCCCGGTCGGCGGAGCGGCGGCGCCTATGCGGCCATCGAGCGCAAGGCCGGCGACTTCCCGACCGCCGGGGCGGCCGTCCAGCTCCGGCTCGGCGACGACGGCCGGATCGCCGAGGTCGGGATCGGGCTGACGGCCGTCGCCGAGGCGCCCTTCGCGGCGACCGAGGCCGAGGCGCTCCTCGTCGGGGCGACCCCGGACGAGGCGACCTTCCGCGAGGCCGGTCGGGCCGCCGCCGCCCAGAGCCGACCGACGAGCGACAGCCATGGCCCGGCCGACTACAAGCGGGCGATGGCGGCCGAGATGACCGTCCGGGCCCTCCGGCGCGCCGTCGCCCGGGCCCGCGGCGAAGCCTAGGGAGAGGAGGCGAACGACCCGTGACGACCCAGCACGTCCGGCTCACCGTCAACGGCCAACCGATGGAGGCCGACGTCGAGCCGCGGATGCTCCTCGTCCACCTCATCCGGGACGTCTTCCGGCTGACGGGGACCCACATCGGCTGCGACACGAGCCACTGCGGTGCCTGCACGGTCCTCGTCAACGGCGAGAGCGCCAAGTCGTGCACGATGCTCGCCGTCTCCGCCGACGGGGCCGAGATCACGACCATCGAGGGGCTCGCCCAGGGCCCGAACCTCCACCCCCTCCAGCAGGCCTTCTGGGACCAGCACGGCCTCCAGTGCGGGTTCTGCACCCCCGGGATGATCATGGAGGCGGCCTGGCTCCTGGCCCGTAACCCCGACCCGACCGAACAGGAGATCCGGGAGGGGATCAGCGGCAACCTCTGCCGCTGCACCGGCTACGTGAACATCATCAAGGCGATCCAGCAGGCGGCAGCCGAGCTCCGCGCCGCCGCTGAGGCCCCGGCCGGCACTGCCGGCGCGGCCGCGTCCTAGCGGGAGGAGGCCACGATGGCGCACGCACAGGCACCCACCACGCCCCCTGAGGTCGGGGGGATGGGCCACGCGATGAAGCGGAAGGAAGACCCCCGCTTCATCCGCGGCAAGGGCGAGTACATCGACGACGTCGTCCTGCCGGGCATGCTCTGGCTCGACATCGTCCGGAGCCCGTACGCCCACGCCAAGATCCTGAGCATCGACACCTCCGAGGCCTTGAAGGTCCCTGGGGTCGTCGCGGTCATCACCGGCAAGGACCTCGAAGCCGCCGGGCTCCACTGGATGCCGACCATCGCCGGCGACACCCAGATGGTCCTGCCGACCGAGCGGGTCATGTACCAGGCCCAGGAGGTCGCCGCGGTCATCGCCGAGAGTCGGTATGCGGCGGCCGACGGCGTCGACGCCGTCCGGGTCGAGTACGAGCCGCTGCCGGTCGTCGTCGACCCCTTCAAGGCCTTGGAGCCCGGGGCGCCGATCCTCCGGCCCGACAAGGGCAAGGACACGAACCACATCTGGCACTGGGAGTCGGGCGACCGGGCCGGGACCGAAGCGGCGATGGCGGCCGCCGACGTCGTCATCGAGCAGGACATCTACCTGCCCCGGATCCACGTCGCCTCCATCGAGACCTGCGGCTGCGTCGCCGACTGGGATCCGATCCGCGAGAAGCTGACGGTCCACATGACGACCCAGGCCCCGCACGCCATCCGGACCGTCTTCAGCCTCGTCAGCAAGATCCCCGAGCACAAGATCCGGATCAAGACCCACGACATCGGCGGCGGCTTCGGCGGCAAGGTCCCCGTCTACCCGGGCTACGTCCTCGCCGTCGTCGCCTCGCTCACGACCGGCCGACCGGTCAAGTGGATCGAGGATCGCTCGGAGAACCTCCAGGCCGACTCCTTCGCCCGCGACTACCACATCCGCGCCAAGCTCGGCCTGACCAAGGACGGCAAGATCACCGCCCTCCAGGTCAAGACCGTCGCCGACCACGGCTACGCCGACGCGGCCGCCGATCCGTCGAAGTTCCCGGCCGGGCTCTTCAACGTCATCACCGGCAGCTACGACATCGCCAAGGCCTTCGTCGAGGTCGACGGGGTCTACACGAACAAGCCGCCCGGTGGCGTCGCCTACCGCTGCTCCTTCCGCGTCACCGAGGCCGTCCACGCCATCGAGCGGATGGCCGACATCGCCGCTCACCAGCTCGGCATCGACCCGGCCGAGTTCCGCTTCCGGAACTTCATCCAGCCCGACCAGTTCCCGTACCGGAGCGCGACGGGCTGGGAGTACGACTCGGGGAACTACCCGGCCGCCCTCCGAAAGGCGATGGAGATCATCGGCTACGAGGAGCTCCGGCGCGAGCAGGCGGAGCGGCGGGCCCGGGGCGAGCTCATGGGGATCGGGATCAGCAGCTTCACCGAGATCGTCGGAGCGGGCCCCTCGCACACCTTCGACATCTTGGGGATCAAGATGTTCGACAGCTGCGAGATCCGGGTCCATCCGACGGGCTCGGCCATCGCCCGGATCGGGGTCCAGACCCAGGGTCAGGGCCACGAGACGACCTTCGCCCAGATCATCGCCGAGGAGCTCGGCATCCCGGCCAAGGACATCACGATCGAGTACGGCGACACCGACACGGCGCCCTACGGGCTCGGGACGTACGCCTCGCGCTCGACCCCGGTGGCCGGGGCGGCGACGGCGGTGGCGGCTCGCAAGATCCGCGAGAAGGCCCGCAAGATCGCCGCCCACCTCCTCGAGGCGAACGAGGAGGACCTCGAGTGGTCGAACGGGCGCTTCTCGGTCAAGGGGTCGCCCGATCGTTTCAAGACGATCCAGGAGATCGCCTTCGCGGCCTACACGAACCACCCGCCCGGGCTCGAGGCCGGCCTCGAGGCGGTCGACTACTACGATCCGCCGAACCTCACCTTCCCCTTCGGGAGCTACATCTGCGTCGTCGACATCGACCGCGGGACGGGCGAGGTCAAGATCCGCCGCTTCGTCGCCGTCGACGACTGCGGGAACATCATCAACCCGATGATCGTCGACGGCCAGATCCACGGCGGGCTGACCATGGGCCTCGCCCCCGCCCTCTACGAGGCGATCACCTACGACGAGAACGGGAACAACCAGGCCGGAACCTTCCTCGACTACCTCGTCCCGACGGCGATGGAGGTCCCGATGTGGGAGACGGCGAAGACCGTCACCCCGTCGCCGCACCATCCGCTGGGAGCCAAGGGCGTCGGCGAGTCGGCGACGGTCGGGGCCCCGCCGGCCATCGCCAACGCCGTCGTCGACGCCCTCTGGCACCTCGGCGTCCGGCACATCGACATCCCGATCACGCCGCCGAAGGTCTACGCCATCCTCCGCGAGAAGGGGGTGGCCACGGCGTGACGGTCGCCGGTCCGGCAGCGATCCTCCGACGGGCGGCCGAGCTGACCGCGCTCGGCCGCCCGTTCGCCCTGGCCACCGTCGTCGCCGTCGTCCGGCCGACGTCGGCCCGCCCGGGCGCCCGGGGGATCGTCCACCCGGACGGGAAGATCGAGGGCTGGGTCGGCGGGAGCTGCGCCCAGCCGATCGTCGTCAAGGAGGCGCTCCGCTCCCTCGTCGACGGGCAGCCACGCCTCCTTCGGATCGCCAAGGAGCCGCCGTCGGCGAGCCGCCGGGCCGACGGCGTCATCGACTACGTCATGACCTGCCACTCCGGCGGGACCTTGGAGATCGCCGTGGAGCCGATCCTCCCCGCCCCCGAGCTCTGGGTCGCCGGGACGACCCCGATCGCGGCCGCCCTCGTCGGCCTCGGCGCGGCGGCCGGCTTCCGGGTGACCCTCGTCGACCCGCTCGCCGATCCGGCCGACTTTCCGGCCGCCGAGCGGGTCCACCGGGCGGCCCACTTCCGGGGCCTGGAACCGGCGGTGCCGCCGTACGTCGTCGTCGCCAGCCAGGGCGTCTGGGACGAGGAGGCGGTGGAGGCGGCGCTCCGGGCCGACGTCGCCTACGTCGGGCTCGTCGCCTCGCCGACGCGGGCGGCGGCGGTGCGGGCCTACCTCCGCGAGGCCGGGGTCGCCGAGGAACGGATCGCCGCCCTTCGGGCGCCGGCCGGGCTCGACCTGGGGGCCGAGACGCCCGAGGAGATCGCCGTCTCGATCCTTGCCGAGCTCGTCCAGGTCCGCCGCGGCCGGGCCCCCTTCGTGGCTGCCCCGGGGCCGGCGACGGTGACGGGGGCGGGCGGTGCTGGGACGGCGGGTACGGCCGGGCCGGCCGGCGGGGCCGCGACGGCGGGCGAGGGGGCGCGGCCGAGCCCGGTCGACGAGATCGTCCTCGTCGATCCGGTCTGCGGGATGACCGTCGAGCGAGAGCGGGCCCGGCATCTGGCCGAGTACGACGGGGTCGTCTACGCCTTCTGCAGCCTCATGTGCCGGACCCGCTTCGTCCGCGATCCGGCGGGCTTCCTCGCCTCTGGTCCGGTGGGGATGAGCGGCGGGTCGGCGTCGGCGTCCGTGGTCGTCGGCTCCGCCGACCCGGTACCATCGGCGGACCGCCCCTCCCGGCGGCGGTCGCCGGCTTGAGCTCGAACGCCGGGCGGTCACCGCAACCACGCTCGAGCGCTTCCCAAGGAGGGACCGATGCAGTTCTCCGGCAGCGTCGTCATCCGTGCCCCCCGCGACAAGGTCTGGGCCTTCGTCACCGATCCGCTCGCCGTGGGTGGCTGTGGGCCGGGCGTCGAGACCGTCGAGCGGGTCGACGACACCCACTACAAGGCGACGGCGAAGGTCGGCGTCGGCTTCATCTCGGCCCGCTTCAGCGGCGACATCACCCTCGTCGAGCAGATCGCGCCGGAGCGGGCGGTCATGAAGGTCCACGGCCAGGCGCCGGGGAGCGCCGCCGACGCGACGGCGACGATGTTGCTCCGGGACGGCGACGAGCCGGGGACGACGATCATGGACTGGGTCGCCGACGTCACGATCTCGGGCTCGCTGGCCGCCGTCGGGGCCCGCCTCATCGAAGGCACGGCGAACAAGCTCACCGCCCAGACCTTCGACTGCATCCGGGCGAAGCTCGAGGCCTGAGAGCAGCCCGCAATCCGCTCGGGCCCGTGGCAACCCGGCGAGGGTGCTCCGGCGTTCAGTGCCGTGGCCGGGTGAGGCGGAGGAGCGCTCGGACGAGGACCGGCCCGAGGTAGCCGACGGTGCCGACGAAGGACCCCAGGGCGAAGTAGTACAGCCGCTCGACGAGGTCGCTCTCGCCGCTCGGTGCCAAGAAGAATCCGAGCAGGACGGCGAGGGGGTGGGTGGCCGCGAGGCCGAGGTAGAAGGCGAGGAGTCCGGACAGCCCGCGGCCGATGAGGGCGGCGACGACGCCGAGGGCGAGGAACGAAGCGAAGTAGATCTCGCGCGCCCACTCCCCGGGAAGCGGCCCGACGGCGATGAGGCCGAGGATGGCGACGAGGGTGACGAGGAACGTGGCGATGAAGCGACGCACCGGACTTTCCTGCCACGGCCCCTCGCGTCAGCCCGACGGGTCGGACGGGAGCTCGAGCCCGGGTCTCAGGGCTCGGACGGCGAGCTCGAGGGTCGTTCGGTCCGGTGCGCTGATGAGGACCTGGTGCCCATCCTCCTCCAGCCGCAGGACGACCGCGCCGCCGAGCTCCTCGATGCCGGGCGCATCCGGTGGCGGCGGACGGTCGCTGACGACGAGCTGGATCTGGTCCGCCCCTTCGGCGTCGCTCGCCTCACCCCAGATGGCGTAGAAGGACGTGATGCGAGGGGGCCCCATCTCCGAGCTGGCCGGAGCGCCCGAGTCATAGCGGAAGAGGGCCAGGAGCGGTCGGCCGGCGACCAGCGTCGGCACGGCCGGGAGACCGAGCCTCGGCGCCGCGGCCTCGGGCGTCAGCTCCGTGTAGGTCTCGGTCCGGTCGGGTTCCTTCGGCGGCGGCGGTGGGCCGTCCCCGACGGGCGGGAGATACGCCCAGGTCCAGACCTCTCCGCTCCGCAGCTCGGCCCGGAGCGGCAGCCCACGGGCAGTGTCGATGACGATGGTCTGGAGGTGAGCGGCCGCGTCACGCGCCTCGAAGACCGAAGCGGCGGCGTCGGTGCCGTCCTTCCCGGCGGGCGCAAAGTCCGGTCCTTGGGCGGTCCGAACGAACCCGAGGAGGGGATCGGTGGCGAGCTCGAAGCACCGTTGCCGATCGGTCAGCTCCCGCACGACTCGATGCGTCGGCGCCCATTCGGTGAGCGTCCCCCGCATGCAACGCTGATCACGGACGAGCTCGGAGCCTCTTCGTTCGACGTAGACCGCTTCCTCGTCTCGCAGCCAGAGGTCGATGAGCGCGTCGTCTTGTTCGGCGGTTCGAACCGCCGCGATGTGCTGCCACGAGTTCGACCCGGCGACGTGGCTCCCGGCAAGGGCGCCGATGGTCACGATCGCGATGGCGACCAGGAGGGCTGCCAGGCCGCGGTGCCGGAGGAGGGGAGCGAGGCGGCCGCCCCACGCCAGGTTCGTCATCGCCATCGGAGCACCTCTGCCGACGGTCGGCACAGCCACGATGGCGACGGTCAAAGCCTGACTGGTCCGCAGCCGTGCCGGCCGTTGGGCCGTCGTCGCCTATCGAAGTCTAGCATTTACCACCGGCGCTTCGGTCCGGATCCCCGGTGGCGCGCGCCGGGTCTTCGCGCAGATGCGCCGACGATCGCCACCCTCGAGGCGGATCCTTCTCGATTCGTCGCCCGCATCGGCCGCTGCGCTACCGTCCGGCTCGGTTAGCCCCGCCGATCGGGCCCCGGGTCTCTGGAGCCGTCGTCTCCCAGCCGAGCGAGCCGCCGCTCCCGCTGCCAGGCCCGCCCCTCGGCCGCGTCTTCGGAAATCCTCCTGGCCAGCGGGCGTGGCACCTCGCCGTGCCCGGCCCGCCCATCGGCTCCGTTCTTCTCGTTTACTCCCTGGGGGAGTAGCTCAGCACATGCGGCCGGGATTTATCAAGCGTCGGACGGCGCTCCACGCTCGCGACGACCCGACGGACGCGGGCGATTCGTTCGCCGTACTCGCCCGGTGGGTAAACGAGAAGAACGAATGGATAGCCCACTCCCCGGGGGAGTAATCGAGAAGAGTCGGCGGGTGCGGCCGCGCGGCTACTCGCTCCGGGAGTAAACGAGAACTGCCGCCCCGCACGAGACTGCCCAGCAGTGCCAGACGCCACGTCAGGTGCCGGGCGGAACGGGCTGTGAAGCGGGCGCCAGGATGCAGGGAAGCGGGATTCGATCCCGGCCGCACCGCCCGGCCGCCGGATGCCGGGGCGCGTCAGCGGATGCCGGTGTCCCAGAAGAGACTGACCGCCACGAGGCGGCCGCCCGCGAGCGAGACGACGACCGGGGCCGGGTCGCCCGTGATGAACGCCTCGTCGGCGCGGCCGAGGACGACGTAGACGCCGGCCGGGACCCGGAGCTCGGCCGAGCCGTCGGCCGCCGTGTGGACCGCAGCGACGCCGGTCCCGTTCGGGGCGATGAGCTCGATGGTGGCCGCCACCGGGCGCGGAGCGCAGCTCGGATCGCCCGGCCGTTCCACCGGGCAGGTCGGGCCGGCGAGGGCGGTGACCGAGAGGATCGCCGGCTCGGAGGCGACGTCGCCCGGCAACAGCCCGGCCGGGATCGGGTCGCCGCTCTCGGTTACGGCGGTGACGGCGAGGGAGCGGTCGACGTCGACGTCGAAGACGTGCTTGTTGATGCAGCCCGCGGGGCAGTCGCCCCAGCCGACGTGGAGCCGGACGCGGACGCCGTCGCCGAGGGGCAAAACCTCGTACCAGCGGTCCTGGCCGATGAGGTTCGGGTCGAGGGGGCCGAAGCCGCGGAAGCGGGGGTCCGAGGCGAGGGCGACGGCCACCGCCTTCGTCTCGAAGGGGAGGTCGACGGCCGGCGGGCTGGGACTCCCCGGTTGTCCGCCACCGCAGGCGCCGAGAACGACGGTGAGGGTGACGATGCAGGCGGCGAGGGCTCGGGTCGAGGTGGTCATGTCGCCGAGACGCCGCCGGAGCGGCGTCGGTTCCTCGGCCCTTCGGTCGCGGCCCGCTGGAGACGGACGCGACGTCGGGACGCTCCCCGCGGCCGCGGACGGCGGCGGCGCTACGGGGCGCTGGATGTCAGCGGCCCTGCGGGGCGCTCGGACCGGTCGCGCCGGCCGGGCCGTCGCGCCGCACGATCCAGTGGGCGGTCCGCTGGATGACGTCCTCGACGCTCCGAACGCACTCTACCGTCGCCGCGGGATAGCCGGCTTCTCGGAGGAGGGCCTGGGCGCGAAGGGCCGCGGCCTGGCAGCTGCCGGCGAGCGCGCCCTCGGCCTGGAGCGTCGCCCGGGCCCGCTCGAAGGCGGCGACGAAGGCGGGGTCGTCCCAGGGAACGAGCTTCGCTTCGAGCTGCAGTTCGGTCGTCATCGTCTTCGCACCTCCGGTCCGCATCCTACGCTCGATCGGCCGTTCGCGAGAGGGCCGATCGGACGCTGGCGAGGGTCGCTCGGGCACGGGCCGGACGGCCGTCCGTCAGCGTCGGAGGAGGAAGGGCAGGCGCATGTGTCCGGCCAGCCCCGCGCCACCGGGAGCGGGCCCCGAAGCGCGGTGTCGTGCCACCGCCCCCACCACGTGCAACGTCCCCGAGACCTGGCCGCCGTGCGGCGCGCCACGACCCAGGGCACACTCTCCGCCATGGAACACCTCCACCGCGCCGTCGGACCCCTCGCCACGAACGTCCACCTCCTCGCCGACCCGACCTGGCGCGAGGCCATCGCCATCGACACCGCGATCCCGTCCCTCGCCTGGATCACCGACGAGCTGGCCGCTCGAGGCTGGACCCTTCGCCTCATCGTCACGACCCACGGCCACTGGGACCACATGGGCGACAACGCCGCCGTCGCCGAGCACACCGGCGCCGCCATCGCCGTCCACCCCGACGATCGGTACCGCCTCGTCGA
>Ga0272446_1007220_pt1 | contig 11148 bp, 11 predicted proteins | sample YNPCB0061_FD_194587 | JGI IMG/M metagenome (GOLD analysis project Ga0272446, IMG submission 194587) | Hot spring microbial mat communities from Yellowstone National Park, WY, United States - YNP-CB-006-1 | ecosystem: Environmental > Aquatic > Thermal springs > Hot (42-90C) > Sediment | place...
CAGTAACAGAACCGAGCGGCATAGGTGGTTAGTTTCCAGCCTGGAGAAGGCCACGTCAAGAAGGAGGGCGACGACCAGCGGTTAGCACAGCCGTGCCGGAAGTAGTCGGTGGCGGGCGGAGTAGCGTCAAAGGCGATCAGTTCGCGACTAGCCAGGCAATGGTCACATACAGAACCAGTCCGACGAGGAAGATGGCGGTCATAGTGGCGACCACAATAGCCGTCGTACTGCGATCCTCGCGGTTGAAGGTTTCCCAGTCTGCTGCACTAAAGGGGCTGGAAGGTTGCTGGTGCATGGTGGTTGCTCCGGGCTTTTCAAAGGGCATTTGTTTTGTTATAGGGCGCGACACAACAGCGGACAGAATGACAAAAGGTGCTGGCCTGTTACCTGGTTTACCCAAGTATCCTGGCCAGCAAGGGTTTCCTCTTCGCCCGGGGGTGAGGAGATCCTGCTCGAGCTTGAATGCCGAGCTTGAGTAAAAGTGAGTTCAACGACCAAATTATCTCAAGGAACGGCGCGGAACAGTCGATACAGTCCATACGGTCAGCCGTAAACACGCGCCGGAAGCATTTCGGTAGCCAGTCGCCGCCCTTGTTCTAGGGCAGCAGCAGGCCGCTGATCTCATTTCGCTATGGGGAGGGGATGTTCCATGGCCACGGGATGCATAGCCTGGACTTGCCTGCTACTGGCCGCAGGGCTGCCGGGTGGAGAGGATGTGACTTACCTCAACAGCCGAGGCTTCCAGATTCCCATCTCAGTGCGACCAGGCAGCCTTAACGACATCAACGAGTTGATTCTGTATGTCTCGCGTGACCAAGGCAAAACCTGGGGTATCTCGGCACGAGCCGCTCCTACCGAAAAGGGCTTTGAATACTTCAGCGACAGCGATGGCATGCTCTACTTCAACGTAGCCTCGGTGGATCGACGCGGTCGCCAAGATCCGCCGGACATCTACAAGGTGCCGCCTGGTCAGAAGATCTATGTGGATACGGTCAAACCGATCGTGCGGCTTCTGTCCGCCGAACGCCTGGGCGACGAGGTGCAGGTGAGTTGGGAAATCCGCGAGGACAACCCCGATTGGAGCAGCCTGCGTCTGGAATACCGTGCCGGGGAAAGTGCCGGAGCCCCCTGGGTGCCGTTGCCCATCGAGCGGAGCCAGCGTGGCAACCTGAAGTTCCGTCCGGGAGTGGCAGGCGAGGTAACGATTCGTCTGTTTTTGCGAGATCTGGCCGGCAACGAAGCCACCGAGGAACGGCCGGTTCCGGGTGCCCCGCCGCTCCGCGACAATTTGCTGACACGAGCCGGTGCCGAGGTGCCGCCTCCTCCAAGCGGCTTGCCCGTTCCACCGCCCATGCCGGGGCCATCGATGGTGCGGGAACTACCGCCGGTTGGTACGGCCGTTCCGCCGTCGCAATCCCTCGTCCGTCCGGTGAGTGAACAGACTCCGATCAGCTACTCGGCAGGAGCCTCTGCGGCCAACACGCCGATCACCGCACCCGCTATGGGTCGCGGTGCCCTGCCGAGTTTGCAGATTGTCAATCGGCCTCAAGTCAAGCTCGGCTTCGATGTGGCTCGCTTTGGGCCGTCCGGTCTGGGAACCGTAGATGTATACGTGACCACTGATGAGGGCAACACTTGGCAGAAAGCCACGTCCGATCCAGCCATCAATCTGCCCGTCTCTCCCGAGACACGCGGCAACGCATCGCTGCACGGCACCGTAACGGTTCAGTTGCCCAAAGAGGGAACGATCTTTGGCTACTATCTGGTCGTCAAGAGTCGAGCCGGTCTGGGCAAGTCGCCACCGCGGCCGGGCGATATTCCGCAGGTGCGGCTGGAACTGGACAAAACACCGCCAGTGGCCGTGCTGAATGCGCCGCAGCCTGCTCCGGGCCGTCAGGATGCCCTGATCATGTCCTGGCGAGCTGAGGATCGCAACTTAGCCGCCAATCCCATCTCGCTAGAGTGGGCCCCAAGTGCCAACGGCCCCTGGGAGTTTATCGGTGATGCACAACTGCCCAACACAGGCCGCTATACCTGGCAGGTGCCCGATCGTATCCCGCCCAAAGTCTACCTGAAACTGACGGCTCGCGATGTGGCCGGCAACACCGCTGTTGCCGTCACTCCCGACCCCGTGGTCATCGACGTGGTGATCCCTGAGATCAGCGAAGTCAGGCCGATTATCACCCCGTAATTCTAATTCTAGCTCAATCCCAGCAATGCGGATTGCCTGAAGCGACTGATCCCGAACAGCCCGCCTGCATAGGCTCGGATGCTTTGGGATCGGTCGCATGTCGTTGGTGCGTGCAGACCCGGCCCTCGAACTGTGCAATTGACTCGCTGATTGCTTGGCTTTAAGCCGTTCGTGAACTAGAATCGTGCCAGGGGTAAAAATGGGGGGCTGCTTTATAACGCGCCCAGTGTCTCTCGGGATGCTCGAGCGGAGTGCCAGATGGAGAAAACGAGTGAAACCTGGGTCACCGCGCCAGATCGGCTATTGTCCACGACCCGGCGAGATGCCTGCGTCGTTCACATTTATCCTACCGGCCCTGGCATGGGCACCCGCTATGCCTTGTCTGACTCGCCCATGATCCTCGGTCGGGGCAATGACTGCGACATTCGTATCAACGATCATTCCGTCTCGCGCAAGCATGCTCGCATTCAGCCTGGAGCCGATGGCTACTATGCTGTCGATCTGCAAAGCACCAACGGCACCTTCGTCAACGATGTTCCCGTATCCATCTGCAAGCTCAAGGATGGCGACTATCTGCGGGTCGGCAATTGCATCTACCGCTTCCTAGCGGGCGGCAATGTCGAGGCCGAGTACCACGAAGAAATCTACCGCCTAACCATCATCGATGCCCTGACTGACATCCACAACAAACGCTACTTACTAGAGTTCCTCGACCGTGAGTTGTCGCGATCGGCTCGCTATAATCGGCCACTGGCCATCATCCTTTTTGACATCGACCGCTTCAAGTCGATTAACGACGAACTGGGGCACCTAGGCGGCGACTTCACCCTGCGTGAACTAGCTGCCATCGTCAAAGGAAGCGTTCGCAAGGAAGAACTGTTCGCTCGCTATGGCGGCGAGGAGTTTCTCATCGTACTGCCCGAGACGACGCGTGAGAACGGTCGGCTCGTGGCTGAACGCATTCGCCAACTAGTCGATCACCACCCTTTCCAGTACGAAGGCAAATCTTATCACGTCACGATTAGCGTTGGCGTGGCGACCACTAACGGTGACGAGTTGCTGACTCCGCACGAACTGATCCGCCAGGCAGACGAGAAACTCTACCTGGCCAAGAACAGCGGCCGCAACCTCGTGGTTGCTTAAGACACTGGCCGTGGATTGCTGTGACCACGCCCCTTGTTGTCAGAACTGCACTTCAGGCAATTCCGGTTCACTCGTATTGGCCAATTGTGCCACGACATTGTCGGCCAAGGCCCGATAGGCCAGGGCGACCGGCGAATCGGGATGGCGAACCACGATGGGTTCGCCCACATCGCCGCACTCAGCAACCCGAGGATCGATGGGGATATCGCCCAGGAACGGCACCTGCGCCGCCTCAGCCAGTTTGCGGCCACCGCCATGCCGGAAAATTTCGTACCGCTTGCCGTCGTCGCCCACGAAATAGCTCATGTTCTCGACGATGCCCAGCACGGGCACACGCACTTCACGGAACATTTCCAGCCCCTTGCGAGCGTCCACCAAGCTGACATCCTGGGGAGTTGTGACAATGACGGCTCCGGTCAGCGGCGCGTTTTGTGTCAGAGTGAGCTGGGCATCGCCGGTGCCGGGAGGCAAGTCGATGATCAGATAGTCGAGTGCTCCCCAATGCAGATCGGTGAGAAATTGCCGAAGTGCCCGATCGACCATCGGCCCACGCCAGATGACGGCGCGTTCGGGAGGGACGACAAAGCCGATCGACATGAGTTTCAAACCGTGCCGTTCGAGCGGCAGAGGGGTGGTGGCCTGATCGACCGGACAGGCGATGCCCATCATGATGGGGATACTCGGGCCGTAGATGTCGGCATCGAGCAGGCCAACGCGACCACCGTTGCGAGCCAGGGTCAAAGCCAAGTTGGCGGCGACAGTGGATTTGCCTACACCGCCTTTGCCGCTGGCCACAGCAACGACGTGACGAATGTCGGGAAGAGAAATTTTGGGAGGCGGGCCGCCGGCAGGTCGCATCATCGATCTCCGCAGGTTCAGGGTTGGGTAGAGGAAACCGGTTCGCACAGCTTGCGAAGGTGTTCGAGGGTGTAGATGCCCGTGTTGTGTCCGTCGCTCCAGATCACCTTGTAGGCATAGTTGCCGACGCGTGGCATACTCACCGGAGCCAGGGGCACCAGTTCGCTCGGCTTGAGCAGGCGGAAGGGGTCGGGCGGCTGGTTTTTCTCCTCGCGACAGCCAGCACAAGGACACTCGTCGCGCAATCGCTTCCAGCTAACTCGGCCGACCCAGCCATCACTCCACTCGATCAGCAGAAAATCGCCCTCACGACGAAGCGATCGCGGCAAATGTGGCGAGGGGGCAGGCACAGTCATGACTAATCCTCCGGGCAATCCAGCACACATAAACAGTATAGGAAGGCACCACCCGTCACTGCCCAGAAAGGCGTTGCGGCTGTAGCGATTGCGTTTGCTCTGGGGCGACGAAACTCGCCTTGATCTTTTGACCGTCCACAGTATGTTGCCGCTCCGCAAATCACTCGGGCAACTCTGGATGTTGGATTGTGGGGAGCAGACGGCCGTTGCCTGGTCGTCGAATCAGGGGGAATGGTTGTGAACAGCACGCGGCGAACCGGAGCGATGGCCCTGCTACTGGTCGGCCTGGCTGGTTGTAGCTGGCCCCGGCTTGATTTCCTGCGTCCGGCACCTCCGCCCGTACCACCGACTCAGACCTTCGTGCTGCGTGGCGACAACCTCGTTCAGGAGACCATGCCTGCGGCCACCCCGCAACGTGCTGTTGCCGAACTGTCGGCCGCTCGCGATCACTTCCGTCGCGAGGAGTACAGCAAAGCTCGACCGCTGTTCCAAAGCCTTGCCGAGGATGACCGCAATCCACCTTCGGTCATTCAGGAAGGCATGTACTATCAAGCCGAGTGCCTTCGGCTCGAAGGGTATTATCCTGAAGCGGCCGATCTGTACTCCGCCCTGCTCAACAAGCATCCCAACTGCGTCTATCGCGAACAGGCGGTGCAGCACCTCTACGACATCGCCAACTTCTGGCTCGACGATACCCGCAAGAGCATGCAAGAAGAGGTCGAACGTCGCGAGGGCAAACGCTGGCTGGTCTGGCCGCGGTTCATCTCGTTTGATAAGGCCAAACCTCTACTCGACCGAGAGGGCCGAGCCATCGAGAAACTCGAACAAGTGCGGTTGCACGACATCAACGGCCCGCTGGCGGATCAGGCCTTGTTCCTGTGCGGCGTGGTACGCATGTATCACGAAGACTATCGCGATGCCGACCACTACTTCAGTCAGATCCATGCTCGCCATCCCGAAAGCAAGCTGGCTCCACGCGCTATCGAGCTAGCCGTCTTCTGCAAGCAAATGAGTACAGGCGGCTCTGACTACGATGGCCGTAAGGCCGCCGAGGCACGCAAGTTGATTCAGGCCGCCTTCACCAGCTATCCCGAACTGGCTAACGATCCCAAGAAACGAGAGTTCCTGAGCCGACAGATCAAGACCATCGACCTGCAGCAGGCCGAGAAAGACTTCAACATGGCTGAATTCTACCGTCGCACTGGCCATCCCGGCTCGGCTTACTTCTATTATCAGCTGGTGCGGCGTCGCTATCCCAACACGGAGTTCGCCCAGCGAGCGGCCGAGCGATGGGACAGCCTGCGAAGCCAACTCGAGAAACAGCAGAACCCTAATATTCAGTTGCCGACCGACAAAGCTGGTGGTGCTACCCCCTCTGCTGGACAGACACCGCCGGCCACGCTCAACGCGCCGGTTCGGGCGGCTCAGACTCCGTCCCGTTGAGGCCGAATGCCGCCCTGTCTGGAATCGAGGTGCCTTCATGACTGACCAGCCTCGGCGTTGCTTCACTAACCGACCAGCCGGTTCGTACCTTCCTCGCTGGCTGGCCGCTCTGCTGCTGAGTTTGACGGCCAGTGCCGCCTTGCTGCTTTCCTCGTGCAGTTTTGATGGCCATTTCGTGTTGCTCGGCTACAGCACACGGCCCAACTACGACCTGCGGTTTCGTACCGTTCGCGTCCCGATCTTTCGCAATCGCGCCTTCTGGACGGTGACTCCTGTGCCTGGCCTGGAAATGGATCTGACTCGTGCCGTCATTCGCCAGATCGAGGTGCGCACGCCTTACAAGGTCGTTCAGAACAACGCCGATACCGAACTCAAGGGAGTGATCGTCCATTTCGCCAAGCGGCCGCTCAACTTCACCCAGTTCAACACCGTTCGCGAGGCGCAGACCATCTTGACGGTGGACATCCTCTGGCGTAACGTCCAGACAGGGGAGGTGTTGTCGCGACGAGCGCGGCGGTTCCAGGAGCCTGAGCCAGAACCTGTCCGTCAGCCCCTGCTCGCGTCCGGCGACTCGATTCTGCCTCCAGGCAGTCGGCCCGTCGTGCCCATCCAACCCCCCGAAGCGGGCACCTCCGGCGAGGTCGGCAGAGAGGCAACGGCGGAGGACGATCTGTTCCTCGATCCGGTGACCCGCAAGCCCGTCGTTCCGGTGACCATCCGTTCCATTGCCTCGTTCCGCCCCGAACTGGGTGAGTCGATCACCACTGCCTTGCAGCAAAACATCGACCAACTGGCACAGCAAATCGTCTCGAGCATGGAACTGGGTTGGTGAACGCGACATGAACGGTACGACAACTTGGCAAATCGGCGATCGGCAGGTTGTGCCCGGTCAGCCGCCCTTGATACTGGGCATCGTCAACGTCACACCCGACAGCTTTTCCGATGGCGGGCGGTTCTACTCGGCCGACCGGGCGATTGCTCATGGCCTGGAGTTGATCCGCCAGGGAGCCGATCTGCTCGACATCGGCGGGGAATCGTCACGACCAGGTGCCGAGCCGATCGATACGGCGGAGGAACTGCGTCGCGTTGTGCCCGTGGTACGCGGACTGGCCAGCGCAGGAGTTCCCCTGTCCGTGGACACTACCAAGGCTGAAGTGGCTGATCAGGCTCTGGCGGCTGGGGCCTGCATCATCAACGACATTACCGCTCTGCGGGGCGATCCCGAGTTGGCCGAAGTGGTTCGCCGGCATCGGGCTAGCTTGATTCTCATGCACATGCAGGGCACCCCGCAGACCATGCAACTGAACCCGCAGTATGAGGATGTCGTCGGCGAGGTGGTTGCTTTTCTCCAGGCGAGGTTGCAGGCAGCGACCGATCTGGGTATAGCAAGGGAACGAGTCGTGGTCGATCCAGGGATCGGCTTCGGCAAGACCCTCGAGCACAATCTGCAATTGCTCAGGGGACTGGACAGGTTGGCCGTTCTGGAGCGGCCTGTCTGTCTAGGTGTTTCTCGCAAGGGCTTTCTTGGTCAGCTGCTGGATCGACCGATTGAAGAACGCTTGGCCGGTTCGCTGGCGGTGGCCTGTTATGTGCTGGCTCGCCAGGCGGCCGGCATCCTTCGTGTTCATGATGTGGCGGCCACACGCGATGCTGTCAGGTTGTATCTGGCCTTACAGAATGCCGCCAATCGGACAACAGAGGCTTGATCTGCTGTACCTTGCTGATAGCTATCCCGTAGCCCAGCTTCTCTGGTGTCAAGGATCGACGTGATGCCCATACTTTTTGATCGCCTGACGCAACTGTACGACACGGCGACCACACGCGATCTGGTCGAAGTGGCCATCTTGGCTGTAGTTCTCTTCGTGCTGCTGCGTTTTCTGGGCAAGGCACGAGGAGCGGGACTGGTTCGCGGTCTCGGTCTGATTGTGCTGGGGCTGTTCCTCGTCGCTCAGTTGATCATTGCCAGTTTCAACCTGACCGTGCTGGCCCGAGTACTGGATTATCTGCTGACGACAGTGTTACTTGGGTTGCTGGTAATCTTTCAGCCGGAACTGCGTCGTGGCCTGATGTTGCTGGGTCGCTCGCCGTTTTTGCGTTATTTTACCCAGACCGAGCAATATCCCATCGCCGATCGGTTGGCCGATGCCGCTGAGTCCATGTCGCGTGAGTGTGTCGGTGCTCTGATTGTCATCGAACGCGAATTACCGCTCGCCCAGTTCATTGAAAATGGTGTGCGTCTGGATGCGGAGATTTCGCCCAATTTGTTGCGGGCACTGTTCAGCAAGCGTAGTCCGCTGCACGACGGTGCGGTGATTCTTTCCAACGGCCGAATCGCTGCCGCTGCCTGTCAATTGCCGCTAGGACAGCCTCCCGAGGGCGTGAGCATGCACATGGGAATGCGGCATCGCTCGGCGTTGTGTATGAGTGAGGAGACCGATGCGGTGCTTCTGGTTGTCAGCGAAGAAACCGGCCGTATTTCCATCGCCGTCGCCGGTAAGATCGAGCCGATTCCTCGCGAGAATCTGTCACGACGCATTGCCGAACTACTCAATGACAATAGCGGAAATCGTCGTCTGAAGATGCCTCGACAAATGCGGCAAGTGGCGTGAGCTTGACTGGTATCTCCAACGAGCTCGACACCCAGATGAGTATCTGCGACTTCTATCCTCCCAATCCCTCTTTTGCATCTACAGGGAGCGCACATGTTCGATCGATTGCTCTCCTGTGTGATGGCGGTCAGCCTGGCACTGCTTATCTGGCTGTACACACGCAGTCGCGAACACGAGATGCTGGAAAATGTCACCATTCCCGTCGAAGTGGCTCTGGCGCCTCGCCAGGCGGATTCCTATGCCCTGGAAGTCAAGGAACCCTCGCAGATCACACTTTCTTTCGCCGGATCGATGCAGCGTATCCGCGAACTGCACCTGATGCTGCAACGCAAGGAGATCCGGGTTCTCAAGACCATCACCGTCAACGAGGACAAAAGCAACGACGGCAAGCAGGTGCAAACCCTGGTCATCGAGCCAGCGGATATTAACACGCCGTTGGGCATTACGCCGATTCTCGCTGAGGCACGCAGTCGCATTCATGTGACGATCTATCGCATCATTGAACGTCGCTTGCCGGTGCGGTTCGACTCGATCCGGGAACTGGACGGACTGAGTGTCATTCTCGAACCTAACACGGTGTTGGTGCGAGGGCCACGCGATGTGCTGGAGCGTGCTCAGTACATCAAGACCGAACCCTCAGAGTTACCCTCGCGACCGCTCAACGGGCTGCCGACGTTGGCTTCGGTGGGCCGAGTTGCCCTCGTGGACACACTGGATGGCCGACCTGTGCGTGTCACTCCGCCGACCGTTCGCGTTCGTGTGCCTGGTCAGCCGCGAAAGACCTATGAGTTGAGCGACGTGCCGGTACATTTTCTGTGCCCATCGGATTTTCGACTTCGGCCCAAGTTCATCGACGAGCGAGCGAGTAAGATCACGCTCAAGTTGCAAGGCCCGATCCAGGACGAACCGCCTCGTGTTTATGCCTTCATCGACTTGACGCGTGGCCGATTCGTCTCTGGACTGAACCATGAGCCGTTGCAGTTGCAGTTGCCACGCGACTTCCAGATCGTCAAGGAGTCGGCTCCGCCTAGTGTGGTGGCCTTTGAGTTGCTCCCTGGAGATTTCTTCCCTGAAGGGGCCGTCGTGCCAGCCGTACCTTCCGGTCGGGACTGACAGACAGCAGATAGCAAGATCGGCAAACAGTTATTGCGAGAAGAGATCAATCAGTAGCCCGAAATAGCGGGTCGCTCTTGACAGCTCCCCACCTTGTCTCGTCACAATAACAGGGCCCTCCGTGTGAGCCAAGCTGTATGACCTCCGTTTCTACCGTAACTCCAGAAATTGAGTCCCTCTGTAGCGAACTGGCCTGTCGCGCTCGCAAGGCCGCGACCATCCTGGCGACCGTGCAGTCGGCGGCCAAAGATCGCTGGCTGTGCCGGGTCGCCGATACCTTGCTTGCCCAGCAAGATCAGTTGCTTGCTGCCAACCAGATCGACCTAGACCAAGCTCGCGAGGCAGGTCTATCCGGTGCTAGTTTCGACCGACTTCGCTTGACTCCCGAGCGACTCCGTGCAGCGGCTGTCGGTTTGCGCGAGGTGGCAGCTCTAGCCGATCCGATCGGCAAAATACGCGAGGGAACCATTCGGCCCAACGGGCTGGAGGTCTATAAGGTCGGAGTTCCGCTCGGGGTGATCCTGTTCATCTACGAATCGCGTCCCAACGTGACGTTGGATGCGGCGGCTCTATGTGTCAAGAGCGGCAATGCCGTTATCCTACGTGGTGGCAAGGAAGCTCTACATTCCAACCTGGCTCTACACCGACTGCTGGCGGACTGCTTGGTCGCTGAGCAATTGCCGGTCGATGCTGTGCAACTGGTGCCGACGGTCGATCGAGCCGCAGTCGGCCATTTGCTCCAATTGTCCGAGTACATCGATCTGGTCATTCCACGCGGCGGCGAGGAACTGATTCGTCGCGTGGCCGCCGAAGCTCGCATGCCGGTTCTCAAACACTACAAGGGCATCTGTCACGTCTTTGTCGAACGTAGTGCCGAACTGGAGCGAGCCGAACGCATTGTGGTCAACGCCAAGTGCCAGCGTCCGGGCGTGTGCAATGCCGCCGAATGTCTGTTAGTGGATGCTCCGATCGCCGACACGTTTCTGCCGCGCGTGGCGAAACGCCTACTGGAACGCGGCGTGGAAATACGCGGTTGCCCACGCACTTGCCAACTGATACCGCAAGCGCGTCCGGCCACTCCCGAAGACTATCACACCGAATTTCTCGATCTGATCCTGGCGGTTCGCGTTGTCGATGACCTGGAAGCGGCTATCGAGCACATCAATCAGCACGGATCACAACATACCGATTCGATCGTGACTAACGATCTGTCGGCTGCTCGTCGTTTCACCTCGGCGGTGGATTCGTCCGCTGTCCTTGTCAATGCCAGCACTCGCTTCAACGATGGCTTCGAGTTGGGATTGGGAGCGGAGATCGGTATCAGCACCGACAAATTCCATGCTCGCGGGCCATGTGGTCTTCTCGAATTGACGAGTTACAAGTATGTTATTTATGGGGAAGGACAGGTACGAGGCGAGTGAGCCATATCCCACAG
>Ga0272446_1007221_pt1 | contig 11143 bp, 10 predicted proteins | sample YNPCB0061_FD_194587 | JGI IMG/M metagenome (GOLD analysis project Ga0272446, IMG submission 194587) | Hot spring microbial mat communities from Yellowstone National Park, WY, United States - YNP-CB-006-1 | ecosystem: Environmental > Aquatic > Thermal springs > Hot (42-90C) > Sediment | place...
CGATCGACATCGAGGCGATCCGGACGCGGGTGATGCGCGGCCAGGCGATCGTCACCGGAACGTTCTTCCCGCCGCAGGTGAACGGATACAGCAAGGCCGAGGACGTTCGCCTGCCCTTCAACGCCGACCGCGCGCGTCAGCTTCTCGCCGAGGCCGGGTTCCCGCAGGGCTTCGAGGTCACGCTCGACTGCCCCAACAACCGCTACATCAACGACGAGCAGATCTGCCAAGCGGTGGCGGCGATGTGGACGAGGATCGGCGTGCGCACGAACCTCAACGCCATGCCGCTCGCGAACTTCTTCCCGAAGATCCAGCGCGAGGACACCTCGATCTATCTGCTCGGCTGGGGCGTGCCGACGCTCGATGCGCTCTACTCCTTCCAGTCGCTGCTCGCCACGCGCGACGGCGGGCCGGGCAACGGCATCTGGAACTACGGCCGCTACTCGAACCCCCGCATGGACGCGCTCATCGCGACGATGAAGAACGAGCTTGACCCGGAGAAGCGCACCGCGGCGATCCACGAGGCGCTGCGCCTCTACCGCGAGGACGTTCCGCACATCCCGCTGCACCACCAGATGATCCCCTGGGCGCTTCGGTCGAACATCGCCGTGCCACACCAGGCCAACAACACGCCGCAATTCCGCTTCGTGCGCGTGAACTGAGGAGCAGCAAGGCAACGCCCCGCGCGCCGGCGCCGCCGCGCGCGGGGTGAGCGCGGCGCATGTTCGCCTTCATCGTCTCACGCCTGCTGCAGGCCCTGCCCGTGATGTTCACGGTGAGCCTGATCAGCTTCGCGATGTTCGCCTATGTCGGCGACCCGGTCGCGATCATGCTCGGGCAGGACTACACCGAGGCGCAGCGCGAGGCGCTGGTGCGCGATCTCGGCCTCGACCAGCCGTTCTTCGTGCAGTTCTGGGAGTATCTGCAGTTCTGGGAGTATCTCAAGAACGCCGTCAGGGGCGAATTCGGCCTCTCCTACCGCCTCGCGCGCCCGGTCTCGGACCTGATCCTCGAGCGCATGCCGGCGACCCTCGAGCTTTCCCTCAGCGCCGCCTTCCTTGCGCTCGCGATCGGCGTGCCGATGGGGGTCTACACGGGGCTCTATCGCGAGTCCTGGCTCTCGCGCCTGTTTCTCACGATCTCGCTGATCGGCGTGTCGCTGCCCACGTTCCTGATCGGCATCCTGCTGATCCTCGTCTTCGCGGTCTGGCTCGGCGTGCTGCCCTCCTTCGGCCGCGGCGAGACGGTGATGGTCGGCGGCTGGTGGTCCACGGGCTTCCTCACCGCCTCGGGGCTCAAGGCGCTGATCCTGCCCTCGATCACGCTCGGCCTCTTCCAGATGACGCTGATCATGCGACTCGTGCGGTCCGAGATGCTCGAGGTGCTGCGCACCGACTACATCAAGTTCGCCCGCGCGCGCGGGCTCACCAACCGCGCGATCCATTTCGGCCACGCACTCAAGAACACGCTCGTTCCAGTGATCACCATCACCGGGCTGCAGCTCGGCGCGATCATCGCCTTTGCGATCGTGACGGAGACGGTGTTCCAGTGGCCGGGGATGGGGCTTCTCTTCATCCAGGCCGTCGCCAACGCCGACATCCCGATCATGGCGGCCTACCTGATCATGATCGCGCTGCTCTTCGTGATCATCAACCTGGTGGTCGACCTGCTCTATTACCTCGTCGATCCGCGCCTGCGCGGCTCGCTCACCGGGAGCGCGCGGTGATGGCGGGCGACGCGATCCCGCGCGATGCAGCGGCGAGCGGTCCGGTCGAGGCTGGCGCTCGCGTCGGGGGGCCGGAAGCGGCGCGCCGCAAGGGGCCGGTCGCGCGAATGCTCGACAGCGACCTCTGGTACAGCTTCTCGCGCTCGCCGCTCACCGTCGCCTCAGCACTCGTCGCTCTCGTGCTGATCGGCGGCGCCGTGCTCGCGCCGGTGCTCGCGCCGCACAACCCCTTCGATCTCGCCACCCTGAACCTGATGGACGCGTTCAACCCGCCCGCCTTCATGGCCGGCGGCGACCCGGCCTTCCTCCTCGGCACCGACGACCAGGGTCGGGACATGCTCTCCACCATCATGTACGGGGCGCGTATCTCACTCTTCGTCGGCTTCTGCGCGGTGCTCTTCGCGATGACGCTCGGGGTCGCGATCGGCCTCGTCGCGGGCTATGCCGGCGGGGCGACCGATGCGGTGCTGATGCGGATCGCCGACATCAAGCTCACCTTCCCCGCTATCCTGGTCGCTTTGCTCGTCGATGGCCTCGTCCGCGCCGCCATGCCGCGCGAGCTGCATGACCGGATCGCGCTCTGGGTGGTGATCTTCGCCATCGGCATCTCGAACTGGGTGCAGTATGCCCGCACCGTGCGCGGCTCGACTCTGGTCGAGAAGAGCAAGGAATACGTAATGGCGGCGCGGGTGATCGGGCTTTCGAACCTGCGCATCATGGCACGCCACGTCCTGCCGAACGTGATGGGCCCGGTGCTCGTCATCGCCACCCTCAATCTCGGCTTCGCCATCCTTGCCGAGGCCACACTCTCCTTCCTCGGCGTCGGCGTGCCGCCGACGCAGCCCTCGCTCGGCACGTTGATCCGGATCGGCAACGACTTTCTGTTCTCGGGGGAGTGGTGGATCACCGTGTTCCCCGGCATCACGCTCGCGCTGATGGTGCTCTCGGTGAACCTGCTCGGCGACTGGCTGCGCGACGCGCTCAACCCGAAGCTCCGCTGAGGTGGCCCGATGCCGCTGCTCGAGGTGAGGAACCTCCGCGTCGAGTTCCCGACCCGACGGGGCACGCTGACGGCGGTCGACGACGTCTCCTTCGCGATCGAGGAGGGGGAGGTGCTCGGCGTGGTCGGCGAGAGCGGCGCCGGAAAGTCGATCACCGGTGCGGCGATCATCCGGCTGATCGAACCGCCGGGGCGGATCGCCGGCGGCGAGGTGATTCTCTCGGGCAGGCGGATCGACACCCTCCCGGCGGAGGAGATGCGGCATGTGCGCGGTCGGCAGATCGGCGCGATCTTCCAGGACCCGCTGACCACACTGAACCCGCTCTACTCGATCGGCCGCCAGCTCGTTGAGACGATGCAGACGCACCTCGGCCTCTCCGACCGCGAGGCGCGCGCGCGCGCCGTCCGCTGGCTCGAGGACGTCGGCATCCCCGCCGCGGCGCAGCGGATCGATGCCTATCCGCACCAGTTCTCGGGGGGCATGCGCCAGCGCGTGGTGATCGCGCTCGCGCTCTGCGCCGAGCCACGGCTCGTGATCGCCGACGAGCCGACGACCGCGCTCGACGTCTCGATCCAGGCGCAGGTGATCGCGCTGCTCAAGCGCCTCTGCCGCGACCACGGCACGGCGGTGATGCTCGTCACCCACGACATGGGCGTGATCGCCGAGACGGCCGACCGCGTGGCGGTGATGTATGCCGGGCGGATCGCCGAGATCGGCCCGGTGCGGGAGGTGGTGAAATCGGCCCGCCATCCCTACACCGAGGGGCTGATGGGCTCGATCCCCTCGCTCGGGCAGAAGGTGGAGCGGCTGCGGCAGATCGACGGCGCGATGCCGCGGCTGACCGACATCCCCCGCGGCTGCGCCTTCAACCCGCGCTGCGCGCGGGTGTTCGACCGCTGCCGCGTCGAGCGGCCCGAGCTGATGCCGACCGACGGCCCCTCACGCGCCGCCTGCTGGCTCTACGCCGGGAGGGGGGCTGAGCGCGATGCCGCTTGACGCCGCTCCGACGCGTGAAGCTGAGCGCCCGCTCGTCGAGGTCGAGGACCTCGCGCGCGACTTCGACGTCTCGAAGCCGCTCCTGTTCCGCCTGCTCCAGGGCGAGCGGCGGCGCATCCTCCACGCCGTCGCGGGCGTCTCCTTCGCCATCCCGAAGGGCACGACGCTCTCGCTCGTGGGCGAATCCGGCTGCGGCAAGACGACGGTGGCGCGGCTCGTCGTCGGCCTCTACGCGCCGACACGCGGGTCGATCCGGATCGACGGCACGGACCTTGCCAGCCTCACCACGCGGGCCGCGCAGGCGCCGGTGCGGCGGCGGCTGCAGATGATCTTCCAGGACCCCTATGCGAGCCTCAACCCGCGCTGGCGCGTGGGCGACATCATCGCCGAGCCGATCCGCGCCTTCGGTCTGTTGCGCGGGCGGGCCGAGATCGAGGCGCGGGTGGGCGAGCTTCTCCGCCAGGTCGGGCTCTCGCCGAAGGACGCCGAGAAGTTTCCGCACGAGTTCTCGGGCGGGCAGCGGCAGAGGATCTCGATCGCCCGCGCGCTCTCCTCCAACCCCGAGTTCCTGGTCTGCGACGAGCCGACCTCGGCGCTCGACGTCTCGGTGCAGGCGCAGATCCTGAACCTGATGAAGGACCTCCAGGCGCGCTTCGGCCTCACCTATCTCTTCATCAGCCACAACCTCGCCGTGGTGCGGCACATGTCGGACCGGATCGGCGTGATGTATCTCGGGCGGATCGTCGAGCTCGCGCCGGGAGAGACGCTGTTCGCCAGGCCGCTCCACCCCTATACGCGGCTTCTGCTCGAGGCGATCCCCGATCTCGAGATGACGGGTCGGCAGAGAACCCCCGTCGGCGGCGAGGTGCCCTCACCGATCGACCCGCCCTCGGGCTGCACCTTCCATCCGCGCTGCCCCTTTGCCGCGGCGCGCTGCCGGGCCGAGGCGCCGCCGCTGCGACGCCGCGGCGAGGTCGAGGTCGCCTGCCACGCCGTCGAGGAGGGGAGGCTGCCCGGCTGAGCGGCGGCAGGCGCCCGGCGCGCTGGGTTCCGCGCCGAGGGGTGCGCCCGGGGCCGCCTACCGGGCGGGCTGGGCCCGGCTGCCGCAGCTGCGGAAGCTCAGCGCGCCGACGCGCGAGGCGATCTCCGCCCCGGTATCGTCGCCGTCGGCGCTGACGGCGAGCTCGGTCACGAAGCCCGTGGGCGCGATCCCGAAGGCAGCGCGGAAATGCGCCGCAAGCGGCACCTCGTGCTCCACCCATTCGCCGAGCCCGGCGCCGGCAGGGGAGAGGACGAGCGCCTTGCCGAGCCCCCCGGTCAGCGGCGAGCGGTGCCAGTCAGGCTCCCTGCCGGTGCCGCCATGCACGTAGAGCAGGATGAACCCTGGCAGCATGCGCCTGTCCGGGGTCATGCTCGCGATCCCCATGAGGTAGCGCTGCAGGAGCCCCATCCGTTCCGCGTCCGGCTCGAACCCGACCCAGAGGGCAAGGCCGCGATCCGCCCCATGGGTCCGGGTCAGGTCGGTCGCCGGCGGCCCCCGGTCGATCCGCCAGCGCCAGGCGAGGCAGGTGTTCGGCCCGACCGGAACGCGCATCGGCTGGTAGGCGATGACGATCCCGCCCGCCCCGGTGATGCTGAGCCCGGTCTCGCCGTCGCGCGCAAGCGCGAGCGGTGCTCGCCCGGGGTTGGGCAGCGCACGCCAGCCCTCGGCGGCGAGCGTCGGGTCGAGCGCTGCGCCGGCCGGCGAGGCCGCGGCGAGGAGGGCGGTGAAGAAGGCGAGGGCGAGCGCGCGCGGCATGCGTCCCATCCTAGCCTGTTCGGCGCCGCGCCGGTATTCTCCCGCGCGGCCATGAAGGGGGAGACGGGATGAGCGAGATCACGATCGCCGCTGCTGACGGTTCGGGGAGTTTCTTCGCCTATCTCGCCGAACCGAAGCGTCGGCCAGCCGGGGCCGTCATCGTCATCCAGGAGATCTTCGGCGTCTCCGACAGCCTGCGCGCGATCGCAGACAGCCTCGCCGACCAGGGGTTCATCGCGCTCGCACCCGATCTCTTCTGGCGGCTTGAGCCGCGCGTGAACCTCTCCGATCGCACCCAGGCGGAGTGGGACAAGGCCTTCGCACTCCTCAACGCCTTCGACCAGGAGAAGGGAGTCGAGGACCTCAAGGCAACGCTTGCCGCGGCGCGGTCGCTGCCCGGCTGCAACGGCCGTGCGGGGACGATGGGCTTCTGCCTCGGCGGGCGCATGGCGGCGCTGATGGCGCTCCGGTCGGACGCAGAGTGCAACGTCTCCTACTACGGTGTGGGGCTCGAGGGACTGTTCGCGGAAGGTTCCGCCGCCGTGACGAGGCCCTTCCTCGTGCACATCGCCGAGAACGACAAGTTCGTGCCGAAGGCGGCGCAGGGGACGGTGCTCGCGGCACTGCTGCCAAACCCGGTGGTCGAGGCGCATGTCCATCCGGGCGTCGACCATGCCTTCGCCCGCGCCGGCGGCCAGCACTGGGACGGCCGCGCGGCGGCGATCGCCAATGGCCGCACGGCCGCCTTCCTCGCCCGCTGGCTCGGCTGAGGAGAGACGCCATGCCGACCCCCTCCGCTGGAGCGCTCGCCGGCCTCAAGGTGATCGACCTCACCCGCGTGCTCGGCGGGCCCTACTGCACCATGGTGCTCGCCGACCACGGGGCGGAGGTGATCAAGATCGAGCCGCCGCAGGGCGATGAGGTGCGCGACTGGGGCCCGCCCTTCCACGACCACGCCGAGGGCGGGCGCGACGCGAGCTACTTCATCGGCGTCAACCGCAACAAGCGCTCGCTCGCGCTCGACCTCGCGCGCGAGGAGGCGCGCGCCGTGCTGCTGCGCCTGCTCGAAGGCGCGGACGTGCTGATCGAGAACTTCAAGCCCGGCACGATGGAGAAGTGGGGGATCGGCTACGAGACGCTCGCGCAACGGTTCCCGCGCCTCATCCACTGCCGCGTCTCCGGCTTCGGCGCCGAGGGCCCCTTGGGCGGCTTCCCGGGCTATGACGCGATCGTGCAGGCGATGGTCGGGCTGATGAGCATCAACGGCACGCCGGAGAGCGGGCCCGTGCGGCTCGCGACACCGATGGTCGACATCGGCACAGGCCTCTTCTCGGCGATCGCGATCCTCATGGCGGTGGTGGAGCGAGAGCGGTCCGGCCAGGGCCAGTTCATCGACATGACGCTGCATGATTGCGGCATGGCGCTCCTGCACCCGCATGCGGCCAACTACTTCCTCTCCGGCCGCCGGCCGGTGGCGACCGGCAACCCCCACCCAAACCTCGCGCCCTACGACAAGTTCCGCACCGCGACCTGCGAGATCTTCATCGGCACCGGCAACGACGCGACCTTCCGCCGGCTCTGCGCCCTGCTCGGCAGGCCGGAACTCGCCGACGATCCGCGCTTTGCGACCAACGCCGACCGGATGGCCAACCGAGAGGCACTGTCGGCCCTCATGCAGGGGATCGTCGCGGGCGAGGACGGGCACGCGCTCTGCGCAAGGCTGCTCGCGAACGGGCTTCCCGCGGGGCCGGTGCTCTTCATCGACGAGGTCGTCGCGGCCCCGCACACACGGGCGCGGGAGATGGTCGCCGAGCTCGGCTGGTACCGCGGCCTCGACACGCCGATCAAGTTCGGCCGCACGCCCGGTGGGGCGCGCCGGCCGCCGCCGCGCTTCGGAGAGGACGGCGAGGCGGTGCTCGCCGCGCACGGGTTCACCGAGACGGAGGTCGCCGCTCTCAAGGCGACAGGCGTTCTGGTCACGGAACGACGCGCGGCCGCACCGAAGCCGCGGGCCGAGGCGGCGGAGTAGAAGTCACGCCGCGCCGGCCTCGGCCTTCGGCTCCTCCTCCGACGCGGCGCGGGCGAGCGCCTCGGCCTCGGCGCGCAGCCGGCGGTAGCTTCTCACGCCGAGCGGGATGATCGCGACATAGACGATGTCGATGAGCGCAAAGGCTGCCCAGGGCTCGCTGACGAGGATCGCGACGAACAGGCCCGCCCCGAGCAGGACCGGCAGGATATACTCCTGCGGCACCTTGAAGTTCTTGAAGCTCCAGGTCGGCAGAGTCGAGACCATCAGCGCCCCGACCGCGAGCAGGATCGCCGCCGGCACGGCGGGGAAGCGGACGATCGCGGCGACCGTCGCGAGGCCCGCGGCTTCCGCCTGCAGCGCGACGAAGAGCGGGAACAGGGCGAGCCCGGCCGCAGCGGGCGCCGGAACGCCGGTGAAGAAGTTGTAGGCATAGGCCGGCTTCGGCGCCCCGTCGATCGCGGCGTTGAAGCGCGCGAGCCTGAGCGCGGCGCAGACGGCATACATCAGGCACGGCGCCCAGCCGAGGCCGCCCCAGGCGGAGAGCGTCCAGAGATAGAGCACAAGCGCGGGGGCGACGCCGAAGCAGAGGAAGTCGGCCAGGCTGTCGAACTCGGCGCCGAACCGGCTCGTGCCCTTGAGCAGCCGCGCGATCCTGCCGTCGAGCCCGTCGATGACGCCGGCGATGACGATCGCTGCGGCGGCCGCATCCCACCGCTCGGCGAGCGCGAAGCGGATCGCGGTGAGCCCGGCGCAGAGCCCAGCGAGCGTCATCAGGTTCGGGATCAGCCGGTTGAAGGAGAGGCCCTTGAAGCGCGGGCGCGACCGCCGCCGCAGACGCTGCCGCCACCGCTCGACTGCGGGCGGGCGCGGTCTCACCGCACCACACCGGGCCGGAGCGGCTCGGCCGAGGCGAGATCGGCCACCACCGTCTCGCCGCCCACCATGCGCTGACCCTCAGCGACGAGCGGCACGACCCCCTCGGGCAGGTAGAGATCGGTCCTGCTCCCGAACCGGATCAGCCCGAAGCGCTGGCCCGCCGCCACCGCCTCGCCCTCGCGCAGCTCGCAGACGATCCGCCGCGCGACCAAGCCTGCGATCTGCACCACCGCGAGCGTCCGCCCGTCGGCCAGCGCGAGCGCAAGCGCGTTGCGCTCGTTCTCCTCCGACGCCTTGTCCTGGGCGGCGTTGAGGAACTTCCCGGGCCGGTAGACGATCCGCGTCACCGTGCCATCGACGGGGATTCGGTTGATGTGCACATCGAGCACCGAGAGGAAGATCGCGACCCGCCAGCGCGGCGCCGCGCCGAGGCCGAGCTCGGCCGGCGGCACCGCCTCTCCCACCGCGACGACGCGCCCGTCCGCCGGTGCCACGACGAGCCCCTCCCGCGCCGGAGTGACGCGCACCGGGTCGCGGAAGAAGTAGGCGCAGAAGAGCGCCGCCGCGATTCCGAGCCACATCAGCGTCGAGGAGAAGAGGCCGAGCACGAGCGCCGCCCCCGCAGCGCCAGCGATGAAGGGGATGCCGGCGCGGTGCGGCGGGCTCAGAACCGAGGCGATGCTGTCGATCATGCCGTGGCGTTATAGAAGCCTTCAGCCCTGCCGCGCAAAGTCACGGCCATGACCGACCCGTCCCAGCCCGAGGCCGGGCTGCCTGCGACCATCGGCAGGCTCGGCCCCTTCGCCGTCGCACGCGATGGCACGCTCTTCCCCGAAGCGACCGAGCGCGCGCCGGGCTTCGGCTTCCGCTGGCGCGGCAGACGAATCGCCGCGCGGCTCTTGCCCGGCCGCGTCGGATTCGCGGTGGTCGCTGCGCATGTCCCCTTCACCGCCGAGAACCCAGCCCTGCGCACGCGGGTGATCGCCGCGGTCGCGGGGTTGCGCGGTCTCCTGCCCGAGGGCTGGGGGCTGAGACTGACGCCGGACCACGCGATCCACATCCAGGCCGAGGCGCCGCTCGACCGGCCGCCCACGGCGACGCGGCTCGTCGCGGCCGCGACGGGGTTTCTGCTCACGCTCGCGCCGATCGTCGCGCTGCTCGAGGAGGAGGGCGCCCGCCCCGCCTGATACCGGCGGCGCGACGGTTTCGCCGTCACGTGGCCGGCATCAGGCGCTTGCAGGCTTTGCGGCCGCCCCACCAGCCCCGCGCGCATGCCCTTCGCACAAAGGTCAAGCCTTTGTGCTCCAGGGAGGGGGGCCTCAGCGGCGGGGCTGCACCTCGGCCGGCAGTGTGAACACCTGGCCTGGGAAGATCAGGTTCGGGTCCCTGATCTGGTCGGCATTGGCGGCATGGATGTCGGTGAAGTGGATGCCGCGCCCGTAGGTCTGCCGCGCGATCTGCCAGAGATTGTTGCCTGGCTGAACGATCACGGTGCGGCCTTCGAGCGCCCGCGGCGGCGCAGCGGCGCGCTGGAAGGGAAGCTGCACGCGCCCCGTCACCCGGCCTGAGGGGTCGATCCGGTCGGCGCGGAGGTCGAACGTGCCGGGCGCGATCGGCGCTTCGGGGCGTAGGCTCCAGCGCCCCTCGGCATCGGTCGGCGCATCGCCGATATGGCGGTTGTCGAGGTAGAGGCGAACGCTGGCGCCTGGCGCGGCGCGGCCGGCGAACTGCACCGCGCCGGTCTCGGCATAGTCGACGACATCGACCGAGACGCCGGCAGGCGGCCTTCCCGAGGGCAGGGCGGGGGGCGGCACGGGTGCCGAGGCGCGCTCGGGCGCGGCTGGATCTGCCGCGGGAGCGGGCGCCGGAGGGGCCTGCAGGACACGGAGCTCGCCCTCGCGCTCGCGCGGGGCCAGAACGGCAAGCGGCGCCGCCGCCGCGCCCTGGGCGGGCTGGCCCGCGATGTCGCGCTGCGGCTCGGGCACGACGAGGACCACCGCACTCGCGCTCTCGCCCGTGCTGCCGTCGGGGTTGCGCGCCCTCAGCGAAAGCTCGCGCCCGCCCGGGCGCATCGGCACGGTGGAGACGAACACCCACTCGCCGCGCTGATCGGCCCGAACGCGGCCGAGTTCGTCCGGGCCGTCGAGAAGCGTGATCTCTGCCCCAGGCGCTGCGCGGCCGGCGATCACCGCATCGCCGCGCGGGCCGACGCGCACGACATCGAAGCTCGGCCGAGGCAGCGCAGGCGCTGCGGCCAGGGGAGCGGGTGCCGGGGGAGCGGGTGCCGGGAGAGCGGGAGGCGGCGCGACCGGGGGCGGGGCGGCGATGACGGGCTGTGGCGTCGCCGGCGCGGGGCCGGCCACCGGCGGTGCCGAGGGCGCCGGCGCGGGCGCCGGCGCGGGCGGCTGGGCCGCCGGAAGCGCAGCCTGGCCCGGGGGCGAGGGCGCGGCTGCGGGCCCCTGTGCTGGCGGGGGCGCCACGGCAGCCGCACCCGACGGCTCCGGGACCGGCGCGGGACCGGGCGGAGCGGGCGGCGCGGGAAGCGGCGGAGCGACGGCGACAGCGGCAGGCGGGGCCGCCACCTGGGCCGGCGCCGGCGTCGCCATCGGGGTCGGCGCGGGGGACGGAGCCGCGGCCGGGGGCGGGGCGGTCACAGTGCGCAGGGATTCCTCCCGCGCCATCCACAGGACGGCGGCGATCGCCAGCAACCCGACCAG
>Ga0272446_1007223_pt1 | contig 11142 bp, 5 predicted proteins | sample YNPCB0061_FD_194587 | JGI IMG/M metagenome (GOLD analysis project Ga0272446, IMG submission 194587) | Hot spring microbial mat communities from Yellowstone National Park, WY, United States - YNP-CB-006-1 | ecosystem: Environmental > Aquatic > Thermal springs > Hot (42-90C) > Sediment | place...
CAGCAGGAAATCTTTCACCACCAATTTTAAAATTCATTAATGATCTTGCTGTTTGGGCTCCATAATATTTGTCGTTTGGTACTTTAATTTCGCCCATGCTATCAGTTTCAATTCTGTAATCCATTTTGTATCTCCATTTTTGTATGTTTAAATTAAAATAAAGAAGTTTTTTTTCAAAAAATTAATAAATTATTTTAATTTTTAATAAAGAGAGGATTTTAAAGATAAAGATAGCTGAAGTGACTGTGGATTCACTATAATAAAAACTAAAACTTTATTTCAGTAACAATAATTTCCTAACTTAGTAAATAAGCTGCATTGTAGTGAATAGGAATAAACTTTACTAGATAATTGATAATTATCAATTGATAATTATAATTTTCAAGTTATTGATATTGATTAACAAGTGTTGCAACTTCTTTACCAAGTATATTGTAAATTTTTAATATAACTTGAAGTTCATCACTCAACAAGCGCGGGATGAAATTGGCAATATCATCGTGAGCATAATTGTCATGGTGAGCTTGTCGAACCATGACATTAAAGTAAGTTATCACGATTTAATGTTCTTGATGCTAACATTTTAAGCAATAAAAAAATAGCAGAACCCTTTTTGAGATCTGTTATTTGTTAACTGACATTAATATTATTTCAAAATAATTAGTTTTTTAGTCTCACTGAAATTTCCTGCTTGTAATTTGTAGAAATAAATTCCACTGGATAATTGATAATTGTCAATTGAAAATTGATAGCTATAAGTTCCGGGCTTTTGATATTCATTAACAAGTGTTGCAACTTCTTTACCAAGTATATTGTAAATTTTTAGTGTTACATGTACTTCATCCCTCGACAAGCTCGGGATAACATTTGAATTGTCATGGTTCGACAAGCTCACCATGACAGATGGAATTGAATATTTTATTGTTGTACTTGGATTAAACGGATTGGGATAATTTTGTTCAAGTGAAAATTGTTTTGGTGTTTCTGTTTCTACTTCAACTACTTGTGAGTATTGAAAACTTCCATCTGTATCTATCTGTTTTAATCTATATTGCAATTTTCCACTTGGTGGATTTACATCAATAAATGAATAATCTTTAGGAGAATTGCTGTTACCGTGTCCGGCAACAAAACCGATCTTTTCCCAGTTGTTGCGCAAATTACTTATCTGTGCTACTGAACGCTCGATTTCAAAGCCGTAGTTATTAACTTCTGTTGCTGTTTGCCAGTTAAGTAGAACTTTGCTGTTTATGTTCGAACTGGTAAAAGAAATTAATTCAACTGGAAGAGGTATTACATTAATAGCATACTTATATGAGAGATAATTTTCGACTTGTGCTCGCTCACTAGAAGTTAAAACTCGATTGTATAATAAGACTTCAGACATTTTCCCTGCAAACGGGTATGTTCCACCTTGCCGTATTCCAAGTGCAACTTGAGATGCGGTTGATGTATGTAAATTATTCCCACTATTGCTTCCACCATCTTCACCATCTACACGCACAACACCAGAAGCTGAAGAAATTCTTGCAGAAAAAATATGCGCTTGGCTGTTTTGATAATCATTTGAAGTACCTTTATCCAAATAGTTGGTATTATTAGTTGGTATCGTGCGCACTCCTGCCGCTCCGCCAAGATGCATTTCAAATTCTCCTGCATTTGCACTATATAGAAAATCAATTCTGTTTGGATAATCTGATCCTGCAACAATAAAAATTTCATAATCAGAATTTTGAATGCCAAGTGTTGTTGTGGTTGGAAGCACTAAATGACTTGTAGAACCATTAAATACTATCGCGGGTTTTCCGTTGTATTGATTAACAAAATAATATGGACGCCAAAATGAATTGTTCGTTTGCTCTGCATTATTACCATTGCCAGAAACATCATACCACGTTGTCAGTTGCGCTTCATTTATCGTTGTAGAAGTTCCGGCATCTGTACGAAGCCATAATTTCAGATTGGTTTTAGTAAACGAAGAATTATCCAGCATTACAGCAGCAACAGAACTTACTGTTGTTCCTGAAAGACTTGTTGCAATAACTTTTACATAATATGCTGTATTAGTTGTTAATCCTGTTACAGTAGTTGAAACAGTGTCGGCAGAATTTCCGCTTCCGGCATCTTGAGAAGAAGTAGTATCAGTTAATGAATTAACAGCCGTGCCATACACAAATCTCACATTTGTTTGAAAACCATTTGGATTCACAATTCCTTTCAATGTTAATGAAGTTGGGTTTGTTACAATTCCGGGAATTACAGCTGCTGTTGGTGGATTTAATGTTGATGTATTTCCTGTTGCCGGCGATGCCTGCAAATAATTTTGCTCACCATTAACACCATTAAATTCAAATGCGGCGAAATAATATGATGTACCTGATTGCATTCCGGTAACTGTAACCGTACTATCTGTTCCTGAATAAACAACATAATTACCTGTGCCAATCTGAGTGCCAGAACCAAATACCGGATTTGCTGTATAGATTGTCTGATCAACAGGAACTCCATCCACAGCACTACCTTGTTTAGCAACAATAATTCTTCTTGCGCCATCTCCTTTGTTTACACGTACCGAAATTGTTGACGTTGTTCTTTGCGGAAATGCCATTGCATTCGATTGAAGTGTTGGAGAATTAATTATTGATTGATTTGTATATATTGTTACATGATTAGACCATAAATTTGAACAAGCAAAATCTAAATCTCCGTCACCATCATAATCTGCAAAATTAATTTTTGTCGGATAGCTATCAACCGAATATGATGTATTACCACTGAATGTTCCGCTGCCATTATTGAACATTATTACTGCCGTGTTATCAGATTGTCGAGTTATTCCTGCATCTAAGTCGCCATCTCCATCAATATCACCTAATGTAACGTTTGTAACTTGTCCACCGAGTGAATATTGAACAGGAGAATTAAAAGAGGCACTGCCGTTATTAACAGAGGTGTTCACAATGTTATAATTGTATTGAGTAAAAATTAAATCTAAATCTCCGTCACCGTCAATATCTCCAATATCAGATTTTTCAGGACTGCTGCCACCGGAATAAGAAGCAGAGTATGATAAAGTTCCGTTGCCCGAATTCAAGTAAATAACAAATTGATGTGAACCATTATTAATAAATGCGACATCGTTATAACCATCACTATTAAAATCAGCTATCTTAACATCATTGGGAATTGAAGTCATGTGCATACCGGAATAATCAACACGCGGAGCAAATGTTCCGTTTTTATTATTCATAAAAACAGAAATATTTAATGCATAATAATTTGCCGTTACAATATCTAACCAGCCATCATTATTTAGGTCGGCGCTGTAAAGTCCTTTCGGCGTTCCAACGGTATATGAAACTTTGTTTACATCGGAAAAGGTGCCATTACCATAGTTCCAGTATATTTCCATGGTACTGGAAATATAAGCAACGATTGCAATATCAAGATATCCATCGTTATTGTAATCAGCTAACGAAATATCACCGCCGCCATTGTTTCCAAAGCTTATAATACTTCCAGCAGAAAATTGCCCGCTTCCATTATTAATAGCAGTTTCTACACTATAAGCACCGATAAATGCAATGTCTATGTCGCCATCATTATCAAGATCACCGGAAGCAATGCTTCTACCCCATCCGAATTGCGTATTAAAAAAAGTTCGGTTGATAAATGTGGCTGTTGCTGGAGCTGAAGCAATTGTAAAACTATAAGTGAATCCATTCGCTAAACTATCGTTGTTTGTGCTGTGTATTCCCGAAGTTAAAATAACCGAAACAACTTCTCCCGGCTTAAAATCTGTTGTTGGATTGAAAACTACATTCATGTTGTTATTGGTAAATGAAAATGTTCCGGTATGATTTCCTGATTGTGAACCAACAACTCGAAATGTTGATGAAGTTACACTGCTTGTTGAAAGAGTATATGAAAATGGAATTGTAATATTCGTTGACGCTGCTACAGTAAGAGAATTTCTTGTCGGAGTTGTTGGTTGTAAAATTCTAAATGTATAGGGAACAAAGTTTGCAGTAACTGTTTTGTTGCCATCCATTAGAATTGTAGTTGGATTTACGCTGCCACTTAAATCGCCGCTCCAATTTGAGAATTCATAATTAATACTTTGCTGAACTGCAGTTAATGTTACAACACTTCCATAAGTATATGTTGAAGTATTTGGATTTTTATCAATACTTCCATTTGCCGCATTCAGTGTAAGCGAAAATTCATCAATTGCAAAACTCACGGAGATTGTGTGGCTTGCTGTAATATTTGTAAATGTATATGTTGATGGTGTTCCTACACTAACTCCGTCAACAACAACATCTGCAATATGATAATGAGTATCAGGAGTAAAAGTAAATGTTCTGCTTGTGCCATAATTGTTTGATGTTGTACCGTTTGGAGATACAGAACCATTCGCTCCGGCAGAAGATGTAATTGTAAACGTATTAATGGAAAAGTTTGCAGTGATATTTTTATCAGAACTCATTGTAATATTTAGTGGATTGCTCGTTCCAGAGGCATCACCACTCCAATTGTCAAAATGATAGCCTGTATTTGGAGTTGCTGTCAATTCTACAGAAGTTCCGTATGTATATGAAGAAGCGTCAGGATTTTTTGAAACTGTTCCATTATTACTTGTAATTGAAAGTGTATGTGTATTTATTGCGGTATATGCCGCTATCGTATGATTAGATTCAATATTACTAAATGTATATAATGAAATGACTCCTTGTTCAACACCATCAACAACCACACTGGTAATATGATAATTTGCATCAGGTGTAATTGTATAAGTTTGACTTTCCAGATAATTTTTTTGAATTGTTCCGTTTGGAGAAATTGTACCATTACCATTAATTGACGATGTAAGAGAATAAGGATTGTGCTCTGCAAGTACATAGTTCCCAAATGAAGTAACACCTAGCGCTTGTGTACTTGTTGCGGTTCGTGTTCCAATTACGGGATAAATCCAACCAGAATCATATTTTCCCACATGAAGCAAATTTGTATTTGCTTGTAAATCAACTTCTGCTGCATTAAAATTCATGGTAATAGCATAGTATGCAAAAACAGTTCCTGTATTTGATATACTCCATTTTCTATTAACTCGCTTTGAACCATTTAGATCTGAGTATGTAAAATCTGTCGGTTGACCAACAGAAGTGTTTACTGTTACATCGCCAGACGTTGTTACGCTATTAAATGAAATTTCAAGTGGTGTGTAATAGTTATCATCTCCAATTTCAAAAAATGTTGTTGGATGCCCCAACGGAATATTTTTTTGAAGATTACCGATAATATGCCCAGACGTTCGAGAAATTGATGCACCAGTTGCAATTATTACTTTGTAAGAACCGGTTGATATGTTTCCAGAAGTTAAAGTTAATAGATTTGTAATAGTTATATTAGTACCAATTGATACACCATTGCTATTGTTAATTTCAAGATTTGGAATAGAAAGTGAGCCGTTTATAATCTGTTGAGATGAACCATTGAGAACAATCGTACGATTGTTTGCATTGATAGTTCCGCTGTTGGAATAATTTCCAGAAAGATACAAATTAACTCCACTATACGGACTTAAATTAAGTGTCCCTGTATTTGTAAAATTACCACTAATGTAAGTAGCAGCATAGTTCGGACTGAGCGTAAGTGTACCGTTGTTAATTACATTTCCAGTAAAAGTCAATGTTGAAAACACACCGGGCATCGATAACAAAGCTGATGCTGAGATAGTAACATTTCCACCAAGTGAAAGAGGAGAATAAAAGGTATTCATCTGCAGGAAAGTTCCATCTAAAATTATAATATTTGCCGGTGAATTTATACCCCATTCTGAAGTTCGATTAAATGATCCACCAATATTATATACTAATGTTGAAGAAGCTCCATAATTTGGAATACCACTGATTGAAGCACCTGAACGAAATTCTAATATTCCATTGACTGTTAAATTTTCAGCATTGCTGATTGATGATGATATAAAAATTGAGCCATTAACTGTTCTTGAATCAGAAAAAGTAATTGCACTTTGTACATATATTTCAGATGGTCCATTTGATGTTGGCCAAAAACCACTTGAAGAAAGAATTGTTTGTGCTGTAGTTATTTGTAGTTTCCCATTTACTCCATACATAATCGCATTTCCCGAGTAATTCACGCCATTCATTTTTAGAGTACCATTAACAGTTATATTGCCATTATTTGTAACAACGCCTTGCATTTCTAATAACGAACCAGCATTAACTGTTACTGTTGCAGAGTTAGTAAAAGAATATGGATATACAACGTTGGCTCCTCCTTGTATCACTACTGTTTGAGCATTCTGTAATTCATTATAACCAGCAGTAAATGAACCACTACCAGCATATTGTAACAAGCTGTTTGCTCCATAATTTATTGTTGAACCAATTCCACCTCCTAATTCGACTTGCAATGTACCGTTGATTGTTGCAGAAGATGCAGAAAAATTAAATGTAATTGTTTTTAAAATTGAACCTTCCTGAACAACAAGTGAATTAAAATTTATATTGCTTGGTAAAGTAATCTCAGTAGAATTTGTAATTGTAACATTAACACTATTTGTTGGAAGACCATTTCCAAATTCTTGTACTGAAGATGCATTATACACATAATTAGCAGAAGAGCTGTAACTACGCGAGCCGGTAACTTGAATATTTCCTGTAGCTCCTGAAGATGAGATACCATTTACAGAGCCAATAGTTAACGTTCCTGAATTCATATAAAAATACCCGGTGCCAGAAACAATATATTGCCCAAGATTTAATGACCCGAAGACACTAAAACTTCCATTGACAGTAATATTTTTTTGAAGGTTTATAGAGGCAGATATTGAAATATTTATGTCATAAAATTGTATTGTTCCAGAACCGCTAATATTTTTATTGGTTCCATTCAAAGTTATTGTTTGAGAAGAATTAAGAAATGAACCATTCACTTCAAAATTTCCATTGAGTGTAAAAGATGAATAACCACTTGTAGTTAATGATACTCCGTTTCCTACATTAAAATTACCTTCAATGGTTGATGTTGAGTTGATAATAATCATAGCAGCAAAAGAACCTGAAATACTTTCAACAACTACATTCCCAAATGTTTCTCCACTTAGATTAATTGTTGGGGTAAGTGAAGAGCTCCCGCGAAAAATTATTGTACTTGAAGGATCAAAAGAAATATTATAGTAATTGTTTGAAATATCATACGTTGAATTATGGATAAACGTTGCACCTGATTCTACTACAATATTTCCATAAGCATATAATCCAGACCCTTGGAATAGCAAGGTTCCTCGAATTATCATTCCACCGCTGTAAAGTGTCGGTGCAATACCTTCTGCAATTGTAACTTGTGCACCTGCTTCAATAACAAGATCATCGTAACTTATACTTCCGTCAATAGTAACAGTATGCCCGTTTTGCACTGTAACTACGTTATCAGTGTATGATGGCGGATTTACCGGTGAAGCCCACTGCGAACCATTCCAATATTCCCACGTTAAGGTATTGCTCCAATTCCCGGATTGAACTGAGCGATAATCTCCGATGCTCTGAGCAGAAATTGCGATAGAAAACATTAACATAAAAAGTAAAACAACATTTATTCTTTTCATAATAATTCCTTTTAATCATTAATAAAATTTCAGAATGAGTTCTATTTTATTTTCCATAGTTTTCAATGAAATATTTTAATTCCCAAACAGTTGTTTTTGGTATAAATTTTAATGCACCTGATCTAATAGCAGAATCAATAATCTCTTGATCATTATATTGTGAAATAAGAATAATTTTAGCATTTGGATCCGCATTTATTATTTCTGATGTTGCTTTAATACCATCTTTATACTTCATTTCATAATCCATTAATACCCAATCAGGTTGGAATGTTTTATAAGTTTCAAGTGCATCAATTCCATCTTCACATTCTTTTACTTTATCATCAGATGATGCTATAAATCTGCGAATTGTTTTTCGCATTTCACTATTGTCTTCAACAATTAATATTCGCATTTTTCATGATATTTTTAATGCAATTTTAAGATTCATAGATGAGATGAGTAATGGAAGTTATTGTAATTAAATACTAAATAAATACCGAGTTTAATTAGGTAGTTCTACAGATATGAATTATAGATTTGTACAAAATTTTTTTTGCAAGATATAAGACTTTAATCAAGCATTTGAATTTTTACGATGAATGACAGTGTTACAACGTCCAGAATCATATAAGCTTATTTTAAATAGAATAAGAGGAACATGTTTTTAAATCATGTACAGTAAAAGCAAATCAAAAAAATTTTTTATTCTCTATTGCAAATTTTAACAATGAATGAGATCCTTTTAATCCAAGCTTTTCACAAACATTTGCCCGGTGATGTTCGACTGTTCTAACCGAAATTTTCAATTCATCTGCTATTTCTTTACTGGATTTATAATCTGCAACCAATTTTAATATTTTTAGTTCCGTTGGTGTTAATTCATCAAACAAAGGATTTTTGCACTGAAAATTTTTTATTGATTCAGATTTTTGAATCACAAAAGAAGAAAGAGACGGACTGAGATATAATTTATTTTGTAGAACATATGCAATACAATCATTGATTTCCGAAACTGCACTGTCTTTTAATACATAACCTTTTACTCCGAGAGAAATAGCTTCATCAAATAAATCTTTCTCTTTAAACATTGTGAGAAAAATAAATTCTGTTTGACAATTTGTTTTTCTAAATTCTCTTACAACTTCGACACCATTAATTAAAGGCATATCAACATCAAGTATAGCAACATCAGGATTGTTCTGATTAATTTTTTCTATTGCTTCTTTTCCATTTTCAGCTTCAGATATGATTTCATATTTATTAAACGATTCAACTATCATGCGCAAACCTTTTCGGAATATAGGATGATCATCAGCAATCAGAATTTTTGGTTTATCGACAATTTTATTCATATTAAACTCGAGTTAAATAATTAAACTGTTCTTATTGGCAATAATATCTCAAATCTTGATCCTATTCCAAGATTTGATTCAATCTTGATTTCAGCACCTATTATTCTTATTCGTTCTTTAATTCCAATTATACCAAAACCACCTGAGACACTTTCATGGGATTCATAATTATTTATATTAAAACCTTTTCCGTTATCATTAATCATAATTATAAGATTATCATTTTTATTCTTTAAAGAGATATTTATTTCAGACGCATCTGAATGTCTAATCGCATTGTTCATAATCTCTTGAACAATTCTATAAATATGTGCCTCTGATTCTTTTGAAATCTTTCCATCAACATCATCTATTTCATGATTGATATTTATTTGAGTTCCTTGCTTGAAATTCCTAATCATTGCAGAAATTGCTTTTGAAAGTCCCATTTTTTTTAACTGATATGGATGAAGATTACTTGCTGTTGTCCGAACTTCTTCAATAGAATTTAATGCGATCGCTGATAATTCCTCCAACTGAGATTTTGTTTCATTCGATTCGCTTAAAGAATGGGTAATATAATCTAACATGTTTTTAATTATTAAAAGATTCTGCCCTAATGAATCATGTAATTCAGCAGCAATTCGCTTCCGTTCATCTTCTTGTTGATTCAGTAACTTTTCTGAAAAAGTCATTTGTAATTTTTCCGAATGCTGAGCAATTTCAATTTTTTTAATTTCTTTTGAGCGAATGTAATAAGCTGCAAATGCTGCTACGATTACAACTAATAACCCAATAATAATATTTCTCTGAAGTGCTTTATTATCGGCTTCAGCTAGAGTTAATTTCTTTTCACTTTCTAATAATTTTATTCTTCCTTCTTTTTGCTCAACTTCAAATTTTGTCAAGACATTTAAATATTCCTGCTTACTATGAAGTTTATTAATTGAATCTTTATTAGCTTCATAAATTTTATAAAAAGTTAACGCAGTATAATAATCACCTAATTTTTCATAGGAATTAGAAATTATTTTTGAACTTCCGATTATTCCTTCAGGATTGGATATTTTATAAGAATTATCAAGTGATTTCTTTGCTAAAGTTATTGCTTGTTTGTATAATTTTTCTTCAAATAAAATTTCTGCTAATCCAATGGAAGCTTCGGATAGTCCACTTATATCATCAATCTGTTTATGTAAACGAATAGATTCTTTGAAAAACTCTTTTGCTTTTGGATAATTTTTTTTTCTGAATTCAAGCCATGCAAGATTACTTGATTCCATTGCCATTCCACCTAAATAAGATGGATTAATATTTTTAGCAAAGTTATATGCTTCTTTGTGATATTTTTCTGCAAGCAGAAAATTATTTTCCCCTTCAGAAAGTAACCCAAGCATTGAAATTGTATTAATTATTGCAGAAGGTTCACCAAATTGTTTTCTATAAATCAACGCTTTATTAATTAATTCCTTTGCTTTTGAATTTTCACCTCTTCGTGCGTATAATCTTCCAATATTATGATAAGCTAAACCTAATCCTTCAGTACTTTTCGTTTGTTGAAATAATTTAAGGGATCGATTAAACCAAAACATTGCAGAATCATCAATACTTTTAACAAAAAATGAAAGTCCTTTCATAAAATACGCTCGACCAATGCCATTCTTATAATTCAACTCATTTGACAATTTATAAATTTCATTTGCCAACAAGGATGTTGAGTCTGGATCTGTTGCTGCATATTCACCGGCTAATCTAAATAATATAATTACATAATTAGAATCAACTTTCTGTGATTTTAATTGTTGAAACAAAATCTTCCTATTATTTCCTAAAAGATTTTGGTGGACAAGTAAGCACATAATTAAAATAATTAGCGGTTGTTTCACCCTCATGAATTATTCTTTCATTTTTTTTATTTAATATAGCTTTGCTTTGTGATAAAAACAAGAATAACTTTCTTCTATCATGTGTTAATAATCTTCAACAAGTATTGAATGAAATTTAATTTAGACTTTTTTGTAAAATGGATTAAGCGAATTTCAACAATAAGAGTGCAATCAATCGATTCCACTATCAACATCAATTCGGCGAGCACCTACGTATCTTTTATTGTAATATGTTTCATCAAGTGATGAAATGGTTACACCGAGAGTTCTGCTTGCATGAATAAATTGATTATCTCCAATATAAATT
>Ga0272446_1007224_pt1 | contig 11140 bp, 6 predicted proteins | sample YNPCB0061_FD_194587 | JGI IMG/M metagenome (GOLD analysis project Ga0272446, IMG submission 194587) | Hot spring microbial mat communities from Yellowstone National Park, WY, United States - YNP-CB-006-1 | ecosystem: Environmental > Aquatic > Thermal springs > Hot (42-90C) > Sediment | place...
GGTCTTATTTCTTTTATATATTTATCTAACCAAAAAAGAGCAGAACTACCAATTGGAACAATACGTTCTTTAGAGCCTTTACCTATTATTCTAATAATTTCGGACTCCCAAATTATATCTTTTTTACTTAAGTTTATTAGTTCTGATACTCTAATTCCACAACCATAAAGGGTCTCTAATATTGATCTATCTCTAATACCAATTGCAGTAGAAATATTGGGTTGATTAAGAATTTTTTCTATTTCAGGAATTGATAAAGTTTCGGGTAGTTTCCTTTTCCTTTTTGGTAAATCAATTAATTCTGAAACATCGCTCTCCACAATTTTCTCTATAAATAAAAAACGATGAAAACTTTTAATAGATGATAAATATCTAATTCTTGTTGTGTCGCTTAATTCAGATTCAGCTAATATTTTTAAAAAATTTGAGATATGGTAGTCTGTTACATTGTTAAAATCTTCAATATTATTTATCATTAGGAACATCAAATATTGAGTTAAATCAATCCTATAAGAATTTATAGTATTTTCTGAGAGCCCTTTTTCAAATTTGATAAAATTAATAAATTGATTTAATTTTTTTTCGAATTTAATAGAAATTTTGTCTTTTATCAATTGTTAATCCTATTGTTTGGGATATCTTTATAATTTACTCTTTTATGAGTCATTCCAATTATAGTTTTAGCAATGGTCTTTTTTATTTTTTCTAATTCGGCAAAGGTTATCTCGCACTCATCAAATTGCCCATCGAGAATTCTATCCTGAATATTTTTTTCAATAATTTTTTCTATTTCTTCCACAGATTTACTTTCAATTCTTGATATTGCTTCAGCGCTATCGCAAATCATTAGTATTGCGGTTTCTTTTGTGTTTGGTTTAGGTCCTTTATATCTGAAATCTTCTTCTAAAATAGCTTCATTTGGATATTCTTCTAAAGCTTTAGCATAGAAATGCTTTACTAATGAAGTACCGTGATGCATAGGAATAAAATCTATTATTCGTTGAGGCAATTTATATTCTTTAGCTAATTTAATTCCTTCATCTACGTGCTCGATTATAATTTTTGCACTTTTAAATGGTGTAATTGAGTCGTGCTTATTTTCCATTCCAAGTTGATTTTCTGTAAAGTATTCAGGTTTAAACATTTTTCCAATATCGTGGTAGTATGTAGCAACTTTAGTTAATAATGCATTTGCATTAATTTCGCGTGCACATCTTTCTGCTAACATAGCAACTGATAATGTATGTTGATACGTTCCTGGAGCAAGTTCGGATAATTTTAATAATAATGGATGATCTAAAGTATCAAATTCTTTAATTCTAAGATCTGTAGCAATATTAGTATATTTTTCTATTAGGAATAATAATCCAAAAGTTAACAATGGTGATATTACTGCACCAATAAAAGCTATAATGGTATTTATTATTATATTATTTAGAATGAATGAATTTTCACTTGTAAATATCAAACTCCACAATATATATGCTAAAAATATAAAAAACATAGATTGATAAACTTGAGTTCGGCTTTGAATATCTCTTACTGTGTATGCTGATATTACACCTGAAAATATCATTAACAATCCAATTACATAATCGTTGTTTCTAATACCTGATACCAATAATGCCATTGTTACAGTACTTACAAATGCTGTTCTTGAATCGAAAACAATAGCTATCAGCATAGAAAATGTTGGAATTACTATAAAATAATCAGTTGGAAATGTAAACGAAAAATTTATAGATATCCAAGCTAAAATTGATATAATTTTTAAAGAAATTAGTATAATAATCAGTTGTTTTGTATCATTTAATATTCTTTTTCTTAATTTAATTAAATATATATACATAATGAAAAGAATAATTGCGCAATGTCCCAAATTCCCTAAATAATAATATAAACCGAATTTAGAATCGCTTGTTATAAACCTTGTATTTTGATAAGATAATATCTTTTGAATATTCTCATTATTTAATTTTTCTCCATTTTTGATTATAATTTCTCCTTCTCTTACGAAACCTAATGTTCTAGGAACTGATTCACTAGCCTGAATCATATTTTTTTCAGTCAATTCCCTGTTATAGATTAAATTTGGTTGATTATACTTGATTAAGACTTCTTCAGCTATTAACTGAAGTTGGTTTGGTAATCCTTTCTTGATTAGATCCTGTGCATATTCGATAAATTGTGTTTTATCTCTTAATTTTTCAGATTGAATAATATATCTTTTGTTATCTGAAGTTTGAATAATAATTTCACTCTTGACAATTTTATCTTTAGATACATTTACTATCCCATTTTTGTAAGCTTCTTCATATAATTCGATTAAAAATTTTCGCAATGTATTTAAATTTAAATCTTTTGATTGTTTTGTAAATTCATTAATAATTTTTATAGACCTATCAGAAATTCCAATATCTTTTAAATTATCGGAATTATCTTTTGACAATCTATATAATTGCTCTACAAATCTTAATGTATTTTTATATGGATTTTCGTCAATGTTGAAAACAGATAAAGCATCGCTAGCAGCTTTATTTCTCTCGTTTATATAATCATCATTATTTTTATATATTGGAAAGCTAAAAGCAGCAATTAATGGAGGATCTTCCCAGATCATTCCTGGCTGTAATCTAAGTTTATTTAAATCTTTATTATCATCATTTAAATTATAAATGAATAATATGCTGATAACTAGAAATGTAAATAATAATAATATTAAACTAAATTTATTAATTGAAAAATCACTGAAAATGTAATTATTGTTTAAATTATCATTTTTTAAAATTTTATCAAGCAGATACTTTTTTTTACTTGTCTTCATTAAATTAAATTTATAATTTAGAATACCAAAAATACAATTAATTTTGAAAAATTAAAATATATAAAATTAATAAATGGAATGTATATATATTTCTGATTTAAAAATAAATTCAAGTAATGTGCAAATCGATAGCATAGATGAGATCAATCATTTAAAGGCTTTAAGAATTAAAGATAATGAATTAATAATGGCTACTAATGGTCGAGGCATATCTTGTGAAGGATATATCAAAAAGATAAACAATAAACTTTTCATCGAAATAAAAAAATATTATGAAATTAATTTTAATGAAAATAAAACAGAAACTTCTATATTATTAGGCTTACTAAGCAACAAAGAAAGATTAGAGTTTGCATTAGAAAAATCAGTAGAGTTAGGTGTAAATAATATTTTTTTATTTAAAACTAAATTTTCTAATAATAACAAAATTAATTTAGATAGATTAAATAAAAAAATTATAAGCAGCCTAAAGCAATGCAAACGTACTAAATTACCTAAAATATTTATTTTAAATTCAATAGAAGAAATATTAAAATTTGCTCAATTTTTTAATTATATTTATATTGCAGATATTGATGGTGAAAATTTATCTAAGATTAATTTGAACATTAAACCATTAGTAGCAGTAGGTCCTGAAGGTGGCTTTAGTAAAGAAGAAATAATTTATTTAACAAATCTTCTTAGTTCTAAAAGAATATCTTTAGGACAGAGACGTTTACGAAGCGAAACTGCATTAATTAATATGTTATCTTTATTAAATCATTATCTAATATAATTAAAATGAATATTGAATGGGTAAAATGCAAAGGTGATATTTGGTGTGAACTATCCAAGTTGGATTTAAATCACGATTTATTAGATGTAAATGGTGTTTATATTTTATTTACAGAGGAAACTAATAATGGCTTAGTATATGTAGGATATGGTAATGTAAAAAAAGAACTTAATAGATTAGTTAAAGACACTGCTATAGCAGCTTTTTTATCGCATCGATGTTATGTTACTTGGGCAAAAGTAAATATTCTATCACAAGTTGGAATAGCAAATTATTTAATTAGCAGATATCGTCCTAAACTAAATCCAAAACCACCTAAAGGAATTCCTATAAGTGTAAAGCTCCCTTGGGAATTATAATTTTTCTTTTCTAATTATTCTAATTTTATTTCTTGAGTCATTTAAATATATAGAATTAGGAAATTTACTTAATAATTCTGTATAATATTTTAAAGCTTCGGAATGATTATTTTCTAAATAAAATGATTCGGCAATTAGATAAGTTACATAATCCTCCCTTATAGAACCATTATAATCACTTAATATTTTATTTAATATATTTCTTGCTTCTGGAAATAGTTTTTTCAGAATATATATATTTGCTACTTCAAACAATGAAGTTTCTCCTAAATTTGATTTCTCTGCTTCCTTACTTACTTCGATATATAATTTTATTGCTTCATCATATTTTTGTTGGAATTCTAAATACTCAGCATTAATAAATTTTGGGAGTGCTTTAATAAAGTTTTTATTTTCTTCAATAAAGAAAATTTTTTGTAGTGCATCATTTGAACTATTAAAATCAGAGTTTGCAGCTAATAATTTAAATTTTGCTAATGCATCTTCAATTAAACCTGAATAATATGATTTTAGCGCTAATAAATAATTTGCATCGTCAACTAAATCATTATTAACAATTTTTTTGTTTTCGATAACTTTTTTTGCCCAATCTTCAGATTCATTCAATTGTCCTATCTTCATATAATATTTAGAAATTAATATTGCTCCTTGCATTGATTGATTAGAATTAGGATATTCCTTGTAAAGAGATATTAATTCATCTATAGCATCTTTAATTTTATTAAGATTTTCTGCTTTTATTTGGGCTATTCTTAATTTAGCATCTGCAGCTTGGGCAGTTTTTGGGAAATCTTTGATTACTTGGTTGTAACTTTTGATAATATCTTTAAAGTCGGATTCTTTAATACTTTCTTTATTTAATAATAATCTATCTTCAAGTGCCTTAGTATAACCATAAAGTGCATTAGAAAGATATGGCGTATTTCTTCCCATATTAATTACAATTTGGTATGCTTTTATAGCAATATCGTATTGTCCGTCTCTACTACTTATATTTGCAAAATTTATTAATTCGTATCCATTTGTTCTTTTAATTTCATCCATTCTAATATAAATATTTAAAGCTTCATCGTAATTGCCAATAGTTCTACAAAACCAAGCATAAATTTCTAAAATTCCTAAATTATCGTTATTTGATCTTACTAATTTTTTTAATTGCTCATCTATATAATTATTTGATTCTTCATTTACTAAAAATGCATAAATTCTACCTTGCGCTAATGCTAAATCGTTATTAAATCTTAAAGCAGAAATAATTTCATCGAAACCATCTTTGTAATTATTCGTTAAGATATAAAGTTTAATTAATGCATCAGAAAAAGCATAGCTATCTTTAGATATATTTCTATATGAAATTAAAGTATTAATAGCTTTATCAAAAATTTTTAGTTCAATTTGAGTTTGTGATACAATCTGAAAATCTAATTGGTCTTTAGATTTAGAAATTATATCATTCCATAAATTATTTGCTTCTTTTGTTTTACCAGATCTCCAATATAACTCTGCTAATAAATTTTTAATTTCATTGTTTTGTTGATTTTTAAATAAATCTTCTGCGTAGGGAAGCAATTCGGTAAACTTATTTTGTTTTTTCATTACATTAGCAAATGAATAAAAATATTCAAAGTTTTTGGGTTCGCTTTTGATCAATTCTTCTAATAATAGCTGTGCTTCTTTTAACATACCATTTTCTTCGTAAGATTTAGCTAATCTATATTTTTGTTTATTTATATCTTGACTAAAAGAGTAACAGTTGAAGAATATAAATAATAAAAGAAAAATTACATAAAAAAATTTATAAAACATTTTGAATTCTATTAAATTATTGAACTTAATATTTGACGTCTAAATGTTATATTAGTTATTTAAAAATTTATAAATATGAAAATTGTAAGATATATATTAATTATTTCCTCTTCGTTGTTATTAATTATATTCATAATAGGAATATTATCACCTTCTGAATATCAAATACAACGTTCCATTGAAATTAATGATTCTCCAAAAAACATAGAGCCATATATAATGAATATTGCTTATTGGGAAAAATGGTCTTATATGTCATCGAAAAAAGATACAAGTATTAAATTTAGCTACTACCCTACTCAATTTGGCGATAGTACTTATGCTAAATGGGAAAGTAAATATATGGGAACAGGAACTATCAAAATTTATGATTATAAACCGAATATCAAAATTAATTATGAATTATTAATTAATGAAAACGAACACAAAATAAATGGTACTTTTACTTTCAAATTTCAGGATAATAAAACATTATTAACTTGGATAGACTATGGAGAGTTGGGATTTAATCCTATAGCAAGAATTTTTGGATTATTTATGGAAAAATTTATAGGTAATGACCAAGAAGAAAGTTTAAAAAATTTAAAGAATTTAATTGAAAATCAATGAAAAGTATTTTATTCTCTATACTAATTTTAATAATTAGTTTATATTCGATTCATTCTTTTCAAAATCAATATTCAGAAATAGAATTAATTAATGCAGATAGTTTAGTTGGTCTTAATTTAAACGATATATCTACTCGTGAATTTTTCGGGAATGTAAAATTTAGGCATAAAGATGTAAATGTAAAATCAGACTATGCAAAACAATATATAAACGAAAATAAAGTTGAATTAATAGGAAATGTAGTAATAACACAAAATACATTAAATTTATTCTCACCAAAAATAAATTATAATGGTAATTCTAATATTGCTTATGCTTTAGATTCTGTTTCGATAATAGATTTAAAAACTAATCTAATTGCAAAATCTGGTATTTACTACACTAATACAAATATTGCTGACTTTACTGGCGATGTAAAAGTAGAAGATGATTCTGTAATCATTTACGCAAATAGAATAGTTTATGAACGCCAATCGAGAATTAGTAGAGCATATGATAAAGTTTTGATGATTAGCAAATTCAACAATGTTAAATTGATTGCTGATACTGTTTTAAATTATCCTAATCAAAATTACTCAATTGCTTTCTCTAATTCTATATTATTTAAAATTGATACTACCAAAACTATTGATTCTTTAGATGATGATAAAATTTTTTTTAATTTTGATACTTTGACTATATCAGCGGATACAATGGAATCGTTCAGACAATCAAATAATGATTATTATGAATTTACAAAAAATGTAGAAATATATAGAAATAATTTTTCTGCTCGTTCAGACTTAGTAGTTTATAAAAAAGATACTATAATTTTAAAGGACAATCCAATTGTATGGTACGAAAATACTCAATTGATTGCTGATTCTATAATTATTACTTTACAAAACAATAAATTACAAAAATTAGAAGGATTTAATAACGCTATAATAATAACCGAACACGATTCAACTGATAAAGAAAGATACAATCAAATTAGTGGAAATAAAATTATTATAAATTTCGATACTAATTCTAAGATTGTTAATATTTTATCTGTTGGTAATTCTAAAAGCATTTATTACTTAGCAGATGAAAAAGGTAATAATGGCTTAGATAGAAAAAGCACTGATTCGATAAATATCGAATTCAACAATAATGAAATAGAAGTAATATATTGGCTTGGAACTACAGTTGGCGAATTCATACCCGAAAATTTTATTTTTGATAATCCATCTTCGTATAATTTACCTCAATTTAGAATTGAAAATAATAAACCTAAAAAAAAATTATTAAAACATAAAAATCTCCAATAAAAGATTATTAATTTTGTTAAATTAAATAATAAATATTTTTTGTGAATTTAAAATGAAAAATTTAATATTAAAATCATCTTTAGTTATTATAACATTTGTTATAATGCTGCAAAGTAAAATAGTTGCAAAAATATCATCTTACGAAGGATTACATTTTTTAGTAGGATTTATGGAGAACGAATCTAATATAGCAGATCCAATGAAAAGATTAGAACAAAAAATATTTATTACAAGTAATAGTAACGCTAGTGTAATTCTAAAATATGGAAATAATAATACATTAAATGTATCTGTTCCTTCTAATGAAGTAGTTAGTATTGACGTATCTGCTGCTTATGAAAATTATTTATCTGAAGAAATTAGAAGAAGTTTAATAGAAATTACAAGCGATGTGCCTATTTCTGTGTATGTTTATTCTTCTATTCCACGCTCTACTGATAGTTATTCTGCTATACCAATAGCTAATTGGGGAAACGAGTATGTAATAGTTTCATTACCAAACGACCAATATAATAAAGTTACCTTGGATTCCTTAAAAGATTTTACTCCTCGCTCTTCTCAATTTTTGATAATGGCTGCCTATGATAATACCACAGTAAAATTTATTCCTAAAGCTTTAACAAGAAAAGGTAAACAAATCGATAGAGAATACACAATAGTTTTAAATAAAGGAGAATCTTATTTAGTACAATCTTGGCAATTTTTACGAGGTCAAGGAGATTTATCGGGCAGTATTGTTAGGTCAGATAAACCAATTGGAGTATTATCAGGACACGTTAGATCTGCACTATTACAAGGATTTATCGAACAACCTCCTGATTCAAAAGATCATTTAGTAGAAATGCTACCTCCTACTAGTGCTTGGGGAAAAAATTATATCTCTACACCTTTTGGTACAAGCCCAAATAAAGGTGATTTTTTCAAAGTTATTGCAAAAAATCCTAATACAAAATTATACATATATTACGGAAATAATCAGCAAGAAATAGATTTTGCTGATAACGAATTAGTTAAAGAAATTAAAGGTATAAATAAACCAGCTCAATGGTTTGCAACTGCACCCATTCAAATCGCTCAATTTATGTATAGGACAAATGATAGCCTTGAATCAGATTTTTACGATCCATCTATGGTAATACTACCACCTATTGAGCAATTTGTATCGAAGATAATTTTTCAGACACCACCCGAAGTATTCGATCCAATAGTTGGGGAAAAATTTGTTGCACATTATGTAAACGTAGTATGCGATAATAAAGCAATTAATACTATTAAACTAAACAATACATTTATAAAAAATCTTTATGATATTAATCAAGCTAAAATACCTAATACAGATTATTACTTCTTTAGATTAAAAGTTTCACCTAACAAGCACATTTTAATTGCCGATAGTGGTAAATTTTCAGGTATAATTTATGGATTAGGTAGATATGATTCGTATGCTATGGCTCTTGGCTCATCATTAGAAAATCCATTTGTAGATGATAATGTAGAACCAATATTAACTTATCGGGATTCCTGTTATTGTTTGATTGGTGAAATTACTGACGAAATTTCAGACCAAAGTTATGGTATATATTACGCTTATGTTAATAAAGAAAATACAAATAATTTTAACATAAATTTTAGTCCATTTACTCCTGATTTAAAAAAAATTACATTTAAAGCTTGCCCAAAAGATATATTTAATGATGGTATATTGAGTATTACATATATGGATAAATACGGGAATACCAAAACATTTAATTATCAGCATAACGCTGTAGATTTATCTTATGATAAACAATTTTTTATTTCAGGAATAAATTGGAATGATTCCGTTTGTTACGATTATAAAATTACAAATAAAGGCAAATCAAAACAATTAATAAACAAACCTTCTTTTTACAAAGATAGTAGAGTAAATATATATTCTAATGTAACATATCCATATGAATTAAATTCGGATGAAGAATTAATTTTAAAAATATGTATTGCAGCCAAAGGTGATACTAGCAGTTTGCAAGGAACATTAAATTTAGATTTTGGATGCGACATAAGAGATACTATCCCATTATTTGTAAATATAGTAGCCTTATATTTATCTGTTACTAGTATTGATTTCGGCGATGTATTAGTTGGCGATACTGTATGCAAATTTATTACAATTTACAATAATTCTAATATACCGGTTGAACTTACAGGTTTTAATTTCCCATTTTTTGATGTTTTTAATATTGATACTTTAGGAATTTTTCCTTATAAATTAAATGCTAATGATTCTTTGATAATACCAATATGTTTTTCTCCAAAATCAAGAACGTCCTATATTTCTGATATTTATGTTTATAATAATTATAATTTAACTAAAAAAACATTTATCAAAGGTAATGGTGTTGCCCCTTCAATTAAATCAATCGAAATAGATTGGAGCAAACGCAGAGTAGGAACTTCTAATGATACTACCTTAACAATAGAAAATATTGGTAATACTGATGGTATTTTATATTTTAATTCATTTTTAACTAAATTAGAAGATGATAATAATTCTGAAATATTGAAAAATATAAATAATTTAATTATTCCACCTAATAAAAAAATTGACATAAATTTATCATTTATTCCTTCACAAGCAAAAAATTATATTTTAGAAGCAGATTATAAAACTAATTGGAAACTTCATCAAAATGTTCTTATTGTTCTTAAGGGCAAAGGAACAATTCCAGTAATTAATACTATAGATGTCAGTTTTAACGAAATCGAAATTTATACTACAATCGATACAATTGCGGCTGTAATCTATAATAGTGGAAACGAAAAATTATATATTAAATCTATCACTCCATCAATTGGAGATTTAGAATCTTTCGAAATTGATTATAATAGTCTTAAAAATATTTATATAGAACCAAATGATAGTTTAAAAATTTTTATAAAATTTAAACCTAAAAAATTAGGAAATCATTCACTAATTTTAAATGTTTTAAATGATGCTGAGCCAAATTTTAAATTAAAAGAAAATTACATAACAATATCTGGAAAATCGATTGAGCCTAAAGTTTCGAACATCGAAATTTCTACTGTAACAAAAAATACATTAACTTGTCTTTTAGATACCTTAGAAATTAAAATTAGGAACAAAAGCAATTATGATGTAGATTTAAATAATATACAAATTGAGAGAATTCCAGATATTTTTGTTGCAGAAATTATTGATTTCTCTGCTTCAGTGATAAAACCTAATGAAGAAAAAAGTTACAAAGTAAAGGTTTTAGGAGAAAGGAAAAAAGAAGGAAAAATAAAGATAATTGTAACGTTCTTTGAAAATTTAATTAAAGAAATTGAAATTGATTTTTTACCAATATCTAACAAATTAAAAATAGAATTAGATAACACTTTAAAGTATTCAGCCGGTGATACTGTTGTAATATTTATGAATGGTGAATTTCCTAATAAAGTAGATAAAAAAATAAGATTAAAATTAAAAATAGAT
>Ga0272446_1007225_pt1 | contig 11140 bp, 9 predicted proteins | sample YNPCB0061_FD_194587 | JGI IMG/M metagenome (GOLD analysis project Ga0272446, IMG submission 194587) | Hot spring microbial mat communities from Yellowstone National Park, WY, United States - YNP-CB-006-1 | ecosystem: Environmental > Aquatic > Thermal springs > Hot (42-90C) > Sediment | place...
CAAGTTAGGTTACATAGCTATTAATGGGGGAATAGCAGTAATTACTGTAGGTGGCTTTTGGGTTCATTGGATTGAAGTTTATTTTAGTGAAATCCCACCTTTTTTAGAAGACTGCGAAAGAGCACTGGTACTGAACATAAACATTCATACTGAAAAATTTTCAATAACTGCACCAGCTTGTTGTGATGAAGTCTATATCAGCGTTTCACCAGGGCATTACGCAGTCTATATCCTTGCATACAACTTGGGTAAAGAATCAGAAGAAGTATTAGAAGATGATGAACTAGAACGAAGAACTGATTTGGAGCGATACAAGATTGTTTTAGTCCCAGGTAAAACTGATAATGAAGGAGTTATTAAAGGATGCAAGTTTCTGCCAGACTGTGTATTTGACGAAGAATAAAATGTATAACAAATCACTGCACCCGACCATATGCTAAGGTAACTCCATCATCCAAATTTACTGACAGCGGGTGAGTTCAACCGATATACCGATCGGTTATTGGTTGTATTTTTTCTGCTAAATTAACATTAGTAACTGACAAATGCTATGACCGATCTTGCCCAACTCCAATCCCAATTAGAAGAGATGTCTAACGGGGCAAAAGATATTATTTCTGGTGCCCAGACTGCCGATCAATTGGAGCAACTCCGCCTTGATTTTTTAGGCAAAAAAGGCAAACTATCCCAAATTTTAGGGGCAATGGGCAAGCTACCAGCCCCCGATCGTCCTGTAATTGGCGCTCTGGCAAATGATGTCAAGGTTTTGGTGCAAACTCTGTTAGATGAACGCAAACTTACCATCCACCGCCTAGAAATTGCCCAAAAGCTGGAAGCAGAAACGATCGATGTCACTATGCCAGGGGTGTTCCCTTTCCGTCAGGGTAGGACTCATCCCATCAGCGCCACCATCGATCGGGTGATTGACATTTTGGTTGGTTTAGGCTACACCGTCGCTCAGGGACCAGAGGTTGAGACAGATTACTATAATTTTGAGGCGCTCAACACCCCCGCCGATCATCCTGCTAGGGATATGCAGGATACCTTTTATTTGCAGGATGGTTTACTATTGCGGACTCATACTTCTTCGGTGCAGATTCGCTATATGGAGCAAAATGAACCGCCAGTAAGGATTATCTGCCCTGGTCGAGTCTATCGCAAGGATGATGTAGATGCCACTCATTTTCCTATGTTTCATCAGGTGGAGCTTTTAGCGGTGGATGAGGGGCTGACCTTTGGGGATTTGAAGGGTACAGTCCGGTTATTTGTGGAGGCATTATTTGGAGACTGTGAAGTACGATTCCGCCCTAGTTTTTTCCCCTTTACGGAGCCTTCGGCTGAGGTTGATGTACGGTGGAAGAACCGCTGGCTGGAGATTGGCGGCTGTGGGATGGTTGATCCCAATGTGTTTAAGGCGGTGGGCTACGACCCCGATCGGTATAGCGGCTTTGCCTGGGGCTTGGGTATCGAAAGATTAGCGATGGTGTTACACCAAATTGACGATATTCGCCGTTTATTTAATAGCGACCTTCGTTTCCTGCGTCAATTTTAGCGATAAAGTCCAAAATACCCTGGCTATAGATTGTCCCTGATTCTAAAAAGCCGTAGTTATGATCTCCTTTAATTTCTAGGAAGGTTTTGGGTTCATTTGCTCTGGCAAAGTTTTTTTCGCCGTGACTAAAGGGAATGATGACATCTTCCCGGCTATGAATTACTAAAATTGGTACTTTAATCTGGGGCAACCGATCGTAGGTATTAAATTGATAACTAGATAAACTATGAATAGGGAAAAAAGGATAAAGCTCCGCTGCCCGATCGGGAACGGAGGTAAAAGTAGAAGCTAAAATTAAGCCCCCGATCGGTTTTTGGGTTGCCAAGTAACTAGCAACTCCACCCCCCAAAGATTCACCATAGACAATAATTTTATGGGGAGAAATCTGCCGTTCATCAACTAAATATTCCCAGGCAGTAAGGGCATCTAAATATAAACCTGCTTCGTCAGGACTGCCTTCACTATTGCCGTAGCCCCGATAATCAAATTGCAAACTAGATAGACCCATCTGATAGAAAATAAGGCTATAGTCTACTCGGTTACTAATATTGCCGCCGTTACCATGGCATTGTAAAATTACATAACTATCAGGCTTTGAACTAGGAATAAACCAAGCCGATAATTTAACCCGATCGGGAGTAATAAACTGGACTGATTCAAACTCTAAGCCCACCGTTTTAGGGGTTAAATTAATCTGACGGGAAGGAACAAATATCATAGAAGATTGATTCAGATAGAGTAGCAATAATAAAGCAAGGTAAATAATTAAAGGGGCAACTAATATTAAAACAAAGGGAGAGAGATTGTTTAGATTTTCCATTATTAATTTTAATTGCTCCTAAGTCTTGATTAACTACTTTAATGCTTCTTTGCTATTTCATCAAATGTCTGGCTAATTTACTTTAGCCCTGCCATAAAACCCCGATCGATTCGATCTTTGAGGTGCCATAGCCATCTGCCTTCTGCCCCAAACTTGCCCCAAGAAGCAGTCGCCCTGCCATCCCCTGTACCGATTAAACTCAAGTAGTTTGATTGGGGCTGGTAGGGTTTTAGGGGTCTTTGGGCTAAACCATTGAGAAGATTGTGATAGAGGGGTAAAGCCTGGCGCACTGCAACTACCCCAGCCTTGGGTAAGGGACAGTCCAAGATGGTGGCAATATCACCGGCGGCAAAGACCCGTGGGTGGGAGAGGGATTGTAAACAATTGTTAACCAGAATAAAGCCCCGATCGTCAAGGGCTAACCCACTCGATCGGAGCCAGGGAGCGCCCGTAGCTTGGGTCACCCAAAAGATAAAATCACAGGTAAGAGAAAACCCCGATCGGGTAGTTAAAAGATGATTTTCAACATGAATTACGGGGCTATTTAGATATACTTTAATACCCAGTTTCGTTAATTTTTGGTATAGGGTTTGTTGCACCCATTGATTATGTCCTGGCAATAAACGATCGTTTTTTTGAAACAAATGTATATCAGATAGTTTAAGCGTAGCCCTAGTGTTAAAGGCTAATTCTACTCCCCCTACTCCCCCTCCAACAATGGCGATCCTTAAAGGCGATTTACTATCTTTGATTTTGTCCCATTGCTCAAGAAAATAACCGATCGGTTTAACTGGTATAACCCCATCACCGCCTATATTTGACGGCATAAAAGGACTGCTCCCAATATCTAAAGAAACCAGGTCAAATTTAATTGCCCAGTCGTTTGTTTTAACTAATTGATTCTCTAAATCTAAATTATTTACCCGATCGATTATGAAATTTACACCCGATCGTTGGCATAGCCTTTCTAAGTCAATAAAACATTCAGACCGATCGTAAAAGCCGCTAATATAACCAGGCACCATCCCAGAATAGGGAGTAGTTTTATTATCACTAATTAAAGTTAATTGTGCTGGGGAATTTCTTACTTTTTGCCAATATTTTATTACTAAGGCATGGCTATGCCCTCCCCCTAGCAACACCAATTGTTTAGGCGTAGAGGGAACCATCGGGCAGAATTGCACCGTTAAATATTGTCCCCTCTAAAAATGCCCCCTCTAACTGAGCGCCCCGCAAATTTGCCCCACTAAACTGACAATAGCGGAGGTCAGCCCCCGTCAAAATGGCATACTGCAAGTCTGCATCCCGAAAATTGGCGTAACTCAAATTAGCATAGGTCAACTGACCATAAGAAAAATCAGCAAAACTCAAATTGCCATAGCTCAGGTCAATCCCCATCAAGTCCCTGCCGCTTGCCCCCTGGTTCAAAATCTCCCAAATTAACCGCCATTTTGGGTCAATGCGGGTCGTGCCATCTAAAATTGTCTCCCTTAAATGCACCCCCCTCAAGTCCGCCTCCATCAAGTTAGCTTTCCTGAGATCAGCCGATCGGAGGTTTGCTTCCCGCAGGTAGGCACCCTCCAAATCCGCCCCATGTAAGACAGCCTGAGTCAAATTACAGTAAGATAGGTCAGCTAAGCGGAGGTCAACTTCCGCAAAATCTACCCCCTTCAACAGAGACATCCTTAACTCTGCCCCCCGCAGGTCGACTTTATAGGGTTTTGACTGGGTAGCCTTCCAAGCATTCCATTGGGGCACACCCTTTTTAATTAAACTTAGGAGTTGACTATCCGCCATAGGCTAGGGATGAGTGCTACCATCGGGCATGGTGGCGCGGAACAAATTGGCATTTTCAAAACTGGCATCGCTGATTTCTGCCCCCCTCAGGTTTGCCGCAATCATCAGAGCATGATTTAGTTTGGCATCACTGAGGTCAGCGCCCGCTAAGTTGGTACCGATCAGCATGGCATGGTCTAGGTTAGCCCCCAACAGGTCAGCTTTTTCTAGGACCGCCCCGCTCAAATCACTCTGCGAAAGATTAGCGCCAATTAAAACTGCCCTGGTTAGCTTTGCCCCCGATAGATTGTAGCCCTCCAAATGAGCAGTGCTGAGGGCAGCTTCCTCCAAATCGATCGTTACATCTTTGTTATCCTTGCGCCAACTATTCCAGGCTTGGGCACCCTGTTTTAATTTTTCCAGTTGATTGCGGTCTGCCACAGCGGTTAACTCCTCATTCCGTGATCTTGCCATCGGGCATCACAGTACCCAAGAAAATAGCATCACTCCAAGCAGTAGACTCTGCAACCAGAGCTCCTGTTAAGTTTGCTTCACTCAAGTCTGCTTCACCTAGAATAGTATGCCGTAAGTCTGCCCCTTGTAAATTAGCTTCACAGAGATTTGCTTCGGTGAGGTCTGCTTCCTGTAAATTCGCCCTCTGCAAATTAGCCCGACAGAGCCTACTATTAACCAACTCTGCCTCCGTGAGGTCTGCCTGGCTCAGGTCTGCACCGACTAGGAGGGCGCGGCTGAGGTTTGCCCGCCTGAGGTTGGCACCACTCAAGTTTATGCCGGTTAAAATTCCCCGCGCTAGATTGCTGTAACTTAAATTTGCCCCCATTAGGTCAGCGTCACTAAGGTCACTACTACGGAGGCTAGCACAATGGAGGTCGGCTGCCACTAAGTTGGTATCACTTAGATCAACCTTGTTCAGTTTGGCATAGGCAAGGTTAATGCCGGCAAGGTCTAATTCGCTCAAATCGCTACCGCTTAAATCTATGACCACATCGGGGAAATTAGAGCGCCATTCATTCCAGCAAGAAACTCCCTGGATAATCCGATCGAGTTGTTCGGGAATTGCCACGGTCTTTTTAGATAATATAAAATCTTAGTTTAATCGATCCTATGATGGTTGAAGAATAAATCATAAAATCCTATGCCCGAGCGCACGATCGTCCTTAATTTTGAAAAGCCTTTAGTAGAACTAGAACAACGCATCGACCAAATTCGGCAACTAGCCCAAGCCAATCAAGTAGATGTAAGGGAGCAGCTCCACCAGCTTGAACAACGGGCAGACCACCTGCGGCAGGAAATTTTTAGCGCCCTCTCTCCTGCCCAACGGATGCAGATTGCCCGCCATCCCCGCCGTCCCAGTACCCTAGACTACATCCAATCGATGACTGAGGAATGGCTAGAACTCCATGGCGATCGGTGTTTGCGGGATGACCCCGCCCTAGTAGGTGGGATTGGGCGTTTGGGAGGCAAACCAGTCCTGATTTTAGGACATCAGAAGGGCAGGGACACCAAAGACAATGTGTTACGGAATTTTGGCATGGCTTCCCCTGGCGGTTATCGTAAAGCTCTACGGTTGATGGAACACGCCGATCGGTTTCGCTTGCCGATCATCACTTTAATTGATACCCCTGGAGCCTATCCTGGTGTTTCCGCCGAAGAAGAAGGACAGGGACAAGCGATCGCTGTGAACTTGAGGGAGATGTTTCATTTCAAGGTGCCGATCATTTGCACTGTAATTGGGGAAGGAGGTTCCGGCGGCGCATTGGGTCTAGGCATTGGCGATCATCTGATCATGTTGGAATACTCAATTTATACGGTGGCTACACCGGAGGCTTGTGCTGCTATTTTGTGGCGGGATAGTTCTAAAGCACCAAGGGCAGCAGAAGCATTAAAAATTACGGCAACCGACTTAAAGAACTTGGGAGTTATTGATGAAATCTTGCCCGAACCTCCCGGCGCTGCCCATCGTCAGCCCCTAGTTGCTGCTGCTAGCTTAAAAAATTGTCTCTTAAAAAACCTCGATCGGTTGCAACAACTTCCTTCAGAAGAATTATTAGCATTGCGCTATAAAAAATTCCGTTCTATGGGGGTATTTTTAGAGAGTGAAGACTGAAAGAAAAGATTTACTATATCTTCTGAAAGAGAGTCCCATAGTATGATTAAAGTAATTTGACTGAGAATCTGTTATGGTTGCTACCCACAGACCGCAAGTTACTTGGGAACCCCTCCCTCCAGACTATGTTTTACCCGATGATCCGGTGGAAAATTTACATCAACCTTTTTTAGCCGCTGCCCTGACCGATGCCCTCCGCGAAAACGATCGGCTTAATGCAGAAATGTTAGTTGGTTCTAACTTTGGTTTAGTTGCCACGATCGATGGCGAAACGGTTGTCAAAGCGCCGGACTGGTTTTTGGTCAAAAAGACAAACACCCGTTTTGAAAAAGGAATCATTCCCCGTAGTTATACGCCCAAGCGGGACGGCGACCCGGTCTCGATCGTGATGGAATTTTTGTCAGACGGAGACAATGGCGAACTTTCGGTGCGTTCTAGCCCTCCCTTTGGCAAACTTTATTTTTATGAGCGCATTTTAGAAGTGCCTACCTACATCACCTATGACCCTTTTACGAAAGAGTTAGAAGGTCGTTTTTTAGAAGATGGCAGTTATCGTTTGCAGCGTGCTAAGGGAGATGAAAAAATCTGGATTCCTGAATTAGAGCTATTTTTGGGCATTTGGGAAGGAGTGCGACCCCCGATCGAAACCCATTGGTTGAGGTGGTGGGATCAAAATGGCGAACTTCTGCTCTGGGGTGAAGAGATTGCCCTGCAAGAAAAAAACAGAGCCGATCGAGAAAAACAACGCGCCGATCGAGAACAAGAACGAGCAGAAGAAGAAAAACAACGTGCCGATCGAGAAAAACAACGCGCCGATCGGGAACGACAAAGAGCCGAGGCATTATTAAACAAGTTAAAAGAATTAGGCATCGATCCAGAATGAGCACACAAAGCATGAATATCCTCGATCGGGTTATGGGGGATCGGGGGTCTTTTAGTTTAGAAGAACGCATCTTTCATTTTTATTCATTATTTGCTTGTTTATTTTGCCTGTTGGCGATAATTTCCGATCGGTTGTTGGGTTTATCTTGGACGATCGATGTTGTTGTTATTGCTCTTGGTCTAATTTTTGCCCTTACCTATTGGTTTAGTCGGGTAGGCTATGACCGATCGGGCTGGATAAGAACAGGACAATGTATATTACTTGTCAGTTTATTGCCTTTTTTATGGTTATTAAATGGCGGGGTTGTAGGGTCTGCATCTCTATGTTGTTTGGCTTTAGTGCAATATTTCACGGTAGTTTTACGACCAGCTTGGTTAGGGCTAGTTGTTCATTTTGTAGTTGTTACTTGTTGTTTTAGTTTGGAGTGTTTTTATTCTAATTGGATAACTCCTTATGATAGTCTTTTTAGCCAAAAAATGGATATGTTTTTTGCTCTATCTCTTTTAGGAGTATTCGTTTTTGGCAATTATTATTTTTTGTTAGATGAAAATAAAATAGAAAGAGAGCAGTTAATTCTTAAAAACCAAGAGCTTGAAGATTATCGCCAGAAATTAGAAAATACCAATCGTCTTTTGGCTAAAGCTCAAGAAATAGCTAAGGTAGGTTTTTTTGAAGTAGACCTGAATGATTCTAAAACTACATGGTCAGAGGAGACTTTCAGAATTTTCAATCGGAACCCCAGTTTAGAACCTTTAACATTTGCCGAATTTAAGGAGAAAATACATCCAGAAGATTGGCAGACATTTCAACCACTCCTCGATCGGGCAATAAAAGAAGGCATACCCTACGAAAATGAAAAACGCATTATTCTAAACGATCGGGTTAAAACATTGTTTAGCAAAGTGGAAGCAATTAAAGATAAAGACAATAAAGTAATTAAACTATTTGGTGTTATACAAGACATCACCGATCAGAAAAGACTAGAAGATGAACTCCGTCATAACAAATCCATCCTAGAAATTGCTCAACGGATTGCTAAAGTAGGTTATTGGGAATTTGAACCAGAAAACGATCGAATTGAATGGTCTGAACAAACCTTTTACATAATGGGATTTGATCTTTCATCTAAAGCGCCTAGTTTATCTGAAATTGAACAACGTATTCATCCAGATGACAGAGAATTTCACAAAAAAGCTCTAACTGAAGCAGTTGGATATGGTATTCCTTACAAGTTAACATTACGACTGCTTTTACCCGATCGTTCTATTCGTTATATCGAAACGACCTCTGAAATTGAAAGACAAAATAATAAGGTAGTAAAAATTTATGGCTCAGTTTTAGATATAACCGATCGGAAGTTGGCAGAAGTTGCATTAAAAAATAGTGAAGAGAAATACAAACTAATTCTTGAACATCAGACAGAATATGTCATGCAATCAAAGCCTGATACTAGGATTACATTTGTGAATCAAGCCATGTGTCGTTCATTTAACAGTAATCCAGATAAGATAATTGGTCTACGTTGGCGCGATTTTGTTCCTGCTGATGAATTAGAAGTGCTTAATTCTAAAATTAGTGCCCTTTCATTGGAGAACCCTACATTTGTTAATACTAATCGAGACTTTAGATCAGATGGCACGATCGGTTGGACAGAATGGGTAAATTTAGGAATTTTTGATCCTGATGGCAAGCTAATAGAAATTCAATCAGTAGGTAGAGATGTTACTGATCGAAAGTTGGCTGAACTTGCTCTTATAGAAAGTGAAGCAAGACTCCAATCATTTTTAGATAATTCTTCGGCAATTATTTACATAAAAGATTTAGAAGGTAAGTACCAATGGGTAAATCGAGTCTTTGAACAAGTTTTACAGATAAGTAAAGCAGAAATTATTGGTCTAACAGATTTCGACATTTTGCCCTTAGCAGAAGCACAGACTATTCGACAGAATGATCATGAAGCTCTTTGTCATGGTGCCCCTATTCATCGGGAAGAAGAAGTAGTTTTATCTGATGGGCTATCTCATTCTTATTACGTTACTAAGTTCCCACTGTTTGATAGCGACGGAAAAACTTATGCTCTTGCGGGAATAAGCATTGATATCACCGATCGGAAGATAACAGAGAACGACCTGAGAGATAGGGAAGCGTTACTTGACGCATTTTTTTCCCAGTGCCTAGACGGATGTTTTTTTACAATGCTCGATCGTCCGATCGAGTGGAACAGTCAAACTGATAAAGAAAAAGAAATAGAGTATGCCATGGATCATTTACACCTTACAAGAATAAATCGGGCTTTTGCCGATCAATACAAAGCTAAGGAAGAAGAATTACTTGGTCTAACTCCACGAGATTTTTTTGCCAATAACACAGACTGTGCTAAGCAACTATGGCATCAGTTATTTGATCTAGGTACTCTAAATATTCAAATAGCGATGAACAAATTTGATGGAACACCGATGATTATTGAAGGTGATTATGTTTGCTTGTATGATGACCAAGGTAGAATAATAGGGCATTTTGGCATACAAAGAGATATTACCGATCGGATTAAGATGGAAAACGAATTAAGAGAAAGTGAAGAACGCTTCCGTAATCTTGCTAATAACATACCAGGAGTCATTCTCCGTTATGTTTTACACCCAGATGGAACCGATGGATTACACTACATCAGTCCTGGTTGTTTTGATCTTTGGGGCGTAAGTCAAGAAGAGGCGTTAGCAGATGTAAAGAAACTCTGGGATAGATGCTTACCAGAAGACATCCCTTCAATGTATCAATCTATGTTATCTTCTGCACAAGGTCAAACAATATGGGAATGTGACTGGCGCATCTGCACTACAACCGGGCAAATAAAATGGGTTAGCGGTACTGGTATTCCTTCAAAACAAGATAATGGTGATGTTATTTGGGACACGATTATTACAGATATTACCGATCGTAGGCGTAGTCAATCAGAACTAGAAAATCTGGTAGAACAGCGCACAAAAGACCTCCAGGCATCACAACAAGTCTTAGAAGAGCAACTAAAACGAGAACAACATCTGCTTTCTGTCATTCAAACAGAGCTAAAACAAAAAGACACACTACTCAAAGAAGTTCATCATCGTGTCAAAAATAACCTACAAATAATTAGTAGTTTGATGCGTCTTCAAGTTGATAATCATCAAGACCAACAACTAAAAGCCTTTTTTCAAGATAGTCAAAACCGCATTCAATCCATGGCACTAATCCACGAACGTCTTTACCGATCGGATGACCTCAGTCAAATTGATACACAGATTTATTTCAAAGAACTAACCGACTATCTTTGTCAGACCTACAACACTAATAGTCAAAAAATAGAAGTCATACTTGATACCCCTCCAATCTTGTTAGAAATTGATAAAGCTATTCCCTGCGGTCTAATTGTGAATGAATTATTTACAAATTCCCTCAAATATGCCTTCCAAAATAATGACGGGGGGACAATCACCCTGACCAGTCAACAGTTAGACCAGACCTATAACCTACAAATCAAAGATACAGGAAATGGCTTGTCGCCCGACTTTGACCTCAGTCGCTCCCGTTCTCTAGGGTTGCGTCTAGTCGATCGATTAGTAAAACAGTTGAGGGGAAGTATCACAATGCAGTACGATAAAGGTATGGTATTTCTAATTGAATTTCCCCTATGAAGCCCCTTTCTATTTTAGTGGTAGAAGACGAAGCAGTCGTAGCGATGGATATTGAGAGCAGGATCGATCGTTTGGGCTATTCTTTATTTGGTAGCTTTGCTAGTGCAGAAGAAGTATTACCCATCATTCAAACTAATAAACCAGACTTAGTTTTGTGTGACATACAACTAGCGGGAGAAATGGATGGAATTAGTCTTTCTAAAATTTTAATTGAAGAATATGATCTGCCGGTTGTTTTTTTGACTGCCCATGCCGATGTAAGAACGATCGAGCGGGCAACTCAAGCCAGACCCTTTGGTTATGTCGTTAA
>Ga0272446_1007226_pt1 | contig 11138 bp, 10 predicted proteins | sample YNPCB0061_FD_194587 | JGI IMG/M metagenome (GOLD analysis project Ga0272446, IMG submission 194587) | Hot spring microbial mat communities from Yellowstone National Park, WY, United States - YNP-CB-006-1 | ecosystem: Environmental > Aquatic > Thermal springs > Hot (42-90C) > Sediment | place...
GAAGCGCTGGGCGGCATGAACATGGGAGGCATGGATGACCTTGGATGAGATGAAGCTGTACGAGCAGATGATGGACTACCGCGTGGACCTCGAACGCCTCGCGGCGCACCCTGCGTGGAAGTCCTTTCAGGCGGCTATGGAGAAGTCGAAGGAGTTGTCGTACCGACTCGCGGTGGAGTCGGACAACCCGCATGTCGCAGCCAAGCATCTCGGCGCGTACCACGCAATCAAGAGCGTCACGACGTGGCTCGCCCGAGAACTCGACTCCATCAACTACCAAATCATTCAGCACAATCAGAAAGGGGATTAATGAATTAACCCTCAATCATCGTCGAGGGTTTGCAGGACTTGTAGGACTTGACGTGTACGCGAAGATGGAGTGGTAATAACCCACAAAAGGTCACGCCCACCTTTTCAACGGGTGCAGGAGCGCAAATGGAAGACAACAATCCCACCGCTCAGGGACAGGACACGCAGCAGTCTGAGCCGCAGAACGACCAGACCACCAACGAAGTTCCTCCGGGAGTGCAGGCACGGTTCGATGAGTTCCGTGCGAAGCTGGGGGAGCGTGACCGTGCAATCGAGCAACTCATGCTTCAGAACAACGAGTTGCTCGGTCGGCTGGCCATGCTGTCCCAGCAGCAGTCACAGCCGCAGCAGGTCGAGGAGCCTCTGGACCTCTCCCCCGAAGAGATGCGCAAGCTCGACCGCTTCATCTCGCAGCGGGTGAAGCCGCTGGAGGAGAAGATTCGTGAGCAGGAGCAGTTCATCACGACTGCACAGCAGCGAGCGGCTGAGGAGGAGGTGGCAGCGAAGTTGGCCAAGCTGAACAACCCGATGGTGACAGCGCGGGTCAATCAGTTGATGGCGGGGTGGAAGCAGCATCCTGTCTACCGCAACGCGACGAAGAAGGATGCCTTCCTCATCGCGATGGGTGAGGCCAGCCTCGGCACGCTTGAGGAGTCGGTCGAGCGGCGAAATGCGCTCGGACAGTTCAACAGCGCGTCGGCTCCGGTGGTCACGAGTCACGCGGGTCGGCAGGCGAGTTCCCGCTCGACCAACCGACAGGCTGCGGCTGTGGCGGCGTTCAACGCGATTGAGGATTTGAACGACCTCAGTCCCGACGAACTGATGCAGTACACGCAGGAGATTGACAGAGCCCACCCACAAGGAATCGCCTTCAGCAAGAAGTGAGGAACTTTGCGCTGGGGCAGCTAACCCGTAGTAGGAGTCACAATCATGGCAAACGAAATCACGTCGTCGTCCCCCGCTTCACTGAGTTATGACCGCGAGAAGGCAGTTGCGGCCAAGCTGCTCCAGCGCGCGTACCTCCGACTCGTGGCAGCGTCCATCTGCGACAAGGTGTCGCAGCCCAAGGGCACTGGCACCACCGTCTACTTCATTCGGTACAAGCGGCTGAACGTCCCGCTGGTGCCCCTGACGGAAGGCGTCGCTCCGGCGAACAACGGCTCGCTCGTGCTGGAGCAGGTCACTTCGTCCCTCGACCAGTGGGGCGACAAGGTGACCATCACGGACGTGGCGCAGCTGACCACGCTCCACCCGCTGATGCAGATTGCACAGACCCTGCTGTCCGACAACGCCCAGCGTGTCATCGACCGTGAGGTTCAGATTGTCATGCTGGCGGGCACCAACGTCTTCTACGGAGACGGCTCGGTGACTTCTCGGTCGGCCATCACGCAGTCGATGACCATCACCGACCAGACCATCATGAAGGCGACGCTCCTCATGAGCGACAACGGCGTGCCGCCCCGTTTCGGTCCGTCGAACTTCAAGGAGAATGCCTCCGGCGGTCCAGCGTCCGGGGAGCAGATGGTTCCCGGTCACTACCTCGCAATCACATCGGGGAACATCCGCCGGGACATCATGAAGATGGCGACGGCTTCCAACATGTGGGTCAACGTCACGCAGTACCAGAACGCGAAGCGCACGTACAACGGCGAGGTGGGTGATTACCTCGGCCTCCGCATCGTCGAGACGAACTTCATCCCGAAGTTCTCGCGTCTCGGAAACAAGACGGCGGCGGCTTCGGCGGGTTCGAACGCCGGTGGCATCACGGGCCTTACCCTCGCGATTGGTGCGGGCTCCCTGTCCAACGCCACCTACTACTGGAAGGTGACGCGCAAGGATTTGACGCGCGGCTTCGAGGAGGCCATCTCCATCGAGCACTCGACGGCGACGGGTGCGGGCTCCAGTTCTCTGTCGTTCACGCTGCCCTCGACTGCGGGCTACGTGTACAACATCTACCTCGGGTCTTCGTCTGGTGATGCGAACTTGAAGCTCGCGGTGGAGAACGCTGCGGCCGGCTCTGTGAACAACATCACCGCCGTTCCGGGCTCGACCGTGACGCCGCCTCCGAGCAACCGCGTGGCGGGCAACGACGCTACGGACCCGGACAACATCCACCCGATGTACATCATCGGTGCGGAGGCGCTCGCATGGGTTGGCCTCCAGCAGTTGAGGACCAGCGTTGTGAGCGGTGCGGACAAGAGTGACCCGCTCGACCAGACCACGGTCATCGGCTACAAGTTCATGGCCAAGGCCTGCCGCCTCGACGAGACGCGGTTGCTGCGCCTCGAACTCCCGTCGGCGTTCTAACGGGTGGTGAGTAGTACCCCTCCACAAGTCTTCCTCTCCTTGGACTTGTGGAGGGTCTAGTACTCACCACTTGCAGTAATGAACGAACGAGGCAATCATGAGCAACGACAAGAACGACAAGAAGGACACGCAGGACGCACTCAACAAGGTCATCTCGGACGCCGTGGAGCGCGGCATCGAGAAGGGGCTCCCCGCTGCCGCAGCGATGGCGGTGCAGGCAGCCAACCGCGCGCAGCCGCAGCCGTCTCATGTGGTGCGCGCGGCTGGTGGACTCAAGGACTTCGGGGAGCGTTGCCACATCTGTGGGCAGTTCCGCGTCGGTTGTCAGGACAAGCATGTTGAGATGATTGTCGCGCCCCGCAATCCTCGGCGCTACAACAGCTTCCCCGGTGTGTTCATCAACGGCGTGCAGTACCTCTCGCCCAGCCCCACCACGCCCATTCTGGTGCCCGATGGGACGGACATTCTCAACCGTATCCACGTCTGGGAGGAGGCCGAGGAAGACTTGCGCAACGGACGAGTCATTGAGCACGACTCGGGGCGGCTCTCGGGCAAGCCCGGTGGTGTCAACGTGACCAACGCCTATGCTGGTGCTGGGTTCCGGGGATAATCCATGCCTTCCAAGACCAAGCCCACGAAGACGGACCCTCTCGACGTTCTCATCTCGCCCGGCTCCTCGCCTCTGCCTGAAGGCGTCGTGACTTCAGAGAACCTCGGGGAGAAGTCGGTACCTGAGGCTGAGCCACAGACGGTTGACGAGAAGTTCACCCTCGTGAACCTCAAGCGCGATGTGTTCATCAGCGGCGTGAAGTACGGAAGGGGTGAGGGGGTGCTCGTGCCGACGGACGCTTTCGACGTGTGGCGGCACGCGGTCTAGCGAGGAGGGGCCATGGGCAGCCTGACGGTCGCGCAGATTCTCAGCGAAGGTGGTTTGCAGGCAGGCGACACGGGGAAGATCAACCGTGCGCGTGTAGACCTGCTGGCGTGGCTGCGCTCCCAGTATCGAGGCTTCCTGTGGCCGTTCCTCAAGCGTGAACTCACTGGGGCTGCGCTCGGTGTGGGGAGCACGTCCTTCACACTGGGCGCTTATGCTGGTGGAGTCACGCAACAGCTTCAGCGGGTGAACGACCCACTGACGGTCTACACCCCGGACTTCTCCATGCGAGGGAAGGTCCGCGTGATGACGGACTATGGCGACTCTGTGATGGAGCCGCTCATTCCCGGCGACCCTAACTTCCCAAAGGGGATGCCCACGCTCTGTCGCATTACGCACACGGGCGTCGTTGGGCAGCGTAAGATTGATTTCAACGCGCAGGCGGACCGCAACTACCTGCTGAAGATTTCGTACTACATGTTGCCAAGCGACCCCGGTGACTCCGAGGTTCCTCTGTACGAGAACGACCGCACCATGATTCAGGCGGTCGCGAGCTTCGTGCTCAAGTACAACAAGGCCGAGAATTACATGATTGAGGCAGACCTTCTTCGCAGCATGGTTCTCGAAGACCGTCTGAAGTACGGCACGGAACCGGGCATGAACGACATGCTGCCTCTTGACCCTAAAGTCTTCAAGTGAGGCTCTGTGCAATCCATCCCGTACTATCCGATTGGGGGTGTCAATCTCCTCGTTGACCCCCTGCGAATTGCCGACAACGAGGCACAGGCTCTCAAGAATCTGTACCCCAGTTTGTCGGGGAAGCTGGAGAAGCGGAAGGGCGTGGCGTACTACGATTGGGTGGACGACGCGCAGTTCGGATTCAACCCTGAGAATCTGGAAATCACGAACTTCAACGTTCCCGCGTCTCTCGCCAACTCCTTCATCGCGACGCTGAACGAGTTGGGAAGTCAGAATGCCTATATCGTAATCAATCAAAACAATCGTGGCCCCTCGCGCACGCTGGCGACCTATACGCGCCCTACATCTGGTCGCCCGGTAATTCTGAACTTCGGGAACTACACGCTCATTAGCACGGGGGCAGGAGTCCAAGGAGGGGTCCACGATACATTTGGGTGTATTTATGTCGTGTGGCACGACAACGCGACGGGGCGATTGGAGTTCCTTCCAAACACGGGGGAAGCGTCAATCCTTCCATACGGCCCTGTGTTCAAGGACTCGACCGGCAAGAACTTCGCGCCGAGTGTGATGGCTCGCTACCGTCAGCGTATCGTCTACGCGGGATTCGAGGCTCCTTACGAGAACTATCTCATCTTCACGGATAGCGGCACGTTCAACATCATTGAGGATACGACGGCTCCGTTGGGTGCCAACGGTGTCATCCTCAACAACAGTGCGCGGACCATCACCATCCCGGGGCTGCGTGGTGACCGCATCACTGCTCTCGTGGAGACGGCGGCGTCTGGCGTCTCCAACGCACTGCAATCGCAGCTTCTCATCCTCAGCGAGAACTCGGCGTACATCATGTACGGTGAGCCCATCCAGACGAATAATCTCATCACTGAGCCGCTGCCTTTCAGCGTGGTGAAGGCGCAGTACGAGTGCGGGTGTGCATCGGCCGAGACGGTGGTACGTACTCCAAGTGGATTGCTGTGGGCCAACTGGAACGATGTGTGGGCCATGGAGTGGGGTGGAGTTCCTCATCGTGTCGGAACGAAGATTCGTCCGGCTCTGATGGCTGGGCAACCTACGTTCCGCAATCGGTGGCACGCTGTCTACAACCACGCGGACGGCTCGTATCGTCTTGCTGTCCCGGCTCCGGGTCAGGACGAGGGTCCAAGTCTTCCTCTTCAGCATCAGTGGTGGCTTGACGTGCGGTCTGGACTTCCGCGCAGCAGCGACGAGGCTCGGTGGTTTGGGCCGCACACGTACCGCGTGGCCTGTGAAGCGGCAACGTCTGGCGTGCAGGGTACGCACATCATGCGTGCCGTCGAGCGGCCCGGAGACTTTCCCGTCATACTCGCACCGTACATAGCGGCGCATCCAGACAGCTTGACCTCGAACCGTTCGCTCGTCATTGCGGCTATGGACAAGCAGACGGGCTACGACTCCGCGCGGCCTCTCTACAGGCCAAGTGACGGTTTGTTCCTCGACAATCTATATTCGGAACTCGACAACGAGATTGCGTTTGAAATCATCTCCAAGCGATTCGACTTGGGAGATGGGGCGGTCGATAAAATCTATGAGGGCATCGAGTTCACGGTGTGGATGAGCGACATTACCGCTTTTGGTTGTGAAGTGATGGTTGATGGTGGCCGGATGGTGGACGAGGAGTACATCGTGCCGCCGCAGACTGGGTTCGTAATTGACGTGGACGCGCTCGACGACAAACGCGAGACGCACGAGTACCAAGCCGTTGCAATCCAACCTGACCAAGACGAACGCTTCACGGGCAAGAACTTCCAGCTTCGCATCTTCGACAAGCCCGGAGTGGCTCTACCCAAAGAAGGATTGGGGTATGAGTTCATCGTCAGTCGAGGGTCTACGTACTACGTTCTGGATGCGCGATACATGGGATTGGATTTCTTCCCGGATATTTGGGCGTTCGCCTCAGACCTCGCGGCGGTTCTCCAAGCGAATATTGGTGGAGTCTTCACGTCGGTGATTGTGTCGAACAAGGTTCGGTTGAAAGACATGACGGCAACGAACTGGGCGTGGCATGGATACGCGGGTCCGTCGGATTATCAACGTTCGAGCCGCAAAGTGGGTGCAATCATCGGCTTCCTCTCCAACTTGCCGAACACTTGGTTGGGTTCAAACGGCTCTAGTGAAGCAGTGACCGGCAACGTCTCAGTCCGCAGGAAGCCCTGTGCTCACGTCGAAATTGCCGATATGTTCATCCGTGTGAGCGGCTTCAGCCGCCGTCCTGCTGGAGGAAGGTATGAATCTTCGATTCCGTGAGATGGTTGTCATCGCTTTGCTGGCGGCAGGGTTGATTGCCGTCTTTAACATTGGGGCGGCCTATGCCGTGTCGCTCAAGGTCTGGGCGACCGGCGAAACCATCCGGTCTTCGGACCTGAACGCCAACTTCGCGGCGTTGAATGCGTACACTGGAACCATCACGGATTCGCGGATTGATGGTAACGCTCAGATTTCGCACTCCAAGCTCAAGACGCCCGGCCTCATTCCGAAGGCGTGGGTATACGTAGCAATCATCTGCACGGTATCCCCGTGCGTAAAGGAAGAGAGCTTCGGCTTCGGAAACATCAACCGGACCAGCACGGGCAAGTACACGCTGAACCTGAGCTACGGCCCCAAGAACACGAACTTCGCAACCCTCGTGACTGCCAAGGGCAACGCCGGTACCAATCTGTACTGCATGGTCACTGGGCAGGATGGCACCTCTGTTCTCATTGAGTGCCAGAACGCGGCGGGCACGTTCACTGACGCCGCATTCAGCGTCGTGGTTATGGACATTGATGATCCGTAAGGAGGACACGTCATGCCTGTTACCGAACAACAGATTCGACAGTATGTTGACGCAAAACTGGCGGGAGCAGGGCTCACTGCCGAGGAGTTAAACTCCTTCTACGCTCTAGCGCGAGGTGGGTACGGAAGAAGTGATCAGCCGACCGGAAATTATGCCGTTAACCTTCAAAACGCTATGGCGAAGCTGGGTTTCAAAAACTCAAACGAGTTTTTGAACTTCGTAAAGGGTGCAAGCTCTCTATACGGAAAAATATCGTGGGAAGAGGCAGCGGGACTTCTGGGGCTGAACCCGGATGGTTCTGATCCAAACGCCGAACAGCCCGTTGACCCCGACGCTGCCAAAGCAGCGGGCCTCGCAGCGGAACTGGATGACTTCGCGCGGGAGATGATGAGGCCGGTTAACCTGAACGACCCTTACGTCAGACAGATTGTCAACAACGTGAGCGCCACGCTCTCCAACCGCAACGCGAACAGTGGTATTGGCGGCGGGATGGCTGACGCTGCCGTGGCCAAAGGCGTTGGGGAAGCGGCTCTCAACATTCAATCACAGCGGCAGGCCCTTGGCGCGAGCGTCATGGGCAATCGACTCGTCGACCAGCGGCAGTTGAATATGTACAAGGACCAAGCCGCTCGTATGGCGCTTGATGAGGACTACCAAAACAAGCTTGCGCAGTGGGAGAGCCAGCGTGGATTCGGCCAGCAGCTTGGTGGAGTTCTTGGGGCTATTGGTGGGGGCATCGGCGGCTTCTTCCTTGGTGGTGGCCCGACTGGGGCCCTCGTCGGGGCAACTGCGGGCTATGGCTTTGGGTCAGGCCTTGGTGGGAGCGTGAGCGGCGGGCCACCCGCGAAGTCTGTCTACAAGAGCCCGTACTACGGCTACAGCACTGGCGGTATGAGTGGCAACAAAGGAGGTTGGTAGTCATGCCCGGTCGAGCTTTCGAGTACATGAATCAGAACATCGGCCTCGCGCAAAGCGGGCTCGACCGAGCCGCACAGGGGCTCGTGCCAATCATTGACCGCAATGAGCGATGGAAGCGAGAGGATGCGCTTCGCGCTCAGAGCATGGCTGAGCAGGACCGCCCGTTGTCCGAGTTCGAGAAGTCGGCGGCTGCCCAAATCGTCGAGAAGTGGAGGGAAGCATGGAAGTCGGGGCAGGTTGATGCCAAGACTGCTGCAATCGGTGCAAAGGTTGAGATGATGGGCACACCCACGCAGGTGGAGTTCGCGCCCGGCGCTGACTCGCCAGAAGCGCAGCCTTCGTCTGCGTCTTCACCTGCCGCTCCAGCAATCAACCCGCAGGGCTTCACGGGCCGCTTGATGGGCCCTGCCGGTTGGCAGTCGAGCGACAAGCCGCCTGACACTCCTGCGGGGGGCATGACAGAGGCCGCGCAGCCTCGCAGCATCTCGGCCAACATGATTGACGTAGACGGTCCCTCGTCGCTGCCCATCCCGCCGTCCATGGCGAATGCACCAGCGAACGCGCCAATGCCAAAGACGCAACGCGACCTCGCGACTGCACTGGCTACCAATCAAGCTCTGGCGGCTTGGCGTGACAGGGGCCTCACCTTCGAGCAGCGACAGGAACTCGAAGCGCAGAAGGGCAAGTACGCTCAGGACCGTGCGAACACGCAGGTTCAGGGTGCACTTGAGCGCGCCAAGATTGCGTCAAACAGCGCACTTGTGCGCGCCAAGATTGCGGCAGACGTGAAGCGCGAGGGCTTCGCGACCAAGCTCGAAATGTTCCGGCACTCTGTGAACGAAATCAACAACGCGAGGTCGCTGCTCCAGACGCGCATGTCTGCGCTGCGTGGCCTGCTGGGAGACAGGCGGCTCGACGACTCGCTGAAGGCCGACGCCGCGAACAAGGTGAAGGTGGTAGGGGACATGCTCAATGCTGTGCAGGGCATCGGAGAGGCTTTCCTCACAGGGACTTACAATCCGGAGGAGCGCCCAGACGTGTACGACTTGTACATGACGCTGAAGACCGCCATCCCGTATCAAATGTCTCTTGTGGACGAAGCCAACAATCGGCTGCTGGAGCAGGCGCGGCAGCGCGCCGCAGGTGGAGCGGCGAGCGGCGGCAGCTTTGAGGCAACGACGACGGTGAAGTAAGGAGAAGCCATGGCTCCCCGCATTCCTGTTGCTGCCGAGGACGAGTTGATTAGTCGAGCGAAGTCGCTCGTGGACACGCTCAAGAATAACTCGACGGAGCTCGACGACCAGAGCGCGATGGACTTTACGACGGGAACCCCGGCGTCGGCGGCGGAAGTTCCTGAGGACGACCTCATTCGGAAGGCGAAGGAACTCGTGGCGCAGCTGCATAGAGGCGCGGATGCTGCTGGGAGCATTCGATTGCAAGAGAATGCAGAGATTGCCAATCCTCGCCTGCCGGTTGCGAAGAATCCTCGCATTCCTTCGGTCAACCCGCACCCAAATCCAAATCAGCCCAGTCAGGACTCTCCAAATCCGTCCATGAAGGACTCTGCATGGCGGAACAACGAGGAAATTCCGGGCCTCGCAGCGGGAACCTCGGCGGCGGCTGCTGCGGCCTACGCTCTTGCTCCAGCACAGGGGCAGGCCGCTGAGCCTGCTGGGCCTGTCTCGAAGGAACCGCCCCTCAAGACGGGTGCGTCCTTTGGACTCATCGCTCGCCCTCTCCCCGGTAAGCCTGACCCATTTGGGAAGATGCGAGAGGACGCGAAGACGCTGGACTTCATGCAGCAAGCGGAACTGGGTTCGCGACCCAACAACCCACAGACGCTTGATGACTTGCTCTCCTCGCAAGACTTGGTGGGCGATTTCCAACGCTACCTGAAGAACAAGGGCTTCGCGGTCAACACCCCTGAGTCGTCGAGTGGCGACAAGCTGTACAACGCGACGCCTATTGCGAGTGCGAAGAATACCCTCAAGGCCCTCGAACTCATCCTCTCTCCTGTTGTTCGCAGCGTGCAGGACAACGTGGGTCGTCCGCTCGTGGAGAGCTACATTGAACACGTCCTTCCGCGACAGCAGAAGATGGTTGACACCATCCGCGCACAGGTTGGGCTCAACCCCGAGACGGAAGGGAGCAAGGCTGCCAACGAACTCCTGCTCCGTTCGGCTGGCATGTTGGTTGCCGGTCCAGACCTTCTGGAGAAGGCTCCCGAGAAAGTGCAGCGGCTTGGTGTTACGGGGCTGGAGGACAAGTTCGGGGAGACGGGTGCGGCATTCAGTCTCGCTCTCGCTCAGAAGGTAGGCGAGGCCCCGTTGTTCCTCATCGGCCCGGGCAAGTGGGTCGAGTTGGGCAACGCCGCGAAGGTTGCAATCGGTTCAACGCGAGCGGCTCGCGTGCTAGGCAAACTCGCGGCCGACACGATGGCTGGTGCCCACATGGGCTTGCTGACCGCCATAGCCACGCCTGAGCGCGAGACTTCGGAGATTGCTCCGGGCATCACTTACGCGGAGGGAGCCCTCGGCGGTGCGCTGCTTGGTGGCGCGTTTGCTGCGATGGGTCGCGCCTTCTCGGCGTTGAACTTCAACAACAGAGCGGCCGCTCGGATGTTGGAGGAGTTCGCACTGGAGGACAAGGCGAACATCGAGAGAGCTCGGCTCGTGCGCGATGCTTGGATGGCTGGCAAGAAGGCGCGGCTCGAGGACGAGCTTGCTGCACGAAATAAGCCGACGACCGTTGCCGAAATTCTTGCGAGTAAAAAATCCAGTCCGCGTCCTCCTCCCGAGCCGCCTCCTGTCCCTGTCAAGGCAATCATCTCTAGTGACGGGCTCAAGCAGCTTCAGGTCGAGGTGCTGTCCTTCCCGAAGCGTCAACCGCGCCCTGATGTACCTGCGAAGTACGAATGGGCGCAGGTACACATGGACCCTGAGTACGGGCCGGTCGTCAACTTTACGGAGGCCATTGGCATTGATGGCACCCCGCGTGTGTCTGTTGTCCCGCTGACTGACGAGGTTCTCGACAAGCTCGCCAAAAGCACAGTCGAGCAGAAGGGCAAGATTGGCATCTCGATGGACTTTGATTTCAGAGGCCCTCAGGCCAAGAAGGCGCTCGACACATTGTTTGAGAGTATCGTTCAGGGCACACCCGGTGCAGCAGCCGAGCGTATGCTCAAGCAGTTGGAGGAGGCTGCGGCCAAAGCTCCCCAGAAGG
>Ga0272446_1007228_pt1 | contig 11137 bp, 6 predicted proteins | sample YNPCB0061_FD_194587 | JGI IMG/M metagenome (GOLD analysis project Ga0272446, IMG submission 194587) | Hot spring microbial mat communities from Yellowstone National Park, WY, United States - YNP-CB-006-1 | ecosystem: Environmental > Aquatic > Thermal springs > Hot (42-90C) > Sediment | place...
TGGCGATGCTGGTTTTTGGGATCATCGATGTCTTCCAGCCATTCTTGCAATTGCCCATGCTTGCCGATCTGGTTAGGCGCCAATTGCTGCCGCATCGCCAGAAGCTGCCGGCGCCATGCGGAATCCACATTCAAAATCTGGGCCGCGGCGGCCACAATTCCAAAGAGGCTGCGGATGATCTGGTGATCCATGGTGGGACCCATGACCAGGCCACCTTGTTCCGGGGAATTACTCGGGCCGCTGATCAGCCACCCGCTGCGGGGATCTTTGATCAGATAGTCGGTGAAGAACAAGGCCGCGCCGCGCATCAGAGGATAGGCGGTGGAGCGCAGGAATTCCAGGTCGCCGCCGTACAGGTAGTGATCCCAGAGGTGATGCGCCAGCCAGGCGCCTCCCGTCACCCAGATGCCGTGATTGGCGTTGTTGATGGGCGCCGTGCCGCGCCACAAGTCGAAGTTATGGTGAAGAACCCAGCCTCGGGCGTTGTAATGTTCCTTCGCCGTTCGTGCGCCGGACTCGGCCACCTCCTTGAGGGCTTCGAATAGGGGGAGGTGGCACTCGGCCAGATTGGCCGGCTCAGCCGGCCAGTAATTCATTTCCGTATTGATGTTGACGGTGTATTTGCTGTCCCAGGCCGGTTTGTTGGAGTCGTTCCAGATGCCTTGCAAGTTGGCCGGTTGTCCGCCCGGGCGGCTGGAAGCAATGAGCAGATAACGGCCGAACTGGACGAGCAGCGCAACAAGCTGCGGATCGTCGCCGTCGCGGAAAGCGGCGATGCGCTCATTGGTGGGGAGGCGCGCCGCATGGGTGACGCCGAGGTCGAGGTGCAGGCGCCGGAAGAGCTTCTGGTGGTCGGCGACGTGCTCCTCGCGCAGGGTTTCGTACTTCTTGCCGCGCAGGGCGGCGAAGACGGCGTTGTTGCGAGCCTGGGGATCGCCCGAGACGTCTTTGTAGTTCTTGAAATTCGTCGCGCCCGAGAGCACGAGCGTGACGGCGTTCGCGCCGCTGACCTCGATGCGGCCATCTTTCACCGCCAGCTTTCCCCCTTCGGGAAATGCGGCCAGGCGCGCTTCGAAACGGATGGCTGAGTCGGCGACCGCCCCTTGCATGGACAACTGGTTGGCGCCCAGCGCCAAGATTTGCGCCCCCGCGTGCGCGCTTTCCAGGCGGGCCGAGAAACGAATGCGTCCCGGACGGCTGGCCGACAGCCGCACGACGAGCGCTTGAGCGGGCCAGCTAGCGAAGGTTTCCCGCTCATAAACAACGCCGTCCTGCTCGAAGCGGACGGCGGCGATGGCGCGGTCCAGGTTCAACTCGCGCCGGTAGCCGGAAATCTTGCCGGCGTCGATCCCGGGAAACTCGATGCGCAGGTCGCCGAACGCCTGGTAAGCTTTCTGGCGCAGCGGGATGCTCATGAACTCCCGCATGGCGAGTTCTTCGGCTTCCTTTTGCCTGCCCTGGAAGAGCAGTTCCCGGAGAGAGTTCAAGTGGTTGTAAGCACCGGGGTGGGCGTAATCGTGCGGCTTGCCGGTCCAAACCGTATCTTCATTGAACTGGATTCGCTCGGAGGCGGCGCCGCCGAAGACCATGCCACCCAAGCGCCCGTTGCCCACCGGCAGAGCCTCCTCCCACAAGGTGGCCGGCTGGTTGTACCAGAGGGTCAACAGATCTTGAGCCGGCGCTATGCCCGGCAGGGTGAGGAAGAATGCAGTCGTGAGCCGTATCACGCTACCAGGATAGCCTCAAGCCGAATGGGTGATTCAGCCGGAGCGAGATTTTCTTGGCTCCCAACCTTTCCAGCGCCAGACCGCATATCATGGTTTCCGGCAGGGAGGAAGCTGATGAAGAAGCGTGGCATTGCGTTGTGGGTGAGCATTCTGCTGGGCGGTGTGTGTCTGGCGGCGGCGGGCGAGTGGTCGAGCGGCGCTCCGCGCGATGAGATCAAGCCTCGATTTTCGCGAACATCGAGCGGCCACCTGGTGATTGAGCACGATGCCCGCACTGGACTGCACGGTTACTGGCGGCGGGAATTTCCGGTTACCGGGGGAAGACATTACGAATTCCGCGCGTGGCGGAGGGTGGCCGGCGTGGCCGACCCGCAGCGCAGCGCGTTCGTCACCATACTGTGGCTGGATGACAAAGATAAGCGGGTGCTAGACGACCGCCCGCTCGTAACCCGATACTTGAGAAAGTTCACGCCCTGGACGCCCTTGGAATATCCCACGGAGAGAGAAGCCGCGGGAGGCTGGGCCGAGTTTGCGGCTGTATACCAAGCGCCGGGCAACGCCCGCAAGGCTGTGGTCGATCTGCATTTGTTGTGGGCGCCGCGCGGGCGCGTGGAGTGGCGGGACATTTCTCTGCGGGAGGCGCAGGCTCCACAAGGGCGCAAGGTGCGGCTGGCTGCGGTGCACTTCAGACCAGTGGGCGGCAAGACCCCGGAGGGCAACCGGCTGCTGTTCGCGCCCCTGATCGAGAAGGCGGCGGCTCAGCGGGCTGACTTGGTGGTGCTGGGCGAAACGCTTACCTATTACGGTCTCGGGCGCAAACCGGCTGAAACCGCGGAGCCCGTTCCCGGTCCTTCCACCGAGTTCTTTGGGGAGCTGGCGCGGAAGCACAACCTGTACATTGTGGCGGGCATTTTTGAGCGCGACCGGCACTTGGTTTTCAACACGGCGATCCTGATGGGTCCGGACGGCAAGCTGGTGGGTAAATACCGGAAGGTGACCTTACCGGACAACGAATGGAACCAAGGAGTGGCGCCGGGCTCGGACTATCCCGTCTTCCAGACGCGGTTCGGCAAGGTGGGTATGATGATTTGCTACGACGGCTTCTTCCCCGAGGTGGCGCGGCGGCTTACTCTGCGGGGCGCGGAAGTCATCGCTTGGCCGGTTTGGGGATGCAACCCGGACCTGGCGCGCGCCCGGGCGGCCGAGAATCACGTGTATCTGGTGAGCAGCACGTATGAAGACACTTCGTCGGAATGGATGCTCACTGCTGTATGGGATCAAACAGGGGATACAGTGGCTCGGGCGCGGGAGTGGGGCGAGGTGGCCATCGCTGAAGTGGATCTGGATGCACAAACGCGCTGGCCCAGTCTGGGCGAATTCAAGGCGAAAATCATTCGTCATGCGCCGCGCTGAGTTTCGGCTTGGCGCCGCAGCCGCTGCCGGCGGGGTTTAGGACGTCAAGCGGAGGCTCCTTGAGGTTGCGCGCTCACGATTTGGCTTCGAGAGCGACGATTTCGTGAGTTTTCACGCGCGGCAACAGGAACTCGACGGCGCCGCCCGCCAGGGGACGGACCTTGAGCTCTCGATTGCCGGTGACGGTTCGCGCCTGGACGCTGCCCAGTTTCAGATTCACTCTGATCCGGAGATCGGTGAGGGGAACCGGGTGGTCGTGGTAGACGGGATGCTTGGGGGAAGCCCGCATGGCCGAGTAATTGACGATGTGCACCAGGTGCCGTGCGCGGTTCCCGGGCGCGACTTGTTTGGTCAGAGCGATTTCCGCCACCGGAGGCGCGTCGGTGTCGATGAGGCGCACCGGCAACAGCCGATCGATCATGGCCCGGAACAGGCGGCCGTAGATCCAGTAGCCATTGGCGAAGTAGCTTCGACCCAGGGGAAACGCGGACAATCCAACCCTGCCGCTCAGCGCCGCCGCTGCGAACTCGGTTTCCCGTTCAAACGGGGTCTGTGCGTGGCTGGTGTACTGCTTCGGCGACCGCTGAAAGAGCGGGACCCCCAGTTGCGCCAGCACAGCCGCGTTTCCGGCTGCCTTCCACTGGTGCGCTCCCTCATACAAGGCGTATTCGTAGTTGGGAACCTCCTTAAGGAAGCTACCCTTGGGCACGAGGTAGGCGGGTTTGAAGGGACTTTCGCCGTGGTAGGTAAGCCCAAAAGGCTCCAGCCAGGACGGGCTTTCGCCCGCAACCTTCGCCGCTCCGTGCGAAAGCAACACCGCGCCGCCGCGGTCCAGATACCGGCGCAGCCTGGCGCTCAGCTCATTCGTAACTGCGACGCTCTCGCTAAGAATGACCAGCCCGTAGCGTTCCCATTCCATCGGGGCTTCGAGCACATCGAACTGCACGTGGTTCTCCATGAGCAGTTTGGTCATGCCGTAGGTGTCGTCGTTGCCGAAGCGATCGAGCGGAAGCCCGCCGACCACCAGCGCCGCCTCGGTCACCGGCGCCGCTCCTTCCAGGTAGGGCTCCATGCGGCGGATGAGGGCGTAGCCGTGCCCGATAAGCTGGTAAACGGCTGGGTCCAGGCGCCCGTTGGGCGGCATTTGATCGCCGATGTCGCAGCGAGCGGCATTGGCCACGATTCCACCCAGTTCGATTTCCAGTTGCGCGGGCGTCTTCAAGCCGCCGAAGTCCGCCCAGGAGCGGTGGAAGCGCCCGGTCATGCCGTAGGTGCTGAGCCCGAAGTTCCGCGCATAGCGGACCATGAGCGGGAAGTAATAGTAGCCCCAGCCGGACGCCGTAGGGAGGGCTTCAATGTCGATGTTGTCCTGCAACGGGGCGCGTTCGCTTAAACCGAGGGCAGTCTGGTTGTTGAAATCCACCTGGCAATCCGGGCGGATCTCCTTCACAGCTTTGCGGAGGCGGTTCAGGAACGCCAAGTGAATCTCTTGTTTGTGGCGGCGCTGCACGGCGGTGTCGTTGGGATCCAGCTTGCGGGCGCGCAAGTCTTCCAGGCAGCGGCGGCAGAAACACTCGCCGGCAATCGGAATGGGCATGTCGAACCAGGCGCCATCCAGAGGATAGAGCTTTACAAACTCCTGCGTGTGTTGGACCATCAGGTCCACAAAATCCGGATGGTTCTGGCACAGCGCCGTCCAGGATGGGGTCTGATTGGGTTTGGGCATGTAGGTGCTGCCGTCGCGCTTGACCACCAGCCATTCCGGGTGCTTTTCGGCCAGATAATGATCCCAGGTGGTGCAGTAATAAGCGTAGACGGCGATTTTTCGCTTGCGGCACTCCTCGACTTGCTTGCCGAGCAGGTCGAAGCGGAGACCGGGATGCACCGGTCCGTACTTGCTTGGGTAATAGAAATACCCGTGCATGTCTTTGGCGAAGACGACAATCGAGTCGACGTGCGCCGCCGCGAGGCGCTCGCCGAATTCCGCAGCGTCGAACTTGGCGCCGATGCCCGGCACGTGTTTGGAATTGTGAAAGTCCAGGTGGATCTTGCGCCAGGGGCGGCGAGGGAGGGAGGCGATCTTCGGATCGCACCAGAAGCGCTGTACCAGCCCTGTACTCTGGCGTTCTTGACTCGCCAAAGGGGCGGCGGCCCCGGCGGCGAATGAAACGAGTAAGGATCGGCGTGTCATAGGGGTCGGCGTGCTTTAGAGCCGAATACCGTCCTTAGTATTTCATCACACGGCGGACGTATTCGCGGCTGAGGCGGAAGCTCTCCCCATAGGTCCGCGTGGGCTGAAAGTCGCGCTCATGGGCCAATTCAATCACCAAGTCTCCCTGGAAGCCCACATCGCGCAACGCCTGACCGATGGCTGCGTAGTCCATATCGCCCTCGCCCAGAGCTTCGGGCCACCTGCCGCCGGCTTTTTGGTCGCGCAAATGCGCGAACACGATCTGCTTGCCGCGCCGCCGGATGAAATCCACCGGATCGACCCCCGCGCGGAGCAGCCAATTCAAATCCGGTCCCAGCTTGACTTCGGGCACCCGCTCCAGCGTGTTGTTCAGGTCGAATTCGCCGTCGCGGACTTCATAGATGTGGTTATGAAGGTTGACCACCACGCCGTGGTCGGCGCTGAGCTTCATGACCTTGCGCAGGATGTCGGCCTGAGCGTCGAACTCGGCGGGGGTTTTCCTGCGCCGTGCGTCGCCGACGCTAACCCCCAGGGTGCGCCCGCCGGTTTTTTGGAGCCGGGGCAAGAGCGTATGAGCCTCGGCGAGGATTTTGGCGTGCTGTTCGCGGTTCCACATCGGCGCCGACCAAGAAGTTCCGATCACCGGCAGGCGATAGCGTTTCGACAGCTCCCGCACGCGCTCCACCGAGCCATCGGGCATCAGCACGGTGTGCATCAATTCGATGCCGTCCACCCCTGCGGAGCCGATTTCGCGAAAGACTTGGTCCAGAATCGGCGTGAGGTCGTTGCCCGGTTGCCGGGCGGCAAACACCCAGGGGTGGGCGCCCACCGTGACCCCGGACCGCTGCGCGGAGGCGGCAGGCAAGGCCGAAACCAAGCCTTGGATGGCCGCGCGGCGGGTAAGAGCCGGCATGAGGGCGCCGGAAGAGGAGAGTCTACTCCTCTTCCTCCTCCTCGCCGGCTTTGGCGGCTTTGGCGGCGGCGATAATCTTTTCGGCCTGTTGCTGTGGCACGAAGTCGTAATGCGAGAACTCCATGGTGAAGCTGGCGCGGCCCTGGGTCATGGAGATGAGGTCATTCTGGTAAGTCAGCATTTCGGCCATGGGAACCTGAGCGCGGATGATCTGCGTGCCGCCCTTAGTGTCCATGCCCGTGATGCGTCCGCGGCGGCCATTCATGTCGCCCATCAAATCGCCGGCGTACTCCACCGGGGCGTGCACTTCCACGTTCATGATGGGTTCCAGCAGCGCCGGCTTGGCTTGCTCCATGGCCGCTTTGAAGGCCTTGCGCCCGGCGAGTTTGAACGACATTTCCGAGGAATCGACTTCGTGGTAAGAACCGTCGTACAAGGTCACCTTGAAATCGACCACGGGATAGCCGGCCAGATAGCCGCGCTCGGCCGCTTCCAGAATTCCCTTTTCCACCGCGGGGATGAACTGGCGCGGGATGGCGCCGCCGAAGATCTCATTCACGAATTCGAACTTCTGGCCGCGGGGCAAGGGCTCCATGCGGATCTTGCAGTCGCCGAACTGGCCGTGGCCGCCGGTCTGCTTCTTGTGGCGACCCTGGACGTCGGCGGTTCCGCGGATGGTCTCCCGGTAAGGGATCTTGGGCGCTTTGAGGGTGACGTCCACGTTGTAGCGTTTGCGGAGCTTGCTGACCACCACTTCGACATGCTGCTGCCCGCTTCCGGCCAGCAGGAATTCCTTGGTCTGCGGGTCGCGGTAGAAACGCAAGGAGGGATCCTCTTCCAGAATGCGCGCCACGGCGTTGCCCATGCGGTCTTCGTCCTGCCGGGATTTGGCCTCGATGGCGTAAGCGATGGACGGTTCCGGAAGAACCACCTTGGGGTACTCGATCGGGCTGGCTTTATCGCAAAGAGAATCGCCAGTGAGGGTTTCCTTCAATTTGGCCACGGCGCCCAGGTCGCCGGCGTGCAATTGCGTTACGGGGGTGATGGTCTTGCCCATCAGGCAGCCGATGTGCGACAGCCGCTCGGTGGCGCCGGTGCGCACGTTCACCAGGTTGGCGTCGTTTTTCAGGATTCCGGCGCAAACTTTGAAGTAGCTCACGCGGCCGGCGAACGGGTCGGCAACGGTCTTGTAGACAAACAGGGACAGCGGTTCGGCGTCGGAGATTTTGCGGGTGATATCGGCGCCGGCGCCGTTCTTGCCGGCGAGCGGTTCGCGCTCGATGGGAGCGGGGAAATTGTCGACGATGAAATCGGCGAGCAGGTCGGTCCCGATGTTCTTGAGCGCGGAGCCGCACAGTACGGGGAACATGCGCATTTCACGCGTGGCGGCTTTCAAGCCCTCCAAAATGTGCTCGGGCGACAGCGTGCCCTTATCGAAGAACTCTTCCATAAGGGCGTCGTTGCCTTCGGCCACCATTTCGACCAGGGCTTCGTGGGCGGCTTGCGCCGCCCCGGCCAGCTCGGCCGGGATTTCTCCTTCGCGGCCCTTGCCGTCGCCGTCGGGCGTATAGGTGTACGCCTTCATGCGGATGAGGTCGATGACCCCACTGAAGTCGCGTTCGCTGCCGAGCGGCAACTGGACGGGCACGGCGGCGCGTCCGAAGATTTCGTGGATGCTCTCCAGGGCGCGGTCGAAGCTGGCTCGCTCGCGGTCCAGCTTGTTGACGAACAGCAGGCGCGGGAGTTTGAACTTGTCGGCGAAGCCCCAGACCTTTTCGGTCTGCACTTCGACGCCCGCCACGCCGTCCACCACGACCACGGCGGCGTCGGCGGCCACCATCGACATATGGGTGTCGTTGATGAAAATGTTGAAGCCCGGAGTGTCGAGCAGGTTGATCTTTTTCTTCTTCCACTCGACGAAGGCCAAAGCGGTGGAGATGGTGATTTTGCGGGCCACCTCTTCGTCGTCGTAGTCCGTGATGGTGTTTCCCTCGTCGACGCGAGTCAGCCGGTTCGTGGCGCCCGTCATAAACAGCATTCCGGCGGCGAGCGACGTCTTGCCGCTGTTGCCATGACCCACCAAGGCCACATTCCGGATATCGATTCCCTCGTATACTTTCACCCGATCGCTCCCTTACGTCTTCGCTGGCGCGCGCGCAACTCGGCCCCGCCACGATCAGCGGAACGTGATGCGGGCGAGACCCATGCCGCGTGGGCGCACTGAAGGTCTTCCAAAATCAGGATCTTACCATACGGGGGTCCGGCGCCGCGCTTGGCCCTCGGTTGCGGCACAATGTCTGTAATGAGCCGAACCAAGATTGCCTCACTCACCCGCCGCGGATTCTTAGGTGCGGTCGCCGGCGCTTTGCCTGCGCGCGCGGCCGCCAGCCGTCCTCCCAACTTCGTCATCTTGTTTGCCGACGACATGGGCTATAGCGATCTGGCGTGTTTTGGGCACCCCACGATTCGCACGCCGAATCTGGACCGCATGGCAAGCGAGGGCGTGCGCCTCACTTCGTTTTATTGCGCCGCGCCGGTTTGCACCCCTTCCCGCGCGGGACTGCTCACGGGGCGCTATCCGGTCCGCGCCGGGCAGCCGAACAATCTGGGGCCAGACTCGAAGGGAGGCCTGCCGCTCAGCGAGATCACGCTGGCGCAAGCGCTCAAACAGCGCGGCTACCGGACCATAATGATCGGCAAGTGGCACCTGGGCCACGACCCGGAAGACTACCTTCCGACGCGCCGCGGCTTCGATTCCTATTTCGGGCTGCTGTACAGCAATGACATGATTCCGCCGTGGGTGCAGACCAAACGGCCCTTGGAGCTGTACCGCGATACGAAGCCGGTGGAGCGGATGGAGGATCAATCCAACTTGACGCAACGCTACACGGAGGAGGCCGTGCGGCAGATCCGTGCGGCCGGGAAGAATCCGTTTTTTCTCTATCTGCCGTATGCCATGCCACATCTGCCGGTCAGCGCCTCGGGCAAATTCCTTGGGCATTCTCGAGCCGGGCTCTATGGGGACGTCATCGAGACGCTGGACTGGTCGGCGGGCGAGATCCTGAAGACTCTTAAAGAGCAGGGGATCGATTCCCATACCCTGGTGATGTTCACCAGCGATAACGGCCCCTGGCACAACTTGCCTGCGCGGATGCTCCAAAAGGGAGTTGAACCCTGGCACACCGGCACGAAGGGCATGCTCAAGGGCGCCAAGGGAACCACTTACGAAGGCGGCGTGCGCGTTCCCTTCATTGCGCGGTGGCCAGGAGTGATACCCGCCGGACAGGTGAGCGCCGACATGGCCACTACGCTCGACTTCTTCCCGACGCTGGTCAAAGCCGCCGGCGGTTCGCTGCCCGCAGACCGAACCTACGATGGCTTCGACATCCTGCCCTTTTTGCAAGGCCGCGGGCCTTCGCCGCGAAAGTCGTTCTTCTACTTCCTGGGGAGAAACCTGCAAGCCTACCGCGAAGGAAGCTGGAAGTGCCGGTTGGCACGCCAGGATGCCGACCGGAAGGCGACCGAGACGGCGGCGCCGGAGCTTTATCATCTAGACCGCGACCCGGCGGAAGACTATAACGTCTTTGAGCGGCATAAGGACATTGGCGAACGGATGCTCGCGCGCATGAGGGAATTCGCCGCGGAGCTCAAGGCGGACTTCCAAGGATAGCCGCATGAGACGGATCATTCCCTTGCTGATTCTCACCGCCGCTTTGCTCCCGGCGGCCGAAAGCATCCTGGTTCACGGGCACCGTGGAGCGCGCGCGTCGCGGCCCGAAAACACGATTCCCGCCTTCGAGTTCGCCATTCAGGCGGGCGCCGACGTCCTGGAACTGGACGTGGCGGTGACCAAAGACAACGTGCTGGTAGTTTCCCATGACCCGACCATGAATCTGAGCATTTGCCAGGGGCCTCCCGGTCCGGTGGTCATCCGGGAAATGACGCTGGAGGAACTGCGCCGTTGGGACTGCGGAACCAAGAAGAATAAGCTGTTTCCGGATCAGGTTCCCGTGCCGGGCGCTCGCGTGCCGACCCTGGATGAGGTGCTCAGCTTGGCGGCGCGCGGGAAGTTCGAGTTCAACATCGAAACCAAGAGCTTTCCGAAATCTCCGCAATACACGCCGCCGCCGGAGGAATTCGCGCGCTTAGTGGCCGAGATCATCCGCCGCCACAAGCTCGAGTCGCGGTGCATGGTGCAGTCGTTTGACTACCGGACGCTGCACGCCATGAAGAAGATCGCCCCGGCGATCCGGTTGTCGGCGCTCGAAGGCAGCCGCCCCATCCGCTTCGTGGAAATCGCCAAGGAAGCCGGTGCGGCGATCGTCTCGCCGCACTTCAAGCTGGTAACCGCCGACAAGGTGGCGGAGGCTCACCGCGCCGGGTTGCAAGTCATCCCATGGACGGCGAACACGGCCGAAGAATGGGACCGGCTCATCGAAGCTCGGGTGGACGCCATCATCACCGACGATCCGGCGGGGCTGATCGCTCACCTTAAGAGGCGAGGGCTACGATAGGGCATTGAGCCGAATATGACGCGCAGAGATTTCTTCCTTACGGTTGCCGCGACGGCCACGCCGCAGTCCGGCAATCCGCTGGAACGCTGGTTTCTCACGATCCTCGAGGGCTACCTGACCAACCTCGTGCGCACCTCCCCGAGCCTGGCCGTGTGCGATTTCCAAGACGGAACCATCAAGGAGGGCGCCGTAGGGAAGTCCGGTAAGACCTATGACTCGGTCACCCGAATGATGCCGGCCATCGCTGCATGGATCGTCTCCGGCCGAAAGCCCTCGGCCTTTATCGTAGGTGGGCGGCGGATGGAACTCGCAGAGGTGCTGGCCGAGACGTTCCGCCATGCATTCGACCCGAAGCATCCGGACTACTGGTTGCCTTCGC
>Ga0272446_1007229_pt1 | contig 11135 bp, 7 predicted proteins | sample YNPCB0061_FD_194587 | JGI IMG/M metagenome (GOLD analysis project Ga0272446, IMG submission 194587) | Hot spring microbial mat communities from Yellowstone National Park, WY, United States - YNP-CB-006-1 | ecosystem: Environmental > Aquatic > Thermal springs > Hot (42-90C) > Sediment | place...
CCGCGCTTCCGGCGTGGGCAATCCGGTGATTTATGTCGGCGCCAAAACCGGCAGGGACGGCATCCACGGCGCCTCCATGGCTTCGGCCGAATTCACCGAAGAATCCAAGCAGAAGCGCCCCAACGTGCAGGTGGGCGATCCTTTCCTGGAAAAGCTGCTCCTGGAAGCCTGCCTGGAAGCCATGCAGACCGGCGCTATCGTGGGCATCCAGGATATGGGCGCGGCGGGACTCACCTGCTCGACTTGCGAAATGGGCAGCCGCGGCAACGTCGGCATCGAGATCGACCTGCAATACGTCCCGCAACGCGAATCCGGGATGACCCCTTACGAGATCATGCTCTCGGAATCCCAGGAGCGCATGCTCTTGGTGGCTGAAAAGGGCCGCGAAGAGGAAGTTTTCGCCGTGTTCCGCAAATGGGGCCTCGACGCCGTGACCATAGGAGTGGTCACCGGCGACGGAATGCTTCGAGTCAAAGACCACGGCAAGGTGGTGGCCGAAATTCCCAACCGCCCCTTGGCCGACGAAGCCCCGCTGTACGACCGGCCTTATACCCGCCCCTTCCGTACCGCTCCCATGCAAGCCCCTGCTGGCTGGGACACGCCCCGCGATTGGACCGAATGCCTCAAAACCGTGCTGGCGTCCGGCGACGTGTGCTCCAAGCGCTGGATCTGGGAGCAGTACGATTATCAGGTCCGGACCAATACGCTCGAAGGCCCTGGGGGCGACGCCGCCATCGTGCGCATCAAAGAGACCGGGACCAGCATCGCCATGGCCCTCGATGGCAACGGGCGGTATTGTCATCTGGATCCCCGCGAGGGAACCAAACTCATGGTGGCCGAATGTTGCCGCAATCTCTCCACCGCCGGCGCGTTACCCGTGGCCGCCACCAACAATCTCAACTTTGGCAACCCCGAGCGCCCGGAGATCATGGGGCAGATCGTCGAAGCCATCGAAGGCATGGCGGAAGCCTGCGCTTTCTTTGAAACCCCTATCACCGGCGGCAACGTAAGCTTGTACAACGAGACTCTCGGAGAGCCGATCTACCCTTCCCCGGTGCTCGGCATCGTCGGACTCATGAAGACCAGCATCCCGGTGGGCATCCATTTTCGCCATCCGGAGCGGGTGGTGATGCTCATCGGCGGCATCGGCTCATCCGATGCGACGCGAATGGGCGGCACGCAATTCGCCAAAGCGGTGCTGAAGGCGGAGTGGGGCTTGCCCCCGGCGCTCGACATGGATTACGAAAAGCGCGTGCAGGCGGCCATCCGGGAGGTAGTGAACGCCGGGCTCGCCGAGTCCTCCCACGATCTCAGCGACGGCGGCTTGGCGGTCGCGCTGGCGGAAAGCTCCTTTGGCGCTGCGGGCGTCGGCGCCCGCATCGAGCTGGATTCCCCTCTCAGCCCCGAAATGCTTTTATTCCACGAAGGACCTTCGCGGGTGCTCATCTCCACCGCCGAACCGGACCGCGTGGAAGCCATCGCCCGCCGGCATGGGGTGGAAGCGCCCCGCATCGGTGTGACCGCGGCGGGCGCTTTCGCCATCGCCAACGGCGGCAAGCCGCTGGTGGAAGCTGAACTCTCCGCTTTACGAGAGGTTTGGGAGAATGGTCTTGAGAAGCTACTCCATGCTTGAAGACCCGTTCGACAAGCTGCACGAGGAGTGCGGGGTTGTCGCCGTCTATGGCCATCCCGAAGCCTCCAATCTTTGCTACCTCGGGCTCTACGCCCTTCAACACCGCGGCCAGGAAAGCGCCGGCATTTCCGCCTCTGACGGCTCGATCATCCGCACCTTCAAGTCCATGGGCCATGTGGCCGACGTCTTTACCCCCGACAAGCTCGCCGGGCTCACCGGTTCGCTGGCCATCGGACACACCCGCTACTCCACAACGGGCGAGACCGTCTTGCTGAACGCTCAGCCTTTTTCCGTGGCCTGCAATAAGGGGGAAATCGCCGTCGCGCATAACGGCAACATCACCAATTCGCAGGAACTACGCGCGGAACTGGAGCGCGAGGGCTCTATCTTTCAGGCCTCTAGCGACACGGAAGTGATCTTGCACCTGGTGGCCAAATCTCGCGAGCGCACCGTAGCCGGGGCTTTGCGCGAAGCTTTGCTCCAGTTAGAGGGGGCTTTTTCGCTGGTTTTCCTTACCCGCGATCACCTGATCGTCGCCCGCGATCCGCACGGCTTCCGGCCCCTAGCGATGGGCCAGATGGAGCTTTCCGGCGGCCATGTGGTCTATGTGTTCGCCTCCGAGACCTGCGCCTTCGACCTGATCGGCGCCGTCTACTTGAACGACGTCGAGCCAGGCGAAATGGTCATCATCGGACCCGAGGGCATGACGCGCGAGTTTTATGCGCCGCCGCGTGACCGCGCCCAATGCGTCTTCGAGCACGTCTATTTCTCGCGTCCGGACTCCATCGTTTTTGGAACCTCCGTGCAGGCTTCCCGCGAGCGCATGGGCCGCGCCTTGGCCCGCGAACACCCGGTGGAAGCCGATGTCGTGGTTCCCGTCCCTGATTCCGGCGTCACCGCCGCGCTGGGCTAGTCCGCCGAGTCCGGCATCCCCTTCCGCCACGGATTGATCCGGAATCACTACGTGGGCCGCACGTTCATCGAACCGTCGCAGGCCATCCGGGACTTCGGCGTCAAACTCAAGCTCAACCCCGTCCGTCATCTGCTCGAAGGCAAACGCGTAATCCTGGTGGACGACTCCATCGTCCGCGGCACCACCAGCCGCAAGTTGGTTCGCATGGTGCGCGGCGCGGGCGCGCGCGAAGTTCATCTGCGCATTTCTTGCCCGCCCACCATCTCGCCCTGCTTTTATGGCGTGGACACGCCAACGCGTAAGGAACTCATCGCCGCCAACAACACGGTGGAGGAAATCCGACGCTTCGTCGAGGCCGATTCCCTCGGTTATCTCTCCCTCGCCGGCTTGCGCGCCGCGGTAGGCGACGAAAGCCACCAGTATTGTTACGCCTGCTACACGGGCAACTATCCCACCGAGCTGATCAACTTCGAAGCCTTGATGCAAGGCGCCAAGAAACACTGACCGGTGGCCGCAAAACCCCGGCTGGCAATAGGCTATAGTGGAAGTTTGTACCCCAAATTCACCCAGAGAGTGCTCCAGCATGCAGATGCAACGCGCCGCCATGGCCGTACTCACAGCCGTGGTCTTTGCTTTCCCCATGATTTCCGCCGAACCCGACAAGCGCAGCCCCGAGTTCCGCAAAAACTTTCTTGATAACTTCAAGCGCATCGGCTTGAACACCACGCCGGGAGACGCCATGATGCTCCGCATCCTGATCTCCGGCGCCCGCGCCAAGCGCGGCATCGAAGTCGGCGCAGCCAGCGGCTTCGGCGCCATGAACATGGGCATCGCCTTTGAACGCAACGGCGGCCATCTTTACTCCTTGGAGATCGACCCCAAGTGGGTGGCGGTTACGCGCGAAAACATCGCCAAAATCGGCCTCGAGAAAACTGTCACGGTGATCGAGGGCGATGCACTGAAAACGTTGGCCACCCTCGACGGGCAATTCGACTTCATCTTCATCGACGCCGCCAAGCAGCAGTACCTGAAATATCTCCAGACTATAGAGCCGAAACTCAAGCCCGGCGCGCTGGTGGTGGCCGACAACGTCATCAAGTCCGCCCGCGCCATGCAGGATTTTCTTACTTACATCCAGACCAGCCCGAACTACGAAACTGTCATCATCCGGGCCTCCGAAGAGAAGGATGACGGCATGTCGGTCAGCGTGAAACTGCGCTAGGCGCCGCGCGAGTTAGCCCCAGGGCGCCCACCGCTCGCATAGAATGTTGGTCATGCCGTGCGCCCGCGCCGCTGTCATCCTCCTGTTTTTCGCCGCTGCCGTTCTTCCGCAACCCAAACCGCAGCCTCCGCCCGTTAACCGCGCGCTGTATGAAAGCGCATTGGCCGGGCCCTTGTCCCAGGTGGAAGAGATTGTCTTCGCGGTCCGCTATCCGGGCAGCCCGAGCGCCGACGGCCACTGGTACGCCAACTTCGGCTACTATGCCCACGACCGCGGCCGGAAAGCCTACGCCGAAGGCGGAAAACTCTGCAAATTGAACCTGCGCACGGGGAAAGTGACCGCCATCCTCGAGGATCCACGCGGCGGCGTGCGCGACCCTCAGGTCCACTATGAGGGCCGCAAGATTCTGTTCTCCTACCGCAAAGGCGGCACGGAACATTACCACCTCTATGAGATCAACGTCGACGGCAGCGGCTTGCGCCAGCTCACCAGCGGACCCTGGGACGATATCGAACCCACTTACCTGCCCGACGGCGATATCGTTTTCGTCTCCAGCCGCGCCAAGCGCTGGGTGAATTGCTGGCTCACGCAAGTCGCCATCCTGTACCGCTGCAAAGCCGACGGCAGCGGCATCCGCCCCATTTCCTCCAACAACGAGCAGGACAACACGCCCTGGCCCTTGCCCGACGGGCGGCTACTCTATACGCGATGGGAGTATGTCGACCGCAGCCAGGTGCACTATCACCACCTGTGGGTCTCCAGCCCCGATGGAACCGGGCAGATGACCTTCTATGGAAACCTCCATCCCGGCATCGTCATGATCGACGCCAAACCCATACCGGGTTCGCACAAAGTGGTCGCCATCTTCTCGCCCGGACATGGCCGGCGAGAACACGACGGCGCGGTAGCCATCGTCGACCCCCTGGCCGGACCCGACGAGCTCAAGTTCGCCCGCGAACTGCATCCCGCCAAGAATTTCCGCGATCCCTGGGCGTTTTCCGAAGATTTGATCCTGGTGGCGCGCGGACCGGCTTTGCTCCTCATGAACGCCGCCGGCCAGCTCCACGAAATCTACCGCCTGCCGCCAGGCGAAATCGCCTCCAAGTTCGAATGCCACGAGCCGCGCCCCATTCTGCGGCGTGCGCGTGAGCGCGTCATCCCCTCGCGGGTCAATCTTGCCAAATCCACCGGCGAGTTGATCCTTCATGACGTCTACCGCGGGCGCAACATGGCGGGCGTCAAACGCGGCGAAATCAAAAAGCTCCTCGTCCTGGAAACGCTCCCCATGCCCATCCACTACTCGGGCGGAATGGAACCCATAAGCATGGGCGGCACGTTCACCCTGGAACGCATCGTCGGGACTGTCCCGGTGGAGCCGGACGGCTCCGCTTACATGGAGATCCCCGCGCTGCGCAGCTTCTTCTTCGTAGCGCTCGACGAAAACGACCTTTCGGTGAAGCGCATGCAAAGCTTCCTCACCGTCCAGCCCGGCGAGGTCACCGGCTGTGTGGGCTGCCACGAAGAGCGCACGCAGACGCCTCCCGCCGCCGGCGCGCTGCCTCTGGCCGTGCGCCGCCCTCCCAGCCGCATCGAGCCCATCCGCGACGTCCCGGACGTGCTCGACTTCCCTCGCGACATCCAACCCATCCTTGATCGCCATTGCGTGAGCTGCCACGACTACGGCCGCAGCGCGGGCCACATCATCCTCGCCGGCGACCGCGGCGTGATGTACTCACACAGCTATGTGACGCTCACCCGGTTGAACCAGCTTGGCGACGGGCGCAACCTCCCCAAAAGCAACTATCCACCCCGCGCGCTGGGCAGCTCCGCCAGTCCGCTGATGAAGAAAATCCTCACCGGCCACCACGGCGTGCGCCTGAGTCCCTTGGAGTTGAAAACCGTGCGGCTGTGGATCGAAAGCGGCGCCCCGTATCCGGGCACTTACGCCGCTCTTGGGTGCGGCATGATCGGCAGCTTTAACGAGAACAAACTGGTAAGGGAAGATGCGGACTGGCCCCGCACCAAGGAATTGGCCGGTGTGCTCCGCCGGCGCTGCGGTTCTTGCCACAACCAGCAGATGCCCCTGCCCATGGCTTTTTCGCTCGACGGGCAGCGTCCGGATCCGGAGAAGAAAACACCGGTTCGCCGTTACATAAGCCGCCACACGGTGTTCAACCTCACCCGTCCCGAAAAATCCATGCTGCTGCTGGCTCCGCTCACTCGCGAGCAAGGCGGCTACGGAACCTGCCGGACGCAGGTCTTTCAGAGCAAGGAGGATCCCGATTACCGCGCCATCTTGGCCGCCCTCGAAGAAGGCAAGCAGAAGTTAGAAGAAATGGGCCGATTCGACATGCCTTCCTTCCGGCCGCGCCCGGATTGGGTGCGCGAGATGATCCGCTTCGGCATCCTGCCGCCGGATCACGACCCCCGGCAGCGCATCGACGTATATGCGGTGGAACGCAAGTATTGGGAGTCATTGTGGTACCGGCCCGAATAGCTTGGTTGCTGGCGGCAAGCGCTTTCGCGTCTGAACCGCCATGCGCACCCTCCGCCTTGGCCGTCTCCCGAGACGGCTCGACGCTTTATGTGGCGTGCGCCGCCTCAAACCGCATCCTTTGGCTGGATGCAGCCGCCGGGAACGTGCTGCGCAGCGTGGCGGCGCCGCCCTCGCCTGCCGCGCTGTTGCTGTCTCCCGAGGGCGCACGCCTGCACGTGGCCTGCGCAGCGCCCCGCAGCCGTATCCTCACGCTGGACGCCCGCAGCGGCAAGCTGCTGTCGGCGCTGGATGCCGGACACACCACCGAAGCGCTCGCCGCCGCGGGCGGCTTTCTGTTCGCCGCCAGTCGCTTCCAGAATTCGATTGCGGCCTTCGATCTGAGCAACAAGCGCCAAGCCGGATCCATTCCCGCTCAGCGAGAGCCGCAAGGACTTGCCCTCACCCCGGACGGGCGCTGGCTTTTCGCCTCTAACGCGCTGCCTGCCGGACGCGCAGACGTCGAATACGTCGCCGCGTCAGTCAGCGTAATCGACGCCGTACAGCGTAAGCCCGCCGGGCGAATTCCGCTGCCCAACGGCTCCACTGGCCTACGGCAGATCGCCGTGTCGCCGGACGGGAAGTTCGCCGCCGTGGCCCACGTGCTGGCCAGGTATTATCTGCCCGCCACGCAACTGGACCGCGGCTGGATGGGAACCAACGCGCTAAGCCTTCTGGACGCCCGCTCTCATCGGTTGCTAGGCACGGTGCTGCTGGATGAGATCGACCGCGGCGCCGCTAACCCCTGGGCGGTCGCCTGGACCCCTGGCGGCGAACGGCTCCTGGTCACCCACGCTGGAACCCACGAAATCAGCCTCATCGATGCTCCTGCGCTGATCGCCAAGCTGGCGGCGGCGCCAGAAGGCGCTGCCGACGACCTCAGATTCCTGCTCGGCCTGCGAAAGCGGATCCCCTTGCAAAGCCGCGGCCCCCGAGCTCTTACGGTGCACGGAAACACCGCTTGGGTAGCCGGCTATTTTTCCGACACCATCGAAGTCCTGAAACTCGACCAACCGGATGCCAAGCCTCGCCTGCTGGCCACGCTCAGCTCCGCCGCGCCCTCTGTGAAGCGCCGCGGCGAAATGCTGTTCAATGACGGCGCCATCTGTTTTCAGGGTTGGCAAAGCTGCGCCACCTGCCACTCTCCGGATGGCCGCGTGGATGGCTTGAACTGGGACCTACTCAACGACGGCATCGGTAATCCCAAGAACTCCAGGAGCCTGCTGCTCGCTCACCGGACGCCGCCCGCGATGAGTCACGGAGTCCGCGAGAAGGCCGAACACGCGGTCCGCTCCGGGCTACGTGTCATTTTGTTCGCTCAGCGCCCTGAAGAGGAAGCCGCCGCGATCGACGAGTACCTCAAGTCGCTAAAACCACTCCCCAGCCCGGCGCTCCACAACGGCAAGCTCTCGCAGGCGGCCCAGCGCGGCCGGGAAATCTTTATGAGCCCCCGGACGCAATGCGCCTCCTGCCACCCGCCGGGACTGTACACCGATCTCAAGTCTTACGACGTTGGCACTCGCGCCCCCACCGACAGTGTCTCCGAGTTCGACACCCCTACGCTCATCGAAATCTGGCGCACGGCGCCCTACCTTCACGATGGCTCCGCCGCCACTCTTCTGGATGTTCTGACCACCCGAAATAAAGGCGACCGCCATGGTAAAACTTCGCACTTGACGCCCGCCCAGATTGACGACTTGCTCGAATTCCTGCGATCACTGTGAAGAGAGGCTCTATGAAAGCAAAACGGCATGTCCCGATTGGCAACCCTGTCGACGTCCGCGGCCGCGTGGCGGTGGTGATCGGCGGAACGTCCGGCATTGGGCGCATTCTGGCTCTGGGGCTGGCGGCGGCGGGCGCCGACGTCGTGCCCACCGGACGCCGCGAGCAACTGGTCAACGAAGTCTGCGACGAAGTCGAAACTTACGGCGTCAGCACCGTGCGCTGTCCTTCGGATGTCCAGCAGCGTTCTTCCATCGACCATCTCCGTGACCAAGTGCTCAAAGAACTGGGCCACGTCGATATCCTCATCAACGCCGCCGGGCAAATCCTGCGCAAGCCCACTCTCGAGCTGACCGAAGAGGAGTGGCATAGCCTTCTGGACATCAACGTCACCGGCATGCTCCGCGCCTGCCAGTCTTTTTACCAGCCTCTGGTGGCCAGCGGACACGGCCGTATTATCAACATCGCCTCGCTCACTTCCTTCGTCGGTTTTCTGGAAGTGGCCGCCTACTCGGCTTCCAAGGCCGCCGTGCTCTCGCTCACTCAAAGCCTGGCTCTGGAATGGGCCGCCACGGGCGTCACGGTGAACGCGCTCGCTCCCGGCGTGTTCCGCACGGAATTGAACGCCAAACTGCTGGATGGCACCGAGCGCGGCCGCGAACTCCTTCTCCGCACGCCTATGCGCCGCTTCGGCCAGCAACACGAGTTGATCGGAGCCGCCCTGCTTTTGGCCTCCGACGCATCTAGCTTCATCACCGGCCAGTGCATCGTCGTGGACGGAGGCTTCCTGGCCTCAGGAGTGAACACCTGAGGTGTGACTTGCCATGGCCATACCTCCGGAAGAAAACGACTACCATGCTTGACTCCAACATTCCCGCTCTCGGCCGCAGGGACCTGCTCCGGGGCGCCTTTTCGTTCCTTGTTGCACCGCCGGCTGCCGCGCGCAAACCGAACATCGTCCTCATCCTGATGGACGACATGGCCCAGCGGGCCATCTCCTGCTACGGGAACCCATACGTGCCAACCCCCAACGTCGACCGGCTGGCCAAGGAAGGGATGCGGTTTACGGACGCCTATGTCACTCCGCAGTGCACTCCCACCCGCGCCACCATCCTCACCGGACAATACACCGCCCGGAACAAAATGTGGCACGTGATCCCCAAGTACGGCTATCCCTGGGCTCGTGTCAAGGAACCGGATTGCCGGGACGGCCTCTCACGTGACGATTTCCTCCTGTCCAAAGGCTTGCAAGCCGCCGGCTACACCACAGGCTGCTATGGCAAGTGGCACCTGACCGCAAACGCCGACGGCGATTACACGGCGCTGAAAGCGGAAGCCGCCCACTACTATGGTTTCCACTCCGTCGCCGCCCCCGGTCCGCCCCGCGAAATTGCTACCGGCGACAAGGGAGTAAACCGGCTGACCGCCGAAGCGGTGCGCTTCGTCGAAGCCAACCGGACGCGTCCGTTTTTCCTCTATCTGGCCCATCACACCATTCACGGGCCCGTGTTGGCCCCTCCGGAATTGGTGGCCAAATACCGCGCCAAAGGTTTTCCCGATACGGGCCTTCATAACGCCACCTATCTGGCGGCGCTGGAACATATGGACCGGGCCATCGGGACTCTGCTGGCGAAGTTGGATGAATTAAAACTCACAGACTCGACGGCCGTCTTCTTCCTTACTGACAACGGCGGCGTCCAGCACCGCTTCAACCGGAAAGCCGCCGAGTCGAACCCCAGAAAGCTGGTCAAGGACCTGAGCGAGTTCTCGAATGAACCCCTGCGGGCCGGCAAGGGATCTTCCTACGAAGGCGGCATCCGCGTACCCCTGCTGGTGCGCTGGCCGGGCGTGGCGCCCCCTGGCGCGGTCTGCCGGACCCCGGTCCACGCAGTCGACCTCATGCCCACTCTATTCGAAATCGCCGGCGCCAAGATCCCACCCGGTTACGCCACCGACGGCGTCAGCCTCTTGCCCCTGCTCCGCGGAGACGGCCGCATTCCGGACCGCGCCCTTTACTTTTTCATGCCTTTCTATGACATTCTTTGGGCGCACACGCCCAGCGCGGCCATCCGCGAGGGTGATTGGAAGTTAATCGAGTTCTTCGGCGATTACATCCATCCGGAAACAGGCGACTATAGCGAAGGAAACCGTCTGGAACTTTACAATCTGCGCGATGACATCGGCGAGCGGAACAACCTCGCCGCCAAGGACCCGGCGCGCACCGCGCGTATGCGGGACAAGTTGCACCGGTGGATCCGTTCTTGCGGCTCGGTGATTCCTGGGCCTAACCCCAATTTCGATCCAGCCAAAATGCTGACGCAAGTCTCCGCCGGGCGGTCGGATTGATGGGGGCGAGGAGGCCCGCCGCTCACTCTTCCGGGCGGCAGCCCGTGACGCAGAGCCCCGCTTCGTCCGCCCGGCGCAGCATTTCCTCGCGGTCAAGCAACAGCGTTCGCCCTGCATCCACGGCCATCGCCGACGTGCCGGTCTCCTTCATCACGGCGATCGTGTCCACGCCCGCCACCGGCACATCGAACAGCAGATGCCCGCGCCGCCGCGAAACCTTGACCAGCGTCAAACGCCGCCCGTTCACCAGCCCCGCCGCCCGCCTGAGCATCGCGTCGGTGCCTTCCATCGCCTCTACCGCCACGCAAGCGCGCTCGCAGATGGCCACGCTTTGCCCGATGTCATACGCCGCCAGCGCGTTCGCCACCTTGCGCCCGTAAGCGATATCCCGCTCCTCCTCTACGCTGGGCCTGCGTCTGGTCATCGGACCCTCGTCCGCCAGAAGCGGTTTCAAAAGTCCGGTGGAGTCCCGCAGCCGGATGCCCTCTTCCTCCAGAATGCGAACTACGCCAAAAATCAGCGCATCGGTGTTCTTTTCCTTAAGCGAAGTGAGTAGCTTGAACAGCTTCCAGTCCGGGCGGATCGAAGAGAAGATGCTGGCATGCTTCACCTGCCCGGCCATGACCACTTCGGTGATGCCTTCCTCGTGTAGGATGTCGACCAGCTTGCCCAGCTCGCCCAGCGAAATCCAGTAGCAGCGGGAGCCCAGCGCTTCCACTTCTCTCCAGGCCTCTTCCTTGATGGCCACCACCACCACCTCGTGGCC
>Ga0272446_1007230_pt1 | contig 11132 bp, 12 predicted proteins | sample YNPCB0061_FD_194587 | JGI IMG/M metagenome (GOLD analysis project Ga0272446, IMG submission 194587) | Hot spring microbial mat communities from Yellowstone National Park, WY, United States - YNP-CB-006-1 | ecosystem: Environmental > Aquatic > Thermal springs > Hot (42-90C) > Sediment | place...
TGATCTCTTGCCACCGGTGTGGGCCGACCAGGGGAGGGTGGCGCGCCCTGGTGGATTCGAACCACCGACCCACAGCTTAGAAGGCTGTTGCTCTGTCCAACTGAGCTAAGGGCGCCTGGGACCTCTGTTTCGCTCTCTCAGTGCGTCCAGTTCTCGCTGCGGCCGAAGCGGAAATTGTCGGCATAGGCCTTCGGTTTCAGCGATGGCGCCTGGGGCGGCTCGACCTCATAGGCGATGCCATTGGCCTTCGCATAGGCCTCGGCCGCCTCGAGGGTCGGGAACCTCAACCGCACCTGGTTCGCCACCGTGTCGCCCGACCCGATCCAGCCCATCAGCCGGTCGGGCTGGCGCTTCTCCGAGGCCTCGAACACCAGCACCCAGTCGCGCGTCAATGCACGGCCCGACTGCATCGCCGTCTTCGCCGGCCTCAGGATCCTTGCCCGCATCGCCACCGTCCCGTTCCGCCGCGGGCCTGGTCGGGGCGGCCGGATTCGAACCGACGACCTTCTGCGCCCAAGGCAGACGCGCTACCAGGCTGCGCTACGCCCCGACGACGCCCATTGCGGCGCCGCACCCTACGGAGCGCCTCACGGCGGCGCAAGCGCTTCAGCGGTTCGGCCCTGCCTCACGCTCGAGATGGGCGCGGAGCGCGCGCAGGCCGCGCACCGCCTGGGAGGGCACGGCGAGTCGCGCGAGCGACTCGCGCGGCACCTCGGGAGGCTTGCGGAACACGGGGGCGGCGAAGGCAGCGCGTGCGGCCGCCTCGTCGGCGCGACGCAGCGCCTCGGCGGCAGCCCAGAGCGCCTCGATCACCGGCTGCGGCTCGGCCTCGCCGAGGATGCCGGCGGCGGCGCGCAGATGCGGCCTGCCCTCGCGCATCAGCCGCGCGGGGTTCTGGTCCGCGAGCCGCCCGTTGCCGGCTTCGGCCGCGGCGAACTCGTAGAACATCACCGCCACGGCAGCGTCGGCCGCCCTGCCGGCGAGCTGGTCTGGGCGCATCGTGAGGGCGAAGGACGCCATCTCGACGGCCTGCGCGAAGGGATCGCCCGCCCCCCGCACGGCGCCGACGGGCAGGATCACGTTCTCCACCGTCATGCCTCCATCGCAGGCGGCGAGCGCGAGCGCGGCAAGGAGAACGCTTCGGCGCGTCACTCCGCCGCCCCGCGCAGCGCACCGGCCCGAAGCGCGGCGTACTCGCCGCGATACGCGGCGCCGAGGGCAGCGTAGTGCGGCGCCGTCTCGGCAAAGAAAGCATCCTTCGCCTCGAGCCGGCGCATGAAGCTCGCCGGAGCGCCGGCCCAGAGCTCGCCGGCGCGGATCACCTTGTTCGGGGTCAGCACGGCGCCGGCAGCGAGCATCCCCGTCGTCTCGATCACGGCGCCGTCGAGCACGATCGCGCCCATGCCGACGAAGGCGCGGTCCTCGAGCGTGCAGGCATGGATGATCGCCATGTGTCCGACCGTCACGTCATCGCCCACGATGCAGGGATGCGTCGCCCGGTTCACGTGCAGGATCGACCCGTCCTGGATGTTGGTGCGCGCGCCGATCCGGATCCGGTTCACGTCGCCGCGGATCACACAGTGGAACCAGATGCTCGATCCCTCGCCGATCTCCACGTCGCCGATCACCGCGGCGGTCGGCGCGATCCACGCCGATTCGTGGACCTTCGGCATCACCCCACGGAACGGGTAGAGAGGACCCTGCATGCGCCGCTCCCCCGCGCTGCCGCCCGTCACGCCGCGAGCGCCGCGGGGCTGGCCTCGAGCCCGAGCATGAGAGCGAGGTTCTGCACCGCGGCGCCGGAGGCCCCCTTGCCGAGATTGTCGAGCCGCGCGACCAGCACCGCCTGGCGCCGCGCGGCGTTGCCGAAGACGCGGAGCTCGAGCGTGTTCGAGCCGTTCAGCGCCTCAGGCTCGAGCCGCGTCTCGCCGGCGGCGGGGACGACCCTCACCCACTGGCTCGCGGCATAGCGGGCGGCGAGCGCCGCCTCGAGGTCGGCAGGCGCGGGGCGGCAGGGCAGCAAATCGAGATGCAGCGGGATCGAGACCAGCATCCCCTGGCGGAAATTGCCGACGGAGGGGACGAAGATCGGCGCCCGCGTGAGGCCCGAATAGGCCACGATCTCGGGCAGGTGCTTGTGCTCGAGGCCGAGCGCGTAGAGCTCGAAGGCCGGCGCCGTGCCGCCCTCATAGGCCGCGATCATGCCCTTGCCGCCGCCCGAGTAGCCGGAGACGGCGTTGATCGTGACGGGGAAGTCGGCGGGAATGATCCCGGCATCGACCAGCGGGCGCAGCAGCGCGACGACGCCTGTCGGGTAGCAGCCCGGGTTGGCGACGCGGCGGGCGCCGCGCACCGCCCGCTCCTGCTCCGCCGAGAGCTCGGGAAAGCCGTAGACCCAGCCCGGGGCGAGGCGGTGCGCGGTCGAGGCATCGAGGAGTCGCGGCCCGCCATCGGGAAGCGAACCGGCCATCGCCACCGCCTCCCTGGCCGCCTCGTCGGGCAGGCACAGGACGGCGAGGTCGCACGCCGCGAGCGCCTCGGCGCGCGCCCGAGGGTCCTTGCGACGGTCCGCCGCGATGCCGACGAGGGCGATGTCGGGGCGTTCCGCCAAGCGGTCGCGGATCAGGAGCCCGGTCGTGCCGGCATCACCGTCGATGAACACCCGGTGCTGGACCATCGCATCCTCCATGCGTCGTTCCGCACTCTTCCCGGTGGCGGGGCGGCAAGGCAAGGGGGCGGGCCGAGCGCCGGACCCGCCACCCTGGACCAGCACAGCCCTGCGCCGATGTGATCGGCCAGCGGCCCCGGCCGATCAGCGCTTCGAGAACTGGAAGCTGCGACGTGCCTTGGCGCGGCCGTACTTCTTGCGCTCGACGACGCGCGGGTCGCGCGTCAGGAACCCTGCCGCCTTGAGGATTCGGCGAAGGTCAGGCTCGTAGTTCACGAGCGCGCGCGACAGCCCGTGCCGCAGCGCGCCGGCCTGGCCGGAGAGTCCGCCGCCAGAGACGGTGCAGAACACGTCGAACTGGTTGTAGCGGTCCGTCACCAGGAAGGGCTGGGCGATCAGCATGCGCAGCACGGGCCGGGCGAAATACTGCTCTGCCGGCTTGCCGTTCACTTCGATCCTTCCCTTGCCGGGCTTCACCCAGACGCGCGCGACAGCGTCCTTGCGGCGGCCGGTGGCGTAGGACCGACCCTGCGCGTCGCGCTTCGGCTCGCGCTTGGCCGCCGCCTCGGCGGCGCCGGGTGCGCCCGCGAGGCCCTTGAGGTCGGCGAGCGACCGCACCGTCTCTGCTGCCATGGTCAGGCCACCCTGTTCTTGCGGTTCATCGCGCCGACATCGAGCGGCTTCGGCGCCTGGCCGGCATGCGGATGCGAGGGCCCGGCATAGACATGGAGGTTGCGCATCTGCCGCCGCCCGAGCGGCCCGCGCGTGATCATGCGCTCGACCGCCTTCTCGATCACCCGCTCCGGGTGCCTGCCGCCGAGGATCTGGCCGATGCTGCGGCCCTTGATGCCGCCGGGATAGCCAGTGTGCCAGTAGAAGACCGACTGGTCGGCCTTGTTGCCGGTCACCTTCACCTTCGCGGCGTTGACGATCACGACATGGTCGCCGCAATCGACATGCGGGGTGAAGCACGGCTTATGCTTGCCGCGCAGGCGGTTGGCGACCAGCGACGCGAGGCGGCCGAGCACGAGGCCGTTCGCATCGATGACCCACCAGTCCTTCCGCACCTCGGCGGGCTTGATCGAGACGGTCTTCATCGCGGTGTGATCCATCCGGCCGGGACAGCCCCGGCGCCGAGGCTCGGGACATACGGGCGAGGCACGCGCGCGTCAAGGGAAAACCTGCGCTTTCTGGCTGTGGTATCGGGATACCGCAAGCTTTTCCGACCCGCCCGGAAGCCCTAGCCTCCGAGGGGGAACCGGGGAGCGTGCGATGCCTGATGACGACGACCAGCGCGGGCTCGCCCGCAACGCCTCGACCTACGGCGATCGCGACTTCGCCCTCTACCTCCGCCGCTCCTTCATGCTCTCGACAGGCTGGTCGCGCGCGGCGCTCGCGCGCCCGACCGTCGGCATCTGCGACACGGGCTCTGGGCTGAACCCCTGCCACCGCCACTTCCCCGACCTCGTCCGCGCCGCCGAGCGCGGCGTTCTCGCCGGCGGAGGACTGCCGCTCCCCTTCCCAACGATCTCTGTCGCCGAGCCCTCGCTCTCCCCCTGCTCGATGTACTATCGCAACCTCGCCGCGATCGACACCGAGGAGATGCTGCGCGCCCAGCCGCTCGACGCGGCGGTGCTGCTCGGCGGCTGCGACAAGACGGTGCCGGCCCAGCTCATGGCCGCCGTCTCGGCCGACATCCCCACCGTCGTCGTCGTCGCCGGCCCGATGATGGCGACCCGCTTCGAGGGCGAGCGACTCTCCGCCTGCACCGATTGCCGCCGCTTCTGGGCGCGGTTCCGCGCCGGCGAGGTCGATGCGGCCCGGATCGCCCGCGTCGAGGGCAACCTCGCCACCACCGCCGGCACCTGCGGCGTGATGGGAACGGCCTCGACGATGGCCGCCATCGCCGAGACGCTCGGCTTCACCCTGCCCGGCACGGCGGCGATCCCGGCCGTGCACGCCGACAGGATGCGTGCGGCCGAAGCCTCCGGCACGCTCGCCGCGAGGCTCGCTGCGGGCGAGCGGATCGTCCGCCCGCGCGCGCTCGTCACCGCGGCGAGTGTGGCCAACGCGCTCAGGGTCCTGCTCGCCTTGGGCGGCTCGACCAACGCGATCATCCACCTCACGGCGATCGCCGGCCGCGCCGGGCTCGCGCTCGACCTCCGCGACCTCAACCGACTCTCCGACGAGACTCCCGTCCTGGTCGACCTCAAGCCGACCGGCCAGGGCTACATGGAGGACTTCCACGCCGCCGGCGGGCTCGGCGCTGTGCTGCGCGCGCTCCGCCCCATGCTCAACCTGGATGCGCCGACCGTGACGGGAGAGACGTTGCGCGCCCGGCTCGACCGCGAGGCCGAGGGCTTCGCCGACCGGAGCGTGATCCGCCCCCTCGCCGACCCGGTCTCGCCCGTCGGCGGGCTCGTGGCGCTGTTCGGCACGCTCGCGCCGCGCGGGGCGATCCTCAAGCGCTCTGCGGCCGACCCGGCGCTGTTCGAGAAGGAAGCGCGTGCCGTTGTCTTCACCTCGCTGCCCGACATGGCGGAGCGGATCGACCGCGACGACCTCGACGTCACGCCCGATGACATCCTCGTGCTGCAGAACGCCGGCCCCAAGGGGGGATACGGGATGCCGGAGGCGGGCTACCTCCCGATCCCGAGGAAGCTCGCCCGCGCGGGCGTGACGGACATGGTTCGGATCTCCGATGCGCGCATGTCGGGCACCGCCTTCGGCACGATTGTCCTGCACGTCACGCCGGAGGCGGCCGAGGGGGGGCCGCTCGCTCTGGTGCGCACGGGCGACCGGATCCGGCTTTCGGTGAAGGAGCGGCGTCTCGACCTTCTCGTCGGCGCGGAGGAACTCGCCCGCCGCCGCTCTCTCTGGCGGCCGCCGCCCGAGCCTCGGCGCGGCTGGGACAGGCTCTGGCACCGCGAGGTCCTGCAGGCGGACGAGGGGGTGGATTTCGCCTTCCTCCGGGGCGTGGGGTGAGCCGGCCGGTCGCCGTCCTCGGCGCGAACGGCCGGTCCGGCCGTTCGGTCTGCCGTGCCCTGATCGCGGCTGGGCTGCCGGTGCGCGCCCTGATCCGCCGCCCAGGGACTGAGGCGGGCCTGCCGGGCGAGGCCGAGATCGTTGTCGCCGCCGACGCGAACGCTCAGGCGCGCGCCTCGGCCGGTGCGCGCTCGGTGGTCTCCTGCGCGCCGGCGGAGGCCAGCATCGCCCTGCTCGCCGCCCTGAAGCGGCCGCATCCGCATCTCGTGCTGCTCGGCTCGACGCGGCGCTATAGCCGCTTCCCGAACGAGCGCGGGCAGGCGGTGCTTGCCCTGGAGCGGGAATTCGCAGCCTCCGGCGCGGCGGGGGTTCTGCTCTACCCGACCATGATCTACGGCGCCGAAGGCGAGAACAACGTCCAGAGGATCGCCGCGCTCGCGCGGTTCGGCCTCGTGCCCCTTCCCGGCGGCGGCAGGAGCCTGATCCAGCCCGTGCATACGGAGGATGTCGCGCGCGCCGTCACCGCCGCCGTGCTGCGCGAGGCGGTCGCCGAAGTCCCGGTCGTGCTCGCGGGGCCCGCGCCCGTGACCTATGCCGAATTCGTGCGCGCGGTCGCGGCGGCGGTCGGGCGGCGGGTGCTGATCCTGCCGGTGCCGCTCGCCGCCGCCCGGGCGATCGCGCGCCTTGCCGCGCTCCTGCCCGGCCTGCCGCGAATCCGCCAGGACGAGGTGCTGCGTCTGACCGAGGACAAGGATTTCGACATCGGCCCGGCGCGGCGCCTGCTCGGGTTCGACCCGATGCTGCTCGAGGACGGGCTTGCGCTGACCTTCCGGCGCGTCGATATCGGGCGTTGAGCGAGAGACGGAGAGGCCGATGCCCATCCACAACCGGATCGCCGCGTTCCACGAGGAGATGACCGCGTGGCGGCGCGACCTGCACGCCCATCCGGAGCTTGCATTCGAAGAGGTGCGCACCGCGCGCGTGGTGGCCGAGAAGCTCGCCGCGTTCGGGGTGGACGAGGTGCATACGGGGATCGCCAAGACCGGGGTCGTCGGCGTGATCCGCGGCTCGGAGCCTGGAGCCGGCGCGATCGGGCTACGCGCCGACATGGACGCTCTGCCGATCCACGAGGAGACGGGAGCGCCCTACGCCTCCACGAAGCCAGGGGTGATGCATGCCTGCGGCCATGACGGGCATACGGCGATGCTGCTCGGCGCCGCCCGCTACCTCGCCGAGACGCGCAACTTCGCCGGCACCGTCTATCTCTTCTTCCAGCCTGCCGAGGAGATGGGCGGCGGCGCGGAGGTGATGGTCAGGGAGGGGCTGTTCGAGCGCTTCCCGGCGGAGCGCGTGTTCGCCCTGCACAACTGGCCGAAGGCGCCGGCCGGAACGTTCATCTGGCGCAACGGCCCGGTGATGGCTGCGGTCGCCGCCATCGACATCACGCTCACCGGCAGAGGCGCGCACGGGGCGATGCCCAATCTCGGCATCGACCCGGTGCTCGCCGGAGCGCATGTGATCACCGCGCTGCAGGGAATCGTCTCCCGCAACCTCGACCCGGTCGAAGCAGGCGTGATCTCGATCACCTGGCTCGAGGGAGGGTTCGCGCACAACGTCATCCCCGAGAGCGTGCGGCTGCGCGGCACGGCGCGCTGGTTCTCCCCGGAGGTCGGGGACCTGCTCGAGCGCCGCACGACCGAGACGGCGCTGCATGTGGCGAAGGCCTTCGGCGCCACCGCGACGGCGGAGTTCCAGCGCGCCTATCCGGCCACGGTGAACGAACCGGAGAGCACAGCGCTCGCCCGCGCCGCCGCCTCGGCCGTGGTCGGGGAGGCGCAGGTCGCGGAGATGCCGCGCCCGACCATGGGCGGTGAGGATTTCGCCTTCATGCTCGAGCGGCGCCCCGGCGCCTACCTGATGCTCGGCGGCGGCCGCGGCGAGGACGATCCGGCCGTGCACCATCCGCGCTACGACTTCAACGACGCGATCCTGCCCGTCGGCGCCTCCTGGTTCGCCACGCTCGCGGAACAGCTCCTGCCGCGCGCCGGGCGCTGACGCGGCGGGGTTCGGAGAGGGCGGCTCAGCCGAGGGAGGGCAGGGCAGGATCGCCGCCCTGAATCGCCGCCCTGAGGGGGCGCGACGCGGTTCGCCCGCGCGCGCGTCGGCCGCGCCGTGCCGTTCCCCTTCGCGCTTGAAATCCCGGCACTCCGCCGCTACTTCCCGCGCTGCCCGGGGTTCGGGCCCCTTTGGCGGGACGCCTCCCGCGATGTCGGACCCTCGCTGGCCCTCGATGGAGGGAATGCGTGGATCTCGTCTGGCTCGCGGCTGGTCTTGTCCTTCTCGTGATCGGTGCGGAAGGTCTCGTTCGCGGCGGTGTCGCTCTCGCCCGCCGGCTCGGCGTGTCTCCGCTGCTCATCGGTGTCACCATCGTCGCCTGGGGAACCTCGACGCCGGAGCTCGTCGTCTCGGTCGAGGCGGCGCTGAAGGGGCTGCCCGGCATCGCCGTCGGCAACGTCGTCGGCTCGAACATCGCCAATGTGCTCTTGATCCTCGCGGTCGCGGCGCTGATTTTCCCGATCGCCATACGCCCAGAGGCGATACGCCGCGATGGCGCCTTCGTGCTTGCGGCGACCGCCGTCTTCATCGCGATCGCGCTTTCGAGCGACCGTCTCTTCTGGTGGCACGGCCTCCTCTGCCTCGGGCTGCTCGGGGGCATGACAGCGCTGACCTACCGGCAGGAGCGCCAGGGCGGCACCGCCTCCGGCGCCCTGCACGAAGCGGAAGCGGCAGAGGTGAAGATCGTGCCGATGAACGCAGCGCTCGCTGCCGCCATGGTGGCGGGGGGAATCGGCCTGCTCGTCTTAGGCGGCGAGCTGATGATCGGCGCTGCGGTGGCGATTGCGCGCGGCCTTGGCATCTCCGAAGTGGTGATCGGGCTCACCCTCGTCGCCGTCGGCACCTCGCTGCCGGAGCTCGTCACCTCCGTTGTGGCGGCGATCCGCCGTCACTCCGAGATCGCGCTCGGCAACATCCTCGGCTCGGACATCTACAACATCCTCGCGATCCTCGGCGTCGCCTCGCTCATCGCGCCGACCGCGATCCCACCCGAGATCGCGCGCGTCGAGATGTGGGTGATGGCAGCCGCGGCGCTCCTGCTCCTGCCCGCGATGGTGGGCGGCCGCGTCGGCCGTCTCCTGGGGGCGGCGATGCTCGCGGCCTACGGCGCCTATGTCGCGCGGCTGATTCTCGCCGCCTAACTCACGTTCCGACCTTCAGCGTCGCGGTCAGCCCGCGCAGGCAGGCGAGCAGCGATAGCGGGGTGATCCTGCCCGTACGCGGGTTCTCCTCGGAGGGAACGTTCTCGATCGTCATCGTGAGCCGCACCGTATCGGCCTCGACACGCACGGTGTGGGTGTTGCGCGCAACCGTCGGGTCGGCCCAGATCTCGAGGCGCGTCCGGTCAGGCCCGATGCCGGCGAGAGCCAGCGCGGCCGCGACATTGACATTGGCGGGGAAGCCCAGAGCCCCCTCGCGCGCCGTGCCGTCGAACACCCGGGTCGGGGCGGTGATTGCGGTGACGTCGATGCCGTGCTGGTCGAGATAGGGAGCGCCGGCGAGGCCGCGCGGCGGCTTGCGGGTCACGAGCGTGACGCTCTCGACATTGCCCTCGGCGGCGGCGCGGACCGCATCGAGCCCGAGCAGGGCTCCCGTCGGCACGATCAGCCGCGCCCCGGTCTGCCGCGCCCGCTCGACGAGGCGCATGCGCGGCAGAAGAGCGCCGGCGGAGGAGATGACGGCGATCCGCCCCGCCTCGACCGCCGGCGCCACGATCGCCTCGAACACCGCTGCCGGCGCCGCCTCGACCACGACATCGGCAAGACCCGCGAGATCGCCGATGGCGGCCACCACGGGCGGGGCGGCGAAGCCCGCGACCGCGGCCCTGGCCTTCTCCGCGTCGCGCGCGGCGACGGCGACGAGCCGCAGCCCCTCGACGCCCCCATCGAGCGCGCGGGCGAGCCTGAGCCCGATCGGGCCGAGCCCGCCGATGGCCACCGTCAGCATGACCCTTCCTGTCCCCCTCGCCACTCCCCCCTCTCCACCCAGGGCACATCACTCAGATCACACTCGCTGTCTTGGCCATTCGCGACGGCGCGTCGTTCCCCGAAAACCGGGATCAATCGTGCACCAGCTGTAACGTCGGCGCCCTCCCGAAAGGCGGACGCGCCGTCTCCCCCGTCAGGCATGACTAACGCGTTGCTTTCGACGTGCGTGGAGCCCGAGCGAAACGGACCATCGCTCGGCGTGCGCCGCAAACGCCCGAGCCGTTGCAGCTCACACTGAAATGGCTCGTCCGGTGCCCCCACGCGCAGGTGTCAGTTACGACCGATCTGGGTCGCCGATCCCGACCAAGTGCCACCCTCTAAGCTTGGTGCCATCGGTTCTGGCCAGTGACGGAGCCAGTTCGGGCAGGTGGCATGACCATGCTGCGCTTCGTGTCGGGAACAGCCATGAGCGAACCCAGCAGCAGCCACATGAGCCGCTGATACAGAAGGTCATGCACGAAGCTTGGCAGGGCGAAGGTGATCAAAACCAGCACCGTGGCCATCGGCCAGCGCGCAGCAGGTCGATTCCGACTGGCCCAGGCAGTCCAGGCGACTGAGGCGAAAAACCCGATCCACGGCAGCGTGCCAACGATTCCGAACTCTGCCAGGAGCCAGACCAGCGAGTTGTGGATGACGAGGAAATTCCCTGTCTGTTGTGCATGCTCGTGCACAAAGGCCCCGAGACCGGCTCCGAACAGAGGATGCCTCAGCCAGAGCTCAACGCCGGCTGTGATACTCAGCCAACGCTCCGAATCGGAGTCGGGTTGGACCGCAGCCGGCAAGAGGCTGCTTTCCTGCATTGTCACTGCCGCTTGCAGACTTAGAGCAAAGATCGATACGACGATGCCCGCTGAGACGGTCGCGAGGAACATGCGGAAAGGCACGGCCCGAGCGAGAAAGACGACGCCCAAGATAACCACAGCTGTGATAAGCCCAGCGCGTGACTGGCTCATGAAAAGACCAAAGAGGCAAGTCCCGATGGGCAGGACCAGCCACACCGCTCCGCGCAGCCTGGAAAAAGAACGCAGCCAGACAATCGCGGCGCTTACGGCAAGCAGCATCTGCACAGCGTATGCGTTACGGTTTCCAGAAAAGCCTTCGAAGTTGGGAGGGATGCGATCGGCGTGGACGAGGCCCACACTTCCGCCGACACGCATGGTGTAGTGAAGAAACGTGACAATCGCGGCGGCCAGAACCAGATTCTGCGCAAGGTGCCGTTGCCCACGCGTGCCGAAGACAGATACCGCCAGCGCACCTGTGGCGAGATAGCCGGCAAGAACCGTCAGCCCCGCCAAGCGGTGAACCGGACCCGGTTCCTTGGACACTCGGTTGAGTTACGCGGCCATGGGCATGGCCGCAAGCTCGTGTTGGCGGCG
>Ga0272446_1007231_pt1 | contig 11132 bp, 6 predicted proteins | sample YNPCB0061_FD_194587 | JGI IMG/M metagenome (GOLD analysis project Ga0272446, IMG submission 194587) | Hot spring microbial mat communities from Yellowstone National Park, WY, United States - YNP-CB-006-1 | ecosystem: Environmental > Aquatic > Thermal springs > Hot (42-90C) > Sediment | place...
TGGCCAGCAGCCTGAGCGGCCGTGTCTACGCCGACTTCAATATCGATGGCGTGTTCAACGCCAGCAGCGATCGCCCGATCGCGGGAATTACCGTTCGGTTGCAAGACAATGCCACGGGGCAGATCATCCGCACGACAACGACAGCAGCCGACGGGACGTATGCCTTCCTCGATCTGCCCGCGGGTAACTACACGATTCTTGAGACGCAACCGCCGCTGCCCACCAGTCCGATACCGGCGACGGCCAACCCGCTGACGTATGTTGGCAATGAATTCTTCGATGGGGCCGACAACCCCGGCAGTCTGGGTGGCGACGTGGTGGCCTCGGGTCCGGGCAAGAATGAGATCCGCAATATCACGCTGGGTCCGGCCCAGAACGGCGTCGAGTACAACTTTGGCGAGATTCCACCGGCGGATCCGTTTGGCTTTGTCTATATCGACGCCAACAACAACGGCGTGCGTGATCCGGGCGAGATCGGCATCCCCAACGTGACCATCACCATTAGCGGAACGGCCTTCGCCGGCACGCCGTTCGCCCGGCCGCTCCTGCCCAGCGACCTGCCGGGTAACAGCCTCAGCGTGTTGACCGATGCCAACGGCCGCTATGAATTCAACCCGATACCGCCGGGCGTTTACACGATCGTACAAACGCAGCCGGCCGGCTTCATCGACGGGCTGGAAGAGAACGCCGACCCCAACGGCCCCAACACGGTGATCGTCGGCAACGATATTTTTGAGAATATCGTACTCAATCCGTTCCCGATCCGCGGGCCGTTCAACTTTGGCGAGTTGGGCAACCAGGGCGAGATTCGCGGCAGTGTTTATGTCGATCGCAATAACAACGGCGTGCGCGATCCGGGCGAGATCGGCATCCCTGGCGTGACCGTTCGCCTCAGCGGTATCGACCTTGCGGGACGGGCTGTCTCGGCCAGCGTGGTCAGTGATGCCAATGGCAATTATGTGTTCCGCAAGATGAGTGCAGGGACGTACCGCCTCAGCCAAGTGCAGCCGCGTGAGTTTATCGACGGCGTGGATCGGGCCGGGACGGCCGGCGGGCAAACGGCCAACGACGTGATCAGCAACGTGAGACTGGGCGTCAACCAGATCGCCACGGGCTATTTGTTCGGCGAACGGGGCTTGAACCCCAACCTGGTCAGCAAGCAGCAGTTCCTGGCCTCGACGCAGACCATCCTGAGTCGGCAGGCCGGCTCTGGGGTGGCGTTCCTTAATCCGCCGGGCGATCCCTCGGGCTATGTGTTCCTCGACCTGAATAATAACGGTCGCCGCGATCCAGGCGAGCCGGGCATCCAGGGGGCACAGGTGATCCTCACCGGCCTGACCTTCGATGGGCAACGCTTCCGCGACGTGCAGTTCACCAATACCGAGGGCTTCTACCAGTGGGACAATCTGTTGCCGGGTACTTACTCGGTGCAGTTGATCCAGCCGAGCAATTTCCGCCGCGGCAGGCAGGAACTGGGCAGCCTGGGGGGGATCATCGGCCCCAACGTGTTCCGGCGCATCATCGTGCGGCCAGGGGATGTCGGCGTCAACTACAACTTCGGCCAATTGCCCCTGACCCGGACGACCGTTCCGGCCAACGCCTCGGCGGCGCAGGTGTCGTCGTTGGCCTCGTCGGTAGCACTGATCACGCCGCCGCTGTTCCCGGACTTGGTGGCCCGCTACACGACGCAACGCCGTATCTGAGCGAAGGCGATCACCGCCCAGAGCCAAGGCGATCACCGCCCAGAGCCAAGGCGATCACCGCCCAGAGCCGAGGCGATCACCTCGCGGCGGGAGGGCTAGCAGGGCCGAGCGGGGGCCGAGCAGGTCACAGACTTTTGTTCTTGCCCCAGAGGAAATCCGGGTCAAAGTCGTGATCGTCGAGTTTGACAGCCCGCTGCAAGCGGTCGTAGAAGTAGTATTCGACTTCGATGCCACGCTCATCATAGGCCGTGATGAGCGTCGGCAGAAAGGTATCGGGGTCGAAGAAGTAGGTGCGCTTGCCGCCCCGCTCCAAGGTGGGGTCGGCTTGTGGGGGCAGGGTGTGTTCGAGGCCCCAGACGGGCTTCTCAAACTCGTCACGTTTCACCGGTCCGATGAGTTTCACGGTGCCTTGACGCTTGGGGTCGTCGCGGCTGAGAGCCAAAATCCGCCCGATGCGTTCCACGCTGGCAGCTAGCCCGGCCTCTTCCAGAGGATGGCGGCAGGCCGACTTGACCAAGATATTGTCGGGCGACAAGGCCATTCGTTTGCCTGCGGGCATGAAAGGAATATCGCCGGCCGAGAGCAAGCTATGAATCTTGTTGTCATGTTGACCCTTGACATAAACCACTTCACGCCCTTTGCCTTCCTTGCTGAGCCATTTTAAATAAACACTCCACGGCTTAGCACGAAAGCGAAACATGATCACTTCTTCGGGTTGCATTTGACCGTTGATTGCCTCACGACGCGATAGACGTGCGATGTAGGAATCAAAGCTGCTGAGCTGTTCGCGGGCCAAACGCAGGAGATGCTCGGGACTCTCGATCCCCTCGGGACGCGAGGGCGGCCTGACCAACGGGTCCGCCTGGGGAGTTTCGCCACCAATCGGAGCGGTGGGGTCATTCGCCTTGCCACAGGGCATCGCGGGGCGCGCAGCAACGTTGGCTTTGCCACTGGGCAGCGCGGGCGGGGCAACAACCGCCCCCTTCGCCGGCTCCGCTTTGGCCCCTGGCAGCGGCAGAGGTGGCACCGGTACCAACGGCACCTCCGGCCAGGCGAACACAATGCCAGCTCCGGCGAGCCATACGATCCAGGCCGCTTTTCGGTAGGCCATGGCGAATTCCTTTCCTGTTGATTGCCCCGTGCCGCGTTTCCTTGCGGCTTGCTCGGCCGACTATAGCCAAATCCGCCGAGCAAGAATAGACGGCTGTCGGCTGAGGCGATCACGGGCTTGATTCTTTTTTTTCTATGGAGTATGGAGCGGCCCATCTTCAACACACGGGGGGAAAATCATGGCCGTTCGTTGCTGGCTTGTAAGTGTGTCGATGCTGTTGGTGTGCAGTCTAACGGGTTGTCAGGCCTGGTGCCAACGCAACTACCCCTGCCCGCCGGTCAGCTATGGCTATGCCGCCCAACCGGTTGCCTGTCTGCCGTGTTGTCCACCGGGCAGTGGCTATAGCACAACGCCAGCCGCAGTGCCCTCTCGTACTTGGTCGAACCCGACAGCGAGTGTGCCCTGCGTGCCGTGCAACTAGTTCCCTGCAACGAACAGAGTCGTACTCCATCCTGCCACGGGGCGACGGCTTAGGTCACGACCTTTGCCCCATGATGCGTATCATACCAATGCCGCAGCCGGCTGTCACATTCCGCGAGGGTGTGACGTGCTAACCACAGCGTCAAAGCGGCAGCAAGCAGGGCACTGATCCAAGGAACTTGGCCGGAACAGGCCGCATGCACCATGCCCGGAGGCAGCCAAGAACTAAGCCCCACACGAGCTAGCCCCACGCTGGCCAGTGGCAAGCCTAAGGTCAGGAGCATGCCTAGGCCATTGGCGGCTTGTCCGCGGGCAAACGCCCGAAAACCCAGAGCGAAGTACAGCCCCCAGAGCAAGATGGCCGAGGCCAACGCCGCCAGGGCCGCCAGCAGCGGGAGGCGTCCGCCGATCACCGCCGCGAGCCACAGACCCGCCGCGAGGAACAGATAACCGCGTCCCCGTCGCCAGGCAGCCGTCGCGGCCGCGTGCCAATAATCGTGGGGTTGCAAATCCGTAAGCAGCAGCAATTCCAAACGCTTGCATCGTTCGTGAACACTACTGTCCCATAAACCATATTGAAATGAGGCAGGCACTGCCGCGAGGATCACCAACGCCGCGCTCAACGAGGCGACCCCGCCCATGCTTTCGACAATCTGAAAAATCCGCTTGCCCATCCACGCCGGCCAATAGTCGCCGACGATCAGATACGCTCCATAGAGGGCACAAAAGCCGGCCGCCAGCCACAGATTGCCGCGTCCGCTGTATTCCATGACGCGTTTGACGGCCCACCAAGCCAGCGGTCGATCGCCCACCGCAGGACGACGTTCGCCGCGTACGTCCCGCACCGGGTCGTAGTGGCGTTCGTGGAAATGGCCTAGCAAGCGCGAGGCAGCGCGGAAGGTGAATAGCGCCAAAAGGCTCATCGCCGCCAGTTGCATCGCCGCGAGTCGGCTGCAGGCCAGATCGCTGGGTTGCAGGAGCCAGGCTTGCAACAGGGCAAAGGGCGAGTATTCGTGTAGGGTGCGTACCGCCCAGATCACCCAACGGTTAGCCTCGGGCGACAACAACAAATCCAGCCAGGCGGGTAATTTTTCGGCCGCCAGCACGCCCACGACCAGATAAACGAGAATGAATACGCCGGCCACGATCTCCCCACCGCGTCGCACGAATTTCGGCTCATAGGCCCACCAAGTCAGCCCCAGGCCGGTCAGTGCCCCCCAAGTCCAGGGCACCGCGAGCAAAACGAGTACGTCGCTGGGGTGCAGTTGGCCCAGGAACTGCAAAGTCAGCAAAATCGGCAAACCCGAGAGGGTGACCAAGGCCAGCAGCGTCAGGCCGACGCAGGCCTCGGCCAGGAACAGCGGCCCGGGGCGCAAGGGGCTGACCAAGAGAAACTCCAGCGCCTGGCTTTTGGGCATCTGCGTCAGTCGCCAGCCCAGCAGCGTGGCCCCTTCGATTATGCCCGCCACCAGCAAGACATGGCCCAGAAACGCTCGGTTGAGCTGGTATTGCACCACTAGAAACGCCACTGCCGCGACGACAACGCCATGAACGACAACCGCTTGCCACAGGGCACGTCGCCGCGACGGGGAGCGAGCAGCCAGCACGAAAAACGGCACAAGCATCGACGACTTCTCCGGTACACGCGGGGGCACGGCAAGTATAGCTCACGGCAAGCATAGCTCGCCGCCCCGTCACGCCAATCGCCAAACCAGCGGTGGCTCACGCCACGAACCATTCGACGCTTGAGACGCTCAAACATCTCTCGCTACATCGCCTTGGCTGCGTTACGCTCGGTAGCCATGAATGCGCGACGCTTGCTAGCCTGTGCCCTGGATCCCTCGCGGCTATTGCTGCAACGCGGGCTGGTGCCGGATGACTGGCAACGGGAAGTCCTGCTGTGTTCGGATCGGCAGGTGCTTTTATGTTGTTCGCGGCAGAGTGGCAAAAGTACCACGGTGTCGGCCCTGGCGTATCACACGGCGGTATTTCGACCCGAAGCGCTGGTGTTGTTGCTCTCGCCGTCGTTGCGACAATCACGGGAGATTTACCGCAAGGTGCTGCAACTCGATGACGCCCTGGGCCGACCCCTGCCCAGTGTGCACCGCAGCCAACTGCTGCTGGAGTTGGCCAACGGCTCGCGGGTGATCTGCCTGCCGGGACGCGAAGACACGGTGCGTTCGTTCGGCGGGGTAAATCTGCTGGTACTCGACGAGGCCGCCCGCGTTCCGGAGCAACTCTACCGCGCCGTGCGGCCGATGTTGGCCGTCTCGCGGGGTCGGCTGGTGGCGCTTTCGACACCGTTTGGCCGACGCGGCTGGTTTTATCAGGAGTGGGTCGGCTCGGGGCCGTGGCGGCGTTTTCATGTGCCCTGGCAGCAGTGCCCGCGGATCACGGCAGAATTGATTGCCGAAGAACGCCGTGCCTTGGGCCAACTCTGGGTGGCACAAGAATATGATGCCTCGTTCACAACGCTACAAGGACTGGTCTACCCCGACTTCGAGCGCTGCCTGAGCGAGGAACCGATCCCGAGCGGCCGCCGTGTCGGCGGTATCGACTTCGGCTGGCGCAACCCCTTTGCTGCCGTGTGGGGAGTGCTGGACAAACAAGATTGTTTGTGGATCGTGGGCGAACGTTACGCTTCGCAGACGGCTTTACATGAACATGCTCAAGCATTGCGAGCGATGGGGGCGATCCACTGGTTTGCCGATCCTGCCGGCGCGACCGAAATCGCTGCCCTGCAAGCCGCCGGCCTGAAAGTACAGCCAGCCAACAACGCACTACGGGCGGGGATCGCGGCGGTGAGTGGGCGGCTGCAATCGGGGCGGTTGTGGGTGCGGCGTGGGGCGTGCCCGGAGTTGCTGCGCGAGGCCGGCCTGTATCGCTACCCCGACGCCGACGAGCAGAACCGCCTGGGCGAAAACCCCCTTGACGCCCACAACCACGCCCTGGCTGCCTTGCGCTACTTGGTGGCCGGCATCGACGCCCGCCATTTGGCCCGGCGACGGGAAAGTCTGGCCGATGTCGCCCCCGGGGAACTGGCACTCGATCAACCCAACTCCGAACGTTTATGGACATTTCTGACATGATACGCTTTCTCCTGCGTCAACTAAATAGTTGGCTTACCTCGCCGCGTGCCCCCGAGCTGATGTTGCCTGCACCGCTACGCAGCTCTCACCCCACGCCCAGCGAATTATTGGCTGAGTTGCGTGACACGGCCTGGACCTGCGCCAGCATCAACGCGGCCACCTGTGCCAGCTACGCGCCACGGCTGTATGTGCGGACAAGGCCAGGTCAAGCTCCGCCCCGCCTGGCGACGCGGGCCGCGCCGCATCACAGCAGTTCGGCGGAGCGGATCGAAGAGGTGACGGCGCACCCGCTGTTGGACCTGTTGCGTCAAGTGAACCCGGTTCACAATCAATTTGATCTGCTGGAGCTGACCACGCTCTATCAAGAAGTGATTGGCGTTGCCTACTGGCTGCTGGAGTTCGGCTCGCTAGGGATTCCCGTGGCCATCTGGCCGTTGCCGGCGCACCGTGTCACGCCGACTCCCGAGGGGTACGTCTATCGCACGCCGCAGGGGCAGCAGGTGTTGCCCGCCGAGCGGGTCATTGCCTTTCGCTATCCTGATCCGCATGATCCGTACAACGGCGGGTTGTCGCCGTTGCGGGCCTGCTACGAGCAAGTGCGGCTGGTGCGGGAGTGGTCGCAATTCCAGCGCGAGCGACTCGAAAACCACGCCCTCCCCGATGCCATCGTCAGCCCCGAGGGCATGCTGGCCGAGGACGAGCGGGCCCGACTGGAGACGCTATGGAACCATCGGCTGCGTCGCGGCGGCGCGGGTCGCGTACTGATTGCCGATACCGCCTTGCGGGTGCAACTGTTGCAACATTCGCTGGGCGATCTGGCAGCACTGGCGGACTTACGCACGACACGCGAACAAATCTGCAATGCTTTTCACGTGCCGCTCGCCTACTTGAGCAATGAGACCAACCTGGCCAACTTGCAGGCCGCCGAGCAACAGCATCTGGCGCGGGCCATCGTGCCGCGGTTGCGGCGGCGCGATGAAAAGCTCAACGAGCAACTCATCCCGCTGTACGATCCGTCGGGCCGGCTGTTCCTGGCCAGCGAAGACCCGACGCCCAACAACCGTGAACTGACCCTGCGCGAGCGGGAGATGCTCTTGAAGTACGGCGTGTTGAGTGCCGAGGAGATGCGAGCCATGCTCGGGCTGCCGCCCCGGCCGAGCCAAGCACCAGCCGCAACCGCTCCAACCATCGTTCCAGCGGAGGAGGAGAAATGAACCCGTCGATGATCGAAGGCCCGTTGGGTTTTCCGATGCGCGAGGCCAGCGCTCGCATCGTCGAGGCGCTGTTGCGCCGCTTACCCAAAACGCCACAGCACCGCTATCGGCATCTCATTCAAACCCGAGCAACCAGCGAATGCAATCCGGGGGAGCGTTCGGATGTGTCGTGGATCAGCACCGAAGCCGTGGATCGCACCGGTGAAGTCGTGCGAGCCAGCGGCATGGACGATAGGGAGTTTCGTCTCAATCCACTCGTCACGCTCGAACATGATTACTCCCGGCCCCCCGTGGGCCGCTGCCTGTGGCGTCGGCGGGTACGCGATGGCAACACGCACGGCATCAAGGCCAAGACGCATTATCCGCCGCGTCCGGCGGGATTCGACACCAACGCCTCCTGGCCGCCCGACGAAGTGTTTGCTCATATCCAATCCGGCCTGTTGACGGGCAAGAGCATCGGCTTTCTGCCTTTGCAAGTGCATGTGCCCGACGAGGCCGAGGTCCGAGCCAACGGTTGGCCCGAGAGTGTACGCTTGGTGATTGACCGCTGGTTGCTGCTGGAATACGCCTGCGTGAGTCTGCCGGCCAATCCCTTGGCGTTGGTGCAGAGCGTCAGCAAACGTGGGCTAGCCTTCACACGTCTGGCCACGATTGCCGGCCGCATCGAACAGCAAGTGCAAAAGCTCGATTTACGTCGTTATCTGGATGCCAGCGTGCAACATGCCGTCGATCGCGCTCGCGGCCGGGTCTGAGTTGGCCCAGGAACCGGGTCAATCGGCTCCGCCCGAGGTGCGGCCCATCGCCACGTCAAACTCACTGACCAGCGGCACCAGCATGGCGGCGATGGCAAAGCCAAACGCCCCAGCGATGACTAGAAACGGGATGAGAGGGTCGGCCGATTCCTGCGTGCCGGGCTTGGCGATCAGAATGCTCATCACCGCGTAGAGCACTGCTAGGGGGCAGAACCACGAGGCCCAGGACAACGCCGCCGAGGGCCGCTCGCCATTCAGCACATACCACATGCCGCCTATTCCCGCGATCAGGAAGAAAATGAAGCTGCCCCACTGCGATTCAAACTGTCGATTGATGAGAATCAGTGTGATACAAACCAGCGTGCCCACCGTCAGGAAAAATACCGTCGACAGCGCGTGCAAAATGGCCGTCTGGCTGTTGCTGGTGCGCAGGGCCACATGAACGCCCAGAATGGCAGCGAAGGCCAACAGCACTAGGATCGCGCCGATGAGGCAGAGCATCGCCGTGACATTCATCAGCGGGGCGAGTTCGGGATTAAGTTCCGGTGGGCGGGCCAGCACCCCATACAAGCCAAAGATGGCAGCCAGGATGAGCGGAGGGAACAAATATTCTTTCGTGTTGTAGGCGATTCCCAACAACTTGCCAAAGATGAACTCTTGGGCAGTCAGATCAGTCACCAGCAGCAAATCCAGCGCCCCGGTGTCGCGCTCCGAGGTGATAGCGGTGGTGGCCTGAGCCGTCACTAGCAACAGGCTCAGCACGGTCACGGGGATCAGCCCCAGGGCGACCAGAAACGACGAGCGTTCGCTCCCCAGGATCAGCGGGGCCACCACCGGATAGGCGATCAACCCCAGCACGATGAAGTAGGATAGCTTTACCAAAAACGGCCGACGGCCGTACGCCCGGGTGAAAACTTCACGCCACAGAATCGGATTGCCGGTGACCGTGCGTGTGACTCCCGGAGCGGCATGGATGTTGACGCGAATCTCGTCGGCTTTTTCGCTCAGGCCCTTCTCGCGGTCGATGGCGTCCTCGGGTCGTTCGCGCTGCATGATCGGCTCGCCCGAGGGGTTCCAGATGCGCAAGTAGTACAAACCCAGGCCATTGAGCAGGCCGCACAGCCCCAGCATCACCAGGGCAAAGCCATAGGCGGGCGGCAGCCGGTGCGATTCCCAATCGACCCGATGTGCCGATTGCAAAGCGAGAAACGGTTCCAGCCAGGTGGCCAGTTGTGGATCGACTCCAGGGATCAGGCCGACTCCCCGAGCCAGCAGCAGGTAGAACAACAGCAACAGCGTCGTCAGTGCCAGCGATTGAAAGGTCCGCTCCCGCCACAACGCCACCAATCCGCCCAGAGAACCCGCCGCCAGCGAGGTGGCGGCCATCACCACGGTAGCTTGCACGATCTGATCGAAGCCGAAGCCGCCCAAGAGCAGCAGCAGGGTCAGGAAGGGAACGCCCGTCAGCAGCAGTACCAAGATGGGCAGCAGGCTGCCCAGGATCTTGCCCAGCACGATCTCGGCGTTGCTCAGGTCGGTCATCAACAACAAGACAAACGTCCGGCGGTCCTTTTCTTTGGCGATGGAGCTTGCACAAGAGAGGGCCGAAAAAAATAAAAATAAGGCCAGTTGAACATAAGTGAGCAGGACGAACAGCAGCGAACCGAGTTGGGCATTTTCGCCCAACGTGGCCACGCGGTGCAGCCCCAGAGTGGCCAGCCAAGTGGTCAGTGCCACGGCAAGCAGGCCACCCAGATAGGCGGCACGCAGGATAAAATGCCCCGCGGAGCGCGGCACGGTTTGTACCTCGCGAAGAAAAATGGGCCCCAGCACGCGTTGTCTCTCCTCGAACCAAGCGGGTGTTTTCCTTATTTTACGGATCACAAGCCAAACGGTTCAGAGGCCTCACGTCGCCCGGCCCCAGGCTAAACCACCACGAGCGGCATCGCCTGAACAGGAGTTGCTATGAGTTCTTTTTCGTTGGTCACAGGGGGAGCTGGCTTCATCGGCTCGCATCTGGTCGATGCCCTGGTCGCCGAGGGGCAACGCGTGCGTGTCCTGGATGATCTGTCCACCGGCCAGGAGACGAACCTACCTCCAGGGGCAGAGTTGCACCGGGGCAGCGTCGCCGAGGCGGCGGTGGTCGATGCGGCCATGTCGGGCGTGGAGGTGGTGTACCACTTGGCGGCCTTGGCCTCGGTGCAACGCAGCGTTGAGGACCCGGCCGAGAGCCACCGCGTCTGTGCCACGGGCAGCTTGCACGTTCTGGATGCAGCCCGGCGACACCGGGTGCGTCGCGTCGTCTATGCCGCTAGTGCCAGTGCCTACGGCCTGCCCAGCGGTCCGGTCCAGTCCGAGAGCGACCCCGTGCGGCCCTTGTCGCCCTACGCCGCCGCCAAGCTAGCCGGCGAAGTCTATTGCCAGGCGTTCGCGGCGAGCTATGGCTTGGAAACGGTGCGGCTGCGGTTTTTCAACATCTTCGGTCCGCGACAGCGGTCGGACAGCCCCTACTCGGGCGTGATCGCCATTTTTGCCGCCCTGCTCGCCGCCGGCAAGACCCCCACCATCTTCGGCGATGGCCAGCAGACGCGCGACTTTACCTACGTCAGCGACGTGGTTCAAGCCTTGCGTCTGGCGGCCGATATGCCCGGACTGCGCGATGAGGTTTTCAACGTCGGCACCGGCAAGCCAACCAGTTTGCTGGAGTTGGTGACCGAGTTAAACGCCCTGCTGGGAACGGCGGTGCAGCCCCGGCATGCCGAAGCGCGGCCGGGAGACATCCGCCATTCCTGTGCCAACATCGAGCAAGCCCAGGCACGGCTAGGGTATCGCCCGCAGGTGTC
>Ga0272446_1007234_pt1 | contig 11129 bp, 6 predicted proteins | sample YNPCB0061_FD_194587 | JGI IMG/M metagenome (GOLD analysis project Ga0272446, IMG submission 194587) | Hot spring microbial mat communities from Yellowstone National Park, WY, United States - YNP-CB-006-1 | ecosystem: Environmental > Aquatic > Thermal springs > Hot (42-90C) > Sediment | place...
TACCTCCCACCACGACTCTCATTCGCCACAGCTTCTTCCAGACCGGCCGGCGCAGACCAATCATCGCCTCTTCCCAGACACGCCATCTCCTCCTGCGTGACGCGACATCGCCAGTCGCAACACGCTGGCGCCTCAGGCATCTTGTCTGCGTCGTCCCTCGTGACCAGCCAGATCTCGATGATCTCGATCACGATCGTGCGCCGGATGAGGCGTTTCACAAGAGGGATATAGCACCGGCCAGCGCGCCAAAGTTTGCATTTCTTGACAAGTCGCACAGGATGAATCTTGAGCTGCCGGCGCGACCGGCAGGGTACAATGCCTTTGCAATCGAGTCCATCCAGATGAAGAAACGCGCATCCGCCGAACTGGCGGAGTCCTACACCAGGTTCGGGGACTTGCTGCGCTATCTTCGCCGGCAGGCGCGCCTGACTCAACAACAGCTCGGCATCGCTGTCGGTTACAGCGCGGCGCAAATCAGCCTGCTGGAGAACGGGCGGCGGCAGCCAGACCTGACCACGCTTGCGGCGCTGTTTGTGCCGGCGCTTGGGCTGGAAGAATCGCCGGATCTGGCGCGCCAGCTCCTCCACATGGCATCGGCCTCGCGCCAGGCCGGCGCACCCGGCCCCGCGCCGCAGACCATCCAGCGCATGGTTCGCCGCCGGATGGTCGTCAGCGACGTGATCGAGACGGACGACGAAGCAGTAGACACCGTTCGCCGCCGTCCGCCTGCGCCGGTCGTGCCGTTGATCGGGCGTGAACAGGATCTGGCAACCGGCCTGGCTCGTCTGCTCGATCCCGATGTCCGGCTGTTGACACTCGTCGGACCGCCCGGCGTGGGCAAAACCCGTCTGGCCCAGCAAATGGCCTGGGAAGCGCGCGATGTGTTCATGCATGGCGTGTGTTGGGTGGAGCTTGCGACGGTCTCTGACTCCGGCCTGGTGGCAGCGGCCATTGCCCGCGCGCTTGACACGCAGCCGGCCAACGGCGAGGACGAGCAAGAGGCGGTTCGGCGCTGCCTGCGCGACCAGCATTTGCTGCTGGTGATTGACAATTTCGAACAAGTGCTGGACGCGGCGCCGGTCATCGCAGATTTGCTGGCTTGCGCGCCGCAACTCAAGGCGCTCATCACGAGCCGCCAGTCGCTGCGCCTCTATGGCGAGCACCAGCATCACGTGCCGCCGCTGGCGCTGCCGGATCTGGCGCGTCTGCCGGCGGAGCGCGATCTCTTGCTCTATCCCTCCATTGCCTTGTTCGTCGCGCGGGCGCGCGCCATTCAGTCAGACTTTGCCATGACGGCTGAAAACGCGCTGGCCATCGCCGCGATCTGTGTGCGGCTGGACGGCCTGCCGTTGGCGATCGAGCTGGCAGCCGCCCAAACCGGCCTGTTCACCCCGCAAGAACTGGCGGCCCGGCTGGTGGAGAGCGCCCATCGATTCTCCATTCTGCGCCAACAGGCGCGCAATGTGCCGGCCCGCCATCAAACACTCGCCGATGCCATTGACTGGAGTTACCGGCAACTCGACTTGAGCGAACAAGCGCTGTTCGCCCATCTGGGCGTGTTTGTCGGGTCATTCGATCTGCCGGCGGTGGAAGCCATCTACAAGCCTCTTGCGCGCCCGGCCGATGGCGCGCCCCCCGCCGATCTGAACAGATCCACACGGGCGTTGCTGCAATCTCTCGTCAGCAAGAGCCTGGCGCAGGTCATCCCCGCTGCGCGCGGCGAGGCGCGTTTCACCCTGCTCGAAACGTTGCGCGAATTTGCCCTGGCGCAACTGACAACCGCCGGCGAACTCGAGTCCGCCCGGCGCAGGCATGCCGGCTATTACCTCGCGCTGGCTGAGCAGGCGCGCCAGCAAGCCTGGGAACCGCAGGGATCATCGGCGCTGGAGCGATTCGAACGCGATCATGACAACTTGCGCGCAGCGTTGCGCTGGCTGCTGGATCACGATCCCGCCGCCGCCCTGCAATTGGCCGGCGCGATCGGCCCTTACTGGCAAACGCGCGGCCGCTACACCGAAGGGCGTGATCTGCTGGCGCGGGCGCTGCGCTATCCCGGCGGCGATCCATCGCACCGGGCGCGCGCGCTCATGGCCGCCGCCACATTGGCCCATCGCCAGAGCGACTACACCAGCGCCATGGCCCTGGCTCAGCAAGGCATCACCCTCTACCGCGAGATGGGCGACCAGGCCAGCCTGGGGCGCGCTCTGCAAACCTGCGCCTGGATCGCCTACGACATGCACGACCGCGCCGGCGCAGAGCGCATGTTCCAGGAGAGTCTGGCGATCCTGCGCCAGGCCGGCGACCAGCGCAGCGCCGCAACCATCCTCACCGAGCTGGCGCACATCGTCCATCAGCCCGGTGTCAACGACGAGCAGGTGAGCCGTTCGCTCGATGAAGGGATGACCATTCTGCGCGCCCTGGGCTGGACACAGGGAATCGCGCACGCGCTGTTCGAGCGCGGCACGCTGGAGGTGCGGCTGGGGCGGCTGGACCGCGCGCAGCCTTATTTTGTCGAGGCGCTGACGCTCTATCAGCAGCTTGGCCAACCACATCTGGCCGCGTGGGCGCAGGCCTCGCTGGGAGAAGTGGCCTGGCTGCGCGGAGACCTGGCCACTGCCGAGGCGCGCTACACGTTGGCGCTGAACGAGTTTGCAGCGTCGCAGGACCGCTCGGCCATTCTCATTGTGACGCATCACCTGGGGCAGATTGCGCGCCGGCGGAACGACGTTGCGCGCGCAGGCCGGCTCTACTCGCAGAGCCTGCGCATGGCGCGCGAGCTGAACAACCAGCACATGGTGGCGCGCTGTCTGGCCGGGCTGGCCGGCGTGGCGTTGCTGCAATCACACCCCGAAAAGGCCGCCCGGCTGTTGGGCGCCGCATTCCGGCTGTTCGACGCGCTGCCGCCGTTTCTGGCGCCCGCAGATCGGGCAGAGTACGAGCAATTCGTCTGCCAGGCGCGAGCGGCGCTGGGCGACGCTTTCGACGCGGCGTGGGCCGAGGGCGCTGCGTCAGATCATCCAGAGGCTTGAGTCTGCTCATCTGTCGCTCAGCCGGCTGTGTTATTTATCCGTCCCAGATGCCTCACCCTCCCTCAGGCGCTGAGCCTGCGGCAGGAATCGCGAATCATCAATCGTCAACTGTTAATCGTCAATCGCTCAATCGTCAATCATCAATTCCTGGAGGTGTTTTGTGAATCGTCCTGTAAACATCTGGAGCCGGGCGTTGCGCGGCGTGCCGCGACTCAATCCTGATGAGTGGCGCCGGCTGGATGCGCTGGCGAAGTGGCTGATCGCCACGCGCTCGGCTGTGCTCATCATGACGTTCATCTCGGCGGCCATCGCCGGCATCTTTGCCATCCGCGCTGGCCGGTTCGACTTCGGACTGTGGGCCATCATGACAGTCGGGCTGGTCATGGCGCACGCCACCAACAATCTGCTGAACGACATGACCGACTACTCGCGCGGCGTGGACAAGGGCAACTATTACCGCGCGCAGTACGGCGTGCAGCCGCTGGAAGCCGGCTTCTGGACGATGAAAGACGCCTGGCGCTACGCCATCGTCACCGGCGGCATCGCGCTGGCCTGCGGCATCATCCTTGTGCTGGCGCGCGGCGGGTTGACTGCGCCGCTGCTCGTCGCGGGGGCGTTCTTTGTGCTGGCTTACACCTGGCCGTTGAAGTATGTGGGCCTGGGCGAAGTGGCGGTGCTGCTGGTGTGGGGGCCGCTGATGATTGGCGGCGGTTACTATGTGGTGACCGGCGCGTGGGATTGGAACGTGGTATTGGGCGGGCTGCCCTATGCGCTGGGCACGACAATGGTCATCTTCGGCAAGCACATCGACAAGCGCGCCGCCGATCGTGAGAAGCGCATCTTCACACTGCCGGTGATTCTGGGCGACAATCTGGCGCGCTGGGTGGCCATCGGCTGCATGGCGCTGCAATATGTGTTGGTGATCGGGCTGGCGCTGGCCGGCTTCTTCAGCCCGGTGCTGCTGATTGTGTTCCTGGCCGCGCGGCAATTTGCGCTGGCCTTCAAGATGTTCCGCCAACCGAAGCCGGCTGAAAAGCCCGACTGGTTCCCCGCCGACGCCTGGCCGACCTGGCTGGCCGCGTTTGCCTTTGTGCACAACCGCGCCTTTGGCCTGCTGTTCCTGGCCGGCCTCGTCATCGACACGGGCATCCGGTTGATGGGCGTTTGACGTTGATCGCTGCGGCTGCTGCGCGCGCCTACGAATCAATGCGTTCCTTTTCAAAGCGCAGCCAGCGGGCGCTGTGCGCTTCAAGCGAGATCGGCGCGCCCGGCTCGAGCGCGGTCTGCGCAACGGCATCGCTGATGGCGCGGTAACGGTGCGGGCCGGCTTGCAGATAAACCGCCTGAGCCGGCCCATCGTTGATGAGAAAGAAGTGGTCAGCAGCCGGCGCAGCCAGACGATAGACAATCGCCCCTGCGCAGTGATACGGCGGGCGATACGACCCCAGCGCATGGCGAATCAGCAACGACTCCAGGGGCGCGTTGCCGGGCCGCGCGCACGATAGCGCGGCCTCGCAGCCGATCAAGACCGCGACGCCGCGCCCGAGCGCATTTTCACAGATGGCCGGCCCGCCGTTGTCATATCGTTCGAGGACCTGCGCTGTCGTTGCCGTCAGGTCGCACACGAAGCCGGCCAACGGCTGGCCGCCGATGGCGCGCGGAACGTTCGAAGCATATTGAAAATCATCGAGCGCGCAGCCAAACAGGCGCTCGAACAACGAGCCGGGGCCGGTGGGAATCTTGCGGGCGCGCTCGTCGAACCAGGCCGAAGGCATATCCATCACCAGGCGCCCGCCCCGTTCGACATAGCCGGCCAGAATCTCAAACACATCGCTGCTCAGCGTCAGCATGGCCGGCAGATAGATGACCTTGTAGCGCGCCGCCAGCCCGCGCCGCAGGTCGTTGGCTGTGACGTGTTCCCAGGACACATTGGCATTGATCAGCGCGCGACCTGCGCCAACCCGGGCCAGCACCGGCATATCCACAAAGAGATCACGGCCGCTGTCGGCCATGACCGCCCATTGAATATCGTTCTCCTGATCGAACAGCACGCCAACCAGCGGTTCCTTGCGAGCCTGCCAGAGTTCATCTCGCAGGCGGCGGGCGGCCTGGCCGATCTGTCCGGCGCGGATGGCGCGTGGGCCGGGTCGGTTGTTGCGATCGAGCAGCGAATACTCGCCCGCCTCGCGGCCCGCGCTGCGCGCCGACCAGCACCACAGGCCAAAACCGCGATAGCCGGCCGCCAGCCAGGTCAGCATGAGTTGCGTCATGACGCCGGCGTCAACCGTGAAGGCCGGCAGATGCGCGCGCGCAAAATCCGACCAGCCCTTGTCGCCGCTGATTTGCTGCGGCCCGCCGGTCGATTCCCAAGTGGCGCTCCAGCCGCCTTTGAAGACATCGGCAGCCAGTGAAGCGTACAGATAAGCCGGTCGAGTTACTTCGTAGTTCACCTTGTCGAAGTGCCAGGCCAGATGTGTGGAGGGATAGAGCGATCCGCGCCCGGCCATCAGATCGGCAATACCCTCGATGTCGATGCCGCGCCCGGCCAGCGGTAGAAACAGGCTCATCTCGCCGCCGGCGCGGGTTGGCTCATGCGGATCGCGCGCCAGGTGCGCGTCTACCCGCTCGCGCACCTGGCGCAGAAAGACCTCGGACTTGAAGCGGATCACATCTTTATAGCGGTTGTAGTCGCGGTCGTCGCCGGCCGGCAGAACCGAGGCGATCGCCTGCTCCCACGTTTGCCAGTCGTGGCCGCTCAAGTCGGCATGGCCGGCGTTCCACGCATCCTTCAGCGCATCCAGACTGCCATATTTGCGTTGCAGCCAGGTGATGAATTCGGGAACAGCCCGGGGATCGATGCGTGCGTCGGTGGTGGAAAGCTCATGCGCGACCGAGAACGTCCAGCGCGCTGCGGTGCGGGCCGGCTCGCGTTCATTGGGCAAAGGCGGCTGAGCGGGGCGGTCAATGCGCGCGCGCAGGACGCGCTCCTGATGGGCCAGCCAGGCCGGGTGCATGCGCAACGCTTCGATCGGCGTGTCGCGCGGGATGCCCAACCGGTCGAGCAGCGCGTCGCTGATGTCCTCCCAGCCGGCGTCGTCATACCACCACGGGATGATGCCTTCATCCAGCGCCATGTGCATGAAGCGCCGTTCATCCCAGCCGGGCAGCAACAGGAACTGCTTCAAACAGGTGAAGCCCAGTTGCTTCATCAACCGCAGATGCGCGCGCAGATCGTCCCAGCCCATATCGGGCGACTGGATCAGGACACAGCCAACGGGCATGGGGCGCAGACGCCTGAACTTGCGCTGGGCCGGGGTGTCGCGCAGCGCATCGCACAGGCCGGTCAGGAACTCATCAGACATTGGCATTCCTCCAGAGCACCGGTTACCGCAAGCGGAGCGGCGCAGTTGACTCTCGAACGATCAGAGGACTTTCGAGCTGGGTATAGCCGCCTTTGGGCGGGCCATCGGAGCGCAGTTGCTGACGCAACCAGCGCACGGCGATGCGACCCATGCGCGCTTTTGGCACAGCGATCGTGGTCAGGGGCGGATTGGTGTGAGCGGCGATCGGGATGTCGTCGAAGCTGATGATGGACATGTCGTCCGGCACGCGCAGACCGTGCGCGCGAACGGCGTTCAACGCGCCGAGGGCCAGGAAATCGTTGTACACCACCACTGCGGTAGGCCGATCATCGGCAGGCAGATCGAGGATATTCGACATGCCCTGAAAAGCGCCTTCCATCGACTGCACCGTTTCCGGGCGCCAGTGAGGCGGCATGGTCAGTCCGCGCTCGGCCAGCGCCAGCTCGATGCCGCGCAGGCGTTGGCGGGTGTGTTCAGCGTCGGCCGGGCCGGGCAGATAGCCGATGCGGGTGTGCCCCAGATCGAGCAAGTGCTGCGCGGCGCGCCGGGCGGCGCTCTCAAAGTTGACCACGATGCTATAGATTTCAGGGTGCGACACGCGCAGGTTCATCACGACCAGCGGCAGACGCGCGCGCTCGTAAAAATCGATCCAGGACTGAGGGGGCAGGTTGGAACCGCAGGCAATGATCGCCTCCAGGCGATGCTGGCTCAACGTGTCGAGAACGCGGTGCTGATATTTGGGATCGGCCGTAGTGTTGATCAGCACCGAGAACAGGCCGTCGCGATCGGCCTCCTGCTGCGCGCCTTCGGCGATCTCGTGGAAGAAGGGATTGACCGTGTCCATGATAAGCAGCGCCAGCGTATGTTCAGAGAGCAGCGGGGGCGCAGCGGCGCGCCTGGGTTCATAGCCCAGCTCGGCCATGGCGGCTTCGACCTGCGCGCGCAGTGTGTCGCTGACCGGGCCGGTCTGATTGATGACGCGCGAGGCAGAGGCGAGCGACACGCCGGCCCGACGGGCGACATCAATCAAGCGAGGTGAATGGGTCGCCTGTGACATAAGCATCGACCTTAAAAAGTGTTCTTTGACTGACAGATGCGATCCTATCAGCTTTTCCGATTTTTTCAATATATCGCTGAAAATTTCACAAAGAGGATTGACATTTGGCTTTCGGGGCGGTATGCTAGGCTCAAAATCAGGCGCTTTCTGAAATTTTCATTCGAGACCCTGGGAAGCTGCCCCCAAGGCAGTTTGATTATCAGACAGATTTGGTTCATAGAAGGAGAAGGAGGAGCTAGCATGTCCAGCAAAAAGGTTTCGCGACGCAGTTTTTTGGGCGTTTCTGCTGCCGGCGCAGCCGGCTTTCTGGCGGCCTGCGCCGCGCCAGCGCAGCCGGCCCCAGCGCCCACCAGCCCGCCTGCCGCCGAGGCCGGCCCAACAGCGGCCCAACCCGCTGCGACGGCAACTCAGCCGGCCGGCCCGATCGCTTTGAAATTCGACAAATACCCCAACGGTTGGACCAGCGCGATTACCCCGCCGCGCTGGAAAGCCCCCAGCACGCTCGAAATCTCGCTGGCCGTGCGTGAGAATCCGAACCAGAAATTCCCGGAAGGCGACGACGCCGTCAACACTCCCCACAACCGCCTGATGCGCGACGCCCTGAACGTCTTCCCCAAAGCCGCCTTCACCTACACCGGCGACTACGACGCCAAAATGCTGGCAGTCATGTCGGATGGGAATTTGCCCGACTATGTCTTCCTGAATCCGCAACTGTATGGGCGCTTCCGCCAGGCTGACGCGCTGGAGGATATCACCGATATCTGGAACAGCGTCGCTTCTGAGCAATTGAAGGAATACGCCAGCCGCTACGACGGGCGGTTGATGAAGTCTGTGTCGGTCAACGGGCGCATGATCGGGCTGCCGTCGGGCGCGAAATTTGAAGCTCAGGACAACATGCTGTTGTACTACCGGGCCGACATTCTGGAAAAGTTGAACCTCAAGCCGCCGGAGACAGTCGCCGAGCTTGAAGAAGTGCTGCGCGCGACCAACAAGGAGTTCGCCGGCGACTCGTCGTGGGTGGGCCTGCCGGCGCACCGCGTCATGGTGAGCTGGATCAACAGCTTCGACGTGTTCTTTGGCCCAACCGGCGCGATCCCCTCGATTGGCCGCACCGACATCCGCATCTGGGTGAAAGACCCGCAGAACAGCGGCAAGTTGATCTATGGCAGCGTGGATGAGCGCATCAAGCCGGTGCTGGAAATGCTGCAAAAATGGTACAAGGATGGACTCATCGACAAAGAGTTTTACACGCGCGACGAAAGCAAGTCCACCGATCCGGTGGCTGCCGGCAAGTGCGCGGTGTTCTTTGCGCCGGCATGGGGGATTGGCTGGCCGGCCGGCCTGACCAAACAAAATGTGCCCGAAGCGCGCTGGGGCTTTACCCTGCCTCCCACCGACGCCAGCGGCAAGCGCGGCTGGCTGGAGACGGCGCCGTCCTATGGCTACATCGACGGCTTCCGCACAGGCATCGAGCCGCAGAAGGTCGAAGCCGTGATTCAGGTTATGAACTGGGCGCTTGAGAACGTGACCCGCTGGCGCGAGCAAAACATCTATGGCTTTGAGGACTGGGACTGGAGATACAACGCAGAAAACCAGCAATACGTCATCAGCAACAACCGCCCCGGCACATATCTGCGCACCGCTTTCACCAACAGCAATAACTGGGGCGGATATTACCTGAAGAACGCCGCCGACTTCTACGCCTACGCCGCAGAACTGGCTGCCGGCGACGCAGCGCAACTGAACGGCTGGCAACAGGCTCTGGTCGAAGTGGCCAAACACCCTGAACTGGGCGAGAAAGACACACAGCCGGTGGTGCAACAAGGGGTTGGCCAGGGGGTTTACCCCGAATTCTTCGGCCCGCCCACCAGCACCATGGCCTCGCGCGGCGCGCAGCTCGACAAGCTGGAGCAGGAAACCTTCACCGCTATCATCACCGGCTCCAAGACCCTGGCCGACTATGACCAGTTTGTGGCGGACTGGAAGAAGAACGGCGGCGACCAGATCACCGACGAAGTCAATCGCTGGTACGAAACCGGCGAAACCGTCTGACACAACCCCTTGCCGTGAGAGTCGCTTGCGGCGGGCAACCCGCCGCGAAAGCGGGCGCGCAACTGCGGGCGCGCAACTGCGGGCGCGCGCAAGCGCGATCAGCCAGAGGGCGCCCGCTCTGCTTGCCTTAGTCGCCGTGAGCACGCCACCCGCTTCAATCCGTTTTCTCAACGGTATCATTCTCCAGCAGATCAATGGCTGTTTCCACACAGATCAAGCGACGCGAACGGGCCGGTCGTTCCGGGGCATGGCGCCGGCACGGCGCCGGGCTGCTCTGGCTCATGGTGTTGCCAGGCCTCCTGCTCATTGTCACCTTCAGCCTGACACCGACCTTTGGGCTGGTGATCGCCTTCATGGACTTCAACCCGCTGAAGGGGTTCTTTGGCTCGCGCTGGGTTGGGCTGGGCAATTTCGATCTGTTGTTCGCGCTGCCCGACCTGGGCGAACTGATGCGCAACACAGTCACCATCGCCGCCGGCAAGATTGCGCTTGGCCAGATCCTTACCCTGATCTTCGCGCTGCTGCTGAACGAAGTGTACGAGCAACACACCTGGTTCAAGCGCATCGTGCAGACACTCACCTCCTTCCCACACTTTCTATCGTGGGTGGTGATCGGCGGCATCATGATGGACGTGCTGGCGTCCAACGGCATCCTGAACCAGGGGCTGCGCGGACTGGGGCTGGACCAGCCGCCCGCCTGGCTGGGCGATCCGCGCGTGTTCCCCCTGACGATGATTCTGAGCGATGTCTGGAAAAACTTCGGCTGGGGCGCGATCATCTTCCTGGCGGCCATGACCAACGTCAGCCCGGAGAATCATGAGGCCGCTGCCATCGACGGGGCCGGCCGGTTCCAGCGCATGTGGCATGTCACTATCCCCGGCATCGCCCCAATCGTCGTCCTGCAATGGGTGCTGTCCATCGGCAACATACTCAACGCCGGCTTCGATCAAATCCTGTTCCTGTACAACCCGGCGGTGTACGCCACCGGCGACGTGCTGGACACCTATGTGTACCGCGTCGGCATCCAGTCTGCCCAGTGGAGCTTCGGCGTCGCCGTCGGCGCAATCAAAAGCGTCATCAGTTTCGCGCTCGTGCTGATCTCGTGGTATCTGGCCAATCGTTATTCGGGATGGAGGCCGTTCTAGCAACGGCGATGGGCGGCAGCCAACCCGGCTGCTCAACGCTTCACACATCATGGTCAAGGACAAGTCGATTGGATCGCGGCTTTTCGACGCGCTGAACTACACGCTGCTGATCGGCGCCGGCGCGCTGTGTCTGGCCCCCTTTCTGCACATTACAGCGGTCGCGTTTAGCAAGGCCGGCCCGGTGGCCGGCAACCTGGTGCAATTCATCCCGATCGACCCCACGCTGCAAAACTTCGTCATCGCCTTTGAAAATCCGCGCATCTGGAGCGCCTTCTTCTGGGCCGTGGCGCGGGCTGTGGCTGGCACGGCGCTGAGCGTCGGCGTCTGCGTGCTGACGGCCTATCCAATGTCCCGGTCGGCCGATGCATTTCCGCCGCGCACGGCTCTCGTGGTGTTGTTCCTTTTCTGCATGTTGTTCAGCGGCGGTCTGATCCCGTTCTTTCTGGTTGTGCGCGCGCTGGGGCTGTACAACACATTCGGGTCA
>Ga0272446_1007236_pt1 | contig 11127 bp, 10 predicted proteins | sample YNPCB0061_FD_194587 | JGI IMG/M metagenome (GOLD analysis project Ga0272446, IMG submission 194587) | Hot spring microbial mat communities from Yellowstone National Park, WY, United States - YNP-CB-006-1 | ecosystem: Environmental > Aquatic > Thermal springs > Hot (42-90C) > Sediment | place...
GCCGATCGCCAGCAGTCGCGCCGTTCCCCTGAACCTGACCACTCGACCTCTCCTTTCGCGTTCTAAGCCGTTCCCCTCACCCGACGGGCTCCGCGACGTCCAACCTCTGCCTTGTACGCTATACGCTGGATGGGACCGCGCGCCCTCCCGTCAATCACACTCCTAGCGGCGGAGCCACATCCGCCGGTGCTCGATCCCTGCGTCGAGGAACACCGGGCCTTCTGCCTCGAAGCCCAGGCGCTCGTAAAACCCGATCACCGGAAGCTGCGCGTCCAGCACTAGCGTGTCGCAGTGCCGAAGGGCGGCCGCCATCGCGTAGTGCATGAGCGCGCGCCCGATGCCCTGCCCCCTGTGCTCGCGCAAGAGGGCCACTCGGCCGATCTTGGCGCATCCGTCTTCCAGGTGGACCACCCTCGCCGTGCCGACGATCTCGCCACCCACTTCGACCACGAAGTGCGCGGCGTCGGCGTCGTGGTGATCGAGCTCCTCCTCTTCAGGGACGGCTTGCTCCTCAACGAACACTCGCATTCGCACCGCAAAGCACGCTTCCCTGTCGGCATGCGTAACTGCCGGTCGTATCGTCACTTGCACCCGTTCGACCTCATCAGCCATGAGTGTCCGCGGTCTCGAGCCTGAGTCCCGCGCGTCGTTGTCTAGGAGCGACGATCCGCTCCGACCGTCCACGCCAGCATCGCCGCAGTGAGCCCGGCGCAGATCGCGCCGAGAGCGAACGGCGCAGCGGCGTGCCGCCCGTAAAGGAAGCCCGCGATCAGGCTTGCCGGCAACGCGAGCGCCCCCACGACAAAGTGGTAGGCGCCCAGGTCAGTTGCCCTTCGTTCCGGGTCCGCAAGGTCAGCGGCGTAGGCCCGCTGCGTTCCTCCTGTCATGGTGTAGTACGCGCCATAGAGAAGAAACAGGCCCCAGACGTGCCACGGCGAGCTTGCGAGCGCGAACCCCAGGTAGACGAGAGAGAACACCATGAGGCCGGCGATCAGCAGCGGCCGCCTTCCGACCCGGTCCGACAGTGCGCCCGCCGGATAGCCCAGCACGGCCTCCACCACGTTGAAGGCCGCGTAGAGCAACAGCGACATGCGCACAGCACCGTCTCCCGGCGCTCCACCTACCCCGGAGGACAGCACGTCCTGCGCCCGAAGCACAAGGAAGGCGTCGGACGAGTTGCCGATGCTGAAGACCGCCAGCGCGATGAGGTATCGGCGGTACGCCGAGCTCAGCCCTCGGAAGGACGGCAACGGGGGAGACGGCGCCGTTATCTTGTCCGGCCGACGCCGCTCGCGCACCCAGATCGCGAGCACGGCGACAGCCAGTGCGCCAGGCGCGAACGCCAGCAGGTACAGGTCGCGAAGCGCTCCTGGTCTCCATGAGAGGAATGCATAGCCGATGAGCGGACCGAGGACGGCACCCGCAGTGTCCATCCCACGATGGAGACCGAACGCCCTTCCCCGGACCTCCGGCGAGCAGCTCTCGGCGATGAGCGCGTCTCTCGGCGCGGACCGGAGGCCCTTGCCAGCGCGGTCCAGAAAGCGACCGACCAGCACTCCGCCCCAGCCCGTGGCGAGACCGATGAGCGGCTTGGAGACGGCACCCAGTCCGTAGCCCGCTAGGGTGAGCGGCTTGCGCCGACCGATCCGATCGGACAGCCAACCAGCGTACAGCCGCAGCAAGCTGGCCGTGCTCTCCGCAATGCCCTCGATGACACCCACGGCCCACGGCGCCGCCCCCAGCACTCTCGTGAGGAGGGCGGGGTTGGCCGCGTACACCATTTCGCTCGAGACGTCCGCAAGGAAGCTGACAGCGCCCAGCGCTCGGACCGTCCCGCCGATGCGCGGAGGGTCGCCACCTGCCGAGGTCGAATGGCTCACCGAGACCCCCCTTCGCCTCCTACTGCGGCATACGTCCGTTTCTTGACACATACCCGAGCCGAGCACTACAATGCCACCGGTGGACGGGTTGCGCCCGCTCGCTACAGGGCGTTTGCACGACGTCCTGGTCTCGCGCCAATCCTTCGGAGGAGGCACGCATGGCCAAGGCCGTCACCACGCGGTCCGACCTGCTGGAACGTGAGTTCGAGGTCGGTCTCGGCCTCGTCATTCGCGGGGTCATCGTGCTCGTTGTATCGCTGATCCTCGTCTGGCTCTTCACGCGAAGCGAGCTGTTCTCCCTGGTGGTTCTCGCATGGATGGGTGCGCTGGCCGGCGCCGTCGTCGCCGGTGCGGGCGCACGCCGGATGATCGTGGCCCGGAAGCTGCCGACGGTGTCCGTCCCGTGTCCGTACTGCGACTATCCCATGCAGTTCGCCACCGAACCCACAACCGACTACGACTGCGAGAAGTGCCATCGGCGCGTGTACTACGAGAATGGCAAGCCCGCCGAAGTCGTGAAGGTGACGTGCGACGCCTGCCGCACAGAGCACCGGGTGTCGGTCAAGGCTCAGCGCTTCGTCTGCGATCGCTGCAACCGCCCCGTGAGGCTTCCGGGCCAGAGCCAGACGCCTTCGGCTCCCGCAGGCGACGAAGCGCTGCGGAACTACGATGTGATCCTCACGCAGGTGGGACGCCAGCCGACGGAAGTGGCGATGGCGGTGCAAGACCTCCTGGTCTGCAACCTGCCCGAGGCGCGGCGGCGCATGCAAGACCTTCCCCTCACCGTGACTCGAGGCGTCTACGAGCGCAAGGCGGAGGCTATTCGCCGTCGCCTGCGGGATCTCGGGGCTACCGCCGTCATCCGACCCTCGCAGGAGCAGTAGCTCCCAACGCGGTCGCCATCTCCCAGACTTGGGCCCGTGACATTCTCGCCTGATGGCGTTCGGCTGCTGCCGCAGCCTTGAGCAGAGTGCCAGAACGACCGTCCTGCCTCATCTCGCGGAACGCCGACGCGCCGAGTAGGGCCCCACGATGGAATTCGGTCCATCGGGGCAGGAGTGCGCCTCCTGCTCGTGGAGGACGCTGGCGTCAAGGACCGTGTCGGCATCCTCCAGATGGTCGTGGCGATACGCCGGTCTGCGCAAAAGTCAACTGAGCTTTTCGACGAGTTCGAGAGCTTCCGCGGGCTCGAGGATGACCGTCACTCGGTCGAGCGGTACGTTGTCCGCCGCACTGACCATGAGCACGATGCCGACGTCTCCTTTTCGGACTTATCGCGTCCGCGCTGCATGGCGCGATGGTTGCCGCCGCGTCAGGCCTCTGGCCCCCAACGGTCTTCGCGCCACCCGTGGTGACCCACGACGGGCACGAAGACGCAGCGCCCATGCTCCGACCATGATGTGCGCCCGCGGGCGTCTTTGCGTATGAGGGTGAGCGTCTGCACGTCCCGGTCTCCTACCGGCACGACCAGCCTCCCGCCGGGCGCCAGCTGCTCCACGAGCGGGGGCGGTACCGACGGCGCGCCGGCCGTCACCACGATGCACGGGTAGGGGGCCTCGTCGGGCCATCCCAGCGTGCCGTCCGCCGCGTGGATCTCGACGTTCGTGTAGCCGAGCCCTTCCAGGATTCGTTTCGCCCGCTCGGCCAGCACGGCGTGCCGCTCGATCGAGATCACTTTGCGACAGAGCTCGGCGAGCACGGCGCACTGGTAGCCGGAGCCGGTGCCAAGCTCGAGGACAACCTCGGACCCCTGCAACTCGAGCAGCTCGGTCATCAGCGCCACCATCAACGGCTGGGAGATCGTCTGGTTCTCGCCGATGGGCTGCGGGCGGTCGTCGTAAGCGCACTCGCGCCAGGGCTCGGGCACAAAGAGGTGCCGAGGAACGCGGCGCATGGCCGCCAGGACGCGCGCGTCGCGGATGCCGCGCGCCACGAGCTGCTCGCGCACCATGCGGTCGCGCGCCTCCTGCTCCTTGTCGCGCACCGCCTGCCTCCTAGAAGCCGCGCCTGAGGAGCCACTCAGGAGCAGACTATGGCTCGGTGAGCGCTTCCGGCCGCATCAGCGGGAAGAGGATGACGTCGCGCAGACTGGCCGCGCCGGTCAGCACCATGGCAAGGCGATCGATGCCGCCCCCGAACCCGCCGGTCGGCGGCATTCCGTACTCCAAAGCGCGCAGAAAGTCCTCGTCCATGGGGTGCGCTTCTTCGTCGCCCGCGATGCGCTGGCGCTGCTGCGCCTCGAACCGCACACGCTGCTCGATGGGGTCGTTGATCTCGGAGAAAGCGTTGCCCAGTTCCTGGCAGGCGATGTAGACCTCGAACCGGCGTGTCAGCGATGGGTTCGTTGGGTGACGCTTCGCCAGAGGCGATGTCTCGATGGGGAAGTCCGTGATGAAGGTGGGTTGCACCAGCGTCGGCTGGGTGTAGAGCTCGTGGAGCTTCTCGATGATCCCGCCCAAGGATGTCTCTCGTTCGTGCGGCACGCCCAGCCGGTCGCACGCCGCCCGCGCCGATTCGATGCACGACAGCTCCTCGCGCCCGATGCCGGCATTCTGCTCGATCCCGTCCAGCATGCTCAGGCGACGCCAGGGCCTGCGCCCCAGGTCAATGTACTCCTCGATGGACTCGCCATCGCGCTCCCGGCGGATGGTGAAGGCCGGTGCTCCGTTGACTGCTGTGCATGCATCGGCATACATCTCCTCGACGAGGTCCATCATTCCGTCGAGATCGGTGTACGCCTGATAGAGCTCCAGCAGCGTGAACTCCGGGCTGTGCCGCGTCGAGATGCCTTCGTTTCGGAAGACGCGGCCGATCTCGTAGACCTTCTCGAAACCACCCACGATGAGGCGCTTCAGCGGCAGCTCCAACGATATGCGAAGCTTGAGGTCGCAGTCGAGCGCGTTGTGGTGCGTCTTGAATGGCCGGGCGGCCGCGCCGCCGGCGACCTGCTGCAAAACGGGGGTCTCAACTTCCAGAAAGCCCCGCGAGTCCAGAAAGCGGCGCAGCGCCGACACAAGCCGGCACCGTTTCTCGAGAGTGGCGCGGGAGCTGGGATTCGCAATCAGGTCGACATAGCGCATGCGGTAGCGCTGTTCCACGTCGTGCAGACCGCCGAAGTGCTCGTCACCACGCTCCTTGCCAATGGGGATGGGCCGCAAGCACTTGGCCAGGAGGATGATCTCAGAGGCATGAACGCTTGGCTCGCCCGTGCGCGTGCGAAAGACGACGCCTCGGACGCCCACGATGTCGCCGTAATCCAGCTCCTTCGCCTCGCAGTAGGCAGCGTCCCCAAGGTCATCGCGCCGGAAGTACACCTGGACGCGCCCGCTCGCGTCCCGCAAGTCCAGGAACGAGGCCTTACCCATGATGCGCGGGGGGTGCGGTATGCGGCCGGCGACGCGGACCTCGCGTCCTTCCAGCTCTTCGAAGCGCTCCGAGACGTCGGCGGCCTGATGCGTGCGGTCGTAGCGCTCGATCCGGTACGGGTCACGACCAGCCTGACGCAGCGCCTCGAGCCGAGCGAGGCGCTGCTCGCGCTGGTCATGCTCCTCCGTCAACGACGGATCCCCTTGATGCGGTAGCGGATGCTGCCGTCCGGAGTACGGACTCGGACCTGGTCTCCCACCTGTCGCCCGAAGAGGGCCTGACCCACCGGCGACTCGTCCGAGATGCGATCGTTGTCCGGGTCCGACTCGACGGAGCCCACGATCGTGAGCTCCCACTCCTCGCCCGAGGCCATGTCTTCCACCGTCACGACGGAGCCGATCCCCACGCGATCGGTGGGCACCTCGTCGGGTTCGACCACATGCGCAACCTGGATGACCCTTTGCAGATCGCGGATGCGTCCCTCAACGAAGGCCTGCTCGATCTTGGCTTCCTCGAACTCGGCGTTCTCGGCGAAATCGCCGAACTGCTTCGATTCGCGGATGCGGTCAGCGACCTCTCGCCGTGACACGGTGCGCAGGCGCTCGAGCTCTTTCTCGAGCTTCTCGAACCCAGCGGCTGTCAGGATGATCTGGTTTTCGGTAGACATCCGGTTCCCCCGACCGCGTCCCATCCTTGGTTACGCAAAAGAGCACTGGCGCCCCTGATCGGGTAGCCAGTGCTCGACGGACCATCGTTCTGCGCGTACGCCGGGATTGTACCACAGACATCCGAGCACGTCAACGGCAACTCCATCGCTTGACACCGCGTCGCAGAGCCGAGTAGACTTCGCTCCGTTGGCGCGGGCGAATAGCTCAGCGGCAGAGCGCTTCCCTTACAAGGAAGATGTCGGGGGTTCAAATCCCTCTTCGCCCACCACGCATTCGCCATGCCGCAGGCACGATGCGACCTCGTTCTTCGTACGGGTAAGAGGGTCCATTCGATAGTGGGCGCTCCTCCCGTAGCGGCCGTCGCTGCGGGGCTAACCTTGTACCGCGAAAGGTCGCGCCCTTTGGACTCCTTCGTTTGGCAGATCGCCGCCTTCGCCGGCTGGTTCATCTACGGCAGCTTCTTCGAGTGGGCGTTCCACAAGCACCTGTTCCACTCTCCGCGCATCATCCGGGCCACGTTCGAGGCGCACGCGATGGTTCATCACCAGCTCTACAAGGGCGATACCTCGTACGACGAGCCCAGCCCCTCGGACCCGAACGGTCGCCACATCATGATGGACTGGTTCGCCCTGCCGCTGTTCCTCGCGTTTCACTTTCCGATCATCTGGGGGGTGCAGTGGCTCACAGGCATCCCCAGCGTATGGGGCGGGCTCACGGCCATTGGCCTTTACTACGTGGGATACGAAACGCTGCACTACTTCATGCACGTGCCGCGCAACCGGTGGATCGAACGCACGCGGGTCTTCCGCTTCCTGAAGGAGCACCATCGCCTGCACCATCGGTACCAACAGCGCAACCTGAACGTGCTCTTCCCGCTGGCCGACCTTGTGCTTCGCACACTCAGAACCACCGAGGGTCGCCCGCCGCGCGCGGCGGCGGCGCCGAACGCGAGCGCTGTGGGCGAGTAGGCCCGCGCTGGACCGACGTCAGTAGTGCACCTGGGCATGCGCCATCCACTCCTCCATGGAGCGGATGGCGCGCTCTCCCTTGAGCCTTGCGCGCTCGCGCTTGTCTCGCACCGGGTGCGACAGCTCCGGAACGATCCCGAAGTTCGCGTTCATCGGAGAGAAGTGCGCGGGGTCGGTGTCCACAATGTAGCGACAAAGCGAACCGAGAATGGTCTCGGCGGGCGGTGTTACGGGAGATCGTCCGCTCGCCGCGCGTGCCGCGTTGACGCCGGCAAGGATACCGAGAGCAGCCGACTCGACGTAGCCCTCTACGCCGCTGATCTGGCCGGCGAGAAACACGCCGGGGGCACACTTCATCTCGCAGGTGTCGTACAGCACGCACGGCGAGCGCACGTACGTGTTCCGGTGCATCACGCCGTAGCGTACGAACTCGGCTCGCTCCAGGCCCGGGATCATGCGAAACACGCGTCGCTGCTCGGGCCACGTCAGCCGCGTCTGGAAACCGACAAGGCCCCACAGTGTGCCTGCGGCATTCTCCTGGCGCAGTTGAACGACGGCGTGGGGGCGCTTCCCTGTGCGAGGGTCCGGCAAGCCGATGGGCTTCATGGGGCCATAGGCGAGCGTTCGAGGTCCTCTCCTGGCCAGCTCCTCGATGGGAAGGCACATCTCGAAGAAGGGTGCGGCCGCCTCGTCCGGTCCGTGAAGCGGCGCCTGCTCGGCGCCGAGAAGCGCTTCATGGAACGCGGTGAACTCATCCCGCGTCAGGGGGCAGTTCAGGTAGTCCCCTGTATCTGACACCTCACCGCCCGCTCCGCGCTGCCGCCGGGAGGCGCGATACACTCGCGTCAGGTCGATGGAGTCGAGCGTGACCGTTGGAGCGACGGCATCGAAGAAGCACAGCGCCTCCTCACCCGTGAGGTCCTGCAGGCAGCGTGCGAGAGCGTCGCTCGTCAGAGGTCCCGTCGCCACCACCACTGGCCGGTCGTCGGGCAGTCTCTCAGCCTCTCGCCGCACGACCTCGATCGCGGGATGGGACTCGATCACTTGGGTCACGCCGCGAGAAAACGCGTCGCGGTCCACCGCAAGGGCTTCTCCGGCTGGAACGCGACACGCCTCCGCAACACGCAGCACGATGGACCCAAGGAGGCGCATCTCCGCCTTGAGGATGCCTGCCGCGTTCGTGGACGCCTCCGACTTGAGGGAGTTGGAGCACACGAGTTCGGCCAGATCGCTGGTGCGGTGCGCCGGCGTCATGCGCTGGGGTCGCATCTCCCTGAGCGTCACGCGACAGCCGCGCTGCGCCGCGGCCCAGGCCGCCTCGACGCCCGCGAGACCACCCCCAATGACCGTCACATGGGGTTCCTTCATGGCCGCGACGCCATGGGCCTCGCTAGCCCGCCAGCTTTTCGGTGTGGCCGCAGTCCGGGTTCGAGCACTTCACCGTCCCGCTCGGTCGTCCGCGGTAGACGGATTCCCCGAGAGGCCAGCCGCACTCAGGACACGCGCGGCCCACGAGCCGAAGCCACGTCTTGAACCCGCAGGACTCGCCGGCCGAACACTCCGTCCGCGAGCCGAACCGCGTCCGCCTCACCTGCAACGGTTGCCCGCAGCGCGGGCATGGCTGCTCCAGGACTTCCGGCTCCGCCGGACCTGCGCCCTCCTGGCCGGGGATGCGCACGATGGTACGGCACTTCGGGTACGCCGAGCAGCCGAGGAACTTGCCAAAGCGACCCTCTCGCTCCACCAGCGGCTTGCCGCACTTCGGGCACGGCTGGTCGGTCACCGTCGGCTTGGGGCGTTCCGGGGTAACGATCGGGCTGCCGTCCACGTTCAGCATGGTCTTGCACCGGGGGTACGCCGAACAGCCCAGAAACTCGCCCAATCGGCTGCGCCGGAGCATCATCTGGCTCCCGCACGTGGGGCAGACGTGCTCCGTCGGTTCCTGCGGCGGCTTGACGCGCTCCATCCGCTCGTGTGCGTCAGCAAGTGCGGCCTCGAACGGACCGTAGAAGGCCTCCAGAAGACGGACCTTCTCGGCAGAGCCCTCCTCGATCTCGTCGAGCTTCTTCTCGATGCCAGCCGTGAACCCCACGTCGAGGATGTCCGGGAAGTGCTTCACGAGCAGGTCGTTCACCGTCATGCCGAGCTCCGTCGGGTGGAAGCGTCGGTCCTCGAGGCGAACATACTCGCGATCCACTATCGTCGAGAGGATCTGGTTGTACGTGCTCGGCCGACCGATGCCCTTCTCGTCCAGGAGCTTGATCAGCGTTGCTTCCGTGTACCGAGGAGGCGGCTCGGTGAAGTGCTGGCGCGGCGTCAGCTCTACCAGATCGAGAGGTTGCCCTGCCGCGAGCGGCGGCAGCGGCGCCCGCTCCTCCTCCGGCAGGTCGTCGGTGTCTCGACCCTCCGTATAGACGCGCATGAAGCCGTCGAACCGCACTACCGACCCACTGGCTCGGAAGCGGTAGGCGGCAGCGTCGATATCGACGCTCGTCACGAGGTGCACCGCGGGCTGCATCTGGCTGGCCACGAACCGTTGCCAGATCAGCCGATAGAGCCTGAGCTGGTCCGCATCGAGAGAACCGCGCACCTCGTCGGGTGTGCGCAGCACGGATGTGGGCCGAATGGCCTCGTGGGCATCTTGGGCGCCCCGCTTGGGCCTGTAGACGGGAGCGTGCGACGGCAGGTACGCCGGTCCGAACATATCGCCGATGAGCTTGCGAGCCTCCTCTTGCGCCTCCTTCGCCACACGGGTCGAGTCGGTGCGCATGTAGGTGATGAGGCCCACGGAGCCCTGGTCACCCAGGACGACCCCCTCGTACAGTTGCTGCGCCAGCGCCATCGTACGCTTACCGCTGAAACCCAGCTTGCGCGCGGCCTCCTGCTGGAGCGTGCTGGTGGTGAACGGCGGCGCAGGTCCTCGCTTGCGCTCCTGCTGTCGCACGGACTTGACCACCCAGGAGGCGCCTTCCAGCGCGCGCACCACCTCCTGCGCTGCATCGCCGTTGGGCAGAGCGGGCGTCTCGCCGACCGGCTCCTCGCCCCCATCTTCGAGGGCCTTCTTGGCGGCGCGGGCTGGGCGGCGGTCCACCTCCTCCGCAATCCCCACGTAGCGCGCCTCGAAGGTGGCGGGCTCGGCCGGCGCGACCGTCTTCAGCAGCGCGGTGAGGCTCCAGTACTCGCGCGGAACGAACGCCTGGATCTCTCGCTCTCTGTCGCAGATGAGGCGGACCGCCACCGACTGCACCCGGCCGGCGGAGAGGTTCTTCCGCACCTTCTTCCAGAGCAGCGGCGACAGCCGATAGCCCACCAGCCGGTCAAGGACTCGGCGCGCCTCCTGAGCCTCCACGCGGTTCATGTCGATCCGCCCGGGGTTCTCCATGGCGCGGCGAACGGCATCGGGGGTGAGCTCGTTCGGACAGATCCGGAACGGATTCTCCAGCTTCAGCACCTCGGCGAGGTGCCAGGCGATCGCCTCGCCCTCTCGATCGGGGTCGGTGGCGAGGTAGACGAGCTTGCTCTTGCGGGCGAGGTCCGCCAACCGCTTGATGACGTCACGCTTCTTCGCGATAGTCACGTACTTCGGCCGGAAGCCGTCCTCGATCGCAACCCCGAGTTGCTTTTGAGGCAGATCTCTGACGTGACCCACCGAAGCCTCGACGAGGTAGTCGTTCCCGAGTATGTTCTTGAAGGTCTTCGTCTTGGTCGGCGACTCGACGATGATGAGGGACTTTGCCATGCGCTGCTCTATCCTGACCGGGTGGGTGGCTGCGGCGGGGCGTATCTTACCTGCGGCGGTTCGGGATGTCAACGCAACGCCCCCCAAAGAACCGAGCGCCGGCGGGGCGGCTCACCCTCCGCCCTGCCGGCGCCGCGTCCGAACTGCTGCCGACCTAACGCCCGGCGATGCTCTCCATCAGCACGCGCACTGCCGCCTCGAGCTGGCGGTCACGCCCTGCGGCGTTGTCCTCCGGACCGTTCTCTACGAAGACATCCGGCTGGACGCCGTTGTTCTCCATGTTCTTGCCCGAGAGGGTGTACCAGCCCGTCGTCGGGATGCGGAACCGCGTCCCGTCGATGAGCGTCACGTCGTAGGTCCCGATCACGCCGCCATAGGTTGGCACGCCCACGAGCTTGCCGAGGCCATACTCGCGGAAGCCATTCGGGAAGATCTCCGCGTCGCTCGCCGAGTACTCGTTGATCATGACGACCGCCGGGCGATTCCAGATCTGGAACGGCTGCGTG
>Ga0272446_1007237_pt1 | contig 11126 bp, 7 predicted proteins | sample YNPCB0061_FD_194587 | JGI IMG/M metagenome (GOLD analysis project Ga0272446, IMG submission 194587) | Hot spring microbial mat communities from Yellowstone National Park, WY, United States - YNP-CB-006-1 | ecosystem: Environmental > Aquatic > Thermal springs > Hot (42-90C) > Sediment | place...
CGGTCGCGCCCATCACCGCCACCACCGGCTTGCGCTCGGCAAGGCGGCTGAGCGCGGCGTGCAGCGCCTCGCCCCCCGCCATGGTCCCGCCCGGGCTGTCGATGGCGACGATCACGGCGCGCACCGCAGCATCCTCGGCCGCGCGGTCGAGCGCCTGGATCATGCGCCGGTCCTCGGTGATGGCGCCGGCGACCGGCAGGCGCAGCACATGCGGCGCACCGGGCAGGGCGTCCCGGCCACGCAGCCCGCCGACCAGCGCGATGGCCCCCGCCACCGCGAGGATGGCAAGCCCCCGCCAGAGGGTGAGGCGGCGTCGCAGGCGCCGGCGGTCGGCCAGCAGGTCGGGCTCGAGGGACATGCCCCATGCATGGCGATGCCGCGCGCCCGGGACAAGGGCCGGCGCGGCCCGCGCGGCCCCGCGCCCGGGTGCCGCAACGCGAAACCCCCGGGGCGTCGCCGCCCCGGGGGTCCGGTCCCTCACGCCGCAGCCTGGGGCGGGATCACTCCTCGCCGGCCATCTCGCGGCGGCGGCGGATCGCCGCGCCCAGGATGTCGCCGAGGGAGGCGCCGGAATCGGCCGAGCCGTATTCGCGCATCGCCTCGCGCTCCTCCTCGACCTCCTTGCCCTTGATGGTGAGCGCAAGGCGGCGGGCGGCGCGGTCGACCGCGGTGACCTTGGCATCCACCTTCTCGCCGACGGCGAACTTGTCCGGGCGCTGGTCGGCGCGGTCGCGGGCGAGTTCGGCGCGGCGGATGAAGCCGGTCAGCACGTCCTCGACCTTCACCTCGATGCCGTTCTGCTCGATCTTGGTGACGACGCAGGTGACGATGTCGCCCTTGCGCACGCGGTCGAGCACCTCGGCCGCCGGGTCGGCCTCGAGCTGCTTGATGCCGAGGGAGATGCGCTCCTTCTCGACATCGACGTCGAGCACCTTCGCCTTGACCACCTGGCCCTTCTGGTACTTCTGCACCGCCACCTCGCCCGGCTCGTCCCAGGAGAGGTCGGAGATGTGGACCATCCCGTCGATCTCGGGGCCGACGGCGATGAACAGGCCGAACTCGGTGATGTTGCGGATCTCGCCCTCGATGACCGAGCCGGGCGGATGCGCCTCGAGGAACAGTTCCCAGGGGTTGCCCTGCGCCTGCTTGAGGCCGAGCGAGATGCGGCGCTTCGGTTCGTCGACGTCGAGGATGACGACGTCCACCTCCTGGCTGGTGGCGACGATCTTGCCCGGATGGACGTTCTTCTTGGTCCAGGACATCTCGGAGACATGCACGAGGCCCTCGACGCCCGGCTCCAGCTCGACGAAGGCGCCGTAGTCGGTGATGTTGGTCACGCGGCCGGAGAATTTCGCCCCCACCGGGTACTTCAGCGCCACCCCGTCCCACGGGTCGGACATCAGCTGCTTCATGCCGAGGCTGATGCGCTGCGTCTCCGGGTTGAAGCGGATCACCTGCACCTTCACCGGCTGGCCGATGGAGAGCGCCTCGGAGGGGTGGTTGATGCGCCGCCAGGCGATGTCGGTCACGTGCAGCAGCCCGTCCACGCCGCCGAGATCGACGAAGGCGCCATAGTCGGTGATGTTCTTCACCACGCCATCCAGGATCATGCCTTCCTTGAGGCCCTGGATCAGCTCGCTGCGCTGTTCGGCGCGCGTCTCCTCGAGCACGGCGCGGCGGGAGACGACGATGTTGCCGCGGGCGCGGTCCATCTTGAGGATCTGGAAGGGCTGCGGGGTGCCCATGAGCGGCCCGACGTCGCGCACCGGGCGGATGTCCACCTGGCTGCCGGGCAGGAAGGCGACCGCCCCGCCGAGGTCCACGGTGAAACCGCCCTTGACGCGGCCGAAGATGACGCCGTTCACGCGCTGGCCGGCCTGGAACGCCTTCTCGAGGTTGGTCCAGGCCTCCTCCCGCCGCGCCTTCTCGCGCGAGAGCACGATGGTGCCGTCGCGGTCCTCGTAGCGCTCGACGAAGAGGTCGACGAGGTCGCCGGGCTTGACCTCGGGCTTCTGGCCGGGGGCGGCGAACTCCTTGAGGGGCACGCGCCCCTCGCTCTTGAGGCCGACATCGACGACCGCGACATCGTCATCCACGCGGATGACGCGGCCCGTGACGACGGAGCCGGCGAAGCCGGTGTCGGGGCCGAGAGTGGCGTCGAGAAGGGCGGCGAAATCCTCGCTGCCCGCGCGGTCGGCGGTGGTGGTGGCCATGCAGTCCTGTGCTTTCCGGTATCGGCCCGCCATGTCGCGGCGGGAGATGCGGCCTGCGCGCCCGCCGGCGGCGGGAACGACTTGATCCGGCGCGCCAGAGGCGGCTGCGACCCCGGATCCGGTGGGTGGGCGCGTGACGGTCCGCCCGGTTCCGGCCCCGCCGGGCGGGGCATGCCTTCCACGCGCGGAAGGAGTTGCGCGCTTAGGCGCGGCTGGGCCAGGAGTCAAGACAAAGTGACGACCCCGGGCGCCGGCCGCCGCACGCCATGATGCCGCGCGCGGCTTCAGCCGTCGGCGACCCCGCCGGCAGCCGCAAGCCATTGTGCTGCGCGCGGCTTCAGCCGCCGGCTACGCCGCCGGCAGCCGCACGACGAACCGCGCCCCGAGCACCCTTCCCGCCGCGTCCCGCCGGTTCTCGGCGCTGATCCGCCCGCGCAGCCCCTCCACGATCTGGCGGCTGATGGACAGGCCAAGGCCGGAATGCTGCCCGAACCGCTCCCCGCGCGGCCGCTCCGAATAGAAGCGCTCGAAGATGCTCTCGATCTTCTGCTCGGGAATGCCCGGGCCCTCGTCCTCGACCGCCACCTCAACCATCGCCCCGGCCGGCCGCGCCTTCATCCACACCGTCCCCCCCGGCGGGCTGAAGGAGAGCGCATTGCCGAGCAGGTTGCGGAAGACCTGCACGATGCGCCCCTCCACCCCGCGCACCACCAGCGGGCCGGGCGCCGCCTCGAGCACCACATGCGGCGCCTCCTCCCCCTCCCGCGTCGCCTCATGCAGTTCGGCCAGCGCCGAGAGGATCGGCGCGATGTCCACCGGCGCGGTCACGGTGCGCGAGAGTTCCGCATCCACGCGCGAGGAATCGCTGATGTCGGCGATCAGCCGGTCCATCCGCACCGCATCCTCGGCGATGATGTCGAGCAGACGGTTCCGCTGCTCGGGGTTCTCCACCCGGCGCAGCGTCTCGAGGGCGCTGCGCACCGAGGTCAGGGGGTTGCGCAGCTCGTGCGCGACATCGGCGGCGAAGCGCTCGTTCGCGTCGATGCGCGCCCAGAGGGCGCGGGCCGAGTTCTGCAGGTCCCGCGCCAGCACCCCGATCTCATCGTTGCGGGCGAGCAGCGCCTCGGGCACCGAATCCGCGCGCCCCTCCCCCTCCCGGATGCGCTGCGTCGCGCGCGCGAGGTCGAGCATCGGTGTGGCGATGGTCCGCGCGAGGTAGAAGGAGAGCATCACCGTCAGCCCGAGGGCGGTGGCGAAGAGCAGCAGCACCGAGGCGCGGATCTGGAACAGGCGCTCATCCACCTCCCGCGCCTCGCGCGTCAGCAGCACGATGCCCACCCCCTGCCCGGCGCGCCGGGCGGGCTCGGCCACGCTCACCAGCAGCCGCCCATCCCCGGTGCGGCGGATATAGGGGCGCACCCCGCCCTCGAGCGCGAGGCGCAGCTCCTCCCGCCGGTCGGGGCCGAGATCGGGCTGCCAGTCGAAATCCGGGGCATCGGGGCCGACATCCACCGCCACGCCGCCGGTGCCCCCCGTCGTCCTGAGCGGGCCCGGCAGCACCGCCACCAGCCGGTCATAGAGGCCGGCGACGGTGGCGCTGAAGGCCCCGCGCGGCTCGGGCGGGGGCAGCGGCTCGGTCGTGACGGCGCCGCCCGGGCCCTCCCGCACGCGACTGTCGGCCACCACCAGACCGGTGTTGTCGAACAGCCGCGCCTGGGTGTTGGGGGAAGGTTCGACCAGCCGGCGCAGGAGCGGGCGCGCGGCCTCGGGCACCAGGATCGCGCGCTCGCCCTCGAGCCGCACCGCCGCCTCGGCGATGGCGCCGGCATAGATGCGCGCCTGGGTGCGCAGCGCCTCCACCTCGGCCGCCAGCAGCCCGTTCTGGTACTGGTCGAGGTAGAGCAGGGAGGCCGCGAGCAGCGCCGGCGGCACCGCATTGACCAGCAGGATGCGCCGCAGCAGGGGCGAGAAGCGCCGCCGCTCCGGCCGCGGCGGCCGGCCGGTCTGCGCCGCCGGGGCCGCCGCCCGGGCCGCGGCGCCGTCAGGCATGGAGGGGCGCCGCCCGGGCCATTCAGCCCTCCTTGAAGCGATAGCCGATGCCGTAGAGGGTCTCGATCTGGTCGAAATCGGGATCGACCTGGCGGAACTTCTTGCGGATGCGCTTGACGTGGCTGTCGATGGTGCGGTCGTCCACGTAGATGTTCTCGCCATAGGCCGCATCGATCAGCTGGTCGCGGTTCTTGACCATGCCGGGCCGGATGGCGAGCGCCTTGACGAGCAGGAACTCGGTGACCGTGAGCTGCACCGGCCTGCCCTTCCAGGTGCTGGTGTGCTTCGTCTCGTCGAGCACCAGGTCGCCGCGGGCGATGACGCCGGTCGGCGGCGCGCCCGAGCCCTCCGCGCGGGAGACCTCGTTGCGCCGGAGCAGGGCGCGGATGCGCTCGAGCAGCAGGCGCTGGCTGAAGGGCTTGGTGATGTAGTCGTCGGCCCCGAGGCGCAGGCCCATCAGCTCGTCCACCTCCTCATCCTTCGAGGTGAGGAAGACCACCGGCATGTTCGAACGCTGCCTGAGCCGCTGCAGCAGTTCCATCCCGTCCATGCGCGGCATCTTGATGTCGAGCACCGCAAGGTCGGCGGGCTTGGCGAGCAGGCCCTGCAGCGCGCTCTCGCCATCGGTGTAGGTGCGCACGGCGTAGCCTTCGGCCTCCAGCGTCATCTGGACGCTGGTCAGGATGTTGCGGTCGTCGTCCACGAGGGCGATGGTCTGGGGCATCTCACTTTCCGGTGCTGTCGCCGTCACGGGGAGGGAGAGGTTGCGCACCCCCCGTCCCGGTTCCACCTTCGCGCGCGATTGTGGCACGGAACGGGCCGGAGGACGACATGGCGACGGAACAGGGCATCCGCGAGGCCCGGCTGCTGATCCGCGGAGCGCGGGCGGCGAGCCTTGCCACCTCGGCCGGCGGCCAGCCCTTCGCGAGCCTCGTCACCCCCGCCCCGGCGCCGGACCTCTCGCCGCTGCTCTGGCTCTCGGCGCTGTCGGAACACACCCGCCATCTCGCCGCCGAGCCGCGCTGCGCCCTGCTCTTCACCGGCGCGGCCGAGGGCCCGAACCCGCAGACCGCCCCGCGCGTGACCCTGACCGGCCTCGCCGAACGGGTGCCGGAGGCGGAGGCCCCGGCCCTCAAGGCGCGCTGGCTCGCCCGCCACCCCTATGCCGCGCCCTATGCCGACTTCGCCGACTTCGCGCTGTGGCGCATCCGCATCGGCGGGGCGCTCCATGTCGGCGGCTTCGCGCGGGCGGAACGGATCCGGGCCGCGGACCTCGCCCCCGACCCGGCCGCCGTCGCCGCCCTCGCCGCCGCCGAGAAGGACATCATCCGGCACGTGAACGAGGACCACGCGGCGGCGGTCGCGGCAATCGCCGAGGGCCTGCTCGCGGCCGGGCCGGGTCCGTGGCGGCTGGTCGCGGTGGATGTCGACGGCTGCGACCTGTCGGAAGGTAACCGGACGGTTCGTCTTGCCTTCCCGACGCCGGTCGGCGATTCCGAGGGCGTCCGCGCGGCGTTGATCCGCGCGGCGCGGGAGGGGCGGGCGAGGCTGTCGCGCGCCGGCTGAGGCGCGGCGGAGCGCTCCGCCGCAATTCCGCCGCGCGGTTCGCGGAGATGCCGTCGGCCCCAGAGGCCCGCAACGAGGCGTCCAGGAGTTCCGTTCCGCATGTCTTCCCCCTCCACCGCGCTCGCCGGCACCGGCGTCTCCCCGAGCGGCAAGGTGCACGCCAACCTCGCCCCCCCCGCCCTGGTCGCGCAGGCGCTGCGCCGGGGGGAGGGGCGGCTGTCCGCGGATGGCGCCTTCATCGCGGTGACCGGCCAGCACACCGGCCGTTCGGTGCAGGACAAGTTCGTGGTGGAGGAGCCCGAGACGCACGACGCGGTCTGGTGGGGCAAGGTCAACCAGCCCCTGCCGGCCGCGAAGTTCGCCGGCCTCGCCGGCCGGCTGCGCGCCTGGCTCGGCCAGAGGCCCGAACTCTTCACCCAGGATCTCTTCGCCGGCGCCGATCCCGCCCACCGCATCGGCGTCCGCCTCGTGACCACCAACGCCTGGCACGCCCTCTTCGCGCGCAACATGTTCATCCGCCCGCGGCGGGAGGCGCTGGCCGGGTTCGCGCCCGACTGGACCATCCTGCACGCCCCCGAGTTCGAGGCCGACCCGGCGCGGGACGGCTGCCGCTCGACGACGGCGATCGCGCTGTCGCTCGCGACGCGCACCATCCTCATCGCCGGCACCTCCTATGCCGGGGAGATCAAGAAGAGCATCTTCACCGTGATGAACTGGCTGCTGCCCGAACGCGGGGTCCTGCCCATGCATTGCAGCGCCAATGTCGGCCGGGCGGGGGATGTGGCGCTGTTCTTCGGCCTCTCCGGCACCGGCAAGACGACGCTGAGCAGCGACCCCGAGCGCGCCCTGATCGGGGATGACGAGCATGGCTGGTCGGACGCCGGCGTCTTCAACTTCGAGGGCGGCTGCTACGCGAAGGTGATCCGCCTCTCGCGCGAGGCCGAGCCGCAGATCTGGGACGCCTCCCACCGCTTCGGCACCGTGCTCGAGAATGTGGTCGCCGACGAGGACGGGGTCCTCGACCTCGATGACGCCTCGCTGACCGAGAACACGCGCGCCTGCTACCCGATCCACTACATCCCGAACGTGGTGGAGGGGGGCACGGCCGGCCTGCCCCGCAACGTCGTGATGCTGACGGCGGACGCCTTCGGCGTGCTGCCGCCGATCGCGCGCCTCTCCCCGGCGCAGGCGATGTACCATTTCCTTTCGGGCTACACCGCGCGCGTCGCCGGCACCGAGAAGGGGCTCGGCCGCGAGCCGCAGGCGACCTTCTCCACCTGCTTCGGCGCGCCCTTCCTGCCGCGCCACCCGGAGGTCTACGGGCGGATGCTCGCGGACCTCATCGCCCGCCACGGCGCGGATTGCTGGCTGGTCAACACCGGCTGGTCGGGCGGCGCCTACGGCACCGGCGCGCGCATGCCGATCCGGCTGACGCGCGGCCTGCTCCGCGCGGCGCTGGACGGCTCGCTGGCGAAGGCGGAGTTCGTGCGCGACCCCTTCTTCGGCCTGATGATCCCAAGGGCCGTGCCGGGCATCCCGGCCGACCTCCTGGACCCGCGGCAGGCCTGGACGGACAGGGAGGCCTACGACCGCACGGCGCGGCACCTCGTCGGCCTGTTCGAGAAGAACTTCGCCACCTTCGCCGGCACCGTCGGCGAGGATGTGAAGGCCGCGGCCATCCGCGCCGCGGCCTGAGACCCGCCGGGGGGGCGCGCGGGATTCCGCCCGGGCCCGTCCTGCCGCGCATCTCGACGCCCGGCCGAGAGGGCCGGATCCGGCGGCGACTCGGCCGGGGCGGCGCGCACGGAGCGCGAACGGGCTTGTGGAAGGGAGGCCGCGCGCACCACAAACCCTTGATTCCAGGGCGCTTCGCGACTCGGGCCGGAGCCGTCAGCGATTCGTTCGCGCGACTCGGGGCAAGTGCCTGATTCGCCATCGCCCCGTCAGCCGCCGGCGGGGCCCGTGAATCACCTTCTGTTCCGCCCGGCCCGGTGGATCGTTGCGCCGGGTTTCGGAAGGGCGCCGCGGCCGGTCACGCCGGCCGGCGCGCGAGCCGCCAGGCGAGCCCCAGCAGGAGCACGCCGGCGAGGCCGAGCGAAGCGGCAAGGCCGATGCTTCCCGCCCCGAAGCCGAAGGCGACCGGACCGAGCGACTGGCCGGTGAAGAAGGAGAAGGCGTGCAGCGACATCGCGCTGGCCCGGAACTGCGGCGCGAGTTCGGTCGCGCGCAGCTGGATCGCGTTGTGGATCATGTAGAAGGCCGCGCCGAGCAGGAAGCCGGCGAGCACCGCGACCGCCAGCACCGGCGCCGCCGCCATCCCGGCCAGCGCGAGGAAGCCACAGAGGCCGCCGAGCCGCACCACCGCGGCCGGGCCCAAGCGCGCAAGCAGCGGCCGCGCCATGGCGGCATAGGCGAGGCCGCCGAGGCCGAAGGCGCCGATGGCGAGCCCCGCCTCGGTGGTGCCGCCGATGCCGCGCGCGATCATCAGCGGCGCGATGAAGGGGAAGGCGCCGAAGACCAGCGCGCCCTCGGCCGCGACGGTGGCGAAGAGCGGGATGGCCTGGGGGTTCTGCAGGATGTCGCGGTAGCGCTTCGCCGCCACCACCGGGTTGTAGGACGTGACCGCCTCCCGCGGCGCGCCGCGGGAGGCGGCGCGCAGCGCGGCGAGACCGACCAGCGCGGCGAGGGCGCAGAGCACCAGCATGCCCCGCCAGCCCGCCACCGCCGCGACCGGCCCCGCGATCGCCCCGCCCGCGACCTGCCCCGAGATGCCGAAGACCAGCATGCGCGACAGCGCCACCTGCCGGTCCTTGAGCGGCACCGCATCGCCCATGATGGCGAGCGTCAGCGGCATCATCCCCCCCGCCGCCGCGCCCGACAGGGCGCGGAAGGCCATCAGCCAGCCGAGCGAGGCGGCGAGCGCCGACAGCGCCAGCATCAGGCAGAGCAGCCCGACGCAGACCGTCACCACCCGCCTCTTGCCCACCGCATCGGCGACCGGCCCGAGGATCGGCTGCACCAGCGCGAAGGGGAGGGTGTAGGCGGTGCCGAGCAGCGCCACCTGCGCCGCGGTGGACCCGAAATCAGCGGCGATCTCGGCCACCACCGGGTCGGTCGCGCGGGTGGCGAGCGCGCCGGCGAAGACGGCCGGGCCGTACATGGCAAGGACGCGGCGCATGCGCGCCCGGCTGAGGGCATCATCCTCGGCGGTCATGGGCGCAGGCTGCGCCGCGGCCTCGCCCCCGGCAAGGCGCCGCGCGCGCCGGCGGCGATGCCCCCCGCGTCAGAGGGCGAGCGCGACCAGGGCGAAGGCGCAATCCTGCGGCAGCGCCGCGACGAAGCGCCGCAGGGCGGCCAAGCGGGGCGTCTCCTCGGGGGTGTTGCCGTAGATCTCCTCGATCAGGGCCGCGATCTCGCCGGGAGAGACGAGCGCGCACCAGCACTCGGCCGCGGTCTGCCGCCCGGGCAGCGCCCCCGCGCGGATGCGCTCCACCACCTCGGCGACGACGTCCCGCGACGCGGGCGGGAAGAAGGGGCTGATGCGGTACGGCGCCCCTTCGATCGGAGGGACGGCGCCGCGCAGCACCGGGGCCACGAGGTCGGGGCCCGCGATGTAGACGTCCCGGTACCGCGCCGCCCGCATCCGCTACCTGATGCGGTTGTCGATCAGGTCCTGCACCACGGCCGGATCGGCGAGGGTGGAGGTGTCGCCGAGCCCTTCCGTCTCGTTGGCGGCGATCTTGCGCAGGATGCGGCGCATGATCTTGCCCGAGCGCGTCTTGGGCAGGCCGGGCGCCCACTGGATCGCGTCCGGGGTCGCGATCGGCCCGATCTCCTTGCGCACCCAGGCGATCAGCTCCTTGCGCAGCACCTCGGTCGGTTCGATCCCGGCCTTGAGCGTGACATAGGCGTAGATGCCCTGGCCCTTGATCTCGTGCGGCATGCCCACCACCGCCGCTTCCGCCACGGCCGGATGCGCGACGAGGGCGGATTCCACCTCGGCCGTGCCGAGGCGGTGGCCGGCGACGTTGATCACATCGTCCACCCGCCCCGTGATCCAGTAGTAGCCGTCGGCGTCCCGGCGCGCCCCGTCGCCCGTGAAGTACATGCCCTTGAAGGTGGAGAAATAGGTCTGCCCGAAGCGGGCATGGTCGCCGTAGATGGTGCGCATCTGCCCCGGCCAGGAATCGAGCAGCACGAGGTTCCCCTCGGCCGGGCCGTCGAGGATCCTGCCCTCGTTGTCGACGATGGCGGGCTTCACGCCGGGCAGCGGCAGCGTCGCCGATCCGGGCTTGAGCGCCACCGCGCCGGGCAGGGGCGAGATCAGGATGCCGCCCGTCTCGGTCTGCCACCAGGTGTCCACGATCGGGCAGCGTTCCTCGCCGACGACGCGGTAGTACCAGAGCCAGGCCTCGGGATTGATCGGTTCGCCCACCGAGCCGAGGATGCGCAGGCTGCTGCGGTCGTGCTTCTTCACCGGCGCCTCGCCCTCCCGCATCAGGGCGCGGATGGCGGTGGGTGCGGTGTAGAAGATGTTGACCCTGTGCTTCTCCACCACCTGCCAGAAGCGGCCATGGTCGGGCCAGGAGGGCACGCCCTCGAACATCAGCGTGGTCGCGCCGTTCGCGAGCGGGCCGTAGACGATGTAGGTGTGCCCCGTGACCCAGCCGACATCGGCGGTGCACCAGTAGATCTCGCCGTCGTGGTAGTCGAAGACGTTCTGGTGGGTGAAGGAGGCCCAGACCATGTAGCCGCCGGTGGTGTGCAGCACGCCCTTCGGCTTGCCGGTCGATCCGCTGGTGTAGAGGATGAAGAGCGGGTCCTCGGCGTTCATCGGCTCGGGCTCGCAGGTCTCGCCCTCGCCTGCGGTGATGGCGTCCCACCAGTGGTCGCGGCCTTCCATCATCTCGACCGCGCCGCCGGTGTTGCGGGCGACGATCACGTGGCGGATCGAGGGGCAGGTCAGCAGCGCCTCGTCCGCATTGGCCTTGAGCGGCACGCGCCGGCCGCCGCGGCGGCCCTCATCCGCCGTGATCAGCAGCGAGCAGGCCGAATCCTGGATGCGGGAGGCGAGGCTGTCGGGGGAGAAGCCGCCGAAGACCACCGAATGGATCGCGCCGATGCGCGCGCAGGCGAGCATCGCGACCGCCGCCTCGACGATCATCGGCAAATAGATGCAGACGCGATCCCCCTTCTTCACGCCGAGCCGCCGCATGGCATTGGCGAGCCGGCAGACGCGCGCGTGCAGCTCGCGATAGGTCACCTTGGCGTCGCTGTTCGGATCATCCCCCTCCCAGA
>Ga0272446_1007238_pt1 | contig 11123 bp, 11 predicted proteins | sample YNPCB0061_FD_194587 | JGI IMG/M metagenome (GOLD analysis project Ga0272446, IMG submission 194587) | Hot spring microbial mat communities from Yellowstone National Park, WY, United States - YNP-CB-006-1 | ecosystem: Environmental > Aquatic > Thermal springs > Hot (42-90C) > Sediment | place...
TAAGAAGACAAGCAAGGATGCTTGGGTTGTTTTCCACAAGCAGGGATGCTTGGATTGTTTTCCACAAGCAGGGATGCTTGGGTTGTTTTCCACAAGCAAGGATGCTTGGGTTGTTTTCCACAAGCAAGGATGCTTGGGTTGTTTTCCACAAGCAGGGATGCTTGGGTTGTTTTCCACAAGCAGGGATGCTTGGGTTACTTTGTGATGCGTGAGGCAAAGGTGGCACATTGGGGCTGAGCGTAGCGAAGTCCGTAGAGGATTGCTGAGCAACCTCCCTGTATCCCTCCTAATAGGAGGGAAGGGAGGTTGTATCCCTCCTAATAGGAGGGAAGGGAGGTTGTATCCCTCCTGCTGCGAAGCAAGGGGCACGCCCTAATTAGTAAAATTCATAAGTTAAACCTCAATCAAATAACTTAATCCCTAACTGTTAAAACTTAAAATTTGGAAATCTGTGACTTGATGAATAACTTTGTCAGAAAAAAATAGAATGAAATCTTTGATATTTCGATATTGGATTTTCTCTTTTGTACTCATTTTTACCATTTCATGCAAAAAAGAAAATCCACCAAAAAAAAATATTCCTAATTATGAAGAAGCGTTATTGGTTTTAAATGAAGGAAATTTTATGTCTGGTAATTCCACTTTAACCTTAATTAGTAACGAAGATTCCGTTCAAGAAGATGTCTTTAGGATAAAAAATGGCTTTGCGTTAGGCGATGTAGGGCAATCTTTATATGAATTTAAAAATTATATTTATTTGGTAGTCAATAATTCCAATAAAATTTTTCGATTAGATAAAGATTTTAAAGTTACAGGTACTTTAGCCGGTTTACAATCACCGAGATATTTTCTCCCCATTAATGATACGATTGCCTTAGTAACGGATTTATATGCCAATGGAATTCATGTTGTTCATATTCCGAGTTTTACGAAAATACAATTTATCAATATTCAAGGTTGGACGGAAAACATGCTTTTTTATCAAAACAAAATTTGGGTTGCCAATCCATTTGCTAAGTCATTGTATATCATCAATCCTAAAACCATGGTTTTAGAGGATAGTTTGGTACTTCAAGGAAGCTATGGAGCAATGGATTTAGTAGTCGATATTTCCGATAATTTATGGGCTTTATGTTATGGTAACTCTTCTATGGGCATTTATCCTTCATTAGTGAAAATAAAAAATGGAAATATTTTGCAAACTTTTACATTTTCTTCGGGTTCTTATCCGTCTCGTTTAAGCATTTCTCGTGATAAATCTTATCTATGTTGGATAAATAACGGAATTTATATTATGCCTCATCAAGATAATGAACTTCCTAAAACAGCCTTCATAGAACAAGGTAGTAGAAACTTTTACCATTTATTTATTCATCCCAATAAAGATGAAATTTGGGTTGCTGATGCAAAAGATTATGTGCAAAAAGGTGAAGTTTTGAAATTTTCTTTTTCATCAGGTGAATTATTAAAAACATTCAAAGTAGGGATTATTCCAGGTTTTATGTTATACCTAAGAAAATAAAATGATTTGGAAAATTTTAGTAGTTCTCGTATTTATATGGTTATTTTTCAAGTTATTTGGAAATAAAATACTATTGTATCTATTGAAAAAAATAGTAAAAAATTTAGAACAAAAAACCTTAAAAGATTTGAAATACTTTGAAAATATGTATGACGAAAAAGCAAGAAATGTATATCCACTAAATGAGGATTTTTCTATAATTATACCAGAAAATCATTATTCTGCAAAGGGAAAGAAAAGAATTATTGAAGAAGTTGAATTTGAAGAAGTAATTTTAGATAAAGAAAAAAATGAAAGAAATTTCACCGATTGAAGCACCTATTGTGATGGTAAACGAGTTTAAAGATTTTGGTAAATATAACATTGTTTATAAAAACCAACATCAAATAGTACATACTGAAGAAATTGACTATTATACTTTTTTATCGTTCATAAACGATCCAAATTTTCGGTTAGTATTAGAATCGGCTACATTAAGAACGTGGAAAAAAATTCGTTATAGAAAGCAAAGTTTATTTGACTAATCTGCGTCGTCAAAATCTGATAAATCATCCTCTTTATCGTCTAAATCTATTTCGATATTGCCTTCGTCGATATTTTCATCTAAATCATCATCATCGTCTAAATCGTCTAAATCATCTTTTTGAGTAGGTTTAAATTGCGTATTTTGTGATGGGGTATTTGCGTTGGGTTTCACCACATTATTATTAGTAGAAATATTTTTATTAGTATTTATATTGGGTTTTGTAGTAGTAGTGAATTTATTGATATTAGATTCATTTTTCATTTGATTTTGAGCAGACAATTGCTTTTGGTAATCATTTTTTAATGCTTGAACAGTTGGATTAACTGCCGATGTAATATAAAGTTTCTTAGAAACCAATGTTTGTTTAGTTTTAGGATTAATAACAAAAACTTTGTAAATACCGTCTTCTTTAACTTTTAGATGAGCTAATGCATCCATTTTATTGGTAGAGCGTTTCATTAAGAATTTATTAGAACCATGTAAATTTTTAAGTACTATAAAAAAAGTATCTTCTACTAATGGTGTTTTACTGAAAAGCTTAGCGTAAATAATTTGAGGCGTTGTTTCTAAACGAAAAATGGTATCCACCATCACTAAATTTCCAGACCCATCTAATTTAGAACCAAATCTTAAGATTTGACTATTTGCCAATTGATAAAATCCAACTATCAAGAAAAGAAGATATGAAATTGTTTGCATTTTATTAAAAAGTAAATTTTAAACAAAGATAATAAATTTATGCTATATCTAATAATGTATACCAAAAAATTATTCACAATTTTTACAAATCAACAATTTTACTTAAGCTATATTACCATCTAAGGCAATTTTTGTACCATATTTATAATAAAAAAGTTTTAAATTTGCAGATAAATCACATGAATTCTACAAAAGAATATCCTATTAATTATTTTAAAGAAGCATTTCAACTACCGATTAATTTGGTCATGCTGTCTATTGCTTTTTTTGTATTTTTAGGTTCAATTATACTCAATTTTTACTTTAAAGATTTAATCGGAGTTAGACTACCCTCGGAGGCTATATTGTCCATTTCTATCGGATTAGAACTAATCATTTTAGCTTTTGTTGCTAATTATACAGAATTTCAAAAAAATATCAATAAAAAATATATCATTCAGCAAAATATATATAACGAAGAATTAGAAATTGCTGAAATCATCACCAAACTTTCAAAAGAATCATTAAAAAGATTTATTCAATTTTATCAAAGAAAAGACCAATTAATACAAAAAAGTATCGATTCGGGTGCCAATGTTGATGGAATTTTGTTGATTATTAAAGAAAACACCGATAAACTCACCAAATCTTATGCTCAGCATTTATTAATGAACGAGCTTTATCATCATCAAATATCTCATTCGGATATTCAAAAATTAAAACAAGAACTCAATGAAATACAATCAGAATTAAAAAATTCTGAGGGCAAAAAAAAGTCTTTACTACAACAAAGAGCAGACTTGCTTAATAAACGTATCCATAAACTAACAACTTTACGCGAGGAACTTTCCGTCGCAGAATTACAATTAAAAACTATTGAAGATACCTTAGAGTATTTATACGAAAACTCTCTTACGAAATCCAATATTAACGAATTTATTGAAACCATAGACCAAATCTATGAAGAAACCGAAACTTATCAAAATGCTTTAAAAGAAATTCAAGAATTAGTTTAAAATGAAAAAATTGTTTAAAAAAATTATTTATTTAATCCTAATTCAATTTTCATTTATTGAATATACTTTTTGTCAAACACCTGAGGTATTATTACCTATTTATTTATCTCAAATAGATACAATGTGTATCAAATCGCATTTAGAATTTTTAGCACATGATTGGTTAGAAGGTAGGGAAAGTGGAGAAAGAGGTCAATGGATTGCCGGTCTTTATTTAAAATCACAACTACAATCAATAGGTTTTGAGCCCTTATTTAAAGATTCAGTTAATCAAAAATCGTATTTTCAATATTTTACTTATGGTAAAATTAACCCCAAAAAAACATTCAATGTAGGTGGTATCCTAAGAGGTACCGATTTAGCCCACGAATATGTAATTTTAAGTGCTCATTACGACCATCTGGGCTTGGGTAAAAATGGAGTTTATAATGGTGCTGATGACAACGCCTCAGGTTCTTCTACAATCCTTGAAATTGCAAGGATTTTTGCAAAATTGAAAAAAGAGGGTTTCCCAGCTCGTAGAAGTATTATTGTATTATTTTTTTCTGCAGAAGAAAAAGGGTTAATCGGTTCAGAGTATTTTGTTGATAATTCTCCTATAAATTTACAAAATGCTATTACCAATTTGAATGTTGATATGGTCGGAAGAATTGATGAAAATCATCAAAAAAATCTTCAAAAAGAATATGTTTACATTATAGGTTCCAATTTTATAAGTAATGATTTACACCTTATCAATGAAAAAATAAATTCAGAATTCGTTCATATTCACCTTGATTACCAATATAATAATAAATCCGACAAACTTCGTTTGTATTATCGTTCCGATCATTACAATTTTGCAAAAAAACAAATCCCTGTAATATTTTATTTCTCTGGATTACATGAGGATTACCACAAAGTAACGGATACTTATGATAAAATTATTTATGATAAAACACTGAAAATTGCTCAATTAATTTTTGGAACTTCGTTCTATATTGCTTATCATGACGTCATACTAAAAAAAAATACAGACAAAGATTTAGATTGAATATTCTCTCAAAATCCTATTCATAGTTTATTTATCACTTTTCTTTTATAGCTAATTGACCGCAGGCAGCGTCAATATCTTTTCCTCTACTTCTTCTGATGTTTACTATTAATTTTTTTTCTTCCAAAAATTTTTTAAAAATTTCTAATCTGTCATTAGATGTATTAAGAAAATTTGCTTCAACAATAGGATTATATTCTATAATATTAATTTTACAAGGAAATGATTTAGCAAATTGATAAAGTTCTTGTGCATCTTTTAGTGAATCATTTACCTCATGGAAAACAATATATTCTAAGGTAATTTGATTTTTCGTTTTTTGATAAAAATATTGTAGTGCTTCTTTTAGATTAGCTAAGGAATTGGTTTCGTTTATAGGCATTATAGAATTTCTTTTTTCGTCATTAGCAGCATGTAAAGAAAGTGCTAATTCAAATTTTACTTGATCATCTGCTAATTTTTTAATCATTTTCGCAATACCAGCAGTGGAAACTGTAATTCTTTTTGCGGACATCTCCAAACCATTTGGTGAGGTAATTTTTTCAATAGCAAAAAGTACGTTTTTATAATTTAAAAGTGGTTCACCCATTCCCATAAAAACAATATTGGTAAGTGGAATTCCATAAATCCATAATGCTTGTTGCTTGATAATGAAAACTTGTTCATAAATTTCATGTGGTAACAAATTTCTTTTTAGTTTCATATAACCAGTTGCACAAAATTTACAGGTTAAAGAACAACCCACTTGTGATGATATACATGCCGTCATTCTTTTAGATGTGGGAATCAAAACTCCCTCTACCAAATTTCCATCGGATAATTCAAAACCGAACTTTATCGTTCCATCAGAACTAACTTGTTGCGTTTTAATTTTTAGTTTTTCTATGCTATAATTTTTGGATAATTCTTCTCTTAAATTTTTAGAAAGATTGGTCATTTCATCAAAAGTTTGTGCATTTTTTTTCCATAACCATTCTTGAATTTGGTTTATACGAAATGATTTTTCACCAATATTTTCAAGAAAAAAATTAAGTTCTTGATTATCAATAGTTCTGATGTCTTTTTTCATTTTTGTGTAACCTTTATACAAAATTAATCGTAAAAATCATTACATTTAATCAATTATAAAAATTTAAAAAATCATGAAAAAAATTATTTTGAGCACAATGTTATTAGCGGGTACCGCTTTGGTTGCATTCCAACCTATGCACAAACAAGAAACAGTGATTTTGGGAAAAATCTGCTTCAAGATTAAAAATGATACGGGAAGTTCTCAAACTCTTCATACCGGTTCAGGAACTACAAGTATTAATAATTTAACCACGAACGAAATTTGTATTGAAGAAGGCGGTGCTTTGTATTTAGCAGAAAGGGGAAATAAAGGAAAAGTTTTGTTAAAAGTTACTTCATCAGTTTCAGGAAAAACTTTTGAGTTATCCAAGTTAATGAAATAAAAGACTGAAAATTTTGAGTTCATGAGTAGTGCGGTTGCTAAAAAATGCAACCGTTTTTTTATTTTAAGTTAATTAATTGGAAAGAATTCTATAATTTTGAGGCAACTAGCGGATTCGAACCGCTGTACAAGGTTTTGCAGACCTCTGCCTAACCGCTCGGCCAAGTTGCCTTAAATTATTGTGAAATGCAAAATTAGAAAATTTCCTTATACTTACAAAAAGTTTTATTTTTTTAATGTTCAATTATTTGTAAATGAATAGAATAAATTTTATTCATCAAGAATTTGCAATATCACATCATAAATTTGGTTTAATTGTTCTTTGGTTATGCAGTAAGGTGGTAAGATATATAAAGTATTACCAAGAGGTCTAAGTAGTACACCTTTTTGAATAGCTTTTTTCGCCCATTCATAACTCATGGGATTTTCGTAATGGCTTTTGGGGTCCTCAATTTCTGCTGCCCAAATAGTACCTAAGTATCTTACATTTTTTAGTTTTTTATGATTTTTTACCAAAGATGAGAATTCAATATGTTGGTTTTCAATTTGTTTCCAAGATTCATAGGTACTAGGGTCTGTTGTTAATTTTAAAGAGGCAATGGCAGCAGCACAAGCAAGAGGATTCGCAGTATAAGAATGCCCATGAAAAAACGTTTTATTAAACTCGGAACTTATAAATGCGTCAAAAATAAATGATTTACAAGCAGTTACACCGAGAGGCAAAAACCCCCCTGTAATCCCTTTAGACAAACAGATAATATCAGGTTTATGTTTAATTTTTTCAGTAGCAAACAAAGTACCGGTTCTACCAAAACCAGTCATAACTTCATCAGCGATAAATAAAATATCATTTTTTTTGATAAACGCTAAAATTTCATCTAAAAATCTAGGTTCATAAAATTTCATACCACCGGCTCCTTGAACCAAAGGTTCTAATATAATAGCAGCCACGTCCATAGATTTTGCATTTTTCTCACAAATTTCTAAAACCTCTTCTATATTTTCCATATTGGGCAATGGAAGTGTGATTACTTCAAAAAGCATGGAAAAAAAAGGTAATGTAAATAAATTTTTCCCTGATACAGCCATGGCTCCAAAAGTATCCCCATGATAAGCATTCTCGAATACAAAAAATTTATTTTTTTTTATGCCTTGATTATGAAAATATTGAACAGCCATTTTCAAAGCAACTTCCGTAGAAGTAGAACCATTATCAGAAAAAAATAAATAATCCATTCCACCAGGAAGCAGTGGCAACAAATTTTTGGCAAGTTCTTCGGCAGGTTCATGACTAAAATTTGCAAATATTACTTGCTCTAATTTTAAAGCTTGTTGATAAATGGCATCAGCGATGACTGGATTCGCATGCCCATGTAAATTTACCCACCATGATGAAATCGCATCAATGATAGGACGATGATTTTGGTCATATAAATATACACCTTTCCCGTATAAAATTTTTTCAAATTCCGATTTATAATAATATTGATTAAACGGATGCCAAATCATATAATATTGATTATCAAATTTTTATTAATTTTTTTATGAATAACGGCGGCAATTTAAAAAAATAAATTTGATTTAAGCAATAAAATTTGTTAATTTTGTAACCTGAAACACAACATTTCTCCATGGATAAGTTAAAAATTCTCATTGTAACCAACGAAATTGATCCGTTTTTAAAAATTACATCCGCCGCAGATGTAATAGCAATGTTACCACAAGGTTTACAAAAAAAAGGACACGAAATTAGAATTTTCATGCCTAAGTTTGGTGTGATAAACGAAAGAAAAAATCGTCTTCATGAAGTCATTAAATTATCCGGAATTAACATTAAAGTAGGAAACGAAGAAAAACCTTTAACTATCAAGGTAGCTTCTATTCCTAATGCAAGATTGCAAGTGTACTTCTTGGATAATGAAGATTATTTTAAAAGAAAGTGTGTTTTCAAAAATGAGGCTAATGAATACTTTAATGACAATGACGAAAGAGCTATTTTCTTTTGCAAAGGTATTTTGGAAACCATCAAAAAATTGAATTGGTCTCCTAATATTATTCATTGTCATGATTGGATGGCTTCCTTAATCCCATTCTACCTAAAAACTCATTATAAAGATGACCCCGTTTTTAAAGAAAGTAAAATTGTTTACACCTACTATAATGGTGATGCCGGAAACATAAAAATTTCAGAAGATTTTGCTGAGAAAGTGAAATTAGAAGGAGTACCAAAAGAATTGTTAGAACAAATCAATGAGCCTTCTTTTTCTGAATTTCATCAGCGTTGTTTATCTATGGCAGACGCTGTCATACTCGGAGACCCTGCGAACCGCCCTAAAATTCCCGTAAACTCCGACAATGAACCTGCTTACTTTGACTCTGAACAGCCTAACTTTATCGATTCTCATATCGAACTTTATAGAAAAATTCTAAACTAATTGTTTTTTTAATTTAAACAATTTTTTTTGTGAGCATTTGATAGGTAAAACTCTCTATTTGCCTATATCAGGTGTTTATTATGCTCTGTTTTAAATACTAATATTTTATATGAAAGTTTTTTAGTCAAAAATCATAAAAAACTTATTTGAATTTTCAACAATCTGTAACGAAAATCGCAGTACTTTTTAGATTTAAACCGATAAAAGACAAGATCTTTTTAAACCAAAATGGAAAATCGATAATGAACTATTTTTTGTTAGGGACATCAATTAGTGTCTCATTTTAAGCTAATAAAAAAATCCTTAGGGGAGTTTTAAGAAAAAGTGTTCAAAATTCAAAATTTTATTATTCAATAAAAAAATATGGAAATTTTACCGAGATAAGTAAAAATGTATTAACATTGCAAAGTAAATTTTATCTTATGTCATTAAAAGCAAAATTTGAACAATACAAAAGTATTTTAGAAAATGCGTTAAACGCATTAAGAAATCGTTATTTTTTTTCACAATATCCAGAGATGCCTTCACCTGCTGTTTATGGGGAAGATGCACAAGCAAGAGGTTTACAAGCATTTGAAAATCAATTAAATAAGCCTTTTGATAGATTGTTACAAGGGGGAGAATGGGTAACCTCCTCAGAAAAATCCCCTTTTAGAAATGAACTTATCGGTATACAGTATCCCGTTTATAAAGACGTAAATCAATACATAGAAAATTCTAAAAAGGCATTTCAATCATGGAAAAAATTATCCGTAGAAGAAAGAACAGGAATATTGATAGAGTGTTTAGAAAGAATTAAAAATCACTTTTATGAAATTGCTTATGCTACTATGCATACAACAGGACAAGCATTTATGATGTCATTTCAAGCTTCCGGTCCTCATGCAAACGATAGAGCATTAGAAGCAATAGCCATGGGTTACCATGAACTTACTTATTTTTCGCCTCAAACAACCTGGACAAAACCTATGGGAAAAATTACCTTAAACTTAGAAAAAGAGTTTGTTCCTGTTCCAAAGGGTATTTCTTTAGCTATTGGTTGTTCAACATTTCCTATATGGAATACAGTTCCAGGTATGTTTGCCAGTTTAATTACAGGAAATACTGTAATTGTAAAACCTCACCCGCTTGCAGTGTACCCTATTGCTATTGTAGTTGCGGAAATGCAAAGAACTTTTCAAGAAAATGGTTTAGACCCTAATATTGTTCAAATTTCAGTAGACCAACCTGATAATTTGATTACCAAAACATTAGCAGAAAATAAAGATATAAAAATCATTGATTTTACGGGTAGTTCTACCTTCGGGAATTATGTAGAAAGTTTACCTGGAAAAATTACTTTTACAGAAAAAGCTGGTGTCAATTCTACTATTTTAGATTCCACTTCCAACTACAAAGAAATGTTAAACAATTTGGCATTTTCTGTAAGCTTATACAGCGGTCAAATGTGTACAGCGCCACAAAATATTTTAGTATCTAAGGAAGGAATTATCACTGAAAACGGTGTAAAATCATTTGATGAATTTGCACAAGATTTTAAAGCAGCAGTGGAAGGTCTTTGTCAAAATCCAAAAGCCGGTCCTGCTATATGTGGTGCAATTCAAAATGAAACCACTTTAAAACGAATAGAAGATGCTAAGAAATTAGGTAAAATAATCTTAGAACCACAAAAAATTGCGAACCCCGAGTTCCCGAACGCAGTTACTTCCAGTCCTTTGATATTAGCAATTTCTCAAAACGATAAACCTATTTACGAACAAGAACTCTTCGGACCCATAGTGTTACTTATACAAACTGATTCCACCGAAAATAGTATTTCTATTGCAAAAGAAATGGCTCAGAAACATGGTGCAATATCTTGTTTAGTATATTCTACTAAAAATGAAGTAATTGAAAAAGTTAAAGAGGAAATGTTGGAAGCAGCAACTTCGGTTTCTTTCAATTTATACGGTCCTATTTATGTCAATCAAAATGCTGCGTTCTCAGATTTTCATGTAACAGGTGGAAACCCCTCTGGAAATGCTTCATTTACAGATGCTTCATTTATTACAAAAAGATTTCATTTTGTAGGATTTAGACAGCCTAAATAATGTAAAATAACTAACTTGCTACCGTAGCTTTCAGTAAGTTGGCTTAATTATATTATAAGCAAAGCCAACTTACTGATGGTACTACCTCACTTTCAAATATCCCTTAGGTAATTGAAATCCCTGGTAATTTCCCTAACTCAGAAAATTTACTTAATATATTCAAAAAAATGTTGTCCAATTTGATTATTTGAAGGATTTATTTGTAATATCATTTCAAGGCATATACTTCCTTTTTAGAGGGGGTATTTGCTCAACAGGCTTCAAACTTTATGGGGAGACTTAACCTGAATTCAGGGATTTTTTGCCTCAGATTAGTAATACTTATACAGGGCGTGCCCCTCGCTTCGCTCGGGTCGGGCTGAACCTCCCT
>Ga0272446_1007239_pt1 | contig 11122 bp, 11 predicted proteins | sample YNPCB0061_FD_194587 | JGI IMG/M metagenome (GOLD analysis project Ga0272446, IMG submission 194587) | Hot spring microbial mat communities from Yellowstone National Park, WY, United States - YNP-CB-006-1 | ecosystem: Environmental > Aquatic > Thermal springs > Hot (42-90C) > Sediment | place...
TCCCGAACTGAGTAGCTCTGCTGCCGATCTTTTGGAGTCTGATGTTGATTTACTCCTCAGTACAGCTAGTCTCTGGGAAATCGCGATCAAAGTCAGCCTGAATAAACTGATGTTACCTGATAGTTATCAAGGTTAAAGGTGGTATAATTTGGAAAATCGGTTTTGATGGGGAACAGCCATCAGACGCAAGGGGGAAAGTGCAGTGTGAATCTGCCGCTGTCCCGCAGCTGTGAAGAGAGGCGCAACTCTCTGAGTCAGAATGCCCGCCGAGTTGTAAACCCGTTACGTATACATCTGCGAGGTACAGATGATGCAAACATCAAGCTTTTGCGATTCGATTTTTGTCGGAAATTTAAAGGTTGTAGCGTTCTGTGTTGAACCTCTGAGCTGAACGCAAGGCTGACATTTAGCATTAGTGTTCTGTCCAGTGACGGACTGTTTCCCAGTCGGGGAACGGTAGTTTTTTCACGCTTATTCACAGAATTTAGGACGCTACAACCATGATCATTCAAACTGCAACGCTGGGATATCCCCGCATTGGTAAAAATCGTGAAGTTAAAAAGGCACTAGAAGCCTTCTGGAGCAGTAAGTCCGATGCAGAAACCTTACTGCAAACGGTGCGAGAGGTTGAATTTGCCCACTGGCAGACGCAACTCCAAGCCGGGATTGATCGCATTGGCATTGGCGACACTACCCTTTATGACCATGTGCTGGATTGGAGTGTGCGTTTAGGGCTAATTCCTGATCGCTTTCGTCATCTGACTGGACTGGATCAATACTTTGCAATGGCGCGAGGCAGGGATGGCATTCCGGCACTGGAAATGACCAAATGGTTTGATACCAACTATCACTATCTGGTGCCCGAAATCGACCCAGTTCTGCAACCAGCAGATTTTAGCGATTTCCTGGAAACAGTGCATCGTGCCCAAACTCTCTTGGGTCAACGGGCAATTCCCATCGTGTTAGGACCGCTCACACTGCTGCGACTCAGTCGTCTGGAGTTAAACGTAGAGCAAGCGGTTTCCTATCTGCTCGATCGCTATCTTGTCTTACTGGGTGAACTGAAAAATCTGGGTGTGGTCGAGGTACAAATCCATGAGCCTGCTCTGGTTCTGGGAGATGCCGACAATTTCAAAGGAGCTTATCAGTTAATCTATGATTCTCTCGGTCGAGTCGGTTTGCCAATCCATCTTGTTACCTACTTTGATGATTTGGGGTCTGCCTATCCCTGGGTGATGGAATTGCCTGTGGCTGGCATCAGTTTAGACTTCACCCGTGGGCGCAATTTAGACTTACTCCAGCAGCATGGTTTCCCAGCAGATAAACAGTTGGGTGTGGGCATTGTCGATGCGCGGAACGTCTGGAGAGTTCGACCTGAATCGGTATTATCAACGCTAGAAACCATTCAAAGCATCACGCCAAATATCAGATTGCACCCTTCCTCATCTCTGCAATTTGTGCCCTACGATGCCCAGCGAGAAGCCAAACTACCAGAACCCCTGAGAAATGTGTTGAGTTTTGCGGAACAAAAGCTGGAAGAAGTCGTAATTCTGGCACAAACCTTGGCTGGGGGTGATCCGAGCGACAAATTGGCAATGGTGCAAACGCAGTGGAAAGCCTTTGAGCAGTTCAGCCCCGTGAATCCAGCCGTACAGGAGCGACTCCGCAACCTGACTGTTCAGGCTCTGGAGCGTGCTATGCCCTACGAGCAACGCAAAAAACTCCAGCCAACGCTGCCGCCCTTGCCGACAACGACCATTGGCTCGTTTCCCCAAACCACAGAGGTACGGCAACTGCGAGTCAAGCTCAAACGGGGTGAAATCACTCAAGCCGAGTACGAAGCGGCGATCGATGCAGAGATTGCCAAATGCATTGAAATTCAAGAGGAAGCTGGGCTAGATGTGTTGGTGCATGGCGAGTTTGAGCGCACGGACATGGTGGAATTCTTTGGGCAGCAACTCTCTGGGTTCGCCTTTACCGAGCAGGGTTGGGTGCAAAGCTATGGCAGTCGCTGTGTGCGTCCGCCCATTATATATGGAGATGTAGCGCGAGCTGCACCGATGACGATTCGGGAGTTCAAGGTGGCACAATCCCTCACCGACAAAGTTGTCAAGGGAATGCTAACTGGCCCTGTAACTATGATCAACTGGTCGTTTACTCGCACGGATATTCCCCGCAGTGAACAGGCGATGCAGATTGCCTTCGCCTTGCGAGATGAAGTCGCAGATTTAGAAGCGGCGGGCGCGAAGATGGTGCAAATTGATGAACCCGCTCTGCGGGAGGGATTGCCCCTGAAGCCAGAACGCTGGAATGAGTATCTGTCTTGGGCAGTCGATGCGTTCCGTTTGGCGGCAGGAGTTGCCAAGCCGGAAACTCAAATTCACACCCACATGTGCTACTCCGAGTTTGGCGACATTATTCAGCACATTGAGCGTCTGGATGCAGATGTGTTGTCGATCGAGAATAGCCGCAGTAACAATGAAACTCTATTTGAAATTACGGATGCAGGCTACCAACATCAAGTTGGCAACGGTGTCTATGATGTCCATAGTCCAGCTATCCCTAGCACTGAACAGATGGTTCAGCAGCTCAAAACTGGGATTGCCAATCTACCGATCGAACAGATTTGGGTCAACCCTGATTGCGGATTGAAAACTCGCCGTTGGGAAGAAGTGATTCCGTCGCTGAAAAACATGGTGGAAGCCGCAAAAATCATGCGGGAGGAAATCAATGCGACCCAGGAGTGAGGTATGGCAAGGATGCTCTGGCTACTGGCAAAATCAATTCATTCAGGAAAACCTGTTACCCCTAGGACATGCGGCATGGCAGGGGTTTATGACTCAGGGAAGAGGCATGGTGGTATGCAATGTGATGATGCCTACAGCACGCTATGCCAATGTTGAGGCTGTCGATTGGCGCATTGACATTGTTGATTACACCGTTCGGTTTGTTCCTTCATCCCATGTTTCAGCCTATTTGCAATCTTTCAGCCTGGAGGCAAGCTTAATTGAATGTTTGACCGATACCGTTCAAATCTACGATCCTGAACGGGCAGTCCTGTTATTAATTAATGAAAACGGACGGGTAGATATTAATCTACTGCAAAACCTCAAGGTTTCTCCAGTTGATTGTTACCAACAGGTGCAACGGCATTGGATAGAGTTTCAACTTGATCAAATCCCCGGAGATTTATATGAACAAAGACTCTGATTTGATGGACTGGCAGCAAGAGTTTATAGCTACAAATTTGTTGGCGATCGGCTATAACGCTTGGGCAGGATACCTCGGTGGAGAACGAGGCGCACTCATTTGCAGCACTAATTCTCCAGCAGTTGGCGTTACAGGGGAATCTTTCCAAACTTACTTTATTCGGCGATCGCGCCTAGCTGCTTTTCTGAACGCCTGGTTAGTCGCTCCTGACACGGTGATTTTGCGCCATCACTTCATGAATGCCCACATTCTGGAAGCGGTGGATTCTTATAATCCAATGACGGAATTGGTCTTTCTGATGGAATCGTTTAACCAGGTGACGTCCTTTTACCTCAAGAATCTGCCCATCTCACCACCCCAATGCTACGAGCAAGTGTGTAAAACCTGGGAGGAGTTTCAGCCAGCAATTTGTGCCTTACAAAAGAATGTTGTGTCCTGACCCTGATGGTCAATAGCACTGCGACTACTGAATCTCTGAACCGATCACCCAACTCAAGATCTATTATGCTCAAGTATTACTTGCATCGCTCTGGAAAAATTCCTGCATCTATTCATCCATTCGTGAAAAATCAGGTCAACTCTCAATCTAATTCACCGCCTCAATTCGGTTTAATTCAGATGGTCGATCGCATTTACAGCTTTATTTTCTCTAAAGTTCAACCTATTTTTCAACAGAAACGCTAGCCACATTTATTCAAGGATTGAACATGAACATCTTCTTGGGGGCGATCGCCCTGCTAATCTCCTTTCTGCTGATTGGATCGATTCTTTACCTACTCTTTCCCCGCAAGTATCAGTCTGCTGATTCCGTTGCCAATTCCTATGACAATTGGACAAATGATGGCATTCTGGAGTTCTACTGGGGCGAACACATCCACCTGGGGCACTATGGCACTCCACCCCGCCGCAAGAATTTTCTCAAAGCCAAAGAAGACTTTGTGCATGAGATGGTGCATTGGGGCAAACTCGATCGCCTTCCTCCCGGCAGTACAGTTTTAGACGTGGGCTGTGGCATTGGTGGCAGCAGTCGCATTCTGGCACGGGATTATGGCTTCCATGTGACTGGCATTACCATCAGTCCACAGCAAGTAAGACGCGCCCAAGAATTAACACCGCCTGGGGTGAGTGCCCAGTTCCAGGTTGATGATGCCTTGGCACTGTCCTTTCCCGATGCCAGCTTTGATGTGGTCTGGTCGATTGAAGCAGGGCCGCACATGCCAGATAAAGCGCAGTTTGCTAGAGAGCTATTGCGGGTGCTGAAACCAGGTGGAATTCTAGTGGTCGCCGATTGGAATCAACGGGATGATCGTCGGCTTCCACTCAATTTTTGGGAAAAACTAGTCATGCGGCAACTGCTCGATCAATGGTCGCATCCAGCATTTTCCAGCATTGAGGGATTTTCAGAATTACTGGAGGCAACGGGACTGGTCGATGGAACTGTAACAACAGCGGACTGGACTGCTGAAACCCTACCCTCATGGCTCGATTCCATCTGGCAAGGCGTTGTCCGTCCAGCCGGAATTGTTCGATTTGGCTTGATCGGGTTGATTAAATCCTTGCGAGAAGTGCCCACCTTCCTGTTGATGCGGCTGGCATTTGGAGCAGGGCTATGTCGCTTTGGCATGTTTCGGGCGGTACGCGCCAATGTCTCTGCGAGTGAGGCGTTATCTGTGCAGACAAGGGATAGGCTTGCGGGATTTTCTTACGGAGACGCTGCACGAACATGAGTGAGATGAATGCTCTCGTTCCTGAAAATGCAGCCGATATTACCTATGATGTCATCATTGTTGGTGGTGGCATTGTGGGGTTAGTCCTAGCCTGCGGATTGTTATCTTCGGGTTTGCGGATTGCAATTGTTGAAGCGAAGACACCTCAGCAGGTGGCAGATCGCCTCCGCGCCTACGCCCTGTCGCCCCAGTCTGCCCACATTTTTCGTGCTTTGGGGGTGTGGGAGCAAATTGCGCCGGCGATCGCCCATTTTCCTAAAGTCGTCCTGTCGGATGCCGACTATCCACACTATGTGGAATTCTTGCCAGATGATATTGGCGAACCTGCTGTCTACTATTGTGCTGAGCATTCTATTCTGGTGCAGGCACTTCAACAGAAGGTTGCAACTTGCCCCGCTGTGACCTGCTGGTATGAAACTCAAGTCGTAGAAGTCAGTTATGGCACTGATCGAGCGACTCTGATGCTCAGCCATTCGCAACAACCAGAACGAACAGTTGCTGTGAATGCAGCCCTCGTCGTGGCGGCTGATGGCGCTAACTCTCAATTGCGAATCGGAGAAGAAATTAAAACCATTGGCTGGGATTACTGGCAATCTTGTGTTACAGCCTTTGTCTCACCTGCTCCACCTCACCAAAACATCGCCTATGAGCGGTTTTGGTCAAGTGGTCCGTTTGCCGTTTTGCCTTTACCTGACAATCGCTGTCAGATTGTTTGGACTGCTCCCCATGCGGAAGCGAGGGCGATCGCTGCTTTGCCATCTACCCAGTTTATTGCTGAAATGAGTCGTCGCTACGGCAACCAAGCCAGCGACCTTACCTTACTCAGTGCTCCCCTGGTGTTTCCTGTCCGGTTGGTACAGAGTCAAACCTATTGCAAACCTCGCCTTGCTTTAGTCGGAGATGCCGCCCATTGTTGTCATCCCATTGGCGGACAGGGGCTGAACATGGGCATCCGCGATGCCGCAGCCCTGGCTCAAGTTCTCCAAACAGCGCAGCAGCAGCAACAGGATCTCGGTAGTTTAGTGGTTTTGAAATCCTACGATCGCTGGCGGCGTTATGAAAACTGGCTCGTCTTACTCATGACCGATCTGCTCAACCGTACCTTCTCTAACCACTGGTTGCCTCTGGTCACCCTGCGGCGCATTGTCCTGCACGGAATGATCACTTGGACTCCTTTGCGGCAATTATTCCTGCGACTCATGACTGGACTCTGGGGCAGACAACCCTAGTTATCGAGTTTTGCACCGCTAGCCGCATTTATGATTGCCACAAGGCACTGTTGGTAATCATAGATGCGGCTGTTCAACCAAATGGCAAGTTTGGGCAATGGTGTTGGCAGGCAGTTATCGCCTATTGATTTGGTGAGTCTGCGGTTGAAGCGATAACTGCGATCGCGCAGTGTTGCCGGAGGCAAATCGCGCCAGCAGCCCAACAAGTCGATGAAGCGGACGGTTGAGAGATCTTGATTGTGTTGCGGATGTGACTTGCCGCCGCTTATCTTAATCGTTATGTTATACTAAAATAGTAGACCTTAGACCTGTTGGGAAATAACGAGCAGAATCGCTGAAACCCTTATACAGCATAGCTTTCAAGGATTCCTCGCCAAAATCGCTGAAACGCTTGCCAGGAAGGGCTTCCAAGGCTTTTCAAGCTTATTACACAACAACTCTCTTACACTTTTTTTGGAAATTCATGAAAACCAATCGACCTCTTTTATTCTTTACCATTCCATATATTTGCTGTAGTAGCTGCAGCAGTCACACAGCCTGCTGTCGGGCGACCTCCCGCGCCTTTTCCTCCTAACGGTCTACCTCCAGGCATCACTCCGAGTTATCGTGACACAGGGCGGGCTTGGCGTGACATACGCAAAGCGGAAGAGACAGCGTATAGGGTCTCTTTCTTGGCAACACAAGCCTCAATAGCAAGGGCGAGCGATTTGACAAGTTTGGGCAATCGCCTCCTTAGTGATGCGCGGGGTCTATATGAGGCTGGAAGATACTTTCAAGCGACTGAAACCGCACTTGCTGCCAACAATGTTTATGAAGCCGCCCAAAACTTATACGAAGGCCAACTCGGCTATGTTCTGGGTCCTCGTGGGGAAGGAGTACTTACCCGTAGTTACTACGATGCGCCCTATCGAGTGTCAGAGGAGTTGTATAGAGCCGATTCAATCATGGCTTACTACAGATCAAACGACAGCACTGTGAGCAATTTACTTCGTTATGCCCGTGAGCTTGCAACACCATCCACATCTCCAACTGCTTCAATCCCATCCGCTAGTGCGCCTAACCTTAGCATCATGACTAATAATAGGGCAGCAATTCGCTTGGCAAAAGCAGCAATTCATCTGGTGCGAGCCGCGAACGGATTCTAGATTAAGTTAAAGAACAAGTTAATAGGTTGGTAATCCCAGTTTAGTGAATAGCAACCGTATGAGAGAAGATGGTACACAGCTAAAATCGACTCGTCGTTGCACGTATCAGTCAGGACATCACATCGGGTAGGGCTGGAAGCCCCGTACTTCAGTGCGGGGAGGAAAGCTCCTTTAGCAACTTCAGTTGTTTTAGGTTATAATTGTATTGCGGACACCAGAAACGGTTGTTCAAGGCACTGGTAACGGTCGATTGGGGGTGTTGTAAACCACCCCAGAGGCTCGCGGTTGGCTTGCTAACTGCAGGGCTATTGAAAGCTCCCTGCTTTAGCTGGGAGTAGTTTACTTTGTCTAATGTCAAGACTGATTCTGCCTACTGCCGTAGGCGCGGGAACCGTTCTGTATCCCCATCGGGAACGAGCGAGGTTTTATCCGGTTCCCGAACCCTCCGGTTTCTATAAGGGAATTACGTAAACTGCTGGCTCAGCATTAGGGGATTGTGAACCGTGATTTTCTTCTTGTGAATTGAAATCATATTTTGATCGCGCAGTTCCCCCAGCAAACGAGTTACGGTGACGCGGGTGGAGCCAATCGCCTCGGCGATCGCCTGATGGGAGAGCTTCAGATCAACTGTCACGCCAGCACTGGTGGGGATGCCAAAATCGCGGCAGAGGATGAGTAAAAAACTCACTAGCCGTGACCCCATATCACGGTGGGCAAGGGTTTCAATCATCATTTCTGTCTGTAAAATCCGTGACGATAACCCCTGAATCATAAACATGGGCAGGGAGGGGTCTTCGTGCATGGCTTTTTCCACCTGTTCAATGGGAACCGCCAGCAACTCCACACTGGTAAAGGCAACGGCATGGTAAAACCGATCCGAGCGGGTACCCGTAATCAGGGACAGGACGCCAAATACGGTATTCTCCCGCAGCAGCGCCACGGTAATTTCTTCCCCCGCCTCATAGACCCGTGAGAGTTTAACGGCACCTTTGAGCAAAAAATAGACCTTTTCCGCTGGATCCCCCGGAAAGAAAATTGTTTTCCCCCGCTCATAGGTTTCAGTTGTGGCAGGAAAAAGCCCACTAGCCATGTGGCGAAAGACGGTTGCTAATGGTTGTTCTCTATTCATGACCTACTGTGGCTGTTCGATCCAAGGTAGTGGTTCAGTTGCCTGAGCCTCCCCCGCGTGTGGCATAACGTTCCTGAAAACAAAACTACACTACCGTTTGCGGAGAGTTTAGCTTTGAGAGATTAGTTAAACGGATTCAGGGGCACTTTTTTGTATCATGACACACATTTTTCCGAGAGAATTAACGGTGACCGTCTCAGATAGTACAGTAGTGCCCCTACCAGTGGTAGCACGGTCCACCACCGCCACGGGCGATCGCCCATAGTGCGTCGCGCCCAATCATCCGGCAACAGGAGCGGAAACAACAGGGATAGCAGGCAAAAGTCAAGGGTCATGACGTGAATAAAGCGGCTAGAGCGCCATTGCTGCCAAAAGTCGGCCCACTCACCCCAAAGGAGGCCATAGCCGAGAAGTACCATCACTAGAAGTGATAAAAGGATAGCGGTTCCCCGCCACTCCCAGAGTTTGAGACCCTTGTCCAAGGTGCCGATCACCCGTGGATTGGGTTGGCGCAGCGCAAGGTAGGGCAAGAGGGCAAAGGCACCCACAAGAAAACTAGCAGCCACAAACGGCCATGCCGGGAACCGTTGACCGCGGCCATCCACTGCCAAAATGCCAGCGTAGAGAAGAGGCCATACCCCCATCAAATTAAAGAGGCTAACAATCAAGGGGTTAATGCCCTGCCAGTCGCCAAGCGCCAAGCGCTGAATCAGCTCCCATGTCTCGGGGCGATCGGGGGGGGCTAAGAACATACTGTAGAGGATAAGGCTGAGCCACAGTGCCCCTAAAAAGAAACGGTACCAAGAGGACACGAGCAAACTTGACAGGGTGGAGGGTAACGAGTTGTTCAATTCTGGCCTGTGTTCAACGAGACGCTAGAGTGTCCCGCAGTAGGGGATAGTCTTCACTAGTATATTAAAGAATTGTTTCCGGCGTGCAGACACAACAATAGACTTGAGACTCAGTAAACTGTCCCAAGCCTATGCTCAAAGAAACGTTGGTGCAGCCGCTCTAGTACGCCAAGCCCATACTGCGGGTGGTTTCAGCGCCCAGATAAACACGGATGCTTAAGAAATCGGTGGGGCAGGCGGTTTCGCACCGCTTACAACCAACACAGTCTTCGGTACGGGGGGAGGAGGCAATTTGCCCAGCTTTACAACCATCCCAAGGCACCATTTCCAGCACATCGGTGGGGCAGGCCCGCACACACTGGGTGCAGCCAATGCAAGTGTCGTAAATTTTTACAGTGTGAGCCATGTAATAACCGCTCCTAAACGATCAGGATACAGGGGTTGCCCTGCGGATGCCGTGCACCAAGGTACTCCCCACGGGACGACAGTAAGGGCAGTCTGGAGATAAATACCGAGAATTAGGATACCGCAGTGGCTGTAGTCTAAGTTGAGGAGCAGCAACAAACTTCAAAGAATGTAACTTTTTTGTAAAGTCTTATGAGGACTCCCCATTATGTCTCAGGTGCATCTTAAGGATTACGAGCAAGCTCAGCTAAACGTCATTCGCCGCTGGCTTGCCCATGATGAAGCAGGCATGGCACACCTGTTCGATCCATTCACCACTGCACTACAGGGGGGAATTGCCCCGTTGTTACCTCCAGAGGGGCTGACGGTTCTCCGTGCTGTGTGCGATCGCCTCCTTGGGGCGGGCCATCAGGAGTGGAATCATCTGCGGCGGCAACTCTCGGCAGACCTAGCAGAAATAAAGGATTGGCAAGACTTGCAGCAGCAACCGCTAGAGGTGTGCGATCGCCTGCAAGGACGGGTACAGGCGATCGCCTTGGGACAGGCCACCGTAGAAGGGCTGCTCACTGCCCCCCTACAAGGGGTAGGGGAACTGGCGGATGTGGGGCTAAGCCTTCTAGGGGGGCTAAAAACCATTCAGCGAGTTGGGTTATGCTATGGCTTTGGTTCAGCGGCAGTCTTTGAGCAGGAAATTGTTTGGAGCACCTTGGCAACCAGCTTTGCAGCCACAGCGGTGGAGCGGCAGCATACGCTTGGCAGTCTCTTGGTTCGGGATCCAGACCTACCCCGGCAGACGGTGGCCGAGTTATTGACAGACACCGCTCTAGAAACACTCACAGATACCACTGTTGAAGCAGTGTTTGAGCAAGCCATCATCAATTTAAGCGAGGAGCTGAGCGGTGAACTGGTGCCGCTGGTGGGGGTGGTGTTGGGGGTCGCTGCCAATGACCAATTTGTCATGCAAGTCACGACAACAGCTCGCTACGTCTATCAACTACGGTGGTTGTTGCGTACCTACGGCGGCAGGGACACCGATCGCGCCGTTAGCTGATCCCCCAAGTTGCACCTGTTGCTGGATAGCACGCTCACCCATGCCAAAGATCAAGAACAGGTGGGCGGCTAAAACTGGCTTCAAACTCCGGCTGAACAACTTCCCGTGCCCCCAACTGGTAGAGCAGTTCAATATCGCGATCGCCTTCCCCAACACATCACACACCTTACCGCCGAGCGCCTTTTGCTCAACCTTCAACAAGTGCAGGGCTAGCAGATGCGTTTAGGGGAGAAAAGAGGAGGGCAGGGTTTGACTTCTCCCCTCCTTGAAAGAGAGGGGATTCCCAAAGGATGCTACGCAACGGGCTGAAGCCGCGTTGCTTCGCTTTTCCCTTGAGCTGTCACCCACAACTTAATGCGGGTGGGGGCAGTCAAA
>Ga0272446_1007240_pt1 | contig 11119 bp, 7 predicted proteins | sample YNPCB0061_FD_194587 | JGI IMG/M metagenome (GOLD analysis project Ga0272446, IMG submission 194587) | Hot spring microbial mat communities from Yellowstone National Park, WY, United States - YNP-CB-006-1 | ecosystem: Environmental > Aquatic > Thermal springs > Hot (42-90C) > Sediment | place...
GCCCCCCCCTCGGCCGCCCCCCCCCCCCCCCCCCCCCGCGCGATGCTGCTCGACGTCCCGCGCGAGGCCTTCTGGCCGCTGCTTGCGGTCACGGGCCTGCTCTTCCTCGTCCGCGGCGCGGTGAACGATCGCCTCGCCCGCGCGGTGCTGCCGCCGGCGGTCGCGCTGATCGTCGCCCACTACCTCTCCTGGCGCTTCTCGGCCACGCTGCACGGGCCGGGGCTGGGCCTCGCCGACACCCTGTTCATCCACGCCTTCATCGCCGTCGAGCTGCTCGCGCTCGGCGACGGCATGATCCTGATGCTGCTGCTGACGCGGCGCCGCGACAACACGCCGGAGGCAGACCGGCACGAGCGGCGCCTCGCAGAGGCCGACCCGGCGACGCTGCCGGCGGTGGATGTCTTCATCGCCACCTACAACGAGCCGCTCGAGGTGCTCGAGCGCACCATCGTCGCGGCGATGGCGCTCGACTGGCCCTCCCTCCGCGTCTGGGTGCTCGACGACGGCCGCCGCGACTGGCTCGCCGCCTGGTGCGCCGCGCACCGCGTCGGCTACCTGACGCGGCCCGACAACCGGGGCGCCAAGGCGGGCAACATCAACGCCGCGCTCGCGCGCACCGACGCGCCCTTCGTGCTGGTGCTGGATGCCGATTTCGCGCCGCGCGCCAACTTCCTCCGCCGCACCATGGGGTTCTTCGCCGATCCGCGCGTCGGCATCGTGCAGGCGCCGCACCGCTTCTTCAACCCGGACCCGATGCAGCAGAACCTCGCGCTGCACCGGGTTCTGCCGGACGACCAGCGCCTGTTCTTCGACATCATCATGCCCGCGCGCGACGCCTGGGATGCGGCGTTCTGCTGCGGCTCCAACGGCGTGATCCGCCGCGCCGCCCTCGCCGAGGTCGGCGGGCAGCTTCCGACCGGCTCGATCACCGAGGACATGCTGCTGACGCTCGTGATGCTGCGGAAGGGCTACGTCACGCGCTACCTGAACGAGCCGCTGGCGCTCGGACTCGCCCCGGAGTCGACCGACGCGTTCTTCGTGCAGCGCGCGCGCTGGGCGCGCGGCGCGATCCAGATCCTCTACCTGCGCGCCGGCCCGCTCGGCCCGGGCCTCCCGCTCAGGCACAGGCTGTTCTTCCTGCCCACCCACTGGCTCTCGGGGAGCCTCGTGCAGAGCTTCTCGCTGGTCTCGCCGGTTCTCTTCATGCTCACCGGCGTGGTGCCGATCGCCAATGTCGGGGTGCCGGAGGTGCTGGCCTATCAGATCCCCGTCGTGCTGGCCTACACGGGCGCGCTGCAGGTGCTCTCGCGCGGCGCCTACCATCCGCTCGCGGCGGTCGTGCTGTCCGCCTTCTCCGCCGTGCGGCTGCTGCCGGCGGTCCTGCTCACGCTCGTCCGCCCGCACGGGCATGCGTTCAAGGTCACGCCGAAGGGGCGGGACGCCGCGGGCGGCCGGGTCGATGGGCTGGTCGCCGGCGTCGCCTTCGCCGTGATCGTCGCCACCCTCGTCGGGCTGCTCCTGAACGCGGTGCCGGAGTGGCGGATCGTCGAGCGCTCGGCGCTGGTCCCCGTGGTTGCCGGATGGTCGGTCGTCAACGCGGTGATCCTGCTGCTGGTGATCGTCATGGCGACCCCGCGCGCGTCCGGCCGCGCGGAGGAGCGCTTCGCGATGGGCGGCGAGCCGGCCGACCTCCTGGTGAACGGGACGCGGCTGCCGGCGGCGCTCCTCGACCTCAGCCTGACCGGGGCGCTCGTCGAGCCGCAGGTGGCGGCGACGTTCCGGCCGGGGGATCAAGTGGTGGTCGCCATCGCCGAGGTGCCGCCGCTCGAGGCGACGGTCGCGGGCCTGCGCGGCGGCAGGATCGGCCTGCGCTTCGAGGCGGTGCCGGGGCCGGCGCGCGCGGCGCTGATCCGGCGCCTGTTCTCCGAGGCGCATGATCCGGTGACCGCGCAGGCGCCGAAGGAAGGCGCGCTCCTCGTCATCCTGTCCCGGCTCCTGCTCGGCACGCCGCCGAAGCCGGCCTGACGGTTGCCCCGGCAGGCGCGCGGCCCTAAACCCCGCGCCATGCCCGACGGCTCCACACCCCCCCGAACGCTCAGGACCGTCGCCGCGCTGGCCGGGGCGGGGCTCGTGCGGCCGGCCGATGCCGCCGCGCTCGCGCAGGTGGCGGAGCGCTACGCGATCGCCGTCACCCCGCACGTCGCGTCGCTGATCGACCGCGACGACCCGGCCGACCCGATCGCCGCGCAGTACGTCCCCCATGCCGCGGAGGCGGTGACGCGCGGCGACGAGCACCCCGACCCGATCGGCGACGACGCCAAGAGCCCCCTCGGCGGCATCGTCCACCGCTACCCCGACCGGGTGCTCTTGAAGCCGCTGCTCGCCTGCCCGGTCTATTGCCGCTTCTGCTTCCGCCGCGAGAGCGTCGGCCCCGATGGCGGGGTGCTGACGGAGGCGGAGCTCGAGGCCGCCTATGGCTACGTCCGCTCCCGGCCGGAGATCCGCGAGGTGATCCTGACCGGCGGCGACCCGCTGATGCTCTCACCCCGCCGGCTCGGCGCGATCCTCGCCGCGCTCGAGGCCATCGCGCATGTCGAGACGCTGCGCATCCACACCCGCGTTCCGGTGGCCGAACCGTCGCTCGTCACCCCCGCCCTCGCGGCCGCGCTGGAGACCGCCAAGCCGCTCTGGATGATCGTGCACGTGAACCACGCGCGCGAGCTGGTCCCCCCAGCGCTCGCCGCGCTCGAGGCGATCCGGCGCGCCGGCGTCCCGCTGCTCTCCCAGAGCGTCCTGCTCGCCGGCGTGAACGACAGCGAGGCGGCGCTCGAGCGCCTGTTCCGCGCTCTGATCGCGGCGCGCGTCAAGCCCGCCTACCTGCACCATCTCGACCCCGCCCCCGGCACCGCCCGGTTCCGGGTGCCGCTCGCGCGCGGCCGGGCGCTGATGCGGAGCCTGCGCGGCCGCATCCCGGGCCATGCTCTGCCGACCTACGTGGTCGACATCCCAGGCGGCCACGGCAAGGTTCCGGTGGGCGAGAGCCATGCCGAGGCTGACGGCGGCGGCTGGGTGCTCAGGGCACCCGACGGGTCCCGCCATCGCCTTGCCGATGCGGACGAAAGCGGCTAAAGCGCGGCCAGACCCCCGACAGCAGCGACGGAAGCGGCTCTGCCATGAAGATGCAGGCGAACCAGATGCGCCCTGGCCACGTGATCGAGCACGAGGGACGGCGCTGGACCATCCTCAAGAGCCAGATCAACACCCCCGGCAAGGGCGCGGCCGTCATCCAGGTCGAGATGCGCGACCTCAAGTCGGGCGCGAAGAAGGACGAGCGCTGGCGCACGGTCGATACCGTCGAGCGGCTGCAGACCGAGCAGAAGGAGATGGATTTCCTGTTCGCCACCGGCGACGTGCTGACGCTGATGGACAAGGAGACCTTCGAGCAGATCGAGCTGTCGGCCGATCTCGCCGGCGAGGCGAAGCAGTTCCTGCAGGAAGGCATGGTGCTGACGGTCGACCTCGTCGACGGCGACCCGGTGGCGGTGCACCTGCCGGCGACGGTGACGCTCGAGATCGTCCAGGCCGACCCGGTGGTGAAGGGGCAGACGGCGGCGTCCTCCTACAAGCCGGCGGTGCTCTCCAACGGCGTCCGCACCATGGTTCCCCCCTTCATCGAGACCGGGGAGAAGATCGTCGTGCGCACCGAGGACGCGAGCTATGTCGAGCGCGCGCGCGGCTGACCGCCCGCGCGCCCGAAGATGGCCCTTCCCCGCTTCTCGCCCGTCGTCAACGTGATGATCGGCGCCGCCCAGAAGGCGGCGAAGCGGCTGCTGCGCGACTTCGGCGAGGTCGAGAACCTCCAGGTCAGCGTCAAGGGCCCGTCCGACTTCGTGAGCCAGGCGGACCTCCGCGCCGAGGAGACGCTCAGGGCCGAGCTCGCGAAGGGACGGCCCGACCATGCCTTCCTGATGGAGGAGGGCGGCGGATCGGGGCCGGATGACTGGAAGTTCCGCTTCGTCGTCGACCCGCTCGACGGAACGACGAATTTCCTGCACGGCATCCCGCACTGGGCGATCTCGATCGGGCTCGAGCGGCGGCTCGGCAAGAGCTCGGAGATCGTCGCCGGCGTCGTCTACTCCCCCGCGCAGGACGAGATGTTCGTCGCCGAGAAGGGCGTCGGCGCGTTCCTGAACGAGCGTCGGCTGCGCGTCTCCGGCCGGCGCGAGATGAGGGAGGCGCTGTTCGCCACCGGCATCCCCTTCGGCGCGGTGCCGAACAAGCGGGAGTTCGCCCACACCCTCGCCGTGCTCATGCCACAGGTCGCCGGCATCCGCCGCGCGGGCGCTGCCGCGCTCGACCTCGCCTGGGTGGCCGCCGGGCGCTACGACGGCTACTGGGAGCTCCACCTCAACCCCTGGGACATCGCCGCCGGCATCCTGCTCGTGCGCGAGGCGGGCGGCTACGCCACCGACCCGGCGGGCGGCGACCCGCTCGCCTCGGGCGACGTGGTGGCGGCCAACCCGGCGCTGCATCCGAAGCTGCGCGAGGTGGTCTCGGGCGGGATCGCGGCGGTGCGCGGATGAGCCGCATGGCGCGGGTTGGTGCGCGCGTGCGTCTCGCGTAAGGTCCGGCCCCGGGATCGTTCACGTCAGACCCGCGGAGATCATGGCGCGGCTGTTCCGCTTCACCGGCCTCTGGCTCGGGCTTGCGCTGGCGCCGCTCGGCGCGGCGGCGCAGGAACCCGGCGTGCGGGTTGACCGGTCGGTGCTCGACGCGCTCGGGCCGGCGCCGCGCCAGCCCTTCGGCCCCGGTGCCGAGGCGGTGCCACGCAGCGAGCCGCGGCGCGCCGCCCGACGCGCGCCGCAGCGACGCCCCGCCGCAGCGGAGACCAAGGACGGCGTGGTGAGCGTTCCGCCGCCTCCGCCGATCGCCGCGGCGGTGCCGCGCGAGGAGGGCACGCCGCGCCCGCTCGCGCCCTCGCTCCTGCCGCCCTCCGTGCGCGCCCCGGAGTCGCCGCCCGCGGCGCCGACGGCCGTTGCATCCCCGCCCGCAACCGCCGCGGCAGCGCCGCGGCCGGCAGCGCCACCACCACCCCCCGCCGCGGCGCCGGCCCCTCCGCCCCAGCCGGTCGCCGCGCCGCCGCCGCCTCCGCCCACGCAGCCTCCGCCCGCGCAACCTGCGCCCGTCCAGGCGCCTGCCACGCCCGCGGTGTCCACGCCAGCGGTGTCCACGCCCGCGCCTTCGGCTGCGCCGCCCTCCCCGCCCGCCGCCGCCTCGGTCGCCGCGGCCGCGGCGCGCGCGCAGACGCTCCGGCTCGGCTTCACGGGCGCGGAGACGGAGCTGAACGCGGCGGCGCGCCAGCGCGTGCTCGGCTTCGCCGGCAGCATCCCCGACGACGAGCAGGTCCGGATCACCGTCAACGCCTATGCGGGCGGCGACCCGTCCGACCCCTCGCGCGCGCGGCGCACCTCGCTCTCCCGCGCGCTCGCCGTCCGCACGGCGCTGATGGAGGGCGGCATCCGCTCGACGCGGATCGACGTGCGCGCGCTCGGCCTCGCCGCCGGCGACGGCCCGGCCGACCGCGTCGACATCGTGGCGGGGCCGGTCCGATGATCACCCGCCCGCGCCGCTTCGTCCTCCGCATGCTGCTGTTCGCCGCGGCCGTGCTCGTGGTCGCGGCCGTGCTGCACCGGACGCTGTTCGAGGCGTTCCTCGCCACGCCCGTGCTGAACGGGCTTATCCTCGGCGTGCTGCTCGTGGGCGTGGTCTACACCTTCCGCCAGGTGCTCGCGCTCGAGCGCGAGGTCGAGTGGCTCGAGACCTTCCGCCGCAACAAGCCCGGCCTCGCCGGCCTCGGGCAGCCGCGGCTGCTCGCGCCGATGGCCTCGATGATCGCGGAGAAGCGCGACCGCTTCACGCTTTCGGCGACGGCGATGCGCAGCCTGCTCGACGGCATCCAGAGCCGGCTCGACGAGACCCGCGAGATCAGCCGCTACACCGTCGGCCTGCTGATCTTCCTCGGCCTGCTCGGCACCTTCTGGGGGCTGATCCAGACGATCGGGGCGATCGCCGACGTGATCGGCGGCATGACGGTCGGCTCGGGCGACCTGCCGACGCTGTTCAACCAGCTGAAGTCGGGCCTCGAGGCGCCCTTGCGCGGCATGGGCACGGCGTTCTCCGCCTCGCTGTTCGGCCTCGCCTCCTCGCTCGTGCTCGGCTTCCTCGATCTCAACGCCGGCCAGGCGCAGAACCGCTTCTACATGGACCTCGAGGAGTGGCTCGCGCAGGCGACCCGCCTCTCCTCCGGCGCGATCGGCGGCGAGGGCGAGGGCTCCGTCCCGGTCTACGTGCAGGCGCTGCTCGAGCAGACGGCGGAGAACCTCGAAGGGCTTCAGCGCACCCTCGCGCGCGGCGAGGAGGGTCGGATGGCCGCCAACCAGGCGGTGATCGGGCTGACCGAACGGCTCGGCCAGCTCACCGACCAGATGCGCGCCTCGCAGGCGATCCTCCTGCGCATGGCCGAGGGCCAGCAGGAGCTCCGCCCCGTGCTGGCGCGGCTTGCCGACGCGCAGGCGACCGGCGCGCTCGATGACGCCACGCGCGCGCACATCCGCAACCTCGAGCTCTACATGGCGCGGCTGCTCGAGGAGATGATCCAGGGGCGGAACCAGGTCTCGGCCGAGGTGCGGAGCGAGATCAAGCTGCTCGCGCGCACCATCGCCGCGCTCGCGGAGAACGACCAGCGATGAGACCGGAGCGCCGGGGCGGCTGATGGCCGGGCTCGCGGGCGGCCGCCGGCGCGGCGGCTACGAACCCTGGCCGAGCTATGTCGACGCGCTGTCGACGCTGCTCATGGTCATCATCTTCGTGCTGCTCGTGTTCGTGCTGGCGCAGGGCTTCCTCTCCGTCACGCTGTCGGGGCGCGACCAGGCGCTCGCGCGGCTGAACAGGCAGGTGGCGGAGCTCTCCGACCTGCTCGCGCTCGAGCGCGGCACGGCTGAGGAACTGAGGCTCTCGGTGGCGCGGCTCGCCTCCGACCTCCAGGCGATGACCGCGGCGCGCGACGCGCTGACGCGCGAGGTCGCCTCGCTCGCCGGCGAACGCGAGCGCGCCGACGCCGACCGCGCGACCGCGCTTGCCGAGCGCGACCGGATCGCCGCCCAGCTCGCCGAGGCGCAGCTCCGCGCCGAGGCCGCCTCGGCCCGCGCGCAGCGGCTCGAGGCGCAGCTCGCCGAGGCGCTGACGCGCGCCGACCAGACCCAGACGGTGGCCGACGCGCGCGCGCGCGACGCGGCTGACGCGGCGCGCGAGGCGGCCGAGCGCCAGCGAGCCGCCACCGAGGCGGCGCGCGCGCTCGCGGACGCCCGCCGCGAGCTCGCCGAGACGCGCCGGACGCTGGAGGAGGAGCGGGCGCAGCTCGCCCGCATGCGCGAGGAGATCGCCGCCCTCGACCGCCTGGTGACGGCCGACCGCGCGACCATCGAGCTCCGCCTCTCCGAGATCGCCCGCCTCGCGGGCCAGGTGCAGGCGCTGACGGCGCTGCGCGACGAGCTCGAGCGGCAGGCCTCGGCGGCGGCGGCGCGCGCGGCCACCGAGGAACAGCAGCGCCGCGCGCTCGCGGCGATGCTCGAGGACGAGCGGCGGCTCGGCGAGACGGCGCGCGCGCAGGTGGCGCTGCTCAACCGCCAGATCGAGGAGCTGCGGACGCAGATCGCCCGCATCTCGGCAGCGCTCGACGCCGCCGAGGCCGAGGGCCGCGACAAGGACGCGCAGATCGCCACTCTCGGCCAGCGGCTCAACCTCGCGCTCGCCGCCCGGGTGGAGGAGCTGCAACGCTACCGCAGCGAGTTCTTCGGCCGGCTGCGCGAGGTGCTCGGCAACCGCGCCGGCATCCAGGTGGTGGGCGACCGGTTCGTGTTCCAGTCCGAGGTGCTGTTCCCCGCGGGCTCGGCCGACCTCCAGCCAGAGGGGGTGGAGCAGATCCGCCAGATCGCCGCGGTGGTGCGCGAGATCGCCCGCGACATCCCCGCCGACGTGCCCTGGATCCTGCGCGTCGACGGCCATGCCGACCGCACGCCGGTCGCGGGGACGGGACGGTTCACGACGAACTGGGAACTCTCGGCGGCGCGGGCGATCACGGTGGTGCGGCTGCTCGCGCTGCTCGGCGTGCCCGAGAACCGGCTCGCCGCCACCGGCTTCGGCGAGTTCCAGCCGCTCGACCCCGCCGACAGCCCGGCCGCCTTCGCGCGCAACCGCCGCATCGAGCTGAGGCTCACCGATCGATGACGGCGGGCCGATGAGCCCGGTGGTGCTCGACCATCCGCTCGCGGCCGATGCGGTGGCGACGCTGAGGCGCATCGAGACCGCCCCGCCCGCCTTCCGCGCGGCGCTCTCGCGCCTCGCGCTGCTGCTCGCTGCTGAGGCGACCCGGCACCTTCCCACCCGCGCCGCCACGGTGACGACGCCGCTCGAGGCCGCCGAGGTGCCGGTGCTCGCCGCCAAGCCTCCCTGCCTCGTGCCGGTGCTGCGCGCCGGCCTCGCCCTGGTGGAGGGGTTCGCGACGCTGCTGCCCGAGAGCCCGGTGGCGCATTTCGGTGCCTGGCGCGACCACGACACGCTCAAGCCCGTCGAATACTACTTCAAGGCGCCGCCCGACCTCGCCGAGCGCGGCGCGATCGTTCTCGACCCGATGCTCGCGACGGGCGGAACGGCGGTCGCCGCCGTCACGCGGCTGAAGGCGGCGGGCGCGCGGGCCGTCACGGTCTGCGCCGTGCTCGCCGCCCCCGAGGGCGTCGCCGCGCTCGCCGCCGCGCACCCGGACGCACGGGCGATCGTCGCCGCGCTCGACCGCGGGCTCGATTCGCGCGGCTACATCGTTCCCGGCCTCGGCGACGCCGGCGACCGCGCCTTCGCCACCGCCTGAGGCACATCAAGGCGGTCCTGTCACGGAACTGGCACATGCCGAGGCGGGCGGCGCTGCCTATCCTGCATCGCCCACGACCCAGGAGAGACCCATGAGCGACGTCCTCGGCAAGGCCTTCGACCCGCTCGGCTTCTGGGCGTGGATGATAGACGCGGCGCAGCGCAACGTCCTGTTCCTCGACATGATGCGCCAGCGCGGCAACCAGTACATCGCGCACGAGGCGGAGACGGTGCCGCACGTGCTCGAGTTCGACCACGAGCTGATCCTGAGCGGCCGTGACCTCCCGCGCCCCGTGAACTATGGCCTCGTGCGCATCCCCCCTCCGCCGGGCGCGCCGGAGCCGCGGCCCGGGGCACGGCCCTTCGTGATCGTCGATCCGCGCGCCGGGCACGGGCCCGGCATCGGCGGCTTCAAGGCCGACAGCGAGATCGGCATGGCGATCAATGCCGGCCACCCGACCTACTTCATCGGCTTCACGCCGAAGCCCGTCCCCGGCCAGACGATCGAGGACGTCATCGCCGCAGAGGACGCCTTCGTGGCCGAGGTGGCCCGCCGCCACCCGGACGCCGACGGGCTCCCCTGCGTGATCGGCAACTGCCAGGCGGGCTGGCAGACCATGATCGCCGCCGCGGTGAAGCCCGAGGTGTTCGGGCCGCTCATCCTCGCCGGCTCCCCGCTCTCCTACTGGAACGGCACGAGGGGCTTCGCGCCGATGCGCTACACCGGCGGGCTGCTCGGCGGCTCGTGGATGGCGCACATGCTCGGCGACCTCGGCGCGGGGCTCTTCGACGGCGCCTGGCTCGTGACCAACTTCGAGCTCCTGAACCCGGCGAACACGTTCTGGACCAAGCAGTACAACCTCTGGCGCAAGATCGACACGGAAGGGCCCCGCTACCTCGGCTTCGAGCGCTGGTGGGGCGGGCATGTGCTGCTGACGGCCGAGGAGATCGCCTGGATCGTCGACAACCTCTTCGTCGGCAACCGGCTCTCGGCCAACCGCCTCGCGCTCTCCGACGGCATGCGCGTCGATCTCCGCGCGGTGAAGGGGCCGATCGTCGTGTTCTGCTCGCGCGGCGACGACATCACCCCGCCCGCCCAGGCGCTCGGCTGGATCACCGACCTCTACGCCGACGTCGCCGAGATCCGCGCGCACGGGCAGACGATCGTCTATTGCGTGCACGAGACGGTCGGGCATCTCGGCATCTTCGTCTCGGGAAGCGTCGCGAAGAAGGAGCACGCCGAGTTCGCCGACAACATCGACCTCATCGACGCGCTGCCGCCCGGGCTCTACGAGGCGGTGATCCGGCCGAAGGCGGGGCTCGCGCGCGCCGACCTCGCCGAGGGCGACTTCGTCGTCACCTTCGAGCCGCGCACGCTCGACCATGTGCGCGCCTACGGCGCCAACTCGGAGGACGACGACCGTGCCTTCGCCGCCGTCGCGCAGGTGTCGGAGGCGATGCTCGGCCTCTACCGGCTGACGCTGGCGCCGCTCCTGAAGCAGATCGCCAACGAAACGGTCGCCGACGCGATGCGCAGGCTCCACCCCGCGCGGCTTCCCTACGAGGCGATGAGCGACCGGAGCCCGCTCCTGCGCTCGATCGAGGGGCTGGCGGAGACCGTGCGCGGGGCCCGCGCGCCGGCGGCGGCCGACAACCCCTTCCTGGCGATCCAGGCGGCGATGGCCGGGGCGATCGAGGGCGGGCTCCGGCTCTGGGGCGAGGCGCGCGACGCCATGGCCGAGACGATGTTCTTCTCGATCTACGGCTCGCCGCTTGTCCAGGCGCTCGCGGGCGTGGCCGGCTCGGCTCCCGTGCGCGACCGCCCGGGGCGGGACCCGGGCCACGAGGCGCAGGTGAGGGCGCTCACCGAGGGGCTGCGCGCGCGCATCGGCGAGGGCGGAGTGGCCGAGGCGTTCCTGCGCGCGCTGATGCACGCCCACGACATGCAGGGCGCCGACGAGCGCAGCTTCGCCGTGCTCACCGGGCTGCGGCGGAACATGCCCGGAGGCGGGATGCCGCTCGCGGCCTTCAAGGCGATGCTGCGCGAGCAGTGCGCGATGATGCTGCTCGACCGCGAGGCGGCGCTCGCAGCGATCCCGGCGATGCTGCCCGACGACCCGGAGCTGCGCGCGCGGTTCGTCGCGACCCTCCGGCAGGTCATCGAGGCACTCGGGCCGCTCTCGGCCGGGGACGAGGC
>Ga0272446_1007242_pt1 | contig 11116 bp, 13 predicted proteins | sample YNPCB0061_FD_194587 | JGI IMG/M metagenome (GOLD analysis project Ga0272446, IMG submission 194587) | Hot spring microbial mat communities from Yellowstone National Park, WY, United States - YNP-CB-006-1 | ecosystem: Environmental > Aquatic > Thermal springs > Hot (42-90C) > Sediment | place...
CTTCAACCTGTTGATTTCATGCGGGGTGCGGAAATCCAGAAGGCGCGTTTCCGCACCTTTCCGCACCTTTCCGCCCTCGCCGCACCCTCAACGCGTGTGGCCTCGTCCCGGTCATCACGAACCCCCTTGTGGACGAGTTGCACGATGGCCCCACGGATACACGCAGCCGCCCAAACCGGTGCCAGCTGGGACGACGATCACATCAACCAGGCAGTCTTGCTGGCTGAACAGGAAGCCGCCCGCCGCATGCGGAGGCACTCCCTGGACCGTGCCGATCGCGAGGATCTGCGCCAGGAGATCCTGCTCGCGGTCCTGGAGAGGGCGCATCGCTTCGACCCATCGATGGCCACATGGGCTGGCTTCGTGACGCTCCTGGCACGGCATGCCGCGGCTGACTGGTTGCGTGCCGAGCGCACCCACCGGGCGATCATCACGCACACGATCGACGAACTCTCCGAACCCGATGTGCTGATCGACGACGCGGCATCGAGTCAGACCGATAGCGTTGCCGAGGTCAGGACCGAACTCGATGCCTTCCTCCGCGATGCGCCCGAGGCCGCCTCGAGAGCGCTGCACCTGATCATCGCTGCATGCGGTGACGTCGCCGACGCCCAGCGCGCCAGCGGCCTCGCGAAGTCACCCTTCTATCGCGCGGTCGCGGACCTGCGCTTGTGGCTGCGCGCCAGTGGTCTCGGTCTCCCACCGCGGTGCCCTGGGAAAAACCCAGGGCTCGATCGGTAGAGGGAAGTAGGCAGACATCGAGGAGACCACGACATGCGTTTCGATCCCACGCTCGCGCTCCCTGGCTGCGAGATCGCGTGTGAACTCGTTTCGACCGTGAATGCGATGTTCGACCGGCTCGGTGACGCGCCGCCCGGCACCACACTCACCTACCACATCGGCCTTCTCGTCTGTGATCGCGCGCCAACAAGGACGAACCTCTCTCCGGAGGAGCGCGCCGAGCTCGATCTGCTCGCCGACAGGGTCTTCCAACTCGCGGAGCAGGGATGGGTGCACCTTGTGCAGCGACGGCTCGTCCCCGAGTGCTTCGCCTATCAGGTGGTGGTCCGTCCTCGGTCGCGGCGCAAACCGATTCCCGCACCCAGCGCGCACAAGGTCACGGCGTGATGTCCCGGAGGCCTGTCGGCGCTGAGCGCCAATCAGCCGTCATGACCCAGAAGGAGCTCGCGCAGCGCTGGCATCTCTCGACACGCACGCTCGAGCGTTGGCGCTGGCTGGGTCAGGGGCCGCCGTTTCTCAAGCTTGGCGCCCGCATCGCCTATCGCCTCGCAGACATCGAAGCGTTCGAGACCGCGCAGCGTCACGTCCCCACCGAGGAGAGCGCATCGTGACCCATCTGCCCAACCGCCCGACGCTGGAGAGCGTCCGGCACATGCCGATCGGCGAGGTGATCAAGCTGCCCGCCGACGTCCTCGCGCTGCTGCAGGCCGAAGCGCGCGAGGCGCAGGAGGCTGCGAAGCGGCAGCAGGACTGGATCGATGGCGCGATCGCCCTGCGCTACGAGCAGCGCGCCATCGCTGCCCGCGGTGCGGCCGGTAAGGACACTGGCACAGTCCGGTTCCAGGACGGCGACGTCGAGGTCACCGTCGATCTGCCGAAGCGGGTCGAGTGGGACCAAGCGCGGCTGTCCACGCTGGCCGAGCAGATCCGCAACGGCGGCGAGGATCCGACCGAGTATCTCGAGGTCAGCTTCAAGGTGCCGGAGCGTGCCTATGGCGCGTGGCCCGAGCGCATCCGCAGCGCCTTCGCGCCGGCGCGCACAGTGCGCACCGGCAAGCCGACCTATCGGCTCACTGTCCTCTCCGGGACCGAGCGGCGCGACAGCGCGCATGCCGGGAGCATCGGCTGATGGCGCTCCGTATCGTCACGGCCGACGAGCGTCTGTCGCGTGCGGCCAACAAGACCACCATCGCCCTGTTCGGCCCGACGGGCGTTGGCAAGACGACGCAGCTGAAGCGCCTGCCTCCCGCCGACACGCTCTGCGTCGACCTCGAGGCGGGAATGAAATCGGTCCAGGAATGGCGAGGCGACAGCATTCCCGTCCGCTGCTTCGAGGACATGGTCGTGCTCGCCTCGCTGCTCGGCGGCCCTAACCCCGCCGCGGCGCCGGAGGCGTTCTTCTCGCAGCAGCACTACACGCACTTCGCCGCCCAGCATCCAGAGCTCGTTGCCCTGCTCGCCAGCAAATCGATCGTCTTTCTTGACAGCATCACCGATCTCACGCGCCAGGCGATGGCCTGGGCCAAGAAGCAACCCGAGGCCTTCTCCGAAAAGACAGGCAAGCCCGATGTCCGCGGCGCCTACGGCCTGATGGCGCGCGAGGTGATCGGTCTGCTGAAGCACCTGCAGCACGCGCCGGGCAAGACCGTGATCATGGTCGGCATCCTGGAGCGCGTGACCGATGAGTTCGGGCGCGTCACCTGGCAGCCGCAGATGGAAGGCGGCAAAGCCGGCCGAGAACTGCCCGGCATCGTCGACCAGGTGATCTCGATGTCGCTCTTCGCGATCGAGAAGGACGGCTCGCTCCGCCACGACCCCGAGACCGGCACAGAGCGGCGCTTCGTGTGCCGCGCCGGCAATCGCTTCGGGCTGCCCGCCAAGGACCGCTCCGGACGGCTCGATGAGGTCGAGCCCGCCGACCTCGCCGCGCTGCTCCGCAAGATCAACGCCCCTGCCGCCGCCAACGCCTGAGTCGAGAGGAGACCACGATGTACGACATGAACGATGCCGAGCTGCCGCGCAGCTCCGACCTGATCCCGGACGGCACCTTCGCGAAGGTGATGATGGTGATCCGTCCTGGCGGCCTCGACGGCCATGGCGAGGCGGATCGCGGGCTGCTCAAGGCCTCGCGCAGCGGCGGCGACACCAGGATGATCGACGCCGAGTTCACGGTGCTGGTCGGGCCGCATGCAAAGCGGAAGTTCTGGCAGACCTTCACCGTCGCCGGGGGGAAGGTGGACGAGCACGGCGTGTCGATCGCCTGGAAGATCTCGAAGGGGGCCTTCCGCGCCATGATCGACAGCGCGCTCGGCCTCGATCCGCAGGACATGAGCGAGGCGGCGAAGGCCAAGCGGATGCTGCGCGGCCTGTCCGATCTCTCCGGCATCTCCTTCGCCGCCAAGATCAGGGTCGAGCCGAAGACCGGTGACTACAACGAGGCCAACAAGCTCGATCGGGTCGTTCTTCCGGGCGAGCCCGAATACGCGCGGATCATGGCCGGCGAGGTGGTGCCTCCGTCGCCCTCCACGCCGCGTGCTCCATCGAAGGGGCCGGCACAGGCGTCACTGGCGCCGCAATGGGCGAGCGCACCGACGCCGACGTCGCCTGCCTCTGCGGCGCCTGCTTGGGCGACCCCGAGCCCCGCCACAGCGCCGCAGGCCGCGCCTGTGCCGGCCCCAGCGCTGCAGGCCGGTGCCCCAGCGTGGCTGAACGGCTGATGCCGACATGGCCCGTCGCCGCTGGAGCAGACCACGCAAGCCGCGCCCCGCGGCCGGCTTGCCGTCACTGCTGCACAGCTACGCGCCGTTGCCGCAGGTCGGTCGCACGGTCTGCGACCTCTGCGGCCGGCAGGCGGCGGGCTTCGGCTACCTGCATCAGCTTCGCTCCGGCGAGTTCCCCCATCTCCGGTTCTGCAGCATGGCCTGCTGCGACGTCGGTGGTGCATTGGCTGCGCGGAGCGGCGGCGTGATCGACAAGACCGCCATGGAGGCGCAGGCGATCAAGGACGCGCGGCGTCCCTTCGCCGAGGTGCTGATGGAGCTGAACCTCCTAGCACCATTCCACGGCCGGGAAGCCGCCGAGATCGACCGCATCATCGAGGCCTGCGTCGACGGCTTCCAGGCATCGATGCAGCGCCAGGCCGCCAAGCGCGATCCCCTCGACCATGACATCCCCTTCTGAGGCCCCCGTGCTGCTCGACCTGAACCACGGTTCCGGGTTCGTCTATGGCCGCGACGCTGCTGCACCACGCGAGGCCGAGACGCTCACCGCACGGATGAACGCAGCGATCGACGCGGCGTTGATCGCACGGCACCGGCAGCAGATCCCGCGCGATTATCTCGGCGGCAGCCGGGTCGGCGAGCCCTGTGCACGCAAGCTGGTCTACGAGATCACCCACGCGCCGAAGGACCGGGACTTCGACGGCGGCATCCTCCGCGTCTTCGACGCCGGGCATCAGTTCGAAACCCTCACCATCCGCTGGCTTCGCATGGCCGGCTTCGATCTTCGCGATCGTCGTCCTGATGGCCAGCAATTTGGCTTCGCCACAGCAGGCGGTCGGCTCCGCGGGCATGTGGACGGGATCCTGGTGAGCGGCCCCGAGGTCGGCGTGCGCTGGCCAGCGCTGTGGGAGCACAAGGCGCTCGGGCAGAAATCCTGGACCGACCTGGTGAAGCGAGGGCTACGGCTGTCGAAGCCGATCTACTTTGCCCAGGTGCAGCTCTACATGGCCTATCTCGGACTCGAGGTGGCGCTGCTCACCGCCCTCAACCGCGACACCCTCGCGCTGCATCACGAGGCGGTCCCGTTCGAGGCCGCAGAAGCGCAGCGGCTCTCCGACCACGCCGTCGACATCCTCCGCGCCGCCGAAGCCGGCGAGCTGCCCCCGCGCATCGCGCAGGCCGCCGACTTCTACCTCTGCCGCTTCTGCCATTACGCCACGCGCTGCTGGGAGCAAGACGCATGACACCTTCGACGTTTCCCACTGCCAAGCCCGTCGCCTTCACCCTCAAGCGCCACATGCTGCAGCACGCGCACCGCTTCTGGTGCGAGATCGACGCGCGGCACGCCGCCACCGCGCCGATCTACCTGTTCCCGGACTCACGGCGCTTCGACGCTGACGACGTTCAGCAGTTCGCGAGAGCAAACATGGCAGGGACGCTCAAGCTCCCGCACGCGCATTGCATCTTTGAGCTCCAGAATCCGGATTTTCCTGGCGCGAGCGTCGCGTCCTACGTTCGAGCCACCCAGGCCGGCGCCGATAGCTTCCTGTTCCGCTTCGACCCGAAGCGGAAGCGCTGGAGTGATCTGCTGGCAGCGGTCGAGTTCCAGCCAGACGGCTATGCGGAGGTCATCGGTCACCCCGAGATCCAGGATCCAGCCGAGTACGGGCCAACCTTCGAGAGTGCAACCGGGATGGTCTGGCGCGCCCTTGGCCTGCTGTCCACAGCGACGCCTTTCGTCGAGCACCGACTCTCGCCGCTGCGCCGGACACCCTTCGCAAAGGTAGGGATCCGCGGCTGGACCTATCGCGTGGCCGATATCCAGACGGAGGCCATCACGGTGGGACAGGCAGAGCATTGCGGCACCCACGCCTCGCCACGCTGGCACATCCGCCGCGGCCATTGGCGGCAGCTTGCAGATGGCCGGCGCGTGTTCGTGCGGGAATGCGAGGTGGGCGACGCGTCGCGCGGCGGCGTCGTGAAGGACTACCAGGTTCAGCTCGGCGAGGCAGCATGAGCAGCATCACGCCATCCGACACGCAGTACCGGGCGATCGCTGCGATCAAGCACTGGTACGAGAACGATACGGAGCGCCAGCAGGTGTTCCGTCTGTTCGGTTACGCCGGCACTGGCAAGTCCACAGTGCTGCGTTTCGCACTGGATGAGCTCGGCCTCGAGCACCAGCGCAGCGCCGGCGACGGCGACGGCGACGATTACGGCGAGCCCTGCGCGCCCGGCGTCGTGACGGCCACTTTCACCGGCAAGGCTGCGCTGGTGCTGCGCAGGAAGGGTACGCCGGCACGCACCATCCACAGCATGATCTACTCCGTGATCGAGGCGACCGAGGAGGAGGTCGAGGCCGCCGAGAAGAAGATCGAGGAAGCGATCGCACGGGCGCGTGGGCTGACCGGCTTCGATCGCACCACCGCCGAAGCGACGATCGAAGCCATGCGCCAGGGCGTCGCCGACATGAAGCGCCCGCGCTTCGCGCTGAACCCCAAGAGCGATGCCGCGCACGCGAAGCTCATCGTGCTCGATGAAGTCTCCATGGTCGGCGAGGAGATGGCGCGCGATCTCCTGAGCTTCGGCAGGCCGATCCTCGTGCTCGGCGATCCTGGCCAGTTGCCGCCGATCCAGGGCGAAGGCGCCTTCACCAAGGATGCCCCGGACATCATGCTGACGGAGATCCATCGCCAGGCGGCGGAGAGTGCGATCATCCGCCTCGCCACCATGGCGCGACAGGGCGAGCCGATCGGCTTCGGACGCTACGACGACCACGTCTGGAAGATGCGCAAGCTGGATGTCACGCCGGAGCAGGCGCTGCGCGGCGGCCAGGTGATCTGCGGCATGAACGCAACGCGCCTGCAGCTGAACAATGCCATGCGCCGCGCCGCCGGCTTCGGTGCCGGCGGATGGCTGCCCAGCGGCCCGGGTGAGAAGATCATCTGCCTCAAGAACCAGAACGATCTCGGTCTCATCAATGGGATGTTTCTAACCCTCTCAGACATCGTCGACGAGGGCAGCCACTACCTCTCGGCAATGGTGACGGACGAGGACGGCAACCGCATCGGCGCGCCGCAGGCTGACGGCAGCCGGGGCCGGCTGCGCATCTACAAGGGCCACTTCGAGGACCACATCGCCTTCGACAGGCAGCGCCACGACCGCGACTGGAAGCTGAAGAAGGGGCTGACCGAGGCGACCTTCGGCTGGGCGATCACCGGACACAAATCGCAGGGAAGCCAGTGGGAGAACGTCATCGTGTGGGATGACGGGCTCGGTCGCACCGAAATCGACCGTCGCCGCTGGCTCTACACAGTGATCACGCGCGCCGAGCAGGGGCTGGTGATCCTGGCATGAGCACCGCGCCGATCGACCTGAACGATGCAGGCCTCGCCCCGTTCCGGCACGACTTAGGGGAGATCCGGCGCCGTCTCTCCGAGACAGCGCGAGACTGGCTGCCGCAGACGTTCCCGAACGCGCGGCGCGCCCCCGACGGCCGAACGCTGCGCTGCGCGGATCTCTCGGGCCGCGCGCCCCGAGGCGAGGGCTCGTGCGTCATCCATCTGGAGGGGCGCTTCGCAGGGTGGGGGTTCGATCACGCCACAGGGGAGAGCGCCGGCCCGATCGACCTGCTCGCCCACGGCACCGGCGTGGCAGATGCCCGCCTGTTCGACGAGGCCGCACGGCTCGCGCGCATGGATCGACCAGCAGCCTCGCCCCGCCCAGCCGAGCCGAAGCCGGACCACAGCCGGGAGGTCGCACGGATCCTGACCGGCTGCGTCCCTCTCGGGGGCTCGCCTGCAGAGACCTACTTGCGCGGCCGCGGCCTCGCACCGCCCGACAGTCCTGACCTGCTGTTCCACCCGGATCTCGCTGACTTCGAGACGCGGCGCGGCTGGCTGGGAATGGTCGCGGTCGTCCGCAACGGTGCGGGCGAGCCTACAGGCGGCATCCACCGCACTTTCTTGCTCGACGACGGCTCGGGGAAAGCGCCCCCCGGCAAGAAGATGCTCGGACCGATCGCCGGTGGCTCTGTGCGGCTCGCGCCGATTCCCCAGGACGGTCGGATCGGCGTCGCGGAGGGGATCGAGACCGCGCTATCCGCCAGCGCCCTGTTCGGCATCCCGACCATGGCAGCATTGTCGGCCGACGGCCTGCGGCGCTGGCAGTGGCCGGATGGCACCAGCCACGTCACCATCTTCTCCGATGCTGACGAAGCCGGGAGGCAGGCTGCGGCGACGTTGGCAGACCGGCTGAACCTCGCGGACATCCCCTCGCGCATCATCGCTCCGCTGCATGGCGACGACTTCAACGACGACCTGCGGCGCGGCGCGACCGCCGCCGATTACGAGCAGGCGGCTTATACGGCGCCGAATGCGCCCATACTCGCGCCGGCGCCCGCGAGGTTGGAGGACCTGCTCGCGGCTGCCTCCAGCCTGACCCGTCCCCCCGATTCCGAGCCGCTCGCCGACTTGCTGGGTCGGCTGGCCCTGGCGCGGCTCGATCCACTTCCCGAGCGCCAGGTTCTCGCCGCGGTGAAGACGTCTACCGGTATCGCTGTCTCCATCCTGGAAAAGCAACTCGTCGAGCTGCGACGGCGCGTGAACGCAACTGGCGATGTCCGCCGCGCGCCCGTCAGGGCGCCCTGGGCATCACTGCTGCGGATCGACGCCAGCGGTGCGCCGGAGCGCAACGAAGCGAACGTCATCACTGCGCTCTCGCTCGATGCTGCCTTCGCCGGCGCGCTGATGTTCGACGAGTTCAGCCACGAGATCATCGTCGCGCGAGCGCTGCCCTGGGATCCCGCCGGCACGTCGCATCCCCGCTCCTGGGGCGATGCCGACGACGTGCGCTGCGCTGAGTGGCTGCAGCGGCACGAGATCAACGTCCCGCCCGTCGTGGTCGGCCGCAGCGTCGTCGCCGTGTCGCGCAACATCCGCATCCACCCGGTGCGAGACTACCTCGAGACGCTGGTGTGGGACGGCACGCATCGCCTCGACACCTGGTCCGTCGCGTATCTCGGCGCAGAGGACACGCCGCTCCACCGCAGCGTGGGCGCGCTGTGGATGATCTCAGCCGTCGCACGGATCATGCAGCCCGGCTGCAAGGCAGACCACATGCTGATCCTGGAGGGGCCCCAGGGCATCCGGAAATCGACCGCGCTGAAGGTGCTCGCCTCTGAGCCCTGGTTCACCGACGAGCTCGCCGAGCTCGGCTCGAAGGACGCAGCGCAGCAGATGCGCGGCATCTGGATCATCGAGATGGCGGAGCTGGACGCCATCGGCCAGGCAGACGTTTCACGCATCAAGGCGTTCCTGAGCCGCACCACAGATCGCTACCGGCCGCCCTATGAGCGCTACGTCGTCACCGTCCCGCGGCAATGCGTCTTCGCCGGCACCGTGAACCCGGACACCTACCTGCGGGACGAGACCGGCAACCGGCGCTTCTGGCCACTCCGCTGCGGCGACATCGACCTCGACGGGCTCCGACGCGATCGGGACCAACTCTGGGCCGAGGCTGTCGCGCGCTATCGCGCCGGTGCGCCGTGGTGGATCGAGGATCGCAGTCTCGTCGCCGAGGCAAGCGCAGCGCAGGAGGCGCGCTACCAGGGCGATGCATGGGACGCGCGGATCGAGCGCTGGCTCATCTCCGAGCGCAAGCCGGTGAACGTCGGCGTCGGACATTTCGAGGACTGGCAGGAACGCTTCGTGCCGCGTGCGAAGCCTCTGACAGACGTCTCTGTCGGCGAGGTGCTGGAGCAGGCGCTCGGCATCGAGGCCGCGAAATGGACAAAGGGCGACCAGATGCGGGTGGGCGCCTACCTCAAGGCAAAAAAGTGGGAGCGGTACAAGACGACTGGCGCCCCCAAGGACGGTGTCGCGCGCGAATGGCGCTACCGCCGGCTCTCCCCGCCCGAGGAGGGCGCGTGATGCGCCCACGGCACCTCACCGCGACGCTGTTCTGTCCCACTGCCCCACTTCGGCGACTTCCGCCGTCGAAGTGGGACATGCGCAAGCCCAGGTTTCCCGCGGCTTTCCGAGCGTCTGTCCCACTGTCCCACCTGTCCCACTTCCTCCTTAGAGCTATACGCGAAGGGGGTGATGGGTCGGGACATACATTTTCCTATACGGGTTTAAGGAGGTGGTCGGCAGGTAGGACAGGTAGGACGGATTTGGCCAAGCTGCTGATTCAGCAACGAAATTCCTGTCCCACCTCTCCGTGCCAAGTTGGACAAGGTAGGACGGCCAGCCTCCAGCAGCGCCGCGGCTCCATTGCCCGCGCCCCGCCTGGCCGAGGTCATCAAGCCCCGAAGCCGGGCAGCGACGGTGAGCTCCGCCAAGAACCGCACCGTCGCCGCCCTCACCACGACGATCCCCTCTCGGAGGCCATCATGGCTCTCGCGACTCTGACTGCGCCCGCGCCGCTGGCAAGCGGCGATGGCACGATCCCGGCGCACGCCGCCCTCGCGCATCGCTCCGTCCTCGCCCTCGACCTCGGCACCATCACCGGCTGGGCGATCCGCTTCCACGACGGCGTCATCACCTCGGGCACGATGCGGTTCACGCCGAGCCGCTTCGAAGGCGGCGGCATGCGCTACCTCCGCTTCCGCCATTGGCTCGGCGACATCGCCCGGCTTGCTGGCGGCCTCGAGCGCATCGTGTTCGAGGAGGTCCGCCGCCACGCAGGAACGGACAGCTCACACGTCTACGGAGGTTTCCTCGCCACGCTCACCGCCTGGTGCGAGCAGAAGGCCATCCCCTACGAGGGCGTCCCCGTCGGCACGATCAAGCGCTTCGCCACCGGTCGCGGCAATGCCGACAAGGCCGCGATGATCGCTGCAATCGAGGCCCGCGGCTTCACTCCCGCCGACGACAACGAGGCCGACGCCATCGCGCTGCTGCTCTGGGCCACGGACACGCATGGAGGCCGCGCATGATGCTTCCCGGCTCTCCCATGCAGCCGCGCTCGTCGCTGCATCGCGCGAGCAGCCCGACCAACGTCCTCGAGCTCGATGCCCTGCGCCGCCGTGTCTGGCGCGAGCAGGGCGTGGTCTCCATCGGCGTCGACGACATCACCGATCCCTGGCTCCGCCAGACACTCATCAACGAAGCCACGAAGCGGTGGGGACGCCGCACGGGAGGGAACTATGGCCGGTAAGCGGAAGCCGAAGCGCAGCACAACGCCCCGCGAGGATCTGGCGCAGCCGACCAGGTGGCGGCTGCAGCATGGTGGCTTCACCCCTCCCGTCCGCGAAGCCGATCCCGACACGGGCAGCACCGTTGTCCACCGCCGCGCCGTCGACACGCTCGGGCTGATGCTCGGGCACGGCACCATCACGCAGAGCATGTACGACGCTGGCTCTCTGTTCCGCACGCTGTTCCGGCGCGCAGCCCTCGACAGCATGACGCGATCGCAGCTCATTCGCCTGCCCGGCAAGACCGCGGACACGCTGTCGGATCGCAGCGTCGATGCGCGTCGGAAGGTCGCCGATGCGCTCGATGCCCTCGGCGGTCACGATAGCGCAGCAGGCTCCTGCGCCTGGTACGTACTCGGCCTCGAGACGTCGGTGCGGGAATGGGCAATGCGCCAGGACTGGGGTGGCCGGCCTATTCCACCGCCGCAGGCGCAGGGGATGCTCGTCGCGACGCTCAGCG
>Ga0272446_1007243_pt1 | contig 11115 bp, 11 predicted proteins | sample YNPCB0061_FD_194587 | JGI IMG/M metagenome (GOLD analysis project Ga0272446, IMG submission 194587) | Hot spring microbial mat communities from Yellowstone National Park, WY, United States - YNP-CB-006-1 | ecosystem: Environmental > Aquatic > Thermal springs > Hot (42-90C) > Sediment | place...
GGACAGCGGAGCAACTCGAGCGTCGCGCGGCGCATCGGCTCAGGCCTTCTCGACCAGCACCGGCCAGCCCCGGGCCATCGCCTCCCGGAAGAAGTCCGCCAGCGCTTGCCGCGCCTCGTTCAGCTTCGCGCGCTCGGGATCGACCTGCCGCGGCTCGCCCACCGCCCGCTGCGGATCGAGCTCGACGTTGCGACCGCAGCGCTCGCAGCGCAGCGTGAGCGGCCGCCACAGGCCCGCGGTCATGGTGTAGCGGGCGCCGCACTCGCACCGCCACGCGTGGACCCGCTCGCCGGCCTCCTGCCGGGCGATGGCGAGCAGCTGGTCCGCCGTGCGGAGGAGGGCGGGCAGATCGTTCGGCGGCTGCGCGTAGATCGCCGGGGCCTTCGCCTGCTCGAGGAGCTGCTTGCCCCGCTCGACGGCGAAGGCGCCCCGGTACTCGGCGCGCGCGAGGACCTGGTCGATGGGCGCGTCGGGCGCGGCGGGGCGGAGCGGCGGTTCGGCCGGGGGCGCGCCGGCCTTCGCGTCCTTCTCGGCGAGCTGCCACGACGGGACGGCGTAGAAACGGAACACGGGCGTCAGCTCCACTCCAGCATCAGCTTCAGGGGCTTGAAGGCGGCTTCGCCGAGGCCCGGCGGCAGCTCGAGGCGCGGCGTCTTGTCGCGCATGCACAGGTACAGCTTCTCCATGGTGTTCAGCTTCATGTGCGGGCACTCGTTGCAGCTGCACCCGTTGGTCGGCGGCGCGGCGATGAAGGTCTTGTCCGGCGACGCCTTCTCCATCTGGTGCATGATCCCCGCCTCGGTCACCACGATGAACGTCTTCTTCGGCGACGTCTTCGTGCGATCGAGCAGCTGCTTGGTCGAGCCGATGAAGTCGGCGTGCTTGAGCACCGCCTCTTCGCACTCGGGGTGGGCGATCACCTCGGCGTCCGGGTGCTCCACCTTCAGCTGGACGATGCGCTTCTCGCTGAAGATCTCGTGCACCATGCAGCTGCCCGGCCAGAGGATCATCTCGCGGCCGGTCTGCTTCATCACGTAGCGGCCGAGGTGCTGGTCGGGCGCGAAGAGCACGGGGCGGTCCTTCGGGATCTTCGACACGACCTTCACCGCGTTGGAGCTGGTGCAGATCACGTCGCTCATCGCCTTCACCGCCGCCGACGAGTTGACGTAGGTGACGACGAAGTGATCCGGGTAGCGCTCGCGGAACTGCTTGAACAGGCCGGGCGGGCAGCGATCCGACAGGCTGCAGCCGGCGGCGAGATCAGGCAGCAGCACCAGCTTCGTGGGGTTCAGGATCTTCGCCGTCTCGGCCATGAAGTGGACGCCGCAGAAGACGATCACGTCGGCGGTCGTCTGCTCGGCCTGCTGCGCGAGCGCCAGCGAGTCGCCGACGAAGTCCGCCACGTCCTGGATCTCACTGTCCTGGTAGTAGTGCGCCAGGATGACGGCGTTGAGCTCCTTCTTGAGCCGCCGGATCTCTGCCTCGTAGTTCATGGCGCGAAGCTAACGCTGAAACTCCCGCGGCGCCTCAGTCGCCTTCCTCGACGGTCAGCTGGTAGCTGTCCTGGAAGTTCGCCTCGCGGTTCTTCGCGTCGCGGACCTCGAAGACGTACAGCCCGGGCTCGGCGGAGAAGCGGATCACCTCGGGCTTGTCGCCCTTCGCGCCGTCGGCGGTCTGCACCAGCGTCAGCTTGCCGTCGTCCTCGACGCGGTGGAGGTAGAGGCCCACGTCCACCTTCAGCACGCCCAGGAGCGTCGCCTTGAGCGGCGTCTTCACCTGGCGGCCGCGCAGGTCGAGCTGGAACAGGTCGACGTCCTTCTTCGGGAAGACGGTGCCGCGCACCGGCTTGCCGGTGGTGATGGCGGTGGCCTGCGCCTGCGTGTTGTTGGGCTCCCGCTCCTCGGAGCCGTCGTCGGGCACGACGTCGGCGCTCACCCGGTAAGCCTGGTCGGCGTTCTCGTCGTCCTTCACCCACTTGCCGTCGACCTTGCGCGCCGCCGCCTCGACGCGGAGGAAGCAGCGCTTGTCGCAGAAGACGTTGTTGAGGCGCTCGGGCTCCTTCATCGCGCCCTCGTTCGCCTTCAGTACCGTCTCTTCCTTGCCGTCCTTCAGCTGCACCACCGACAGCACCAGGTCGATCTTCTCCACGCCGGTGACGCTCACCTTCGCCAGCGACGGGCCGTCGGTGACCAGCGCGTAGTAGTCCACGTCGCCCTTGGGCGAGAGGAAGCCTTCGCGGTAGCTGTTCGCGGGCAGCTCGGTGGCCTTGTCCAGCTCGTCGTTGGGCTCGTACTCCGCGGAGCCGCCCGCCTCTTCGGGCGCGACGGTCAGCGTGTAGCTGGTGGTGGCGTTGAAGCCGCGCTTCGCGTCCTTGCCGGCGCCGACGGGGTTCGAGCGCACCACGACGTAGATCACCCGGTCGCTCTCGCGCACGCCGACGTTGCGCAGGGACAGCGGGCCGCCCTCGCGGGACTTCGCGGCGAACAGCACCGCCTCGGCCTCGGTCATCACCTGCACGTCGAAGGACACGCCCTCCACCTGCGAGAGATCGACGCGCAGCGCCAGGCGGCGCTCGGGAGGCGGCGGGCCTGCGTCGACCGGGCCGGCCCCGGTGGCGCCCGCGTCCGCGTCTTCACCGGCGTCGTCTCCGCCGCTCGCGTCTTCCTCCACCGGCGCGCCTGCCGCGGACGGCAGCTCGAAGCGGAACCAGTCGACGTCGTTGGGGTGCGACAGCGTCCCCGAGATCGCCTGGCCCAGCGCGACCTGCGTCGAGTCGACGCGGCGCTCGTTGGGCTCGAGCTCGTACCCCGGCGCGCGATCGAAGAAGGTCGTGGTCAGCGTGTAGGCCCCTCCGGCGCCCTTCTTCAGGCCGATGACGCGGGCGTACGCCTTGCCCGACACGTCGAGGTTGGGGAAGCGCTCGGGCGCGCCGGGCCCGCCGGAGTTGATGCTGGCCAGCGTGGTGCCCGTCTCGTCGACCAGCTCGAGGGCGACGTCCGCGCCGGGCGGGCAGGTGACGGCCAGGTCGACGGTGCGCGGCAGGCTGGACGTGAAGGCGTACCAGTCGGCGTCCAGCTTCTGGGGATCGGCGCCCAGGTTGGCCTCGACGATCGACGAGCGCTCGATGACGAGGGCGGTCGACGGCCCGTCGTTGGGCTCCTTCTCGGCGAGCACCGGCGGGCCTGCGTCGACGGGCGCGGCGGGCGTGGTCGGCTTGTCATCGCAGGAACAGGCCAGGAGGAGCGCGCTCACGGCCAGCGGCAGCAGTCGTCGAACCATGAGGGGCGTCATGCCACGCACGTGGAACCTCGCAAACGGAAGAAATCTTCCGTGGCATAGTGCGTCGCATGCGCATGCGTGACTCGGGGTGGACGCGAGGCGTGGTGGCGGGGCTCATTCTCGCGGCGGTGCCGGCGTGGGCGGGCGGCGTGGTGGGGTACGCGCAGGCCACCGGCTACTTCAAGCAGGACTCGCGGCCGACGCTGTACCAGCCGCTGGGGTTGCTCGACGCGCGCGACGCGACGGCGTGGTGCAGCCCGACGGCCGACCCGCTCAACGAGCTGCTGACGTTCGGCTTCGACGCGGCGGTGACGATCGACGAGCTCAAGATCACCACCGGCAACAACTTCGATGAAGGCACCTTCCAGTCGTTCGCGCGCGGGCGGAAGTTCAAGCTGCGCAGCGGCAAGCAGTCGCAGGTCTTCCAGGTCGAGGACACGCGCGGACCGCAGACGGTGTCGCTCAGTCCGCCCATGGTGGGCACGCGCTTCGTGCTCGAGGTGCTCGATCAATACCCCGCCGACGATCCCGATCAGCCGGTGTGCCTCACCGACGTCGTGTTCGTCTCGAACGGCAAGGCGCTCAACGGCCCGTGGCTGACGACGAAGCTGAAGTACGACAAGCACGTCGCGCAGGTCATGGGCACCTGGTTCGCCGGCTTCGCCAACACGCCCGACCGCTTCCTGTCGTTCAACTACGACGGCACCTTCCGCTACAGCTACGAGCCGTTCGACACGGCGCGCGCGAAGGAGAAGGTGGTGGAGGGCACCTACGACGTGTCCGCCGGCCGGCTGGTGGTGACCGTCGGCGGCAAGAAGCACCAGCTCCGGTACTCGAAGGACCCGGCGAAGAAGGGCTTTCTGCTGAAGCTGGAAGGCGAGCTGCCGGACGACCTGAAGGGCGACTGGCGCAGCCTGCCCTGACGTCAGCCGCCAGCGGCCTTCTTCTTCACCTTCGGCGAGAAGCGCGTGAAGAAGTCGATGATAATCTTCTCGGCCGCGTGGAAGTCCTCGGCGTCCTTGAAGTCCTCTTCGAGGAAGACACCTCCGCACGACTCGCACGTGTCGTAGCCGAGCGGCGCGGTCTTCTCGCCGCCCTCCACCCGCACCAGGTCGACGAGGCACTCCGGGCACTGGCCGCTCATCGCGTCGGCGTTCATCTTGCCGCCGAGGGTCTCGAGGCCAGGCAGGTTCTTGTGAAGGAGCATGCGGTTGAGGTCCGCGATGTCCAGCCACAAGCCTCCACACTCGCCACACTTGCGTAGCGTCTGATCGTCACCGACAAGGTCGACCATCTCGACGCCGCAGCTGGGGCACTCCATTGTGGTTTTCGGCTCCTGTTGGGGGTGGGTTGGGGAAAGCGTAGCGAGGCGCGATCGCGAAAGGCAACCGCCCTGCGGCGGCTGGTACAGCGACAGCGTAGATGACTCAGCGGTCCTTGACTCTTCGAATCTTCGCGCCCAGCGCCCGCAGCTTCTTCTCGAGGCGCTCGTACCCGCGGTCCAGGTGGTACACGCGGGCCACCTTCGTCCTGCCGGCGGCCGCCAGCCCGGCCAGCACCAGCGACGCCGAGGCCCGCAGGTCCGTGGCCATCACCGGGGCGCCCGACAGCTGAGGCACGCCGCGCACCACCGCGGTGTGGCCGTCGACCGTGATGTCCGCGCCCATTCGCCGCAGCTCGGCGACGTGCATGAAGCGGTTCTCGAAGATGGTCTCGGTGATGACGCTGGTGCCGTTGGCGGTCGCCATGAGCGCCATCAGCTGCGCCTGCATGTCGGTGGGGAAGCCCGGGTGCTCCTGCGTCTTGAGGTCCACCGCGCGCACGCGGCTGCCGGCGGTGAGCCGGATGCCGTCGCCTTCGGTCGACACCTTGCAGCCCGCCTCGCGCAGCTTCTGGATCACCGGCTCGAGCGCCTCGGGGGCCGCGCGCCGCACCAGCACGTCGCCGCCGGTGATCGCCGCGGCCACCAGCAGGGTGCCCGTCTCGATGCGATCCGGGATGATCGCGTGATCGACGGGCTTGAGCTCGTCCACGCCGTCGACGGTGATCACGTCGCTGCCGGCCCCGGAGATCCGCGCCCCCATCTTGTTCAGCACGCGCGCCAGCTCTTCCACCTCGGGCTCGCGCGCGGCGTTCTCGATCAGCGTCCGGCCCCTGGCCAGCACCGCGGCCATCAGCACGTTCTCGGTGCCGGTGACGGTGATGAGATCGAAGGTGACGGTGTGCCCCTTGAGCCGCTTCGCGCGCGTCTCGACGTAGCCTTCCTGCAGGTCCACCTCGGCGCCGAGCGCCTCGAGGCCCTTGAGGTGTTGATCGATGGGCCGGGCGCCGATCGCGCAGCCGCCGGGCATCGACACGCGGGCGCGGCCGTAGCGGGCGGTGAGCGGCCCCAGCACCAGCACCGACGCGCGCATCGTCTTCACCAGCTCGTACGGCGCCTCGGGGGTCACCTTCGTGGGCACCTTGATGACGACGGTGTCCTTCTTCCTGCCGGTCAGCCGCTGCGACTCGCAGCCCATGGTGTCCAGCACCTTCAGCATGGTGCGCACGTCGGCGAGGTCGGGCACGTTGCGGAAGGTGTGCTCGCCGGGCGCCAGCAGCGCGGAGGCGAGGATCGGCAGCGCCGCGTTCTTCGCGCCCGACGCGAACGTCTCTCCGTGCAGCGGGCCGTTCCCCTCGATGACGATCGCGTCCATGTCAGCCCTTCGCCTTCGTGCCCAGCGCGAGGCGGTCGTGCCGCGCCAGGTCCTTCTCGATCCGCACGTCGTGGTAGCCCGCCCGCACCAGCAGCTCGTTCAGGGCCGCGCCCTGCTCGTCGCCGATCTCCAGTGCAAGCAGGCCGCCAGCCTTCAAGCGGGGAAGGGCGGCGTCGATGATCCGGCGGATCACCTCCAGCCCGTCGGGGCCGCCGTCGAGCGCCAGCACCGGCTCCTTCTGCACTTCCTTCTGTAACCCGGGGAGATCGCCGCGCTTCACGTAGGGCGGGTTCGAGACGACGACGTCGAAGGTCGCGTCCGGCGGCACCGCCGCGAACAGGTCGCCTGCGAAGAAGCTGACCCGGCCGTCGACCTGGTGCCGCGCCGCGTTCGCCTTCGCCACCGCCAGCGCGTCGGCGCTGAGGTCCGTCGCCCACACCGAGGCCTGTGGCCGCTCGGCCGCGATCGACACCGCCACGCAGCCCGAGCCGGTGCAGAGATCCAACACCCGCGCCGGCGCGTCCCTCGGCACCGCGCGCAGCGCCGCCTCGACCAGCAGCTCGGTCTCGCCGCGGGGGATCAGCACGCGCGCGTCCACCTCGAAGCGGCGGCCGTAGAACTCCTTCGCGCCGACGAGGTACTGCGTGGGCTCGCCGGCGAGGCGCTTCTGGATCATCGCGCGGTACGCGCCGAGCTCCTCCCTCGACAGGGGGCGCTCGAGATCCATGTACAGCTTCACGCGCTCCACCTGCAGCAGGTGCGCGAGGAGCAGCTCGGCCGTGAGGCGGGGCGCGTCGACGTCGTGCTTCTCGAAGTGGCCGCGGGTCCAGTCCAACACCTTGCGAATGGTCCACGCCTCGGCGCTGGGGCTCACGACAGCCCCTGGTTCTTCAGGGCCTCGGCCTGGAAGTAGGTGCGCAGCTGCGACAGCACGTCGTCGATGTCACCGGCCATCGCCGCGGGGAGGTTGTGGCGCGTGTAGCCGATGCGGTGATCGGTCAGCCGGTCCTGCGGGAAGTTGTAGGTGCGGATCTTCTCGCTGCGGTCGCCGGTGCCGACGTGGCCCTTGCGCAGCGCCTCGCGCTCCTGGCGCAGCTTCTCCTGCTCGATCTCGTACAGCTTGGCGCGCAGCATCTTCATCGCCATCGCGCGGTTCTTGAGCTGGCTCTTCTCCTGCTGGCACTTCACGACGATGCCGGTGGGCCTGTGAATGAGCCGGACCGCGGAGTCCGTGGTGTTGACCGACTGGCCGCCGGCGCCCGTCGAACGCATCACCTGCATCTCGACATCGGACTCCTTGAGCTGCACGTCGGCGTCTTCGGCCTCCGGCAGCACCGCCACGGTGATGGTGGAGGTGTGGATGCGCCCCTGCGCCTCGGTGGCGGGCACGCGCTGCACCCGGTGCACGCCCGATTCGTACTTCATCGTCGAGTACACGGCGTCGCCGGTCAGCGTGATGGTCGCGTCCTTCACGCCGCCCTGGTTGCCCGGGGAGAGGTCGACGATCTCGGCCTTCCACCCGCGCGACGCCGCGTAGCGCAGGTACATCTGCATCACTTCTTCGGCGAAGAGCGCCGCCTCGTCGCCGCCGGCCGCCGCGCGGATCTCGATGAGGACGTCCTTCTCGTCCATCGGGTCCTTCGGCAGCAGGAGGATCTTCAGCTGCTCGGCGAGCTCGTCGACGCGGGCCTTGAGCGCCGGCAGCTCGTCCTTCGCCATGGCCTTCAGGTCCGCGTCGCTGCCGGCGAGCAGCTCTTCGTTCCCGCGCAGGTCCGCCAGCACGCGCTTGTAGGCGCGGTAGGTGTCGACGAGCTTCTCGAGCTGCGCGCGCTCGCGGGAGACCTTCTGGAGCCGTGACGTGTCGGCGATGACGGCGGGGTTCGACAGGTCCGCCGTCAGGCGCTCGAACTTCTGCTCGACTTCGTCCAGCTTCTCGATCACGGCGGGGCGCTCTGTACGCGTCGGCTCCCGAGACGGCAACACTTCGCTGAAGTTGCCTGCCCTTTGGGCCGTGAAATGGTACATCCCGCGCGCCTGACGTGCGCACCGCACGCAACTGAACGAGGAGAACCATGGCCAAGCCTGTGAAGTCGAACCGCAGCAAGAAGAAGCTGAAGAACCGCGCCAAGACGCGCAAGGCCGCGCTCAAGCGCCGCCGCATCCGTTCGCGCCGCGCCAAGGGCAAGTACTAGTCATCACGCGAGAGTTGCTTCACGGGGAGCCGGCGTCGGGATTGCGGTCCTGCGTCGGCTTCGCGCGTTTCAGGGCCGGGATCGTCTTCGGGAACTTCGCGCTGATCTCCGCGAGGTGCGCGAGCACCGCGTCGGCCTTCTCGCCTGTCGCCAGGTACGGCTGCACCGGCACCTCGGGGTAGGCGTCGCTGTACGCGGGAATGATCTCCACCTTCGTCACGCCCTTCGCGTCGAAGCGCAGCTCGAGCAGCGCGGTGCGCTTGTCGCGCGGGTTCCAGTTGCCGCCGAAGACGAAGTTGCCCAACGAGTAGGCGATGGGCTTGCCCTGGTACACCTCGATGCCCTGCAGCACGTGCGGGTGAGAGCCGATCACCGCCGCGGCGCCCGCGTCGATCGCCGCGTGGGCCAGCTCGACCTGGTACGGCTCGGGCTGCGTGGTGCCCTCGCGGCCCCAGTGGAAGAAGGGGATCACGTGCGTGGCCCGCTGCTTCGCCGCGCGGACGTCGGCGTCCACCATGGCCTTCAGCGCCGCGGTGTCCGAGAAGTGCCCCGCGACGCCCGCCTGCGTCTCGGTCGCGATGACCTCCTTCGGCTCGATGTTGCGCTCGCCGAGGAAGAAGTAGCCGAGGAAGGCGAAGGTGATCCCGTTCCTCTCGACGATGGCGGGCGTGCGCGCCTCCGCCAGCGTGCGGCCCGCGCCGAAGGCCTTCACGCCCAGCGCCTCGAGCGCCGCGAGCGTGTCGAACAGCCCTTCCGGGCCGTAGTCGATCATGTGGTTGTTCGCGATCGACGCGACGTCGACGCCGCCCGCCGCCAGCGCCGCCGACAGCTCGGGCCGCGCGCGGAAGTTGAAGTTCTTGGGGATCTTCTCGCCGCGGTCGGTGAATGGGCACTCGAGGTTCACCACGAAGAGATCCGCCTTCGTGGTGACGCCCTTCACCTGCTGGAAGCCCCAGCCGATCAGCTCGTCCTTCTTGCCGCCCTTCTTCACCTGCTCGTCGACGTACTCCTCGTAGTGGTAGCCGAGGGTGACGTCGCCCGAGAACAGCACGGACACGGTGGGCGCGGGCGCGGCGGCGAGGAGCAGGGGCACGAGGGCGAGCATCGCGGGAGGACTCTAGCGGCTCGATTTGCTATTGCACCCGCATGCCTCGCGAGAAGGACACCATCGCCGCGTCCGACGAGCACAACAGTCGCGGCATCGAGCTGGCTGATCGCGGCTGGCTCGACGAGGCGATCAAGGAGTTCAAGAAGGCGATCGAGCTCGATCCCAACTCCGCGCACGCGCACGACAACCTCGCCACCGTCTACGCCGAGAAGCAGCGCTTCCGCGAGGCGCTCGAGGAGTACCTGACCGCGCTGCGCCTCGAGCCCGACAGCGCCACCGCGCACTACAACCTGGCCTGCTTCCTCTCCGCGCACGCCTTCGACTTCGCCGTCGCCGAGTACAAGGAGGCCATCGAGCTCGAGCCCGACTACCCCGACGCGCACCTGAACCTGGGCCTCACCTACGCCGACCTCGGCCAGAATGAAGACGCCGCGCGCGAGCTGCGCACCGCCGTCGAGCTCGAGCCGTCGGATCCGCTGCCGCGGCAGGAACTGGCCGGCGTGCTGATGGACTCGGGCGACTTTCGCACCGCGATCACCCAGCTGAAGGAAGTCACCCGCCTCGAGCCCGAGAACTTCGACGCCTGGCTGGACCTGGGGATCTGCTACGCCCAGAAGGGCTTCTACGCCGAGGCCGAGCGCGCCTACGAGGCCGCGAGGGCGCTCAAGGCCGACGACCTGCTCCTCACCTACAACCTGGGCGCGCTCTACGCGCAGTGGGATCGCCCGAAGGAAGCGCTGGAGTACCTGAAGAAGGCCGTGGCGATCGATCGCGCCAAGGTGTCCGGCTGGCTCGCCACCGACCCGATGTTCGACGCGCTCAAGGGCGACCCCGAGTTCGAGGCGCTCACCTGATGGAGGTCGCGGCGCTCGTCCTCGCGTTCGTGCTGGTGCTGGCGAACGCCTTCTTCGTCGCGGTGGAGTTCGCGCTGGTGAAGGTGCGCCCGACGCAGCTCGAGGCGCTGGTGGAGCAGGGCCGGCCCGGCTCGCTGGCCGCGCTGTCCATGCGCAAGCACCTCGACGTGTGGCTGTCGGCCTCGCAGGTCGGCATCACCCTGGCGTCGCTGGCCCTGGGCTGGGTCGGCGAGCCGGCCTTCGCGCACCTCATCGAGCCGCTCGTGATGCGCGTCGCGCCCGACACCGCCAGCGCCCAGGCGATCGCGAAGACCATCGCGATCATCTTCGCCTTCACCGGCATCACCTTCCTGCACATCGTCGTCGGCGAGCAGGTGCCCAAGACGCTCGCCATCGCCAACGCCGAGCGCACCGTGCTGGTGCTCAGCTGGCCGATGCGGCTCTTCTACTTCTTCTTCTTCCCGGTGATCTGGATGCTGAACGCCGGGACGCGGCTGGTGCTCAAGCTGCTCGGGCTGGAGGGCAAGCCCTCCGAGGCCGCGGAGGCGCTCAGCGAGGACGAGCTGCGCATGATCTTCACCAGCTCGGCCGAGGCGGGCGCGATCGCCGAGGGGCGCGCCGAGCTGCTCGAGCGCGCGCTGGGCATGATGGAGAAGACGGCCCGCCAGGTGCTGGTGCCGCGCTCGCAGATGAACGCGCTCGATCTCGAGGCCTCGATGGAGGAGAACCTCGCGGCGGCCTACTCGGCCGGCCACACCTGGCTGCCCGTCGTGCGCGGCTCGCTCGATCGCGTCGAGGGCCTCGTCAACGTGAAGGACCTGTTCTACCTGCAGGCGCGCGGCGAGCTGAAGTCGATCTCTCAGGTGCAGCGGCCCGTGCTCTTCGTGCCCGAGACCGTCACCCTCGAGCAGCTCCTGGCCGAGTTCAAGCGGCGCAACAAGCAGATCGCCGTCGTCGTCGACGAGCACGGCGGCACCTCGGGCCTC
>Ga0272446_1007244_pt1 | contig 11113 bp, 6 predicted proteins | sample YNPCB0061_FD_194587 | JGI IMG/M metagenome (GOLD analysis project Ga0272446, IMG submission 194587) | Hot spring microbial mat communities from Yellowstone National Park, WY, United States - YNP-CB-006-1 | ecosystem: Environmental > Aquatic > Thermal springs > Hot (42-90C) > Sediment | place...
GCAGTCGGCGTGCTACGGGCTACGCTATCGCTTCGGAGACGCCGCATGCGGCGTCTCTACTACGTACCCTCCGCATGCCTAACGCAAAAGAAGTGTTTTTTGTTGGGTTTTCGGGTTTACCCGCCCACCCGCCCCCGAGTAAAAATGAGGTAAAAAAACACTTCTTTTTTATGTGTATATGTACATGTACGCGCGTATCCGCGTGAGGGATAGCAGCGGAAAGCCCGCAATGAGCGTAGCGAATGAAGTACAGGCGTGGCATGCCACGTCTCTACCAGCGTATAGCCCGACCCCGAAGCGCTAGCGCAGGGGACACGCTCTACATTTTTTACATACATCATACAAGAAAGATAATTTGGGCATTATGTTCTGTTTTTAGTACTTTTGCCGCTACTTTTTAATTTTTTTATCTATGTGCGGCATTACTGGAATAATTTCCTTGCAAAAACCCATTCACACCCAAGATGTTCAAACAATGAACAACACACTTATCCATCGGGGACCTGACAGTGAAGGAATTTGGATTAACGAAAATGCTATCGTAGGTTTAGGACATCGCAGGTTAAGCATTATTGATTTGAGCGACAGAGGCTTACAACCTATGCATTCCCAAGATGAAAATTATGTTATTGTGCTTAACGGTGAAATTTATAACTACATAGAATTACGTGAACATCTGCAAAAAAAAGGCTACACATTCGTTTCTCAAACAGATACAGAAGTTTTACTGAACCTGTTTATTGAATATAAAGAAGCCTGTCTGCAAAAATTGGAAGGCATGTATGCTTTTGCAATATGGAATAAACAAGATAAAACTTTATTTCTTGCCCGCGATAGATTTGGTGAAAAACCGCTATACTATTTTCACACTGCGCATTCTTTTGCCTTTGCTTCTGAAATAAAAGCCTTGTGGGCGCATGGAATACCTAAAAAACCTAATCCTCAGCGGGTATTTGAATACTTGTTGTATACTACTATTGAAAGTTCGGTTTTTCCACAAGAAACTTTCTATGAGAATATTCTACAAATTCAACCCGCACATTATGCGTGGGTGAACATACATCAAGAGCATTTGCACGTTCAAAACTATCGCTACTGGGATATTGAAAACATAAACGCTACCTATACAGGTTCGTTTGAACAGGCAAAAGAAGAATTTATTACACTTTTTACAGATTCTATTCGCAAACGCTTGCGCAGTGATGTACCTGTGGGCAGTAGTTTATCCGGGGGGCTGGATTCCTCTGCTATTGTGTGCAGTGTACATAGATATTTCAAAGACAATATCAAAGAATTTCAAACGTTTTCAGCTATATTTCCAGGGTTTGAATTAGATGAGAGTAAATACATTCATGCGGTTGTCCAAAAAACAGGGTTTAAAGCGAATTATGTTACTCCCGACAGCGATTCTTTTATCAAGAACATAGATAAAGTCAATTATCATCAGGAAGAACCTTATGGTAGTGCCAGTATTGCGGTACAATACGAGGTTATGCAATTAGTAAAACAACACAACGTAACGGTTCTATTAGATGGACAAGGTGCTGATGAAATGCTCGCAGGTTACACACCGCTTTGGCAAACGTATCTCAAACAGCTGCTCTTTACCCGTCCTTTAGCGTATAAAAAAGAATGGAAAGAATTTAAAAAAATACCTAATTTTCAATTATCAGGTAATTTGCTTTCCAATGCAGTGCATCAATGGTTTTATGGTATAAAAAAGAAGCTCGCTTCATGGAAAAGAAAGTTTATTTCGCCCAAAAGTACATATTACTTGGGTATGCACCCTGATTTGGCACAGAAATATGCGTTTTTACCTAATCCCATAGAAAGTCCTCCAACGCTAAAAAAACACCTCAAATTTATGTTGCTCAGACGCGGGTTAAATGAACTCCTACGTTATGCAGACCGTAATTCTATGGCACATGCCGTAGAAGTGCGTTTACCCTTTTTAGACCACAGGATTGCAGAATTTTTATTCTCCCTGCCTGACAACTACTTGATTTCACAAGGATACAGCAAACGGATTTTGCGTGCCGCCATGCAGGGAACACTCCCCGAAATGATTGCCAAAAGACAAGATAAAATCGGTTTTGCCCCACCGCAACAGCAATGGTTCAATAACCCTGTACTCAAAGAAATGGTACAAACTTCCATACAACGGTTAAAAAAAGAACAGATTATTGTGCAAGAATATCCGCAATTATATTGGCAATATTTAATGCTCAACTATACCTATGAAAGCTAAAAAAAAGAAACTTCTCTTTGGTGCAGTGGATACCAATTGGCGTATTCACACCTACACCGAATATCTTAACAGCATTTATGCGGACAAGCTAAAAATCCATTCTTTTGTCAAGTATATTCCTCCAAAAGAGCATTATCATGCACAATACACGTATGCATTTCAGTACAATAAACTTTCCAAACTCAATCAATGGATTATATCGTTTTATTATTTTATCGTGGCTGTATTCAGGTATGATATACTGTATTTTATTGCGGGAGAAACCCTATTAACCCGTAAGTTAATGGCATGGGAATTAAAATGGTATAAAAAACGCCGTAAAAAAATCATCATGCACTTTGTCGGTTCAGATATTCGTAACGAAGAATATACCAAATACAAAAACACCCACATAGAGGAATATTATGAAGGAAAAACAACCAATATGCCCCCCAAACAAACTGAATGGCAAAAAAAGCTCTGTGCCATTGCTTTGCAATATGCCGATATGATATTGGTTTCTACCCCCGATTTACTTGAATTTTTTGACCATAATCCCAAAGTAAAATATTTTCCCGTAATGCTGGATACCAAAGATATAGATGCCCAAACCAAAGACATTGTTCCTGAAAAATACCCACAGCGGGATACAATAAGAATAGTGCATTCTCCATCTAACGTTAAACTGAAAGGTACAGCATATATAGACAAAATAATGCAGAAAATATGTCTTAAATACCCCGAAGTAGAATACATCAATACCACTAATCCTGAATACAAGGATACTTCACACCCTTTGTGTGCGGTTACGCGTTACACCTTGCTTGAACTGTTGCAAAAATCGGATATTCTCATAGACCAGATTGTTATTGGTTGGTATGGCTTACAGAGTATTGAAGGAATTTATTGTCAGAATGAAGTAATTGTATGGATAGAACCCCATTTACGTCACTACTTACCCCAAGACTATATTTTTTATATTGGTGAACAAAACCTTGAAAAAAGCATCATGGAAGCCATTGAGAACGTTAAAAACAATCACAGAAAATCCCACAAAGAATATGTAAACAAATACCATACGCTTGCCAATAGCAATTTTGCGGAGTACATACAATCCGTGATGGAATAATATACTGTAGATTACATTTTTAATCTGGGCGTGTCCCCTGCGCTTGCGCTTCGGGGTCGTTCCGTTCCGCACTGCGCTGCCGCTTCGGTGCTTTGCACAACTTGCTGACGCAAGTTTGCTCCACGCAACTCACGCAGAAAAAAACGCGTAGGGATATAAAAATATCAGCACAGGATTTAAATCTTGTGCTGATATTCAACAATGCAAGAAGTTTGTTACTTATCTTTTACTTCTTCGTGCATCATGTTGTAGAGTTTTTTGGAAATAACAAACAGTATCACGGAAGCAATACCCGCCATAAACACGAATATCATAAAGAAACTGTACAGATTGGTTACTTCCATACCTATAAATCGTGGTTTTTTGGGGGATAAATTCCAATACTGAATTTCAACTGTATTGTCTTTTTTGGCTTTGAACAAGTATAACGTTTTGCCATCTTCGCTGAAATGCGTTCTGTAAATATCTTTACCGCTTAATCCTATCAGTTTAGCGTGATATTCAGAAAGTTTGTAGTTTTTGGGATTAGGAAGTTGAGTAATGGCTAATAAAGAGTCTTTTGGTTTTTCAGGGGCTTTAGAAATGCCAAGGTTAATAGCAAATTGCTCAAACATGCCAATTTCAGGTGATTTGTATTGGTCATTTTTACGCGTAAGTTTCCATACCATACTCTCTTTGGGCAGAAGTTTGACATAATTGCTGTCTATTTTTACAATGTTTTTTTGTATTGTATCTTGTTTGTAGGTATAAGAAACCGCATGTATGCTACCTTCCTGTTTGATTTCGTCAGGGTATAAAGCACTTAAATCTCCTGCGAACTTATTTGCCATTGCCGTAGACAAAAACCATATTCCCATCAGCAAAGAAGCAAAACGTACAGGCGCAAGTTTTACTACCATTGATAATCCAATCGGAGATAAACATAATTCTCCAAATGTATGCAACAAATACAAAGTAATCAGCCAAAGCATGCTTACTTTGGTTTCAGGAGAAAGTCCTTTTACGCCAAAAGCAATAATTAAATATCCTACCGCTAATAAAAACAAACCTATGGACTGCTTTAGAGGAGAATTAGGTTCTTTGCCACGCTTGGCTAATTGCGTCCAGATGATAGCAAAAAGAGGGGCAAAAATTACAATAGCCACCGCATTGATACTTTGGAAATAACTGGTAGGTATCGTAATGCCGCCCAATTGTCGGTTGGTTTGCTCTTCTGCAAAGAATGTTAAAGATGCTCCTGCTTGTTCAAATGCCGCCCAAAAGAAAATAACAAAAAATGCCGCAATATAAATAACCCATATTCTGTGTCTTTCTATTTTATTCAAACTTTTATCCGAAATAACATAGGCGGGGGCTACAAAACCGAGAGAATAAATAAATGCACCAATCACATCAAAGCCCAGAACGCCTTTACAAAAAATCCATACCAATACTTCAATACCCAACCATTTTAGAATTTCTTTGGTATTGATTTTAGGGGCAGTATTTTCTGTTTTTACTTGTTTTTTAGGTTTATCTCCGATAGGCAACCCTTCGGGAGTAATAATATACTTGTCCTTGAAAAAATAAAAAGACAAAATACTGACTACCATACCTGTACCTGCGGCGAGAAACCCCCATTTGAAGTCAGCGGGATTACCTGTATCCCCCAGACCTCCGCAGACCAAAGGCGCTATAAATGCCCCCAGATTGATGCCCATGTAAAATATAGTAAATGCACTGTCTACCCGTTTATCACCCGCGGGATAGAGTTGCCCTACCATAGTAGAAATGTTAGGTTTGAAAAAACCGTTTCCAAATATCAAAAATCCTAATCCTAGAAACATAAATGAAGACGCAGTGGGAATGCTTGTGCTGTACACACTGCCACTGGCAAACATGAGAAACTGTCCTATTGCCATCAGAATACCTCCAAATAAAATAGAGCGTCTGTTACCCCAGTATCTATCAGCCACATAACCACCGATAAGAGGAGTTAAATACACCAATCCTGTATAGCTTCCATAAATACTGGAACTTAATGCCTTGTCAAAAAGGAGTGCCTTTGCCATGTATAAGGTAAAAATGGCACGCATACCATAATAACTGAAACGTTCCCACATTTCAGTAAAGAACAGTAAATACAACCCGCTTGGGTGTTTTGTATTTGAACTCATAATTATTGTAAGGTTAAATTTGAGAGATTGTGAAATTCAAAACTAAATAAAGTAATTCTACCAAACAAATTTTTTGAATTTCTGTAACGGTTTTGATGGTATATTTTATGGGCGTGTCCTTCACTACGTTCAGGTCGGGCTATACGCTACGTATATGCGTTAGGCATGCGAAGGGCATGCGTGCTTGCACGCATGGTGCAACGCACCGAAGCGACAGCGTAGCCCGTAGCACGCCGACTGCGCCGCGAAGCAAGCAGGAACGCCCAAAAAATATTTTGCGTAATATCAGTTTTTTGTATTAGGGATTTATTTCAAAAAATTTTTCCACATCATAGATTCTTTGGGTAATGGAGAACGTTCATTGTATTTGGCAGAAGGTTTTTGATGATAATAGTTCAATACTTGTCCTTTGGCTTCAAAATAAATCAACTGCCCGATAGGCATGCCTGCATATACACGTACAGGTTGGGAAACAGATATTTCTAACGTCCAGTGATTGCAAAAACCAATATCTCCCTTGCCTGCGGTAGCGTGTATATCTATTCCTAACCTTCCTACGGAACTTTTACCTTCCAGAAAAGGAACTGCATTAAAGGTTTCAGTGTATTCCAACGTAGAACCCAAGTACAAACGATTGGGCAAAAGGATATACCCTTCTTCGGGTATTTCAAAATGAACAATGGTATTATGTTTTTTTGCGTCCAAAATCTCATCATGATAGGTAGCTAAATGCTTACTTAAATGTACGTCATAACTATTTGTTCCCAAACAATCTTTATCAAAAGGTTCTATTTTGATATTTCCATTTTCTATTTCTGCCAAAATCTGGACATCGGTTAAAATCATACCTGCAAAAATAAAAAAACAGTGTTTGTTTTTACCAAACACTGATATAAAAATGTAATTTGTAATGTATTAGTCTACTTTGGTTTCTTCTTCTTTGACTTCGGTATTTTCAACGGTTGTGTTTACATTGTTTTGAGCGGCTTTTTCTGCTTCTTTTTTAGCAGTTCTGATGGCTTTAAGTTCTGCTTTCAAGGATTTAATCTGCTCATTTATCTTATCAATCTGAACCTGAACTGTGCTTCTCAAACTATCTCCTGATTTTCCTTTAGCGAAAAACGACAAGTTGTTTTCTAACTGTTCTTTTTCTTGTTCCAATGCTTTCAGTTTTTTATTGAGTTTACCTTCATCACTGTTATCATTGTGTTGATTTTGATTACGGTTGTAGTCCTGTTTGGTTTTTACAAATCCTTTTTTGTTAAAGCTACGCAGGTGGTCAAAGTAAGCATCACAGGCTTGAGTAAAGCGATTCCAGATTTTGTTTTTATCTTTAATAGGTACTTCTCCAAGTGTTTTCCACAATTTTTGGTATTCTTTAACCTTGTTTGTGTTTTCTTCATTAGGTTCTTGTTCTACAAAACTTTCAATTTCTGCACATATACGTTCTTTTTCTTCTATGTTTTTGTTTCTTTCTTCTTCTACTTGTTCATAAAAACTTTTACGTTGGTTAAAGAAATAATCACATGCCGCTCTGAATCTTTCCCACAAAGGTTTTCCATCTTTTTCATTGAGGAAACCTGTGGTTTTCCATTCTTCCTGATATTTTTTGAGGGCGGCTGTGGTTTTATCCCAGTCTGTACTGTCTTTAAGGGCTTCTACGGCTTCGATAAGTGCTGTTTTTTGCTGAATAGCGGTTTCTTTTTCCTGCTGTCTGAGTTTAAAGAATTCTTTTTGTTTTGCGTAAAATTGGTTAATGATACCTTTATATTTTTTCCATATCTCGTCGCTTTGTTCTTTGGGTACGTAACCTATAGCTTCCCACTGTTGTTCAAAACTTTCCAATTTTGCCTGATGTTCTTTCCAGTTTGTCGATTTATTCTGAACAACAATAGCATCTACAAACTTTTGTAATTCTTCACAAAGACTTTCTTTTTTAGAGAGATTTTCCTGTTGTTCTTTTTGCAGTGTCTGTAAATATTCTTCATAACGTGCATTTACAGCATCAGTGGCTTTTTTGAAACGTTCCCGTATTGTTTCTGCATGTTCCTGTGGGACAGGACCAATTTCTTTCCATGCATCATGCAGAGTGCGCACACGTTGGATAGCTATTTTTACATCTTTCTCACTGATAAGGGCTTCTGCCTGTTCGCATAAAGAGAGTTTTTCTTCGTAGTTCTTTTTTCTATCTATATCTTTGAGTTCATAGTATAATTTTACTTCCGCATAAATCTGGTCTAAAATCGCCTGAAAACTTTTTTGCAAGTTTTCCGATTCACCTGCGGGAGTAGGACCTATTTCTCTGAACTCTTCCTGTATTTTTTTTACTCTCTGAATGGAGTCTATAGCTTTTCCTTCATGAATAATTTCTTTCAGTTCTTCAATTAAGGCGTGTTTGCGCTTGGCATTGTTTGCCTTTTCTTGTTCTATTCCTGCATAATATGCATCTCTGTTTTGATAAAATGTATCGCAGATTTTATCGAACTTTTCATTCAGTTTATTATCTTCGTCTTCTACGACTACGGCTTTAGCAGTTTCAGAAATAGTTGTCCAACGTTTGCGCAGTTCTTTTATCTTATCTGAACCTTCTTTCCAATCAGCAGGTTGCACGTGTTGTTGTGCCTCGGCAATAATAGCGAGTTTGAGTTCTTTTAATTCTTCAAAAGTTTCTATTTCCACAGTTTTGTTCTCTTCTTGCATGTGTCTCAACAATTATGAGAATGCAAAAATAATAGTTTTTTTGATTGCATAGCATTTTTTTTACAATCCATCAGACTTAATTATATAAAAAATTGATTTTCAGTGTTTTGCAACAAGAATAAATTAGACACAGAGTTTACTTATCCAACCAAGTGTGCGTTCCACCCGACATAATGTCTTTTACATTATTGGAAGCCAGAAATTCATGCGGAAATCCAAGTTCTATTTTACTGATTTCGTCTAAACGCTGTAAATGAGGGTCAGACAATGTAAAAGACAAGCACCCCAAACTCTCATTTAAATGTTGCTCTGTTCTGCCACCTACTATTGGAATAACCAATTGATTTCTTTGTCTTAACCAGTTAAGAGCTACCTGCGAAGGTAAAACGCCCAATTCTTCGGCAATATTCACAACCTCTTGGGTAATATTGTTGCTTTTTTCACTGCGTTTACTGCTGCTCTCTATAACCCTACCTTGTTCTCCTTTGAGGTATTTACCTGTCAATACTCCTCCTGCCAATGGTGACCAAGCAGTAGTAGCCAAATTCAAGGCTTTTGCCATAGGCAACAATTCTCTTTCTCCCGTACGTTGTAACAAAGAATATTCTATCTGAATACCCGCAAAACTTGTCCAACCGCGCAGCTCTGCGAGCATATTGGCACGAGAAATTATCCATGCGGGAGTATCGGAAATACCAATGTAATGCACTATGCCCCTGCTTACCAAATCATCTAAACCTCGCATGATTTCTTCAATGGGGGTGGTATTATCCCATACGTGTACCCACAAAATGTCAATGTATTCTGTATTCAATCGTTTCAAACTACCCAAAACAGACCGCATCATGTTTTTACGATGATTACCTGAAAAATTTACATCATGCATTCTATCATAAAGGGTATATTTTGTAGCTATCACAAATTTATCTCTGTCCCATGCAATAAACTCTCCCAACCATTTTTCTGACGTGCCTTCGGTATAGCGGTTTGCGGTATCAATAAAATTGCCTCCTGCTTTTACAAAAGCATCAAACTGGGCTTTGGATTGTTTGTAATCTGCGCCCCAGTTCCATTCTGTACCAAATGTCATAGTACCCAAACACAGTTCAGATACTCTTAACCCTGTATTGCCAAATAACTTATATCTCATAAGCCACAAAAATAAAAATATAAACTTTGATTGCAAGATTAAAAAAATGGTTTCAGATTTTTTTTGGGCGTGCCTGCTTGCTACGCAGCGCAGTCGGTGCTTTCCGCACTACGCTATCGCTTCGGTGCTGCGCACAACTTGCTTACGCAAGTTTGCTCCAAGCCCCTCACGCAGCACGCGCAACCCACAATTTTTGATTTTGATTTGAATATATTTTTCATAACTTTGCAATATGAGAGTTTTTTGCATTTTATTGCCCATTTTATTAGTTGTTACCTTCGTTCATAGCCAAACCTGGCAAAGTGCGTATGACAGTTGTGTTAAGTACCAAGAAAAAAAACAATACAAAAAAGCCTTGGAGTGGGGAGATAAAGCCCTTGAATTATATGAAAAACAAGTTTCTAAAAAAGATACGAATTATAGCAATATATTAAACGGGCAACTTGAAAATTGCTATTATGAAAGAATGTATAACAAAGGCATAGAATATGCAAAAAAAGACAGTAGCTTTATAGTACAAATGTATGGAAGAGAAAATGAAAGGTTTGCAAGTTCTTGTAACAACTTAGCTCTATTATACGAAGCCCAAGGTCGCTATTCCGAAGCCGAACCGTTGTATATAGAAGCCAAAAATATACGTGCCAAAGTACTCGGCAAAGAACACCCTGAGTATGCTATTTCCTGCAATAATTTAGCATCATTATACGAAGCCCAAGGCCGTTATTCCGAAGCCGAACCGTTGTATATAGAAGCCAAAAATATACGTGCCAAAGTACTCGGCAAAGAACACCCTAGGTATGCTAACTCCTGTAATAATTTAGCTTTATTGTACAAAGCCCAAGGCCGCTATTCCGAAGCTGAACCGTTGTATATAGAAGCCAAAAATATTTATGCTAAGGTTCTCGGCAAAGAACACCCTTTGTATGCTACTTCCTGTAATAATTTAGCATCATTATACGAAGACCAAGGCCGCTATTCCGAAGCCGAACCGTTGTATATAGAAGCCAAAAACATACAAGCCAAAGTACTCGGCAAAGAACACCCTAGGTATGCTACCTCCTGTAATAATTTAGCTGCATTATACAAAGCCCAAGGCCGCTATTCCGAAGCCGAACCGTTGTTGATAGAAGCGAAAAATATACGTACCAAAGTTCTCGGCAAAGAACACCCAGATTATGCTCTTTCCTGTAATAATTTGGCTATATTATACCAAGCCCAAGGCCGCTATTCCGAAGCCGAACCGTTGTATATCGAAACCAAAAATATTTATGCTAAGGTTCTCGGCAAAGAACACCCTGAGTATGCTAGCTCCTGTAATAATTTGGCTGCATTATACGAAGCCCAAGGTCGCTATTCCGAAGCCGAACCGTTGTATATAGAAGCGAAAAATATACTTATCAAAGTACTCGACAAAGAACACCCTTTGTATGCTACCTTCTGTAATAATTTGGCTGGATTATATAAAGCCCAAGGCCGCTATTCCGAAGCCGAACCGTTGTATATAGAAGCGAAAAATATACTTACCAAAGTACTCGGCAAAGAACACCCTAAGTATGCTAAATCCTGCAATAATTTAGCTGAATTATACCAAGCTCAAGGCCGCTATTCCCAAGCCGAAACGCTCTATATAGAAACTTTTATCATCAAGCAAAAAGAAATTGAACGTAACTTTAAAAACCTCTCCGAAGTAGAAAAAGAAAAATACTTCAAAGCCAATATAGAAGGCTACAATAATAAATTTCTTACCTTTA
>Ga0272446_1007245_pt1 | contig 11113 bp, 9 predicted proteins | sample YNPCB0061_FD_194587 | JGI IMG/M metagenome (GOLD analysis project Ga0272446, IMG submission 194587) | Hot spring microbial mat communities from Yellowstone National Park, WY, United States - YNP-CB-006-1 | ecosystem: Environmental > Aquatic > Thermal springs > Hot (42-90C) > Sediment | place...
CCCCCATGGTGAACATATTCTGCCAATCACCCTGGCCGCAATACGTGACTACCTAGCTGCGCCCCGACTGGCTCCAGTGTTGCTAACGGGGCTTACGGTGGCAGTAATTCTTCTGTGGGGCCGTTACATTAAGCACATTCCGGGCAGTATAGTAGCTCTTATCATCGCTTCGCTGGCCAGCCTGCTGGTAGATGTGCCACGGATTGGCCAGATTCCTACTTCGTTACCTGCGCCGCACCTGCCCAACTGGAGCCTTTCGGATCTAAGTATCCTATTCAGCCCAGCCCTGGCCGTAGCCCTGCTGGCGGGTATAGAAACGCTGCTTTCTGCTGTGGTTGCAGATAGCATGACCATTCGGGAGCGACACGACCCTGACCGAGAGGTGATTGGCTCGAGCCTGGCCAACATACTGGCCCCCATCTTTGGAGGGATTCCTGCTACTGGAGCTATTGCCCGCACCGCGGTAAATGTGCGTTCTGGTGCACAAACTCGCCTTTCGGGTATGATCCACGCTCTTTTTTTGTTGCTGGTGGTAGTGTCGCTGGGGCCATTGGCGGCGAAAATCCCGCTGGCTGCGTTGGCCGGTATCTTGATGGTAGTCGCCGTACGAATGGTGGAATGGGAGGCTGTGCATGCAATACTTCGCTCAACCAAGAGCGACCTCAGCACAATGTTAGCCACCATGGGCGTGACGGTAGCATTCGACCTGATTCTGGCGATTGAGGTGGGTCTGGCGCTGGCCGGGGTACTTTTCATCCAGCGAATGAAAAACTCCCTGAGCGTTGAGCCCATGGATCTGACCCCACAGGTTCCAGCCCACCTCGAGGTAGACCACGACCTCTTGCGTGAGCGTGTGGTGGCTTTCCGTGTGGATGGCCCGCTGTTTTTTGCCGCGGCAGGGGAGTTTATTAATAACCTTACTCAGATTTCCCAGGTAGACGCTTTGATTTTGCGTATGCGGCGGGTCAAAGTTATTGATGCCAGTGGCGCCAATGCACTATTGTCTATGAAACAGGCCCTCGAGCGCAGGGGCATCAAGTTCCTAATCTCGGGGTTGCAACAACAGCCCAAGGAGGTGCTCGAGCGCATGGGCATCCTTGACGAGATCACCACCAACGGGCATCACTTATTTGAAACCACCGACCAGGCCATAGCCCATGCCTGGAGCCATGTTAAACGCAACCAAGAAGCACAGACCCAAGTCTGACGCCAGGGTTATATTTGTGTGAAGATATGCTGCTCAGTTGGCAAAGCCCAGCCTACATCCTGCGCCCGCGCCTATGTGTATGCCTTCGTAAGACCGGGAACCGGGGAAAGCGAGTACTGGCTGCTGCCCTCGGTCTCGACGGAGGCTTTCAACCTGGTGCTATTCTCTTTTGTCCGAATGAGGGGGGCTGGGGAGGGTAAGCTGGTGCTGCTGGTGCCGGATCGAGCGGGTTGGCACACCTCCAAGCAGGTAGGGGTGCCGGAGGGTGTGGGGCTTTGTTTTCTGCCACCCTACTCGCCTGAGCTCCTGGCTCACGCCTGACGAGGAACTCCGGTGCGTGACCGGTTGCGGTGGTGCATACGGTTTAACTTCCCACCCGTCGGTAGTGGTACAAACTACGGGGACGCCAGCGGCCTGTACCTTCAGAGAGACTTGACCTCGTCCTGTAACCTGTGATTTTCTTTCCTGCTTGGGATAAAGCCGGTGGGCGAGACCCACTGGCTTTATCCTGCAAACAGGTGGTGTAGCTGTAGGGGCTCGAGCTCCTTCTGCTCGCCGCTTTCCAAATGCTTGAGGGTAATGACTCCTTTGGCCCGCTCCGACTCGCCCAAAAAACCTACGTAGCGGGCCCCTTTTTTCAAGGCGTCCTCGAGGGCCTTGCGCGGGCTTTTGGGAGTGTAGCCGATCTCCACCGAGATTTTAGGCCGAAGCTGCTCGGCCAGGGCCAGGGCCTCGATTTTAGCGGCTTCGTCCAGCGGCGCCAGATAAAGCATGGGGCCTGGGTCGGCAGGGATGCGAACACCTTCTTGCTCGAGGGCGATAGCCAGGCGTTCGATGCCGATACCAAAGCCCACCCCAGGCACCGGGGGGCCGCCCAGCATCTCCGAAAGCCCATCGTAGCGTCCACCGCCGCCCAGGGCCGACTTGGCCCCAATCTGGGCGTGGTGAACCTCCCAGGCGGTACGCACGTAATAGTCCAGACCCCGCACAATGCTGGGGTCAACCGAAAAGGACACGCCCATCCGGTCGAGGTAGTGACAGACCTGCTCGTGAAAGGCCCGGGCTTCTGGGCCCAGGAACTCCAGCATGGGCCGGGGTTGCAGCTCCGCGATGATCTGCTGGTCGTGCTCGCTCTTGGAGTCCAGGATGCGCATAGGATTGGTTTCCAGGCGGGTTTTCGAGTCCTCCGAAAGCGCCTGGGCATAGGGCTCAAAAAGACCGCGCAGGTACTGGTTGTAGCGCAGGCGGTCTGCGGGGTCGCCCACCGAGCCTAGTTTGACCTCGAGGCCCCGCAGGCCCAGGGTTTTGTAAATTCGCACCATCAGCGCGATGGCCTCGGCATCCAAAAGCGGGTCGGCCAGGCCCAGGGCCTCGTAGTCTACCTGGTGAAACTGCTTGTAGCGTCCTTTTTGCTGACGTTCGCCCCGGAAGATAGGCCCCCAGGTAAAAAGCCGTACCGGCTGGGGCCAGACCTTCATGCCGTGTTCGTTGTAGGCCCGCACGATGGAGGCCGTGGGTTCGGGGCGCAGTGCCAGCAGTCGGCCACCGCGGTCTTCCAGCACGAACATTTCCTTTTTGACCACAATATCCGAGGTCGGGCCCACCCCTTTTTGGAAGACCTCGAGGTACTCGATAATCGGGGTATGGATCATCTGGGCCCCTGCCCCGCGCAAAACCTCTTCGGCAGTCTGGACAATATAGCGAAAAACCGGCTCACGGAAAGGGTATTCCTTAGCCTGAGCAAACACGTCGTTGGTTCCGGGAACGGCCTTCAACATAGGGCCTATTCTAAGCGGTAGGAGTTACGCACCGACCAAACACCCCTCATACGAACCCCGCCTGAACCGTTCCGTTACGGAGAGGTTAGGGCATCGTCGTTTTTCAGGCTGCTGCTACCCGCGCTTCAGGCGGGGGCCCCAGAAAAAGACCAAATCAAAGACGTTTCTTATCACCCCAAGTACTGGGCTATTGATCGGACGCTTGCGTTCCGGTTTCTGCAGAAGTACCTTTTTTATCGGCGTACATGCGCTGGTCGGCCAGAATCAGCAGGTGCTCGGCGGTCTGGGCCTCGCTGGGGAAGCTCGCGAAGCCGATGTTGGCGGACAGGCATATTCCGCTCAGGCAGATCCTGGAGATGGCCTCGAGGATACGCGCAGCCACCACCCCAGCACCTTCTTTGGGGGTCTGGGGCAACAAGACCGCAAACTCGTCGCCCCCCCAACGAAACACCATATCCCCGGCCCGTTGTGTTTTGCTAAGCGCTCGAGCCACTGCGACCAGGGCCTCATCGCCCACGGCATGGCCCAGGCGGTCGTTGATGGGCTTGAAATTTTTCAGGTCGAGCACCAGCAAGGTAAGGGGATACTGGTAGCGGGCAGCCCGCTCAAACTCTTCCTTGAGGCGCAGGTCGAAAGTGCGGCGGTTGTATAGCCCAGTGAGGCCATCGGTGAGGGCTGCTTTTTCCAGGGCGCTGCGGCTTTGCAGCTCGTGTACCAGGGTGGCAATGGGTGTGGCAAAAAGCTCTGCCGCGGCCAGGGAGTCCTCGGCAAAAGCCTCGCTATCGTGCAGGCTGTCCAGGTTCAGGTAGGCCAGCACCCGGCCCTGATGAGTTACCGGCAGACACAGGTTGGCGCCCTGGTCATCACTTACAAGCTGGCTTCGGCTCAGGATGCGTGGCTGGCCCTGCAGGGCCTTGGCTTTATCCTGGGCATACCAGGCCAGAAACGCCTCCTCATCCCAGCGTTTATCACACGCCCAGACCGAACCCACCGAGGCCTGACAGGTAAACCCGTCTTCCTCGCGCACCCACAGGCTACCGGCATCGCTGCCCGGAACCAGTTCTACCGCGGCCTCGAGGATGCGCTGGTATACCTGCCGGGAAGGGTACGACCAGGCCTCGATCAGCAGGCGGTTGATGCGCTGGTGCGCTTCTTCGAGCAATACCCGTTCCAGGGCCGAGCTCAGCAGGCGTTCTATGCCCAGGAGAAATTCTTTTCGGCTGCGGGTCCAGGCCAGCCGGGCCCGGGTGCCCAGCACCAGCACCACCCGGCCCTTCATGGCGTCGCGGGTATGCACTGGATAGGCCGCCAGGGTCTCGAAGCCCAGCTGCTCTATTTCGGGAATGGCTTCCGGCAGGCTTGCGTAGTTTTCGCTGAACTGGGCCGTGCCCGAGTGGTACGCCTGCCAGGCCAGCCCTTGCCGATAGGGGAGGGTGCGGGCCAGCGGTGTAAGTTTGGGGCGCAATTCCCGTGGTATGCGCCAGGCCAGCCCGCGCAAAGCCCCCCGGCGGTACTGCAAAACCGCCCCAGCCTCCATACCCAGTGCCGGTAGCAGGTAGCGCAGCGCGACATCAGCCACTTTGTTTTTGTCGCTGGCCGAGGCCAGGTGGTCGGCCACCTTGAGCAGCAGGCGGCGCAGCTCGAGGTCGTGCAGGTGCTCGAGCTGCCGGCTCATGGCCAGGGCCAGGCGGGAAAACAGCTCGAGTTCCTGTTTCTGCCAGCCCTCGGCCCGCAAAAACTGCAACACCGCCACGGTCTCGTGGCGCACCCGCAAGGCCACCGCCAGCTCGTAGGGCCGATGGCGCTTGGGTGTTTCTACCTCCGGCCAGACCAGGCCACTCTCTTGCAAGGCCCGATGCACCAAGGGACTGGGACTCACATCTTCCGCTGGGACGACGCTGTCCTCCAGCAAGGTGAGCCGACCTGCACCGGCAGGAACCCAGATGCGAAGCTGGCTGCCCTGCAGCAGTTGCGAGAGTAGGGTGGGCAGTTGGCGCAAAAGCTGCTCGCGGCTGAGGAAGCGCGGCACCACCTCGAGGCCTTGCAGAAACACGTCCTGTAACTGAGCGAGCTGGCGGGCTTTGCGGTGTGCCTGGCGTAAACTGCGGCCCACCTGGTCGGCCAGGTAGGCCGCAAGCGCGAGAATAACGGCCATCACCAGGTAGTCCAGGAGGCTCGAGGGAAAAAAGAGCAGCGCCAGTACCGACCCCAGGGCCGAGGCCAGCCCTACCCGCAGGCCGTAGACGCTCGAGGCCGTTGCGGTGAAAAACATCAGCCACGGAAGGGCATATATGCCATCGAGTTTGACGGCATACACCACAGCAGCTACAACGAGCGAGGTTGCCAGGATGATGGGGTAGGGCAAGGCCATGGTTCGACCCCAAAAGGGATTAGGCATACTTTATCAAATGGCAGGCCGGTTATGTGCCCAGAAACCGATGGAGTCCTTCGTCCTTTGTTTCTAAGGCCCCACCGCAACATCACTACGTAACGGCATTTGGTGACAAATGTACAAAACATTTCTTTTGGAAAGCCTAATATGCCATCCATGAGAATTTTGGCGTTTGTAACACTTTTTGTCACGGTTGGGAGCCTGGCCCTGCCCCTCGATGTTCCCAGCGACCACTGGGCGGCCCCGGCAGTGGACGAGGTGGTGAAACGGGGCTGGCTGCAGGGTTACCCAGGGGGCGCTTTTCGTGGCGAGGTAGCCCTGGACCGTTACCAGCTAGCCACCACCCTGGCCCGTGTGCTGGCCGACAGCCCCCTACCGGTGCGCGAAGCCGAGGTGCGCTTCAAGGACGTCAAGCCCAACCACTGGGCCTTGCCCGGCATTCGCAGGATGGTAGGGGAGGGGCTGGTGCAGGGCTTCCCCGACCAAACCTACCGGGGCGCATCGGTCTTAACCCGCTATCAGCTGGCGGTGGTGCTGGACAAACTAACCCAGAACCTGGGCGTTGTGGCCCCGGCCAAGGCCCTGCGCCCCGACGACCTGCCTGCGGGTCACTGGGCCGAGGCAGCCGTACTGCGGGTGGCCGCGCTAGAGGTGTTGCCGCTGGGCTCCGATGGCCTCTTTAGGGGAAGCGATCCGGTTAACCGTTACCAGATGGCTCGAGCGCTCTGGCGCATTGGTCAGCTGACTGCTGCGCCTCAGGCAGCGCTCAACCCAGCCCAAGCCGCTTTACCAGCCCAACCAGCCAGTAGCCCCACACCCCAACCCCAGGCCAGTGTAGAACCCCTAACCCGCGTCCAGGCCATTCAGTCTCCTGTAGTGCAGGAAGGCACCACCCTGGCCAGCCTGAGTACTGTGGCATTGCCCGAGGCCTGGTCGGAAGCGCAGCTCGAGGCCAGCCTGGTGCACCTGGGGCAAGCCCAGCGCAATGGCCGGGTCTGGGCAACCTTCAAGCACAACGACCAGCGGGCCATCGGCCTGCTGCGCCTCGAAGAAAAACCTGTGCTGGAGGCGTTTTATCCTCTGAACGAAGCAGTGCTGGTCTCCAGCGAGGGCTGGGCCTGGCTCGAGGGTGGGCAGAAGCTAATGCACCTAGACCCTAAAACCCAAAAAATGCGGGTCTTTGGCCCTATTGGTCAGCCCAACTTGCGTGAAGCCCTACCACCCGTTTTTGCCGCCGGGGTACAACAAGGTCTGCTGGGAGGGGTGGCGCTTGACGAAAGCCGCAACTACCTGGCGCTTATCAACGGGCGGCCTCTATGCCTGCCCGACTGCGCTCGGGTTGATGGCTCGATGGTGCTTCGCCTGGTGCTTCTGGGCCTCAATCCCGATGGCCTGTTTGCCGAGTATGCCTACCTGCTCGATGCGCCTGGCAACCGTGTGGTGGGCCTGGCCTGGCCCAAGCCCCGGCTGCTGCTGGTGCACGAGCACGACGGCAAAGTGAGCCGAGTCTATGCGGTAGACCTCAACCAGGCCGACGACATCGCCTTTAGTGAGTGGGACAGCCCCGAAGCTGGCCTGGAGCTGAAACCCCAGGTGAAGCCGGTGGTCAAAAAGCTGGTGCTCGAGGCGGCCCTGGAAAAACCTAGCGGGCTGGCGATTATAAGCCCGACCGAGGCCGTCACGGCCCAGCAAGGGCTCCTGCGCCTGAGCCTGGAGAAACCTCTGTGGTAACCGGCCCATACCAAATTTGATTGCAAGGTACCAAGGTACGCCGGGTGGGTTTCCGCCCGGCGCAGTGTTTTCGTATTGTCGGCCCAACCACTGGTGTTTCTGGGGTGAGATAAAATGCGTACTTATTTACCTAAGTACGCATTTTGTATACTGGGGCCATGCTGGTACCATTAGCCAACTGGCACAACCCGGCCAAGCGCCGCCTCGAGGCCATCCGAGCGGCCCATGAGCGCAACCCAGCAGCCTTGCTTGAGCTGCTCGAGGCCTACCTGGTTCTAAAAGGCCGCAAGCGCGCCACCCTGAGCCTGCGCACCCTGGAGAACTACCGGCTGGCGGTGCGCGATTACCTGGCCTGGGCCTGGTCGGACACGCAGTCACTGGAAATCCTGAAGGCTACAGCCGACGATCTCGACCGCTATATTGCCGACCTTCAGTTGCACGGCGGACATCTGGAAAATTCTGAGAACCAGTGCCTCAAGCCCGGCTCCGTTGCCACCTACCTGGCAGGCGTGCGGGCTTTTTACCGGGCGCTCGAGTGGGCCGGCGTGGCCCAGTTGCCCCAGGTGCACTCGCCCCGCGACCCCACCCCGCCCGAGGAGCGCCGTCCTGCCCTGCCGGAGAGCCTTTATCACAAGCTTTTGCAGCATCTTTCGGGCACCGAACCACCAAACTGCCGCGACCGCCTGGCGGTGCGCTTGATGGCCGAGGCCGGTCTGCGTATTAGTGAGGTGGTTAACTTATGGGTGGATGACCTGAGCCTGTCCGAACGCTTGCTGCTGGTGCGGGCGGGTAAAGGCGGTAAGAAGCGCTCGATCCCCCTCTCCCGGCCCCTGGTGCAAGAAATCCAGGGCTGGCTACGGCTGCGCCTGGCCTATGCGGCCCCTGGCGAAAAAGCCCTGCTCATAAACCTGGGCGGGCGCAAAGCCAACGGGCGGGCCATGACCGACCGATCGCTACGCAAAATTCTCAACCGCCACTACCGCGACCTGGGCTTTCCCGAGCGCTACTATGGGGCCCACATGCTGCGCCACACCGCCGGAACCCGCTTCTACAAAAAAAGCCGCGACCTGCACGTAACAGCCCGCCTGCTGGGCCATACCAACGTCAACACCAGTGCCATTTACGCAAAAATGGATCTGGAAGAGCTTTTTGAGGTGGTGGATCAGCTCGAGGATTAAGCTTTGTGTGGCGGTAAACTTTAGTACCATGATTACCCAGCAAAGAATCCTCGAGGTTTTCAAAATCACAACCCGCATCATCTTCAACCTGGCCCTGGTCGCACTCCTGGTTGGCCTTTTGGTAAGCGTGGGGCGAACCCTGCTAGAACTCGGCCTGGCCTTCACACAGCCCACAGTTCGGCTTGGCCTGAAAGACCTGGTAACCAACATCTTGTCGCTGGTGGTGGTGCTCGAGCTGGTGCGGGCCTTTGTTGACTACTTCGAATTTGACCGTATCCGGGCTGAAATCCTGGTGGAGGTGGCAGTAGCATTTGTGCTGCGAGAGATGATGCTGGGCCTGTTTGCTGGTGAGATCAAGGGCTTGGATGTGCTGGTGTGGAGCTTGGGCATACTGGCTTTGATTGGAGCCAGGGCCCTGGCTCTTGCATTTCCCTATGGGAAGGAGAAAAAACATGCGGGTTGAAGAAAGTGTTTTACCTGGTGTAGGGCGTAAGTTCATGGTCACGGTTCGGTCTGGAGACCGTTTGGTCATCGTCATTCATCACTCGGGCTCGAGGGAGCTCCATTACTACGAGAGAGGCAACATGGACGAGCCCACCGCGGTGCTCGACCTGACCGATGAAGAAGCCCGTGAGCTTGGGGCCATCCTGGCTGGGGTGCTCTTTACCCCCGAGGCCGTTGGCGATACCCAAACCAAACTGGCTCAGGACACCATCGAGTGGGTCAGGTTGGGGCCGGGCGCACCATGTGTGGGACGCACTGTAAAGGAGTTACAGGAGCAAGGAGCCCACCTGCTGGCAGTTTTACGCGAAGGCCAGGCCCTAATTCCCAACCCACCCCCTGAACTGTCGTTGACTGTGGGTGACACCCTGGTTCTGGCCGGGCCGCGGGGGGCAGTAGAACGCCTGCGAAAACAGATGATTGGATAGTATGCACGAATCGGTAACCGCATTTGCTATTGCTACTTTGCTACTGGGCTTAGGGGCTGCGTTGGTGCATCGCTGGCACTTCCCACCCCTGGCAGCTTACCTGCTTGTAGGCCTTGTGCTGGGTAGGTTCTTAAATACAGAAAGTCTGGAGCCGCTCCCCTCTTTGGGTTTACTGCTGCTGATGTTTTCGGTGGGGCTCGAGTTTGGCCCCGACCGCTTGCAGCAGATGTCGGGTCGGGTTATGCGGGCTGGGGGTTGGGACGCCGTGGCCCTTCCTGTGGGAATACTGGTGGGATTTTTAGCAGGACTCGACTGGAAAGGAGCTTTGCTGCTGGGCGGGGTGATGTATGTCTCCTCGAGCGCAGTCATTGTTAAGCTGATCCTCGACCTGCGCCGGGCCGCCAACCCCGAAAGCGAGGTGGTGCTGGGTGTGCTGGTTTTCGAGGATCTGCTCATTACCATTTTATTGATACTGGTACATGGCGGAAGCGGCCTTAGCTTTGCAGTGGTGGTAGGGCTGCTAGGCCTGTTCTGGTTGTTGCTGCGCCTGGGCGGACACTGGCTCAACCGGCAGCTTCAACTCCTTTCCGACGAGCTGGTGTTGCTGCTGGGGGCTGCTCTGGTAAGCGCCACTGCGGTACTGTTTCACGCTGCTGGGGCTTCGGAAGCAGTAGCGGCGTTCATCTGTGGCGTGCTGGCAGCGGGGCTAGGCTTGCGCGAGCGTTTGGAACACCTGTTTGGTTCGGTGCGAGACCTGGGGGTGGCGCTCTTTTTCCTGACTGTGGGGGCTACAGCCCTTACGCTGTTGGATTCGGTAAGCGCAGGAGTGGTGGTCGTCTTTTTGCTGGCGCTCCTGATCAAGCTGCCCCTCAACTTCAAAGGGGCACGGGTAGCGGGGCTTTCCGTCCGGCGTAGCACCTTTGCGGCAGCCTACCTGGTACCTCGAGGGGAGTTCAACCTGATTCTGGGGGCTATGGCCATGCAGCAGGGTTACCCATTGGTGGGCCAGGTGGCGGTGTTGCTGGTACTGATTTCGATTCCACTAGGTAGCCTGCTCATGCGTTTTATGCCCTCCTGGTATAATCGGAGCAAATGATTCCTATTCGCGATTCAATCCTGTTTCATGGGCCAGCCCCGGTTACCAAGGCCATTATTTTGCTTTGTGGTCTGGTTTTTTATTTCCAGCTATCGTGGGGTTTTGAGGAAAGCTTTGCCATTTTTGGGTTTATTCCGGCGGCTTTCCTGCAAGACCCCTTGGGGCAAGGCTATCGTTTGTTGAGCAGCATGTTTGTGCACGGTTCGCTGGGGCACTTGCTGGGCAATTTGTGGTTTTTATGGGTATTTGGCCCGGCCCTCGAGGGCCGGCTGGGGAGTTGGCGCTATCTGGGGCTGTACCTGGTATCTGGCATCGTAGCAGCCCTAGTGCAGGCCATGTTTACCCCCGACCCTTTGGTGCCGATGGTGGGGGCTTCTGGAGCCATCTCCGGGGTTACTGGGGGGTACTTGCGCTCGTTCCCCAGCGCCTATGTTTTTACCTGGCTGTTCCCGGCTTTCTGGCTATGGCTGCCTGCGACACTCTACTTGGGGTACTGGGCAGCCATACAGCTCATCAATGCGCTTTTAGGGCTGCCAGGTGTAGCCTGGTGGGCGCATCTGGGGGGCTTTGTGGCCGGTATGATGATGGCTAGCTGGATGCGACCACGGCGCAAGTATCAGACTACCCCGTTTTGGGAAAACTGGTATTATTTTCGCTAACAAGGAGGCCTATGGAGATCTTCTTTCAGTTGTTCTGGTTATTTTTTATTCTCTCGAGCCTGAGCCCTTACTTTAACCAGCAAATGCTGCTGGCCGCTCGCGCCCGTCGAATTACCGACCTCGAGCGCAAACGAAAAAGCCGG
>Ga0272446_1007246_pt1 | contig 11110 bp, 11 predicted proteins | sample YNPCB0061_FD_194587 | JGI IMG/M metagenome (GOLD analysis project Ga0272446, IMG submission 194587) | Hot spring microbial mat communities from Yellowstone National Park, WY, United States - YNP-CB-006-1 | ecosystem: Environmental > Aquatic > Thermal springs > Hot (42-90C) > Sediment | place...
TCTTAGTATTATAAATACCAGAAAAGTCCGTTTTTTTCTCACTTTTCACGAAAAATTTTTTGTTTTTTTGCAATTTTTTGATTGTTCATGGTTTTTTAGTACCTGCCAAAAAAATTCCCACCGGAGTGTAACTCGGTTTCGGCCCCCAACCCAGGCTCAGGCCACAAAATCTTTTAGTACCTACATAACTCCCACCACGCCGAATCAAAACCTAGTGAGCAACGACAAACTCCCGGCAATGAAAGGCCGCGCGGTTAATCGTGCATTAAAACCCCCAACCGCAATCTCGCCTTCTGCGCCGGCAACATAGGTCATGCGGGCACTTAACACACAGGTATTAGAAAACGGAATACCGAACTCTGTCTGCGCCGCAGGAAAAAACTGCTTCATCACGGCGTTCTCATTCGATCGGCTATCGAGAAACTTCACGGCTCCAGCCGAAAGGCGCACATAAAGAGAGTCGCTATCGATCTGTGTAAAAAGCAGACTGCTACTGAGCACTTGATTATTTTTTTCGTCGCCTTTATCATGCACCGACGGCGCGTAGTATTGAACATTCGCCTGCACGCCCATAGACCAGGAGCCGTTATCCTTTCCGGCAATTAGACGCGAGAGAAACTGGTTATTCGGCGTGGTGAAGAGGAAGTTATTCGAATCCACAATGCCTGGCAGAAAGCCCAGGTCAAGGTTCACGAACCATTCTTCAGTCCGCGTACCCAGTATTCGAAGGCCCAACTGAAATCCTACATCGTAAAAACCCTGGTTGTGCGAACTTTTACCGGGATCTCCGGCGAATGCAATGCCCGATTGCACAGTCTGATAATCCTGGTCGATCATATACTTTCCGGAAATGCCGAGCGAAAAGGATTCGGTGATGCCGTATTGCAGGACAACGCTGCTTGCCACCTCTTTGCTCAGCGTTTCGCGCGCGGAAGCGGCACGACTAAGAAACTGCATAGCATGCGCAAAAACTTATGTTTCATTCTCTGTGCAGGCAAACCACCGTCAGATCGTCATTGACCTCCGCACCTTGGCGGAACCGCTCGACATCGTTACGCAGGTTCTGTACAATCTGCTCTGCTGTATTAGAGCCACCTGGTTGCAGAAGTGATGCAATTACGTTTGCATTCATGCGATCAGTCTCATACTGCACATGCTGCGGGTTTATTGCCTCGGTGATGCCATCAGAATAGATAAGCAATGTCTCACCCGGCTTAAGATCCAGCCGGTGCACCCGGTACTCCATGTCGTAGCGCAGACCGAAAGCGGTACCGCTCTGCTGCAGCAGCTCTGCTGTGTACTCGCCGTTTGCCTGTCGAAAAATGTAAGGGGGATTGTGCCCGCAACTGACGTAATGCATCCTGCCTGTGGCGGCATCGAGTCGTGCTATGAATGCGGTCACAAAGGTGCCCGTGATCAGGTTCTGCCGCATAAAGTTATTCAGCTGGTACGCAAGTTCTCCCAGCGTATCGTAGAGCGGTGACAAGAGCTGCAGCGCAGCGTGAAAGTTTGACACAATCAGCGAAGCAGGTATTCCCTTGCCGGCAACGTCTGCCACGATGATGTCGAGTTTGTGGTTACCGGTGCGGTCATCGTGTCTAATAAATTGAAAATAGTCGCCGCCGACATCCTGCGCGGGTTCGGTGTGGCCATAGAGTGAATAGCCTGGCAGCTGCGGCATTGTGTTAGGCAGCGACTGCCGCTGTATGTCTGCTGCCAGGTGGACGTCGCGCTCGAAGGCTTTCTTGGTCAGCGCTTCACGGTGCAGAAGTGACGTTTCAATCGCCATGGCTGCCTGGCTTGAGAAATTGAGCATTAAGCGGACATCAGCGTCGCTAAAGGGCTCTCCACTTGCCTTGTTCATGAGCTGCACGGTGCCCTTTATTTCGCCGCGTAGCTTCAGCGGCACGCAGAGATACGATTTCGTTTCGCCACCCCGTGTTAAATCCACTTCTTTGTAATAGCGCGCATCGCTTCGTATATCGCTCTGGTTCACGTACTCGCCGGTTTGCGCCACATAACCCGAAATCCCCTTACCCAGCGGGACACGGATGTTCTTGAGTAAATCTGCTTTTTCATCGGTGGTAGCCGCAAATTCCAGAACCTGGTCTTTCTTGTTAATAAGGAAGATTGAGGCAATTTCCGCGCCAGAGAGTCTGCGCATTTCCTGCAGCACCAGCCGCAATACTTCGTCGTAATCGAGCGTTGAGGAGATAACTTCGTTAATCTGAAAAAGAGAAACGTAACGCATGAGCTCCGAGCGCAGGTCGGCTTCGCTGGCACTTGAGATAAACTTCCTTATTTCGTCGGTCATGCCTTGGGTAAGCATTGTGCCGGTGTCAGTGGTGGCAAGCGATTTGGCACCTAAGGCCGTGCCGGAGTGCGCCTGCAGTACTTGATGAGAATTTCTTCGAAACGTTCAAGATGCACTGGCTTGGTGGTATACTCGTTGCATCCTGCTGCTCTGCCGCGCTCGATGCGCGACAAATCAAGAATCTCGCTAATTGGGTTGATCAGGTGCAAGGCAGCGTCCTGCTAACTCATGCTTTTTTGGTGTCCGATTTACCGGGCCGGCTGATCAACTGTACGGGAAACAACGACAGCACGACGACTGCCTCATCGACGACGCTTGATTCCGCGATGCCGTCGTGGGCGAAGGACAATTTCAAATGCCAGGTAGCCTACACCTCGGGCACCAACTATATTTTCAAATCGGTCAACCTGCCCAACCATAACAGCTTCTATTACTGCGGTTCACACGGCGCCAACCGCTGCGGTAACCGGCAACTCGGCAAACAATACTGCTGCAGCCAACGGAGACAGCGCTACGTCGCTCGATAAGCTGCATGGACATAAGACGACAACGCGCCACCTGACAACCGTAACTTACTACCACCACTACGCGCAGGACCCGACAGCGACTATCAAGACGCTGAAGGGGTCTTACTTCCGCGGTACAATCGGTTCGGTGTCGAATTGACAGAACGGGCAGGCAGGTTCGCAGACGCGCCATGTGGCAGAAAAGAAAAAGCTCCCACCTGCTGCTCGCGCTGCTGCTTCTTGCTGCGGCATGCGGGGACAATAAGAAGCCAGAGATGCCGGGTGACATGCGCCGCCTGGCACAGATTTCCCTGACCGACAGCGAAGGTAAACCGCTCGCGACCAGCGACCTTGAAGGCAAGTATGAGCTGGTTTCTTTCTTCTTCAGCCGCTGCTCAGGGATCTGCCCGATGGTCACCGCGAACGTCAAACGCATGCGTGAACAACTCAGCGACCGGCGCGACGTCGTATTCCTGTCGATCACGGTCGACCCCGAGCACGACCAGCCGGCCGAACTGCGCCAATTTCGCGCGCGCAACAAGGTTCCGTTCGCCGACTGGCACTTCACGACCGGTAGCAAGGCACAAATCTATGAACTGGCACGCTCGGTTTTCCAGGCCGACGTCACAGTACGCGGTACAAAAGATGCTGCCGACTTTCTGCACACTGAATCTGTGTACCTGCTCGACCGCAACCTCTACCTGCGCGGCATCTACCGCACACGCGGCCTGCCCGACATGGCGCGCCTGAACCGCGAACTCTCCCAACTGAGAACGGAGCAACTATAGTGCTTTCCGAATAAGACACGGTCTCTTGCCGGGACTGCATTTTGTGCGGGTTGCTAACGAACCGCGAATTAAGGTGGTGCCTGTTTTGCAGTTAAGGCATCTACCAGTAACTCTCTGGCGCAAATCTGAAGCAATTGAGACTGCGCTGGTACGGCCAGATATGGGTATTTTCAGCAAAGATTTGTATTTCCTCGATCAGGCGGATGCCTTCCCAGGTCAGGATCTCCTCTGGGACGAGACGTTTGCTACGTTTTTCCATAGCCAGCAAATCCAAATAGAGCGCGAGCGCCAGGCGAATAAAACACGTAACCGTCACGCCCAAATCCATTGCCGCAAGCCGGATTAGCTTTTCATCATCCCCATAAAGGCACAGCATATGCCGGTGCAAGCTCTGCGTCTGTGCAACACTCTCCTTAACCTGTTCACTTGCCCTCTGGAGACGCGGCGTCCATTGCAGAGAGCATTTGCGCGCAAGCCGCAAAACACAGTAGCGCGTTATGGTCGAATACGTCCTCTGCCGCAGAGCGGCAATACGTCGAATGCCCTGCCACTGCGACAGCGCCAGCCGTACTTCCCAGACATGCGTTATTTGTATCGGTTTATTCTCCAAGAATCGTGGTTGACTGCGGCATTTCATAGCTCCCTCTATATATTAAATACCCAAAACCTCGGTTTTTTTCTCACGGCTTTGAAAAAAAATTGCGATGTCAGGAATCTTTGCACCACCAGCGAGTATGACGAAAGTTACCAAAAAACCGAGGCTCACGAAGACGAGGGCGCACAATGATTTCGTTTGGCATTAGGACCCGCAATGTTCGGTAGTTCTTTACACCCTATCAAATTTCCCCTTTTTGGCGGTGCAAATAAGCAGAACAAAACATGAAAAACATCGCCATTATTGCCCACGTCGACCACGGCAAAACCACTCTCGTCGACAAGATCCTCGCCTTTTGCTCCACGCTTGAAGCCAAAGAAAGCACGGAACGCGTCATGGACTCGAACGACCTCGAGCGCGAACGCGGCATCACGATTCTTGCAAAAAACACAGCTGTTGACTACGAGGGAGTTCGGATTAACATCGTGGACACTCCCGGCCACTCTGACTTCGGCGGCGAGGTTGAGCGGGTTCTCCGCATGGTCGACACCTGCCTGCTGCTCGTCGATGCCATGGAAGGTCCCATGCCCCAGACGCGCTTCGTACTGAAGAAAGCTCTCGAGCTCGGCCATAAGATCATTCTGGTTATCAACAAAGTGGATAAACCGAACTGCAACCCGCAGGAAGTGATCAACCATGTATTCGACCTGTTTGTTGAGCTGAATGCCTCTGACGAGCAGACAGATTTCCCGGTAGTTTATGCCAGCGCAAAGAACAACTACGCTTTCCTCGACTGGGCTGACTTCGAAAAGCCCGAATCCAGAACCACGCTGAAGCCGCTGCTTGACACCATCATGAAGCATGCGCGCGACGGCGCGGGTGACCCGGCCGCACCTTTTGCGTTTCAGGTAACCAACCTCGATTACAACGATTACCTGGGACGTATTTGCATTGGCCGCATATTCAGCGGCACGGTAAAAGTGGGAGATCAGGTGTTGCTGCGCGGCGAGAACGAAAAGGGTGAACCAGTAGTTTCAAAACATAAGATCACTAAACTCTTTGAATTTCTGGGACTCAAGCGCATTGAAATCAACGAAGCATCCTGTCCGAACATCATCGCTATTGCTGGTATTGAAGAGATGACGATCGGCGACACGCTTTGCCACGAGTCTTACGCCGAGGCGCTGCCCCGCATCAAAATCGAACCGCCGACAGTATCGATGCAGTTCGCAGTCAACGACTCGCCCTTTGCCGGCAAAGAAGGCAAATGGGTTACGTCGCGCAACATTCGCGAAAGGCTCGAGCGCGAGCTCAAAACCAATCTGGCGTTGCGGGTAGAAGATATGGGCGACTCGTTCAAAGTCTCGGGACGGGGGGAGCTCCAACTTGCTATTCTTATAGAAAACATGCGTCGCGAAGGCTTCGAGCTGATGGTCTCTAAACCCCAGGTCATTTTCAAAGAAGAAAACGGGCAGAAGCTCGAGCCTTTCGAAGAAATCGTCATGGATATGCCCGAGCAGTATTCGGGTGGTGTGATACAGGAGCTCAACCGGCGCAAGGGCATGATGCTCATTATGGAAACTCTCGCCACGGGAATGGTGCGTGTAAAATATGAAATCCCCACGCGTGGGCTCATCGGTTTCAGGAGCTTCTTTCTGACCGAAACGCGCGGTGAAGGTTCACTTTCCGGCATCTTTCTCGGCTACCGGCCTTACGCGGGGGACTTTTCAGGTCGTACAAGGGGAGCTATTATCTCGATGGAGAACGGCTCAACCAATACGTATGGGCTTTACCAAATTCAGGACAGGGGCGAACTTTTTGTCGGGCCGCAGACACCGGTATACGTCGGCATGATTATCGGCCTGCACGCGAAAGATAACGATCTCGACGTAAACCCGATTCGCGAGAAGAAACTCACCAACGTGCGCGCTTCAGGCAGCGATGAAGCGCTGCGCCTCGTACCACCCCGCAAGCTGTCGCTCGAGCAGTGCCTCGATTTTCTCGAAGATGACGAAGCTCTTGAGGTTACGCCAACAAGCCTCAGGCTGCGCAAGAAAATTCTCAATCCATCGATGAGAAAGCGCAGCGCCTAATAGCGCATGATCGAGTATTTCTCGCCGCAGAACCTCAACGCCGTCTGGCAGAGCCTGACCAGCGGTCATGCCTTTGCCTCGACCGCCATGGTTGTGGCTGTGCTACTGCTCTTGCGGCTCATTGTGCTGCGCATCGCTTACCGCAACATAGAGGATAAATTCGTCCGGCTGCGGTATCGGCGTACGGTCAGTTACATCACATCGTTCATCGCAATCTTTCTGCTCTTGCCGATTTGGCTGCCATCGATTCGCAGCATTGCGACGTTCCTGGGCATATTTGGTGCCGGCTTTTTGATCGTGACACGCGATCTCTGGGTATGCGTCGTTGGCTGGGCATACATCATGGTTCGCCGGCCGTTTGTCATTGGCGACCGCATACAGATTGGAAACATTGCCGGTGACGTCGTCGACATCCGTCTGATGGAAACCAGTGTTATGGAAGTATCGCAGGCTGAAGGCGGGCAAAGCACCGGTCGGGTCGTGTTTTTTCCTAATGCCAGGATATTTACCGAAAGTTTTGCCACAACGGGAGCCAACGTCGGGCATGTCTTTCAGGAACTACAGGTACACTTGTCAAACCGCGCTGACTGGAAAGCCGCCGCGAGCCTGCTCGAAAAAATCGTTCGCCGCCGTTACGAAGAGGCTCTCGCGGCAAAAGAGCAACAGCAGAACAGCGAGGAAATTGATCTAATCTCTTCTTACCGTGAACCCCGCGTGCTCACGCAGATGTCGGGCGGCCATATTGTACTCAAACTGCAGTACATGGCGCCAACAGGCCAGGGCGTAAATATGAACGACCATATCTGGCGCGATTTTCTCACTGCGGCGCAGAAAAATCCGCGCATCCGCTTTGCAGAATAACCTGCTGCGGGGCTCTCTGCACCGTAACTGTTACCGCACTTGCCGTGTTAGTCTTTCTTCGAAGGGCGGTAGAGCACATCGATGCCGTTCTCCAGGTAACCTATCCAGAGGAACTCCCCTTCAACGCGCAGTATCTGTACCTCGTTGGAAGACAAGCCCTCAACCGCAGTAATGCGCTCCAAATTTCCGGTATTGCGATCGAGCACGCGCACTCCCTGCCCTGAGGTGCCAATGAAGATTTCGTTTTCACGCCGCGCGAATGCAGAGGGGAAAGAGATCTCGGCTTCTAAACGACGGAGCTTTCTTTGCTGCAGGTCATAGACGTAGACGCCATCATTGTGCGCACCTATGTAAACATAGCGGCCATCGAGCAGGACGGCTTTGACATTCTCAGAACGCAGGCCATTTTCGCCGGTAGAAACCTGGATGGTTTCGCCACTTGCCTTGTGGTGGATCAACGCTCCCTGGTCGAGCGTACCGACTGCGATGTATTCGAGGTCAGCGTCGATCGCGTACACCTGGTCAGACTTTACCCAGGAATCTTTACCCAGCGTGGTGACACGCTTCTTGATGCTGTCGTAACGAATCAGGCCGCGACTGAGTGTTGAACAATAGATATAGCGATCATCTTTGATGATTTTCTGGCCAAGGCGGAGCGTTCCCTTAGCATCGACAATTGACTCGTGGCTGCCGGTCTTCTTGCTGATTCGGAAGATGCCGTCGTACGACGCAACGAAGATTTCGTTGAAATCTGCGTAAATACCGCGCAACTGTGGCGAGGGCAGCGGAATTTTCGCGAGCTTATCCTGCGAGCGCGTGTAGCGCACGAGCCCACCACCCCAGGTCGCCACGTAAACATCATCGCCATCGACCCTGATGTCAGCGATCGAGTTATCATCGAGTCCGTTCAACTTATCGATGCGCCTCAATGACAAGCGGCGCAGCAGCGTCTTCAATGACCGCACCTGCGCCGGATCAAATTTTTCCGCCAGCGCAACTGCGCGCGAAAGATAAGTTACAGCATCTTCGGTACGCAGCGGATCGTCGGCACAAATGCGGCCGAGGTCAGCATTCACTCTGAGCAGGGTGCGGTCTGCAGCGCCAAGCCTGTCTGCAAAGGCGAGCGCTGCCCGGTAGTGCTTTTCTGCCCGAGCGTATCCCCGCGCGTCGTAGGCAATCATGCCACGCAGCCGCTCGGCTCGGTACGCCAGAGTCGGCATTTCTTCAAGCCGGCGCAGCGACGCGAGCGTCTTTTCGGCGCGATTGTGCGCATTGACACTGTAGAGGCATTCGGCGCTGATCACCAGCAGCTCCGCCTTGTCCGGATGCACCGGGTACCGCTCCAGAGTGATATTCGCGCGCGCGATTGCCTCGTGGCAACTACCCTGCTCGGCGAGCGCATGCGTTATGTAGAACCACGCCTTGCGGACCTCGGGTTCATAGGGGTTTTCTTTGATGAACTGGTTAAACAGCTCTATGGCCTGGGCATAACGCCGCGCCTCATAATCGACCAGCGCAGCGTTGTACTTTTCCAGCTTGTTTGCCGCAGCAAGCGGTAGCAGCACCAGCAGGCAGAGACCAGCTAAGTGACGCAAATTCATTCACGGTCACCCAAGACAAACGGACGCAGCCGGTCAAGATGCATCTCTGCCGCGTTGCGCCTGTAGAAGAAGAGTGTCACGAGTGCAATCACCAGGCTGGAGATAATGATATAGAACTTCTGTAGTGTCATGAGATCTGCAGATGCGTTTTGTTCTGCGGGTTTCTCTTCTGCTGACTCGCGAAACTTCAGGATACGGACCTTCTCCTGAAAAAGGTAAAAATCCTTGGAGAATTTCTGCACAGCCATCTCTTTGTTGCGCAGCATCGCCAGCTTCTGCCTAAGCTCCGCCTTCTGGCGGCCAAAGCTGTCAATCTGCGCCTTGAGATCTTCTTTCTCGCGCATACGGGCGCGGTACGCCATCAATCCCTTGTCACCAATAAAGAAAACGTAGACAAACCAAAGTATCAGAAGCACAAACAGCGGAACAAATAACCAGTGCTCGCGGCTGCGCTCAATGATAATGGCAATGCGTTGCGTCAGCACTGCGCCAGTCAGCGGGCATCCTTTGCGGTGGCAATCAATATGTCAGGTCTGTTCTGCCTCGCGCTGAGGAGCTGCGCGGCAGGTCGCGCAATCCCTTCAGCCTCGGGACAGACAATAGCCTTTGCCCTGAGTTTCTTGCAGTAGTTTCTCTGAACTAGTAAACTTTGAAACGGCCCTTGATGCTGTAAAATTGCCGATAGGCGATCTTTTTCGATTCCGTATCGTACAGTACCAACCCCAGGTGGTTGAAAAATTTCTTGTCTACCGTATAGCGGGCCAGCAGCTTTGCCCAGACATTCACCTTCAGCGCCTTTTCTTCAATCAGGTATACACCTTTTTTCTCGAGGCATTTCTTACCGGCCTTGGCCTCGCCGGCGCATTTGATATTGTAGTTGGTGTTCTCATAACCCTGCAGCAGTATGTCGACACCGGCACTCGGGTTTTCGTGCACATACTGTACGTATTGCAGAAACTGTTTCAGGGTCGTTTTCTTCTTCGAGCCTGATTCTTCAGACGGTTCTTCGCGGGGCTTAAAACCGCCATTCTTTGCCACTGCCTCTTCTTTCTTGCGGGCGAAGGCCGCGACTTCTTCATGCTTAATCGCAGGAATACTGTCAAAAAGCACCAGCTTGTGCATTTTCTTGTCTTCATCAAAGACACGCCATTTAGGATACTCGACAAACCTGCGGTATTCACTGTCGACAAGGTCGCGCTCGTTGAAAGCAATAAGGAACATCTTTAACGGAATGGCATCTTCGCTCTTGTTCACAATATCGAAGGTAACCTCAAGGTAGTCACCTTTGCCATCGGTCGCGTTCTTTTTCCAGAAACTGACATTCTCGACCGAAAACCGGTCGTCACGTACTCGGCCGCCGGCCGGCTGTGAATCCGTAACCGGTTGCGCGGTTGTGCCTTTCTTGTCTGCATCCTGCGCAATTAGCGCAGCAGCGAAAAGGAAAAAGGCCAGGATCAATTTGCGTAACATGCGATACCTCGTTTCAATGTCGGCAGTTTTGCCTCTATTATTTATCTTTTTTCTATCTTGCGCTTCTGGCCAACGATTCGCTTGAAATCCACGAGATTGCGGACGAAAATGCGATCGCTGTAAAGCTCCACCTTGCCGATCTTGGCCCAGTGGTTCAGCTGCTCTGAGACCTGGTCGGCACCGATGCCTGCCCAATTGGCTACATCGTCAACAGTTACGGGGAAAGACACTTCGCGCATATTGGCATAGGTCGGTTCTTTTTCGGCCAGCATGAGAAAAACGTCAGCGATTTTCGACTGGATATCGTCGAGCAGCAGTATCATAAGCCGTCGCTTGGCGTCATAGATGCGCTTCGAAAAAACCACCAGCAGCTTAAAGGCAAGCTGTGGCTGGCTCATCATCATAGTGACGAAGTTATCGCGGTCAAAGTGCAGAACTGTGACTGGTTCAATGGCTGTGGCTGTAGCGGATCGCGGCTGCTCCTCGAGGATTGCCATTTCGCCAAAAATGTCGCCTACACCGAGAATATCCATGGTTTTCTCTTTGTCTTTTACTACCTTGGAGATTTTGACGCGCCCGGTCTGTATCAGGTAGAAACTGTTGCCCGGCTCAAATTCGCAGAAAATGATTTCGCCGGTATTGTACTGCTTGCCAAATTTATTGAACAATGCGCCGGTGTTCATTTGCGCTCCCTGAGCTGCTGTGCTTTCTGGTGGGCGAGGTTTGCTTCTTTATCCTGCGGTGGCATCTGCGCGGCCTTTTCGTACAGCGCGGCTGCACGCGCATTGTCTTTGGCCCGTTCGTATATCTCGGCGAGTTGAATCATGGTTTTGCGGGCCAGCGCACCGTGTGCATAAGTGCGCAGCAATTCTGAAAACTTCT
>Ga0272446_1007247_pt1 | contig 11110 bp, 8 predicted proteins | sample YNPCB0061_FD_194587 | JGI IMG/M metagenome (GOLD analysis project Ga0272446, IMG submission 194587) | Hot spring microbial mat communities from Yellowstone National Park, WY, United States - YNP-CB-006-1 | ecosystem: Environmental > Aquatic > Thermal springs > Hot (42-90C) > Sediment | place...
TGGTGCGGCTGATCCGCGGCATCCCGGCGAAGGTGAACCTGATCCCGTTCAACCCGTGGCCCGGCTCGTCCTACGAGACCTCGACGGCCTCGGCCATCCGTGCCTTCGCCTCGATCGTCAACGACGCAGGCTACGCCGCGCCGGTGCGGAGCCCGCGCGGGCGCGACATCCTCGCCGCCTGCGGCCAGCTCAGGACGGCGTCGGAACGGTCACGCCGGGGCGCAAGGCCGGCGGCCTGAGCGAAGGGCGGGCAAGGCGGGAGCCGGGGGGCGGCTCCCGCCTGCGCGGCTGCCGGTCCGTAGCGGCGTGTCCACCCCGGGCGTCGGCCCGGGGTGTCACTCCCGGGCATCAGCCCTTCTGGCCGACATACGCCTCGCTGCTCGAGGAGAGCTGGGCGCTCCCGCTCACAACCGTCGCGCCGGGAGCCGGGGCGGCGAACACCGCCGGTCCCTCGGCACCCGCCGTCGTGAAGGCGGGCGAGGTGATCGGGTTGGCCTGCCCGACATGCGGCGCCTCCGAGGAGGCGAAGGCGGGGCCGGCCAGCGCGATCAGGGCGGCGGCGAGCAGGGTGGTCTTCATGGTGGCAGGTCCTTCCTCTGTCGTTTCGTGCGGGCCCGATCGATCGGCGCCCTTCGGTTGCATGGCGCGGTGCCTGCCCCTCTCGTGGGTCCGCATCGCGTCACTGCCAACCATTCGCCGCCGGGGCGGAGCCGGATGCGCTCCCTGCCGGCATCCACGCCATGCGTTCCGCGCGCGTAACCTCGCGGCGCGGTGAGGCGGATCGCGGCTCACGGGCGCGTGTGGAGCGTGGCATATGGCGCGTCGCGCGCTCCCGGGCGAGGATCGGCCAGTGCCTCCCGCCGCTCCCCCGCTTCCGGTCCTGATCCTTGCCGCGTTCCTCTCCGGCGCGGGGATGCGGGTGGCCGACCCGCTGCTGGCCGCCATCGCCTCGGGCTTCGGCGCGGCCAGCTCCGCCGCCGCAGCGGCCGTCGCCGCCTTCACCTTCGCCTACGGCATCGACCAGCCCCTGCCGGGCCCGCTCGGCGACCGGTGCGGAGCGCGCGCGCGAGTGACATCCTGGCCGCCTGCGGCCAGCCCAGGACGGAGTCGCAGCGGGTGCGGAGGGCCGCGCAGCCCGCCGCGTGAGCCGGCCTCAGCGCGCGCCGAGGGGAAGCCCGCGCAGGATCAGCCCGCGCGTCCTCTCGCCGGTGATGCCGAAATCGTCGTCGTTGATGACGAACAGAGCCCCGCCGGGCAGAACGGCAACGCCCTCGAGCTTCGTGGGGATGCCCTCGTGATCGGCGCTGTCGAACACGAGCCGCTTGGCAAGCGGCGTGATGCCGGTGCCGGCGAGGTCGTTCGACTGCTCGAGGGTCGGCCGCGTCCCCGGGTCGTCCCAGCGCGAACCGAGGATGTCGGTCGCGCCGCGGAGGTCGACCTCGTACAGCTTGGCCGTGCCTTCGGTGCGCTCGAGCACCAGAAGCCTGTCGGCGTCGAGCGCCGTGAGCTCGCTGATCCTCGGATCCGACTGCCGGTTCGAGGGATCGCGCCGGAAGCTCTGCGGGTCGTCGAGCCGGTAGACGTACTGCCCTGCAAGCCTGTGGCTCAGCCGGTCGAACTTGAACAGCCGGGTGTTCTTCGCCTGCTGGTAGGCGGCGGCGTCGGGGTTGGCGAGCGGGTTCTGCAGGATGAAGTAGAGGAAGCGCTCGTCGGGGCTCACCGCCATGCCCTCGATGCCGCGGTTGGTCTGCCGCTTCGCAAGCAGCGCCGGCAGGCCTTCGACGACGGGGTATCCCGCGTCGCGGAAATCGCCGCCCGTGCCCGCGGGCACGATCCTGAGCTGGATGCGCCCGTCGGCGGCGACGTGCAGGATCGAGGGCGCGTTCTCCTCGCCGATCCAGAACGTTCCGTCGGCGAGGCGGACGATCCCCTCGGCGTCGATCGCCGAGGGGTTCTGCGAAAGCCGCCGCCCGCGTCCGTCGAGCGGCGTCTCCGTCCTCGCGACGGTCAGCGGATTGAGCATCCCGTCGATCGGCGTGCCGTCGAGCCTTTTGAGGGCGATCACGTCGGTGACGTGGAAGAGGCGATTGGCTGGATCGAGCCTCAGCCGGTAGATCGAGGGGGCGTAATGGGGCAGGGGGTAGACGCGGCCGTTCCGGTCCTCCGCGCAGAGGGTCTCGCGCGCCACGCCGGTCACACGCGCGGCGTCGGAACAGGCGATGTTCGGGCCGCGGTCTGAGACGGTCCACACCACATCGGGCGGGTCGGAAGGGCCGCGGAAGGCGCCGCTGCCGATGCCGATGCCGAGATCGAGAGTCCTGCCGCCCTCGAAACGGTACTGCCCGAGGCTGAGCGGCACGGCAGGCTCGAGCGGCGTGATCTCGACGGCGGCGCGGGCGGGGGCGGCGGAGACGGCGAGGGCGGCGAAAAGGGCGAGGGCGTGGCGTGTCATCGGGGTTCCCTGAGGGTGGAGGCGCAATGGGACGAAGGCGTGCGCGCAGCGTCAACCGCGTGTCGATGACAGAGCGGAGGCAGTCGCTGCGGTGATCCTGCCCCCGGGTCCGCCTCGCGGGCTGGCGCGTCGCGCGCTCCCGGGCGAGGATCGGCCAGTGCCTCCCGCCGCTCCCCCGCTTCCGGTCCTGATCCTTGCCGCGTTCCTCTCCGGCGCGGGGATGCGGGTGGCCGACCCGCTGCTGGCCGCCATCGCCTCGGGCTTCGGGGCGACCATCTCCGCCGCCGCAGCGGCCGTCGCCGCCTTCACCTTCGCCTACGGCATCGCCCAGCCCGTGCTCGGCCCGCTCGGCGACCGGTTCGGCAAGCTCCGGCTGATCTCCGCCTGCATGGCGCTCTACGGCGCGGCGACGCTCGCCTCGGCTGCCGCGCCCGGGCTCGAGGCGCTGGTGGCCCTGCGCGCCCTCGCCGGAGCCTTCGCGGGGGGGCTGATCCCGGTGGCGATCGCGCTGATCGGCGATACGACCCCCTATGCCGAGCGTCAGGCGACGCTCGGGCGGTTCATGACCGGCATGGTGCTCGCGAACCTCACCGCCGCGCCGCTCTCGGGCATCGCGGGGGATGTCGTTGGCTGGCGGCCGGTCTTCGCCATCCTGGGGGTGCTGGCGCTCGCGGCCGCCTTCCCGCTCTGGCGCGCCGCGCGGGCGATGGGGCCGCCGCCGCCGCACGCCACCGGCTCGCCGCTCGCCCGCTACCTGGCGCTGCTGTCGCGGCCCGCGGCGCGCAGGCTGCTCGTCCTCGTCGGCACCGAGGGGGCGGTCGCCTTCGCGGCGCCGCCCTTCCTCGGCGCGTTTCTCGTCGAGGGCTACGGCCTCTCCTATTCGGTGGCGGGGCTCGTGCTCGGCGCGGCCGGCCTCGGCGCGCTGCTCTACACGCGGATCGCCGGCCGGCTGGTCGCCCGCTTCGGCGAGCGCGGGCTCTTGACCGGCGGCGGCATCGGCCTCGTCCTCTGGCTCGGCGCGATCGCAGCCGCGCCGCCGGCGCCGTGGCTCGGGGCGGTGAGCTTCCTGGGCGGGCTCTCGCTCGTCTGCTTCCACGGGGTGCTGCAGGCGCGGGGTTCCGAGATCGCGCCGGAGAGCCGGGCGACGGGGATGGCCGCCTTCGCCTTCTCGCTGTTCGTCGGCCAGGCGCTCGGGGCGGCCGCGGCGGGGCTCGCGCTGCCGCTCGCCGGCTTCCGCGGCCTGTTCGCCGCCGCCGCCTGCGTGATGGCCGCGCTCGCGCTCGCCGCGCGGCTCAGCCCGGCGCGGTAGCGTTCAGCAGGACGTCCGCGGCGCGGGCTCGGTGATGAAGGCGACGAGGCAGGGGCCGAACCGGTCCCCGAACTGCCACTGGCTGCCCGCGAGATGCCCGGTGAACCCCTCCGGCCGGTCGATCACGAGCACGGCACCGACGCGCCGCGCCAGAACCTCGCGCATCACCGCCACGCGCCCCTCGTTGTCGGCCACGAACGGATCGAGCGCGAACTGGACGAAGGCCACGCGCGCTGCCGGGCTCCCTGCCTCCTGCGCGATTCGGCGGAGCTGGTCGGTCTGTCCCGAGAGGTTCATCGAGTCGCCCGAGCCGTGCGCCGCGGCGGCGATCGCGATCACGCCGTCCGCGAGGCCGGGAACCGCGAGCGCCTGGAGGGCGTTCCAGCCGCCGCGCGACTGGCCGGAGACGACGATCGCGCGGTAGCCGCGCGCACGCAGGGCCGCGAGCCCGTCGCGCAGCCAGGCGGCGGCGCGGCGCTCGTCGTCCGTGCCGGGGTGGCGGTCGAAGCGGAACACGTCGTAGCCGGCGTTGTTGAAGTGCCGCACCCAGGGCTGCGGCTGCCGGCCGCGGTTGTCCTGGTCGGGCGCGCCGCGGCCGTGGCCGAACACGATCGCCCCGCGCGCGGCAGCAGGGCCCCGCCAGAGATAGCGCGCGTCGGGGACGATCTCCCACGCCATCGTGCCGCCGATGCCGAGGCTCGCGGGCGGGCGGGCGGGCGGCGACCAGGCGCGGCCCGGTGCGACGATGTCGAGATCGACCGCGTAGAGGGCACAGGGCGCGCCGCCCGAACAGCGCGCGCAGTTCTGGAGCGCGGTCGCCTTCGCGGCCTCGACATCGGCTGCGCCCCAGGCGGCCCCCTGGGCGCCGTTCGGCCCGAAGGCGATGGCGCGGCCGAGATTCTGGCCGAGCCACCGCGCATAGGTGGCGCGGTTCTCGGCGGTGAGCCCCGGCAGGTCGGGCGGGGCCAGGAGCGGGACGGCGTCCTGCGCCGATGCCGGCGCGGGCGAGGCCAGCGCGGCGAGGGCGAGCAGGGCGAGCGGCAGGCGTCTCATCGGCGCGGAGTCACGGGTGTCTTGCGCGCAACCCTCCCATGCGCGGATGCTGCGCTGCAATGGAAACCGGACGATCTCCCGCCATGCCCGAGACCGACCTGACCCCGCCGCGCAGCCTCAGCTTCGCCGAGGACGACTGGCGCGTCCTGTCGCGCTGCTGGCACCCCATCGCCTGGTCGCACGAGGTGGGCGCGAAGCCTGTCGCGGTTCGGCTCATCGACGTGCCGCTCGTGCTGTGGCGCACGCCCGAGGGCCAGGTGGCTGTCGCGCGCGACCTCTGCCCGCACCGCGGCACGCCGCTCTCGATGGGCTGGACGGAGGGCGAGACGATCGTCTGCCCCTATCACGGCTTCCGCTACGGGCCGGACGGCGCCTGCCGGCTCATCCCCGCCCACCCGGAACGCCCGATCCCGCCGCGCATGCGGCTTGCCGCGTTTCCGGCGGTCGAGCGCTTCGGCCTCGTCTGGACCAGGCTCGCGGGCGAGGTCCCGGCTGAGGCTTCGCTGCCGGAGTTCGCCGCCTGGGACGACCCGGCGTACCAGCGCATCACGCCGCCTTTCGTGGACATCGCCGGCTCGGCCGGGCGGCAGATGGAGGGGTTCCTCGACGTCGCCCATTTCGCCTGGGTGCATGCCGAGACCTTCGCCGACCCCGACAACCCGGTTGTGCCGCCCTACAAGGTGGCGCCCACCGCGCGCGGGGTGGAAAGCCACTACTGGTCCACCGTGCCGAACTGGCCGAAGGGGCAGGAGCAGCCGACGCCGGAGGGGTTCCTCTGGCTCCGCCACTTCCAGGTGTTCCCGCCCTTCTGCGCGCTGCTGACCATCCATTTCCCGGGAGAGGACCGCCTGTGCATCCTCAATGCCGCCTCGCCCGTCTCGGCGCGGCGGACGCGGCTGTTCGTGCCGATCGCGAAGAACTTCGGGGTGAACGACCCGGTCGAGCCGGTGCACGCGTTCAACGCGCGCATCTTCGCCGAGGACCAGGCGATCGTGGAGAACCAGAAGCCGGAGGACCTGCCGCTCGACCTCGCGATGGAGGCGCACATCACGGCCGACCGGATGTCGGTCGCCTACCGGCAGCTGCTGGCGCGGATGGGGCTCGGGCGAGGGTTCACGGCCTGAAGGCCCGCTCAGGGCACCAGGAGCTCGATCAGGAACGGGCCCGTCCGCGCCATCGCCGCGCGCATCAGGTCGGCCAGAGCGTCGAGGTCGGGCGCGACGGCGCCCTCGACCCCCATGCCTTCGGCGAGCTTCACCCAGCCGATGTCGGGGTTGCCGAGGTCGAGCATGTCGAGCGCGGTGCGGCCCGGATTGGCGCCGACGGCCGCGAGCTCATGCCGCAGGATCGCATACTTGCGGTTCGAGAACACGACGATCGTGGCGTCGCACCGCTCGCGCGCCATGCTCCACAGCGCCTGGAGCGTGTACATCGCCGAGCCGTCCGCCTGCAGGCCGATCACCTTCCGGTCGGGGCAGGCGATCGCAGCGCCGAGGGCGAGCGGCAGCCCCTCGCCGATCGAGCCGCCGGTGAGCTGGAGCCAGTCATGCGGTGGGGCGCTGTGCGTCTCGGCGAAGAAGCCGCGGCCCGTGGTCACGCCCTCGTCGATGATGATCGCGTGCTCGGGCATCAGCGCCGCGACGGTGCGCGCGATGCCCTCGGAGGTGACGGCACCGCCCGGGGCGGCGGGCCGCGGCCCTGCGTTGGCCGGCGGCGGGGCGACCGAGGCGGCGACCTCGTCTGCGAGCGCGTCGAGCGCCTGGGCCACGTCCTGGTCGGGACGGGCGAGCACGTGCACCGCGCACCCCTCGGGCAGGAGCGAGCCGGGCTTGCCCGGGTAGGCGAAGAACGCCACCGGGTGCTTGGCGCCGACGAGGATGCAGGCGGTGTAGGGGGCGAGCGCGGCGAGCGCGAGGTCCACCGGGTAGGGGACGCGCTCGATCGCGTAGCGCCCCTGGCCGCGGGCGATGCGGGCGTTCGACATCTGCGCCTTCACCGAGGCGCCCGTCGCGGCGGCGATGCGCATCGCTGCGCGCTGGCCGGCCTCGGTGAGCGCCGTGCCGGCGAGCAGCAGCAGCACCGTCGACCCCTCGCGGCGGAGGATCCGCGCGGCGGTCTCGACCTGCTGGGGCGAGGCGGGGGCCGGGGGCGGCACGGGCAGGGGGGCCGCTGGGCCGTCGGCCTCGTCCCAGGCGGTGTTGGCGGGCAGGATCAGGGTGGCGATCTGCCCCGGCGCGGTGCGGGCTGCCTGGACGGCGGTGGCGCCGTCGGCGGCGATGGTGCGCGCGCTCGCCCCGCTCCTCACCCAGTCGCTGAAGGGCCGCGCCACACCCTCGACATCGGCGGTCAGCGGCGCGTCCCAGGCGCGGTGGTAGGTCGCGTGATCGCCGACCACGTTGACCATCGGCGATCGGGCGCGGCGGGCGTTGTGCATGTTGGCGAGCGCGTTGGCCAGCCCTGGCCCGCAATGCAGCAGCGTCGCGGCCGGCTTGCCGGCCATCCGCGCGTAGCCGTCCGCCGCGCCGGTGACCACCCCCTCGAACAGGCCGAGCACGCAGCGCATGCCGGGGATGCGGTCGAGCGCGGCGACGAAGTGCATCTCCGAGGTGCCGGGGTTGGCGAAGCAGGTGTCCACGCCGGAGGCGAGCAGGGTGTGGACGAGGCTTTCGGCGCCGTTCATGGGGCGTGCGTCCTTCCGGGGGATGCGCGGTGGGGTGGGGCTGGCGGCCCCATTCCTACCGCGCCGGCGGGCGGCGGCAAGCCTGGACCGGACGGCGGGAGAGGCGGCAAAAGGAAGGGGCGGTGCCCTGCGGCACCGCCCCGGAGATCACGCGGTCGGAGTGTAACGTTTTCCGACAGCGTTCCGTGACAGTCAGGCCTTGCGGCGGCGCCGCGCGGCGAAGCCGAGGCCCAAGAGGCCCGCACCGAGCAGGCCGAGCGTGGCGGGCTCGGGGACCTGCGTGAAGCTGCCGTTGGAGATCCGGATGATCATCACGAGGTCGTCGTGGTTGTCATCGGGCACACGGCCGCCGCCGCCGTCGTCGAGGGCGAGCAGCAGCGTGTTGCCGCTCGACGCCAGGCTGCCGCCGGTGAAGGTGCAGCCCGTGATGGCGCCGGGGGGACAGTTGAACACGGCCGAAAGGAAATTCGGCGTGACCAGCGGCAGCGGGTTGGCGCCGTTGGTGACGGTGCCGCCGCCGAAGCTGGTGTCGAACTGGAACGGGACCAGCCCGGGCGCGATCACCTCCGAGGCGAGCTGCTGGACCGGCACGGTCCCGCCGAGCAGCTCCGTCAGCCCGTCATTGCCGCTGTAGGGGCCGTAGGTCGTGGTGCCGAGCGTGAAGCTGTTGTTCGCACCCGCCTCGATTCCGACCTTGTAGACGTCGATCGTCGTGTTGCTGCCGGCGAGCAGGTACCAGGTCGCGCCGAGCCAGCCCTCGAATCCGGCGCCGAGCACGTTGTTGTTGGCCGCCGTCGTGTAGGAAACGGCAGCGTTCGCGACGTTGGCTGACAGGGTAAGGCCGATTGCCGCCACCCCCGCCATCAGAAGCTTCTTCATGGCCTTCCCTCCTTCCTTGTTTGGACCGCGCCGGCTCGACCGAACACGTTCAGACGCTGACGAGCCAAGTGCCATGCCAGCAGAGGGAAGTGTCATATTCGAAGGGCTTGGCAGCGACGTGCCGCAGCAGGGCGGGGGGAGTGTAAAGTTTTCCGACTCGGTCGCCCTGCCACGCTGCGGCAGAGGCAAGCGGGCCGGGAGGTCTCCTCCCGCCCGCCCCGCCGCCCCCTGGCACGGCTCCCGGGCCTGTGGCGTGATGTGGCAGGGCAACGGGGAACACCCCGGGGCGGGAGAGGGGACGGCGCGGGCATGCAGGACGGTGGAACCTTCGATTTCGTGATCGTCGGTGCGGGAAGCGCCGGCTGCGTGCTCGCCAACCGGCTCTCGGCGGATGGGCGACACAGCGTCGCCGTGCTCGAGGCGGGGCCGGAGGACCGCGACCTCTGGATCCACATCCCCCTCGGCTATGCGAGACTGTTCCGGAAGCCCAGCGTCAACTGGATGTACGAGACCGCGCCCGAGCAGGAGCTGAACGGGCGGCAGGTCTACCAGCCGCGCGGCAAGGTGCTCGGCGGCTCCTCCTCCATCAACGGCCTCGTCTACATCCGCGGCCAGCGGGAGGATTTCGACCACTGGCGGCAGCTCGGCAATGCCGGCTGGTCTGCCGACGATGTGCTTCCCTATTTCCGCCGCGCCGAGGGCAACGTGCGCGGCGCCGACGACCAGCACGGCGGCGACGGCCCCCTCCGCGTGTCCGACCCGCACACGCACGAGCTCACCGAGGCCTTCATCGCCTCCGCCGTGCACGAGGGCCTGCCGCGCACCCGCGACTTCAACGGCGTGGTGCAGGAGGGGGTTGGGTATTTCCAGACCACCTCGCGCAATGGCCGACGCTGCTCCGCCGCGGTGGCCTATCTCCACCCGGCGCGGAAGCGCGGAAATCTCGCCGTGATCACCGAGGCGCTGACCGACCGGCTGCTGATCGAGGACGGGCGCGCCGCGGGCGTGGTGTTCCGCCGCGGCGGCGCCGAGCAGGTGGTGCGCGCGCGGCGGGAGGTGATCCTCTCGGCCGGCGCCTATGGCAGCCCCGCGATCCTGCAGCGCTCCGGGCTCGGGCCGGGGGAGCTTCTCTCGTCGCTCGGCATCCCGGTGGTGCGCGACCTCCCAGGCGTGGGTGCCGACCTGCAGGACCATCTCCAGGCGCGCTGCGTGATGCGCTGCACGCGGCCCATCACGCTGAACGACATGACGACGAGCCTCCTCGGCCGAGTGAGGCTCGGGCTCGAGTGGCTGCTCACCCGCTCGGGCTGGCTCGCGATCGCGGCGGGCCATGCAGGGGCCTTCTTCCGCACCGACCCGCGGCTCGCGAGCCCCGACGTGCAGGTGCACTTCATCCCGTTCTCGACCGACAGGATGGGCGACAGCCTGCACCCCTTCCCGGGCTTCATGGCGCATGTCTGCCAGCTCCGCCCCGACAGCCGCGGCACGGTGCGGATCACCTCGCGCGACCCAGCGGCCCCGCCCGAGATCCGCATGAACTACCTCTCGGCCGAGACCGACCGGGCCACCATGCTCGCGGGGCTCAAGAGGCTGCGGGCGATCCTGCACGCCCCGCCGCTCAAGCCCTACATCGCCGCCGAGGTCGAGCCGGGGCCCGAGGCGGTGGATGACGCGGCGCTGATGGCGCATATCCGCGCGCGGGCGAGCACCGTCTACCACCCGACCAGCACCTGCCGCATGGGGCAGGATCAGCGCGCGGTGGTGGACGAGCGCCTGCGCGTGAAGGCGGTGCCGGGGCTTCGGGTGGCCGACTGTTCGATCATGCCAAGCCTCGTCTCGGGCAACACCAACGCCGCGGCGATCATGATCGGCGAGAAGGCCTCCGACATGATCCTGGAGGATGCGCGGGCGGGGTGAGGCGGGGTGGTGGAGCCGAGGGGAATCGAACCCCTGACCTCGTGAATGCCATTCACGCGCTCTCCCAACTGAGCTACGGCCCCACATGCCGTTCGCGGGCGCCGGGGCGCCCGCCGTCGGGAAGGGCGCCTTCTAGCGAAGCCCCGCCCCTCCGGCAAGGGGCGGGGCGGTCTTGCCTGCGCCGCCGCCGCCGCAGGACACTCCGCCGCCAGTCGGGCATTGGGGAGGAGAGCCATGAGCACGATCCTGTGGCGGCCGGACCGCGTGCGCGCAGGCGCCACCAACCTCGCCGCCTTCCGGCTCTGGCTCGGCGCGCGCGGGGTGTCGGTGCCCGACTTCGCCTCCCTCTGGCGCTGGTCGGTCGAGGACATCGAGGGCTTCTGGTCGGCGGTGTGGGACTTCGCCGGCATCGTCGGCGAGAAGGGGGGTATCGCACTCGCCAACCCCGACGCCATGCCCGGCGCGCGGTTCTTCCCCGAGGCCCGCCTCTCCTATGCCGAGACCATCCTGCGCCACGCGGGGGAGAAGGAGGCGATCGTCTTCACCGGCGAGGACGGCCGGCGGATCGCCTGGAGCCGTGACCGGCTCCGCGCCGAGGCCGCCGCCGTCGCCGCCGCGCTGCGGGAGAGGGGGCTCGGCGTGGGCGACCGGGTGGCCGCCTATCTCCCCAATATCCCGCACGGGGTCGCCGCCCTGCTCGGCACCAACGCCGCGGGCGGCACCTTCTCCTCCGCGAGCCCCGATTTCGGCCCCTCCGGCGTGCTCGACCGGTTCGGGCAGATCGAGCCGCGCGTGCTCGTCGCCGCGGACGGCTACCGCT
>Ga0272446_1007248_pt1 | contig 11109 bp, 7 predicted proteins | sample YNPCB0061_FD_194587 | JGI IMG/M metagenome (GOLD analysis project Ga0272446, IMG submission 194587) | Hot spring microbial mat communities from Yellowstone National Park, WY, United States - YNP-CB-006-1 | ecosystem: Environmental > Aquatic > Thermal springs > Hot (42-90C) > Sediment | place...
AAAGCGATAAAAGACATCTTTATGTTTGGCAACCGTTTCCTTGTCGCCCAGCAACTTGAAAAACCAACTCTCTTCGCCACGCACGACACGCACCAACAACATCCGCTTGTCGCCCTCCAGATCGAGATATTGCCCCTTGACTCCGTTCAGATCGACTTGGGGCATTTCCGGCAACTCGCCAAGCGGCTTCAGACCGACTTGGGCCCGCCAGCGATTGACATTCTCCAACAGACTGCCGCGATCGACCATTCGGCTAATAGTCATTTCCACCTTGGGCGGTCCTTTTTGGACCAGGAAAGTAGTCAGATAACGCACAAACGGACTCTCGCGTGGTCCGGTTTCTTCCCACTCGCTGGGCACGGTGTATTCGATGGGTAGCCGACGTGGCTGTTTGGGAGGCAGTCCCGCATGGGGGTTGGGCCGCTTCTCCACGCCAGGGCCAGTCAGGTCTACCAAGGTGACGAGGTGGTTGCCGGCCCGCACTTTTTGCGTGTATTTGTCCAGATCCCGCGGACGAATCTCAGCTCGGCCTAAGTCTAAGCGGTTCCAACGGTTGATATTCTCCAACAACCCGGAGATGCGGTCAAACCGAGAGACCGTAATCTCCACTTCTGGTTTGTCGGCTGGCAGAAATGTGGCAAAGCGTAGTTCCTTTTTCGGGCCAGGCTTCCAATTTGCAGGCACACTCCAGGTGATGGGGTTCTCCTTGTCTCCAGTCAGTCGTATGGACTGGATAAACTCCGTGTAGGGAACCACTAACTCTTCCACGTCCTGAATCGGTCCGAGCAGTTTGAAAAACCACTGTTCCCCGTTGTGTTCCAAAATCGATACCAAGAGACGAACTTTCGGTTCACGCGGGTCGGCCGACGGTTTGGGTACTACTTCGGTACGGATCGGCTCCAGATCGTTGCAACCGATCAGAACCGTACACAGCAAACCGACAACCAGGATGAAATTTCGCTTCATAGAAGTTCGCCAGGGGGGAGAGCGATCCGGCAGGTCATTTTATCTTACCCGTACCTGTCAAGCATTACTAGGGGGGCCGCCACTCGGGGGCGAATTCGGCGGCGAGGATGGTGGCGGCTCGGGCTGCCGCGTAAAATCAAATTCCGCATGGTACTCAAAAGGTCGATTGGCTTGACGTTCGTCGCGTTCCCGACGTTGGCGACGTTCCTCCGCTTCGCGAACACGCCGTGCCGATTCTTGCTCGGCATCCAATGCTCGGCTCATGTAGAACCGCACCCAGTTCCAGGCAGACAACACTAACATCAACCAGCCAATCGACACTTGACCCAAAAGCCGCAGTCGCAGCGGGCCATAAAGCGTCTCGTAGATCAAAATACCCAGACCGCCTAACAACCAAGCAACGGCCAGGATCAAGTTCAGCATGTTTTTTTCCCGAAGGATTTTTCGCTTCTGACTTCTTGCTTCTCTAGAAACGACAGACAGCTTCGCATAGCCGGGGCTGGGTGATTGAACGACGATGTGGCTGTTCCTAAATCCTTTTGTTGTGTGCCCTCTCTGTTAGGTGCCCCGAGTGAGGAAAAACCATGGAACGCTATCTCTTATTTTGCTTGGCATTGGCATTACTCGGCATCGCTCCGGTACTTGCTGGCGACAGCCGGCGGGTCATGAAGCTCGAAGACCTTTACGCCCTGAAGCGCATCAGCGACCCGGCTATTAGCCCCGACGGCAAGCTCGTCGCCTACACTTTGACCAGCGTTGATCTAGAAGCCAACAGCAGCATGTCGAATCTCTGGCTGGTGGCTACGGATGGCAAAACGCCGCCACGGCAGCTGACGACGAACAAAAAAGACCGCCACCCACGTTGGAGTCCCGATGGCAAATCGATCGCCTTCGAGTCGAGCCGTTCGGGCAGCATACAAATTTGGGTCATCGCCCTGGATGGCGGCGAGGCTCGGCCATTGACCGATCTCAGCACCGGTGCCAGCAACCCCATCTGGAGTCCCGATGGTCAGCATATCGCCTTCACCTCGGCAGTCTTTCCCGAGTTCAGCGACAAACCGTTCAAGGAAGCCGATGCCGCCAACAGGAAAAAGCAAGAAGAAATCGACAAGTCGCCCGTCAAGGCCAAGGTCTTCACCAAACTGTTTTATCGCCATTGGGATAGTTACGTCGAGGACAAGCGGCAGCATCTGTTCGTCGTGCCAGCGCTGGGCGGCGAGCCGCGCAACCTCACCCCGGGCGATCGCGACGCCGTTCCCACCAGCAGCACCTTTAGCGCCGGCGACGATTACACCTTCAGCCCCGATGGCCAGTATCTCATCTACACCGCTACGCCGGCCCAGTACGAAGCCTGGAGCACCAACATCGACTTGTTACGCGTGAGCCTTAAGGGCGGTCCCCCCGAGACGCTCAGCCTCGCCAACAAAGCGGCCGACAATGCGCCTCGCTTTAGCCCCGATGGCAAACGCTTCGTCTATCGCGCGCAGAAGAAGCCCGGCTACGAAGCCGACAAGTGGGACGTGATGCTCGTTGAGGTGCGGGCCGACGGCCAATGGGTCGGCAAGCCCAAAAATGTGACTGCCAAGTTCGACATCAGCGTTGAGGATCTGGTTTGGCTGGGCAACGACAGGCTGGGCATCACTTTCGCTGACCAGGGCCACACCGTGCTGGGCATCTTGTCGCTGGCCACGGGCAAACTGGAGAAGACCGGCCAGGGACTGATCTCCAGCCTGAGCAGCAGCAACGACGGCCGAGTGGTCGCCTTCACGCAATCGCGGCTGACCCGGCCCAATGAAGTGTTTGCGCGGCATGGCAGCGACACACCGTTGCAACTCACACGGGTCAACGAGCCATTGCTGAAGCAACTGGATTTACCCGAGCCAGAGAGTGTGACCGTCCAAGGGGCTGGCGGCACCCCGATGCAAATGTGGATTCTCAAGCCGCCTGCCTTCGATGCTACCAAGAAGTATCCCGTGGCCTATCTCGTGCATGGGGGGCCACAGGGTGCCTGGGAGGATGGCTGGAGCTTCCGCTGGTGCCCCAGCCTGTGGGCCGCCCAGGGCTATGTCGTCGCTCTACCCAATCCGCGCGGCAGCACCGGCTTTGGCCAAAAATACACCGACGAAATCACCGGCGACTGGGGCGGCAAATGTTACGAAGATCTCATGAAAGGAGCCGACTATGTCGAATCCCTGTCCTATGTCGATAAGAATCGCATCGGTGCAGCTGGAGCCTCGTTCGGCGGCTACATGATGAATTGGTTTGCCGTGAACACGGGACGATTCAAATGCCTTATCACGCATTGTAGCGTGTGGAACTTTGACAGCATGTACGGCACCACGGATGAACTATGGTTTGATGAGTGGGAGCATGGCGGCCCGCCCTGGGGGAAGAATCGCGACAGCTACGAAAAACACTCCCCTCACCGCTTCGCCGCCAACCTGGGCAAATTCAAAACGCCCATGCTCATCATCCACAACGATCTCGATTTCCGCTGCCCGATCGGCCAGGGGCACGAGCTATTTACCGCACTGCAACGGCAAAAAGTGCCCAGCCGCTTCGTCAACTTTCCCGACGAGGGCCACTGGGTACTCAAGCCGAAAAACGGCCAGCGTTGGCACAAAGAGGTATTTGCCTGGCTGACGAAGTATGTGCCACCCGGCGGGAAGTGAAACCCACTGATTCAACGGACAATCAAGCCGATGTCGTCCTCCTTGTTGGGCAGGCATCCTTGTTGGGCAGGGATGCCTTCTCATCTTCGATCGCGCGATGGCGGCAGCGGCTCGGAGATAACTATAATCTCTGTAGTGAGATATTGATTCGACAATCACTTTGGAGATCAGGATGAGCCGCTTTTTTTCTTACTTAGCCCTCGCGTTGCTATTTCTCGGCTGTGCGCCCGCGGTCGAACCGATTGACCCGAGTTTGCACATGGCGACGATCGAAGTGCTAGGCATGACCTGACCGGGTTCGTGTGGAGCAAAGGCCCGTGCGGCCTTGGCAACGCTCCCGTGGATCGAGGCCCGATCGATCCGTCCCAATGTGGCGACGCAACAGGTGACATTCGGCTTCCGCGACAAGGAGGCGTTCGCTCTCGACGAGATCAAAAACGCCATCGAGAGCAAGACGCCCTTCCGCGTCGGCAGGGTGATCCAACAGCCATAGAAGACAGGGACCGGCAGCACTGCGGATCCCTGCGAGTTCGTGCGAAAGGGGAAAGCGGGAAGAAAGTCGCCCACATTCGATAAACATCAAAACTTATCCGTTTGAAAGATTTCTTTCTCGAAGGCATCCGCTTTGCGTAGCACAAACTCCCACACAGTGCTGAAGGTCCGTGCGTCACAATCCGCGGCGACGTTGGCGGCGAACACCAAGCCGCAGCGGCCGCCGTCGGCCCCGCCGGTGATACGCCAAGCACCCATCTTGACGACCGCATTGTCGCGTAGGAGAAAGTTCGCGATTTTTTCGGTTGGCGGTTGATCAAGGACGTAGGCCACCGAAAACAAGTCGCGAATCTCCAGCCCGCCGAACGACGCGGTTTTTGAACTAATGAAGCCGACTTGCGAGCGGCCCTCACCCAGGTTCATGGTAAGTTTGAAATCGCCATCGCTGTCGATTTCGTAGCGATAGCCCAACTCCTCCAACAAACGACGAACGCGTGAATCGTAGCGTTGGGTTCCGAACACGGCGTGACTCCTTGTGGTTGCAGTGGGGATGGCAAATCCCAAGGCGCTAGCCTTGCAAGGGGAGAACTTGCCTCTGGCTAAGTCCCCACGTCTTTCCGCTCAAATTACGTTAGTCCCCGCCCAAAATTTCGAGACTTTGCACCCACTGGCTCGCTGGTTCGCAGCGACTTGCTCGGGAGACCCTTCACGCCGCTTCAGGCCAGTCCTCGAAACGTACCGCGTAACGGCTGCTTACGCCGGGTTCGGCCATCGTCACGCCGCACAGCACGTCACAAGCGGCCATAGTGCGTTTGTGGTGGGTGATGAGGATGAATTGCGATTGCTGTACGAATTCACGCAGGGCGTCGGTGAAGCGGCCGACGTTAGCCTCGTCCAGGGCGGCGTCCACTTCGTCGAGGATGCAGAACGGCGACGGTTTGCTGCGGAAAATCGCTAGCAGCAGGGCGACGGCCGTCAGGGTTTTTTCGCCCCCGGACATCAGCGAGATGCTGCTGAGTTCCTTCCCCGGCGGACGGGCCATGATCTCAATGCCGCTCTCGAGGATATCGACGCCCTCTTCGAGAAGAACGTCAGCCTGACCGCCGCCGAATAGCTTGCGAAACAGCGCTTGGAAGTGATGGCGGATAGCTTCAAAGGTTTCCATAAAGAGTTTGCGTGAATCTTCGTTGATGCGAGAGAGGATCGAATCCAATTCGCGCCGCGCTTCCATCAGGTCGTCATACTGCGACTGCAAGGCAGCATGGCGTTGCTCGATCTCGTTCAACTCTACCAACGCTTCCAGATTGACGCTGCCCAGCTTGGCCAGCTTGTGACGCAGTTCGGTGATCTCTTCCTCAGGGCTGAGAGTTTGGCCGCTCTCGGGATCGACGCGCGGCACCGGCCCGGCAAAGGTATCCCCGCGACGTAACGCCTCTTGATATAAATCCTCCAGCACCAGTTGATAATCCTCTTGCAAGCGTCGCGCCAGCGCCTCGCGCAGATGCTGATGACTGGCGATAGTCAACTCCCGCTGGTGGGCCGATTGTTGTTGCTCTTGCCAATCGCTGCGGCTGGCTTGAAGGCGTTCGTGCAAGACGGCCCGACGATGACGCAACTCCTGACGGATCTGCTGACCCTCACGCATGGTTCGCTCGGCATTCTCGAGCCGGCTATACCACTGAGCCAACGTTTCCGACGAGGCCAACAACGAGTCCAGCAACTCTTGGGAGCGGCGTTGCAAGCCCTGCAACCGCTGGGCGATTTGTTGGCGTTCGGCCTCACGGTTTGCCTGTTCGGCTTCGCGTTGTTGCTGGTTGGCTCGCAAGGCCGAAAGACGCTCTTGCACCGTGGCCAAGACGACGCGATCGGTCGTCAGGCGTTGTCGGGCGGCGTCACGCTCGGCCTCCAGCACCCGAGCTTCGCGTTCGAGCTGCTCTTGCCTCAAGCGAATGGCCAGAACCTCGGCCTGAGCCTGTTCGTGTTGGCTGGCAGCATCGGCCAGCAGCCTCTCCAGATGCTCAATCTCTTCGTTAAGCATGTCGGTTTCGCTGCGGCTCAGTTCGACTTCGCCGGCGATCACTTCCCGACGTTGGGTCAGTTGGCCGATACGCCATTTGATGTCCTGAGCTTGTTCACTGAGGTGATCCAGTTCGCTGCGCAGCTGGTCGGCGCGTTCGTCCAGAGCGGCTAATTTTTCGCGGACGCTGTTGGCCTCGCGATCGACATTGGCTAGTCGGCGATCCAGACGGCGCACCTCGTCGCGCAATTCCTGCAATTCACTGCGTCGGCTGAGGATGCCGGCCTCGGCGGCGGGGTTGCCGGTGGTTAGGGTGCCGTCGGCTTCGAGCAGTTCGCCCGAGACGGTGACACAGCGATAGCCGGGGGCCTCGGCTAGAATTTCCTGGGCGGCCTGGAAATCGCGAACGATCAAGGTGGTGCCCAGCAAACGTTCGGTCAGACCCGGCACTTGGCAACGGACCACACGCTCGGCAAAAGCAGCGAGTCCGGGATGATCGGGCGGATCTTCTAGCACCGCGGGCCGACTCGGAGCCTGAATGGGCAAAAACGAGACACGCCCAGGCAGCGGTTCGTCGTCACGCAGAGCGCGTTGCAGTTCTTGCCAATCGCGGACCAAAAAACGCTGTGCGACGTGGCCCAAGGCGATGTCGATCAACGGGGCATACTCCCGCCGCACTGTCAGAGCGTCAGCCACTAGGCCCTGGACGCTGCCCCAGTCGGGCGTCTGCTGCAAACGCGCCAGCACGGCACGCACGCCCGTGCCGAGTCCCTCATGGGCACGTTCCAACTCGTCGAGAATTTCGATGCGTGACAGCCGGCCGGTTTTCTCCGCCCGCAGATCGGCAGCACGACGACCCAACTCCTCTCGCACGTCGTTGAGCCGTTCCCGCTCCAGCCGCACGGCCGATTGTGCCTCGCGGGCGGCACTGAGTTGGCCTTGAAGTGCCTCATCGACGGCAAGCAGTTGGGTAACCTCTTGCTCCAGAGCGCTGAGGGTTTCGCTAGCCTGGTGACCACGAAGCTGCAAGCGATCGCGTTCACGTCGTAGATTTTCCAGACGAGTCCGATGGCTGACGGCGTTGTTATCGAACTGGGCCATCCGTCGCATTTGCTCCAGATGCTCGCCACGCGCCCGGGCAATTTCGTCGTGCAGCTGGTTGAGCCGTGCCTCCAAACCGGCCAGGGCTGCTTCGAGTTCTTCGACTCGTTGCGCTTTATAGGCCGCTTCCTCCTCAGTGCGTTGTAACTCTTGTTCGGCTAGACGGTTGGCTTCGCTCAGGCTGGCTGACTCCCGCGACAACACCGCCAGTTGAACCCGAGTACGGCTCAGGTCGCGTTCGACTTCGCTGGCGCTCTTCTGTTCACTTTCCCGGCGAGCAGCCTCGGCTGCAAGGACTTGGCGTGCTTCGGCACGTTCGGCCTCGACGCTTTGCAGAGCCGACTCCACCTGGGCTAATTCTGCTTCCACAGTAGCCAGCTCGCGTTCTTCGTCGTCGGTCTGAGCATGTTGGTTGGCCAGGGCCTCACGCAGGGCGGCCAGCGCGGCTTGCTCGGCGGCCAACTCGGTACTCAGGACGTGATACTCGCGTAGCGACAAGCCGACCCGCAATTCGCACAGACGCTGCGAATACTCCTGATGCCGCTGGGCTTTGGCGGCCTGAAGCCGCACGCTGCGCAGATTCTTTTCCACTTCGTCGAGGATGTCGCGCAGGCGTTCCAGGTTGGCCGCCACCCGCTCCAGGCGACGCAGCGCTTCGGTCTTGCGGGCTTTGAAGCGGCTGATGCCGGCGGCTTCCTCGAAGATGGCTCGGCGTTCTTTGGGCGAGTTTTGCAGCAGCATCTCGACCCGCCCTTGCTCGATGATGGCATAAGCGTCGCTGCTCGCCCCGGAACCAAGAAACAGATCTTTAATGTCTTTGAGTCGGCAGGCTTGGCCATTGATTTGGTATTCACTCTCGCCACTGCGATAGACCCGACGCGTAATGCTTACTTCCGCTGCGTCATGGGCCAGAAGCTTGCGGCTATTGTCGAAGTGCAAACTGACCTCGGCCATGCCCAGACTACGTCGGCTGGCCGAGCCGTTGAAAATGACATCGGTCATGTCGCCGCCACGCAGGCTCTTGGCGCTCTGCTCGCCTAAAACCCACTTGACGGCATCGACGACGTTGCTTTTACCGCTGCCGTTGGGGCCGATGATGCCGGTCAGCCCGGGGGCGAAGTCGAAGGCGGTGCGTTCCGCAAACGACTTGAAGCCCACGAGTTCCAACCGTTTAAGCATCTCTGGCTTGCCCCATCGACCTGCGATACCGTCGCGCTCATTGCCCGCCGTACAACGTGGGCGTATGCCCTAAATCCTGCCCCGCGGGCAAGAGCGATTCCTCAGCGCCGCTGGCGAGCAGTTCTTCCAAGCGCACAGCCCGCGGCAGAGCGTCGAGTCGCATACGGCAAGTGAGAGCTTCGGCAGCCCCGGCTTGGCGCATGACCTCCAACACATCGGGATATTGCGCTCCCATCGAGGCCAGACAGAGAATCACATCTTCGACCTCCATCGGGCACGATTTTCGCTCGCTGGGGCCGTTGGTCGGAGTGCGGCTGATGGTACAGCGTTCGTCGCCCTCGGCAGCGGTGACCGTAAATTCACCGGCCCACAAGGAAAATGGTGCTTTCAAGCGTTGAGCCGAGCCGAACAGCACGATCTCCGCCCGCCGGGCTGTCGACAGATGGACCAGCGGCTCGCCTTGGGGGGCTACCTTGTGCAGCATAAATCCCCCGGGGATCGCTTTGCCCTTTACGGCCGGGTTGTTCGGCGTCAGGATCAGCAACGCACGGAAGGCTCCGTAGCGTGTCTCGTCATCCTTGGCGGTCTCCAGCAATTGCTCCAATTGAGCTTGGCAGGCGGCTTCACGTAAAGAGGCCAAAGCAGTCAAAGCATAAGCCCGGAACAGAGGCTCCCGGGCGGCCCGGCCCAACTCTTGGGCACAGGAAGGGTGGCCCAGGTAGGCCAGCGCCTCGGCACAAGCAAAACGAACCAAGGGATGTGGATGATCTAACCCGGCGCGAAGGGCCGGCACGCTCTTGGTTCCCAGTGCTTCCAGGCGTAGGGCAGCCTCGACCGTTTTACGCGGGTCCAGCACATCCTCCGCGAGGCGTTGCATGTAGCTGCGTTTGTCCTTGGCATCCTCGCGCGGCTCGATCCCCTCCAGCAGCGGAATCAGTCGCACCACCCGCAAAAACCGTGCAATGTTGTGTCGATAAGGCGGCGGTACCCGCAACGCGATGATGTTTGGGCCAGTGGGCGTGGCCGGTTTCAGATCGCCCGCGGCCGGCAAACCAGGCAAGTACAGAGCATTGATGCGTTCGCACACCAGACCGGTGATGGCAGCACGTTGCGAATCGCGATTCATCACCAACGCCAGGGGATGTTCGCGGATGACCACACCCCCTTGCCAGATCCGCCCCTGACGCAGCGCCTTGGGATCGTCGCTGTCTCCGCCCACCAGCACGGCCCCCTCGGCCATGGCTAGGGCGTCGCCTTTGAGCAAACCGGCAGGCCCGTTGTAGTCGGGGCGGAGATTACGGGCGAAGTCATAGTTGAACAGTTTGCATTTGCGTAAATAGCCCCCGCGCAGGCTGGTGGCCCGACTGCCGGGCGGCAGCTTGACCTCGATTTCAATCGGGTCGCCCTTGCTCGCCCCGGGTTGTAGCGTCGCCTCGACGATCACCAGCGCGCACTCCGGCGATTTGAGCAGCTTTTCGGCCGAGCGTTCACCGCGTTTGCGAAGATCATCCAAAAGCATGGCGCGGTAATCGTCGTGATTACAGTCACCGCCGGTCCCATCGAGACCTTCGACCAAGCCAACGCCCCCCAGACGGATCGGCTCGGCATTGCCGACCAGGGTACGATCGCCGACCACCGGGACATCGTAACTCAGGTCGAGGGGCGCTTCGGTGGAAACGCCCCGATAAAAAATCAGTTGGTTCAAATCACCACAGCCTGACAAGCCGACGAGTACAGCGACAGCGAGATGGATGAAGCGGCAGCGGCGAGCAGGCAAGCAAAAACCGGACATGACAGCCCCCCCTCGGGTCGTGGGGTGTGCCCCCGACCACGGATAATCCCCACACCTGATTGGAGGGCCAATTCGATACTGCTACGGGGGGCTTTTGTCAAGGCTTGTCCCGAGAGGGTCGACCTTACCCAAGAGGCGCGGCCCCCCTTACCGACAGGGATTTGCCCAAAACGCTTGACCAGCCCGATGCAGCTGTTTTTCGAGCGCTGAGCCGGCTCAGAGCGCCCTGACCTGTTCCTCGGTCATTTCATGCTGGGCGCGATGGTACGGCCCGTCGTGCAACTGCGTCGATTTGAATAGTTCGTGCCGCCCATCTCCGGCCAGCGGACGCACCCGAGCCAGCAGTTGCTGTTGCTCTTCTTGGCTCATGGGAGTGAAATTCTGGCCGATGGCTAGGTTTTGCTGGAAGACTTGCCAAGAGTCGATGCCCACGACCAGAGAGTCGATCGGTTGCGACAGGGCAAAGCGGATAGCTTCTTGCGGAGTGCAAACCTTACCCGAGATGAAGCGGCCCATCTGTTGTCGGCCGCCGCCCAGGCTTTTCATGCCGATGACAGCGACACCGCGTTGTTTGGCCACCGGCACCACCTGGTGCAAGAAGCTACGGTAGTGCCAATCCAGCACGTTGGTGGGTAGTTGGACCGTCTGCCAATCATAACGCTGTAACATATCCAGATGGATGCGTGGATCTTTGTGACCGGTGAAGCCGATGTAGCGGACTTTGCCAGCCTTCTGGGCTTCGAGCAGAACGCCCAGCCCGCCTCGTTCCACGATCCACTCGGGATCATTATCATAATTGATTTCGTGAAATTGCATCAGATCAATCACATCGGTGCGCAACCGACGCAAACTATCATCGATGTGTTGTGCGATGGTCTTGGGATCGCGAC